>Ga0180007_10001058_pt1 | contig 39759 bp, 52 predicted proteins | sample MM_PC_MetaG_FD_121122 | JGI IMG/M metagenome (GOLD analysis project Ga0180007, IMG submission 121122) | Groundwater microbial communities from the Aspo Hard Rock Laboratory (HRL) deep subsurface site, Sweden - MM_PC_MetaG | ecosystem: Environmental > Aquatic > Deep subsurface > Groundwater... | reverse complement strand
TGAGCGTCTCGCCCTAAAGGGCGGGGTACAACAAAATCAAAGATTTTGTGTACAAGAAATGCTACGCATTTCTTCGTATTCAATACCCCATGGAAAATCTCACAAAGGCGAGATTTTCAATAATTTTTATTTTCCCTTCTTTTTTACGGATTTTTCCATAAAATTTAAATACTAATTGTTACTTTAATAACGATATGGTAAAAAAACTAACAATAACAACTGCCCTAGAACCGTTCCTTTCCAGACCAAAAGAAGAACTGCACCTCGCCGACATCTCAAGGCAGCTATGCGAGCCCCATCCGACAGTCCGACAGCATTTAAATGTGTTAGAGAAGGAGGGAATTTTAAGGAAGCGGACAAAGGGCCGTCTGACCCTCTATTCGTTGAACAATGAAAATGACCTCTTGATAGACTATCTGATGATAGCAGAGAAACAGAGACTTATCATGAGCTGTAAGGATCTTCATTTGAAAGAAATAATTAATCATATCCGCTCGGAAATACCACGTTCTGAGTCGATAATTTTCGGTTCAGCAGCAGTAAACTTTTTGAAGGCTAATGACATCGACTTGCTTGTGATAGGGATGGACAATATCAAGCTCCCGGCGAGATTCAACAAATCTTTACATGTAATAAATGTCAAATCCCTGGATAAAGTAACAGAGACGTTGAAGCAAGGGATCGTCAAGAAGCATCTGATAATTAACGGCTCTGACATCCTGGTGAGGTGGCTCCTCCTTTGAGGCTCAGATGGTGCATTAATCAATCAGAAGGCACTCAATAATTCCTGAAATTTGATGTATTTTTCCGAAATATTCCATCATTTCCGGAAATCCTAACCTCCAGCCCGGAAACCTTCCGGGCTTTACCCAAATATTTCCGGTTTTTCTGCAAAAACACATATTAAAGATAGAAACACCATCCTATCCATGACATCGAAAAAAGACCTCCTCTTGCTCGTCAGCCTGAGGAAGAACTCAAGGGAGACCCTGACCAGGATATCCAAAGCGACTACAATCCCTGTATCGACCATATACGACAAGATACGGCAGTACCAGGGAAACCTCATCCTGAAACATACGACATTAGTGGACTTCTCCAGCCTGGGCTACCATGCGCGCACAAACATTCTTATCAAAGCCCAACATGAGTCAAGAGAAGAGATCAAAGAATTCCTGCTCAAGCACCCTAATGTCAACTCTGTCTTCAAGATAAGCAACGGCTTCGACTTCATGGTAGAGGCTGTCTTCCGCCACGTCGTAGACGTTGAAGGCTTCATCGCCAGCCTGGAGAAGCGCTTCAGGATAGAGAGGGTCGAGAACCATTACATAATCGAGGACATAAAGAAAGAGGCCTTCCTGAGCGATTCACAGCTGTTGGACCTTGTTTGATTTACAATGCGGCCGGAAATCCTCGGGTTTTTTCTGGGCAAGCCATATAAAACCTCAAACAACAAGAAAGACCATGAAAACGAGTTTCGATGACAAGGACATAAGGATCCTGCGTGCCCTGAGGACGGATTCCAGGAAGAGCCTGGCATCGATAGCGGTCGACATCGGCATGCCACATACAACATTGATGGACCGGATGCAGAAGATTAAGAGGATAAGGCCAAGATTCACCACGCTGATAGACTTCGAGAGATTAGGATTCTCCTATCGCTGCATCTTCATGCTGAGGGTGATGCAGCGCATCCAGGCTGAGAAGATAGCCATGATGCCCAACATCAATACCGTATCGTTCATCGACGACGAGAAGCACATCATGGCAGAAGCAGTATTCAGGAACATCCTCGAGGTCGAAGAATTCAGGGAGATGCTGGACCAGTTCCATGACATAAGGCACTTCTATATATTGGAAGAGCTGAAGAGAGAATCCTTCATGTCGGGTGTCTGAGATGGGTATCTGGAAGACCATGACCGGCGGCGGCCTGACAGCAGTCACATATCAGGCGATAAAGAAGACAGCCAAGTCGAACTCCTTCATAGGCAGCTTCTTGTACGGCATGATAGGCGGCGCCGCGACCAAGGCAGCCCTGGACATGGTGCCTCCTGACAGGAGATCCACTTTAGAGGACCTGACACGAAGGCTGCACCACGCGCCAGACAATCAAGAGCCGCAGTATGAAGACATAAGGGACAGGCTTAAGCGCGAAGCTATGGAAAGGAGAGGATACGTCTAATTTCTAGCACCGTCGGAAATCTTCCGGTTTTTTCTGGCAAAGGCATATTAAAACCGTTGAACACCAAGAATGCATAACCATGGAGGTGGTTTTGATGGGAACGACATTGTATGTGACCCTTAATCCGTTGCTAGACGGATCCGAAGGACATGAAGGAGACCTTACTGTGCTGTTTAGGCAGCTTGACCATAAGTACAAGGAGAAGCGAGTGAAGGACATCATATACAAAGTGTTAGACCACGAAAAGGATGAGATGAATGAGGCTTATGTGGGTGCTGACCTTCAAACAGCGCATACTATCAAAGCCTGGCTCGACAACTATCAGGTCAATCCAGATACTGGTGCTGTCAAAATATTGGTGCTCAGTAACTCCACACCCAAGGAAGAGATACCTGTATTGCTCAGTGAGACTTTGGTTGACAAGCTCGAAAGCGTAGTCCAGCATTGTGAAGGCGAGACAGGGAGCGACCAACCGATGAGATATGACAAGATAGAATTTGAGGTCCATCGGATATCGGGCGGCGGTTATTCGCCGAGATAATCATGCTGAAACTCAAACCTGACTTCCTTGAGGATTTATTACTCTTCAAGGAAGCATTCTTGATCCATGATGACCGCATATACTTCGTCAGGCCAAATGATGAGGATAAACAAAATACAGCTCATTTCGGTACATCCAAATTAGAATTGAGAGAGTGCGAAGATATACCCACCTTAGAACAGCGGCTATTCCGTGAAAATCGCTGTAATATCCAAGGTTACATGAATATTTGGATTAAGGAGAAGATCGGCACAAGGATCAATCGTGGAGCATCGAGTGGACTGTTCCATTACTCTACTGATGTTGATGGCTTTATCATTGATCATATCATATCTGCCTATAACCGAAATGAACTGAAAATACATTATAAAAAGCCAGATGTTGAGGCTCCAAAGAGTATAGACGTCGTCTCAGAACTTAGTATGATTCCTTCTGTTATGAAAAGGGCGTTTGGTGATTTATCGATAATGTTCCATGATGGTAATGCATATTCCTTAGGGAAGCCTGCTCTTAATAGAGGAAACTATGTCAGTCTGAACGGCCGAATCATGGTTCCAAAAGCTCTTGTAAGCACGAGTGAATTCATCACAGCTTATGAGAATGTTCTTAGGAGACATGTCCAAGACACGGCAATGAGGATCGGCATCTCGCATTATGGAAGACATGACAAGCATGAAGGCAACAATGGAAAATCATATCCGGATGAATATGCAGAGGGTGAAATCTCATACAGGAGAATCAGCAGCTCTGAGTATAGCCTCATGCTGGACCTCCCTAGGTTCTTATGCAAAATACGTGGAGCTTACTATGATTTCAAGCCCGTAAGGCTTTCATGCCCACTCAAGCGTGAGGGACCTTCCCTATACCTCCAAGATTGGCCGAGAGTAATGAATGAAGGCTATAAACATCCGTTCGTCTATGATGACGGGAAGATATGCTATGATGGAATTTATGGGTATAAATCAGACATCGTCGCTGGCAGCAGGAAACATAATATCGGAAGTGTTGGATTTGCATCCGCAATCGTCTCTGTTCTTAAAAGGGCGAGGCAGGTGATTTGCTATGGTTACACTGCCGATATGAAGGCACCAGTCAACAATATCACCAAATTTCGGTCAATTGGCCATACAACAAGGGATGGTGCTAGGGTATATGCAGTAAGGAACGGAATCGATCCGGACACCAGGATATTCCTGAATGATGCAGCATGACATCGATATTTTCCAGGAATGTGAAGGCATGGGCATACGATGAAGAACTCACAGCCAGATATTTAAATGAGAGAGATAGAATATTAAAGAAGCAGAAAATAGTGGGGAAGAATCTTGAAAAGGAACTTCAGAATGCAGAATCAACCTACTATCGCACACTTGCAAATATCGGTGAAGGCCGACATGAGACTCTTAGCAATACTAAGGCCTTAGTGATAGGTTCGGACTATCTCGCTCAACTCATTGCCGGTGGTTTGGCCGGATTAGGTATTGACAGGATAATGCTTGTCGATGACGGAAGGGTCGAAAGTTCAAGACCTGAAATATTCTGCGGACCATCAAGAACCAATAGAGGACGAAAAAAAGTCCAGCTGATTGCTGAAGAGATTTCGCAAATCAATCCAAATGCTGAAATCAGGCACGAATTTGGCTGTGTAAATTGGGGCAGGACTTACAGGTTCAGGCCAGATGTGATCATAGATGCTACCAATGATCCGATATCAAAGCAGTACGCCTACTCATATTGCAAAGGATTCTCATTCGATAGGCCTACATTCATATCTGCATCTGCGAACAGCATAGGTGGCACTTATGAGGTCTCATCTGGTGGTTCTTTCAGCAATCATCTTGGGAAATTGCACTATTATAACTCTCCACAGCAGGGAGCCTTCACTAGTGGTCTGATTGCAGGTCTTGCACTGGAAGAAGTCAGGAGGAGCCGATTCAAGTATTCAGAAATAGATAGGGTAGTGAATGGAAATTTCCACTATGTAACCGAGGACCGCTGGATAACCCATTATCCAAGCAAGAGGGTTTTGATTGTTGGAGGCGGTGCTTTAGGTAATGCTGTTGCAATAACACTCGCCCTAAAGGGTTACGGTTCTATCGGTATAATCGACATGGATTGCATCGAAGACCATAATCTGACAAGGCAATTTCTGCTTCGTGGCCGTCTTGGTGAAAGGAAGGTCGATGCCATCAAAGAGCGAATCAGACAGATCAATCCTCGTGTTGAGGTCAATGCAATCTATGGCAAAGTTGGTTCTGTAGGTGAAAATGACTTTGAATGGCTTAGTCAAATGAAAGGATCAAATGACTTGGATACATTGATTGCGTCAAAATTTTCCCTTACCTCACGCCAAAGGGCTGGCGGCGCAATTCTATTGGACCGTGAATCTGTGAGAGGATATGACCTGATATTTGGTTGTCTTGATAATAAGTATGCGAGAGCGTGGCTCAACCAGGCAGCGATTGACGGAAAAATCCTATATGTCGATGGGGGCACCGACGGTATGGGCGGCCAGTTGGCAGCATATGCTCCAGGGCACACCAAATGCATACAGTGTCAGCTAAACCTGAGCAAATTCCCAGATCAAACTTCCTGCGCAATTGATCCGAGCACTGTCATACCTAACCTGATAATCGGGAATCTAATGGTAGATATGGCCGAGAGGACGATGATGGGCCATTATGATATTACTGGCATACAATATCAGCCCTTCACTCAAAGGAAACTTTTCCCTTTCAGCAGGACTGGGGGAAACAAACATGCGTGCTAGGTGATAAAAATGGAAATAATGAATAGGATAAGAAGATATTTTCCTGGAAGAGTTAAGTATATGAACAACATAACTAGCAGTTTATACGACGATAGCTTCCTTGATTACCTCCAACAGAGGCGTGCTCTTGCTGAACAGTTGGTAAAAGATAGGGTCGCCAAGGACCTGAACAAGGGTATAGACGATGCTGTGTCTAGGGAGGTAGAGAATGGTGCCTTGAGCCATGTGAAGATGACGCGCGAGGCAAGGGACAGGGCCCAGGGTTACATATCCAATTTCCGGGACATTCTTGATGGGGCCGGCATCGAGAACCAGGAGCTCGGGTTCTATCTCATATCAGGGGACCAGCCTGTCATCACAGACATCCACCTGAATAAGCAGTGGGTTAACCCAATCCACTGCGACATAGTCGTCAATGAGCAAATGTCTGAGAGATACAGGAGGAGGACTGGAAAGAGGATCGCCAGTTGGGCCCACAGCCACGGCTCACTCAGCGTTTTCCTATCAGGCACGGACATTTCTACACTGAAGAATATCGTCCCTCAATATTATGAGGGATTCAAGCTGGATATTGAAGTCCCATGGGGAGACGACAACCTGAAGTATCAAGTGCATTATTTTCCTACTGTAGTGATGAACAATGCAGGCGATATCTATGCCGCTGTCCAGGTCAAATACCCCAAGGTGACGAGGCAGGGAGACAGTTATATGCCTTCTAGGCATTCAATGCGCCTCGCAAGCGGCGTGCCAATACGGTGGGTTCAAGGCGAAAGACCAGAACCCTATGACGACAAGTCAATACGAGAGGACCTTATGGCTAAGGTTAGGGTGCCATACCGAAGGGGTTACACCCTACTGAGCAACTTGATGCCCAGCCAAGAATCAGGACTTGAAGAACGAGTGAGGAACAATTCAAAGCAATCTTTGTATGTTCAATAATCAACTGAGATCATAATCTCCAAACGAATCAAGGTGGTGAAAAATGAACAACATCAATAGATTATTACCTGGAAACACCAAATCAATACCTAAGCACTCTGACGTGGATAATACTGAATGGTTGGCCTTGAGTAGGTCAAAGGCCACCCGGCAGGCTGCGGTAAATTCAATCAACTTGGAGCTGGACAGGAAGGTGAGAGAGTATGTCTCCAGCCGGGACTTCAGGAGGGTCGTTCTCAGCACTGGCCTTAAGGAGAAGGTTTTCGATTATGTTAACAGGTACTCAACAATATTGAGCAGCAAAGGTCTGCCCAGCCAGGAGCTTGGCATGTTCCTGCTGGCGGGAGACTCTCCAGCCGTATCTGACGTGTATATCCCTCCACAATACGTGAGGCCGGCGTATTGCGAGGTGGAATTCGGCCATGATGACGCTGTGAGAGCCGAGTATGGCAAGGATATCATAAGCTGGGCCCACAGCCACGGAGCGCTTGGAGTGTTCCTTTCAGGCGAGGACAAGAACACCATGCGTCACATCGTGCCTAGGGAGACCAAGGGGCTTGCAACGACCATAGATTTCGAATGGGGGTGCAACAGGCTCAGCACCACATTGAGGGAATACCCTACAGTGGTCGTGAACAACAATAAGGGCATCTTCTGCGGAAAGGCCTGGAGTTATGAGAGGTACGTCATGCGCGATGGTAAGATGGATCTGGAGGTCACATATTCTGATGACAGCCTGCTGGACAATCTTCCTGTCGTCGAAGTCGAGGGTGAGCAGCCGAAGTCATATGATGCAGAGACAATCGACGCTGAACTGCTCTCAAGGGTGTCCATCCCTGTCGAATCGGGCGTCGCTAAAAGGTACACTGTTTACCGCAAGCTCAAGAACATGCCTGACGGCGTTTCAAGGAAAGTTGTATCTGATAGCTCCTTGACAGACAGGCTCAGGAGAGATTGGTACGAGCGGATAGGGGGCAGGGAGATATCAAGATAGGCCAGGATCGAGAATCTCCAGCCCGATGTCCAGCAGTTGGTTCTCTTGGCTTCGGAATATGCATAACACGATAGCCGACTGAAAGCCGCCGGCAGCCATCAACCTTAAGGATTCATTTCCCCAAATACTTGCTTAGCGTGGTGTCCTTCACGGCCTCTTTCATCATCAGCTCTACCTTTGTCGACATCTTCATGCCGTTCTGCTCGCAGAAGCCCTTGAAGTCGTTGAACACGTCTTCACTGATGGTCATTGAGATCTTGCGTTTTACCAATGGGATCACCCATACTTATCTATATTCTTGGAATCAGAAGTATTTAAACGTTGTGGTTCCGCCTAGCCAAGTCCCGGCCTGTGGATCCCAATAGGTATGCTATCGCGACGATGTAGTGCCACCACCCTATCACTATACCCAGCTCTATCAGGTTGATTGCGGCGAGTAAGTACATGTAATACACCGGCCCGAAGATGAAATGCCTCTTTGCCGTGTGGTTGCGCGCGTTCGAGATGAAATACACGAGTGAGAAGATGAAGAAGAGCACGATAAGCTGCAGCGTCTTATCGGTCTCGAACACCAGATATAGCTTGATGAAGAAGAACGCGTTCACAGACCTGTCACATAACGTATCGGCGTAAGAGGACAGCTCTGTCGTCGTGCCTTTGTGCCTTGCCATGGCACCGTCGAGGTTGTCGAAGAACAGGTGCAGGACCATGAATGTGACGAAGAGCCCGTTGTCGCGGAAAAGGAAGATCACACCGAGCATGCCGCTGATGAAAGAGATCAATGTGAGCAGGTAAGCGTGCACGCCGAGCCTTGCCAGTGATTCCACTATGGGCCTTACCAGCCGGTCTTTCCTCTTGCTCGACCACCAATACAACCTGCTCCCTATGCCTTTTACTTTTTCCATGAGCTTCTCCATGAAGTCGCGACCGGATCCGGTCTCTTTTTTCCCGCCTCACAGCCTGCGGGGAAAAAGTAATGGTGGCCTGCGACCTCCCCTTAGATTTTTTACAGAGCTTCGGTATCAAAACCATTATATATATTTAAACATATTGGATGCGCATGTTGAAGCAGGTCATACTTGTGAGGCAGGATCTCAAGCTGCCTAAAGGGAAGCTGGCAGTACAGGTAGCTCATGCGTCTCTCGAGGCTGCGCAGAAAGTGAAGTCAAGGATGAAGGCCTGGAAGTCCAATGGTGCCAAGAAGGTAGTGCTCAAGGTCGAGGACCAGGCCCAGCTGGAGGCGTTCGGAGACGAGGCGAGCAAGGCAGGCCTGCCGGTTGCAGAAATCTATGACGCTGGGAAGACAGTGCTTGAACCGGGTACAATGACCTGTGTGGGCATAGGCCCTGCTCCTGAAGGCGAGATCGACAAGATTACCGGAATGCTGAAGTGCTTATAAAAAGAGGTGGATGATGGCAGAACTGAAGCGAGTATTAGGTTACCCCACTATCATATCACTCGCCATAGCCTCGATAATGGGCACAGGGCTCTTCTTCGGGACGAGGGTGGCTGCTGAGTACGCAGGCAATTCTTCCTTGCTGTCATGGGCCATACTATCTATCATAGCGCTATATATCAGCACTATCTTCGGGGAGCTCTCATCCATGTTCCCTCACGCAGGCGGCGTGTACGAGTTCAGCAAGCAGACCTATGGCAGGTTCTTCTCGTTCCTGGTCGGCTGGCTGGCCTGGCTGGTCGGCATCATCACAATGACCCTGCTGGTCGTTGCAGCCATAGAATACCTCCTGCCTGACCCATCGCTGTCGCTCATCAAGCTCCTGATCTGCGTCGGCATCCTGCTCGTGCTCAACATCATTGCCTATATGGGCATCGAGGCCAGCTCGATGGTCCTGGTGGTCTTTGCAGCTCTCACATTCATACTGGTGCTCAGCATCATAATACCTGGCTTCTTCAAGGTGGATCTCGGGAACTTCTCGCCGTTCATCTCGCTCGGATTCACCCCTATACTCGTCGCCATATTCTTCATAGCCGAGAGCTTCTTCGGCTGGGAATCAGCCACATACCTCTCTGAGGAGACCAAGGACCCTGAAAAGGTCATCCCCCGCAGCCTGGTCATCGGGACTGCAATCGTGGCATTCTTCGTGCTATCTATATCATTCGTCTCCTTGGGCATAGTGCCATGGAAGGAATTCATCCAGTTCCAGGCTCCTCTGAACCAGGTGGCCAAGATCATCTATGGAGGCGCTGCCTTGGTAGGCATAGGTGTCTTCCTTTCCCTGCTCGGCGCTGCCATGGGTGGCGTGGTCACCATGCCCAGGCTGCTGCTGGCCCTTGCCAGGGATAAGCTCTTCTTGTCACAGTTCAACCACGTGCATAAGAAGTACAAGACCCCTTCGAAGGCAGTCATCTTTCAGACAGTTGTCTCATTATTGGTGCTCCTCATAGGTTTCGGCCAATATAAGCTCCTGCTATCGATCCTGCTGCCTCTCGGCTTCTTCATGTATATAGCAATCATACTCGCAGTCCCTATCCTGAGGTTCAAGAAGCCGGACCTCAAGAGGCCTTTCAAGGCTCCCTTCGGAAAGGTCGCCCCTTTCATAGTGGTCCTTTTCATCATTGCGCTCTTTGTCATATGGTTGGTCAGCGAGCCAGCAGCACCATCTCACCTCATGCTCGGGGTCTCGTTCGCCCTGTTCGGCATACCTTTGTATTTCCTCATCGAGCTGTACAATAATCCTAAGATGATAACACGTGTGAATGACCTTACAGCCTATTTCATCCTGCTGACCGAGCGCATAAACCTCCCTACAAAGGTGAGGAAGGAGGTTATAGAGCTTCTCGGGGATGTCGGGAGCAGGACAGTGCTGGAATATGGCTGCAGCGTCGGCACGATGACCATGGCCCTGGCCAAGGCTGTCGGTCCCCAAGGCAAGGTCTACGCTGTGGACCTGTCTGAGAACGACTTGCGGATAACGCAGCGCAGGCTGGAGAAGCAGGACTGGGATTCCAGCGGGGAGCCGGCTGGCAAGGTGCAGATAATCCATGACCGGGAGCAGGCCCAGCGAGTCCACCCTGACATCACCTATGTCGATGCGATCATCTCGGTCGGGATGATGGGTTACCTGCAGGAGATAAAGAAGGTCTTGAAGGACATGCATCGCATCCTGCCAGAAGGCGGCAAGATAGTCTTCCTTGAGTACGGCGATTTCTTCGGCATAATACCTAACGTGGAATGGCTGTCCAAGAATGTGGTCATCGAGAACGTCTTCCGCGACTGCGGCTTCTCAGTGCACGTGGAGAGGAAGAAGGGACTGTTCTGGAACTACATATACGTCTACGGCGCCAAGCTAGGCGGTGACGTGCCTTTCATTTAAAAGGGAATTCCGTGGATTTTCCAATTAATTACCCAAAACATTTAAAAACCCCATATTACACCCTCACCCTTATATGAGGGATGACAAAGATTGTCCCTAAAGGTGAAGTAAATGGAAAGACGGAATTTCAGAGGGGGTTTTGGCCCCAGAGCTCCTCCAGTTCGGGAAGGAGAAGAGTTAGATGTGAAGATAGAAGCCATCGCTGAGAAGGGCGATGGGATCGCCAAGAAGGACGGATTCGTGATCTTCGTGCCGAATGTCAATGTCGGCGACGAAGTAAGGATCAGAGTTACCAAGGTCCTAAGGCGAGTGGCTTTCTCCGAGACTGTCGGAGAGGCGTCAGCTTCAACTGGAGCGGATGAAGAGCCTGCAGAGGACTCAGAGGACTTCGGCGAAGAGCCAGCAGCAGAGGACGAAGAGGAAGATGCACCTGCTGATGACGAAGAAGAGACCGAAGAGGAAGCTGAAGAAAAGACTGCAGAGGAAGAGGAAGAGCCTGCCGCAGAGGAACCAGCTGAGGAAGAGACTTCAGAGGACGAAGAAGAGCCAGCTGAAGAGGAAGAGGCTGAAGAAGAGCTTCCTGAGGAAGAGGACGCAGAAGAAGAGCCACCCGTACCTCCTAAGAAATAGACAATAATTTTTTTTCCTTATTCTTAATGCACTTCATTTAGCTTTTTGACCTGTTATTATGCAAATATGATTTTATAACAGCATTTATTTGGGAAGTGGGATGCGTCGGGGAACCTTGTGTTCCCCTTCCCCGAAGACGGAGTCTTGGGCACAACAAAATCGGAGATTTTGTGTGCAAAAAATCTCTGATTTTTCCGCACAAGTGAGCTTTGCTCACTTTGTGTTTGGATCCTAGCCCGCAAAGAAATGCATAGCATTTCTTGCGCGCAAGACTCCGTCTTTGCGTTTGTAAAGGCTAGTGTTTGAATAACCTTATTCCAGTGAGGGCCATGGCCATGCCGTGTTCGTTGGCTGCATCTATGATCTCTTTATCGCGGATGGATCCGCCCGGCTGTATGATTGCAGTTATTCCTGCCTTGGCAGCTGCGTCTATCCCATCCCGAAAAGGGAAGAATGCGTCTGATGCCATCGCAGCCCCTTTTGCCCTGTCTCCTGCCTTCTTGGCAGCTATCTCTGCTGCAACGACCCTTGACATCTGGCCCGCGCCTATGCCGACTGTAACGTTGTCCTTGGCGAACACTATCGAATTGGACTTCACATGCCTGCAGACCTTCCAGGCGAAGAGCATATCCTTTACTTCTGAAGCTGTAGGGTTCCTCTTGCTGACAATCTTCAGGTCTTCTGCATTTACCCCTGGAAAATGCCTGGTCTGGGCCAAGAGCCCTCCAGCAACTTTTCTCAGCTCTAGCCCATGATCATTTTTGCTGATCCTGCCTGTCTCCAGCAGCCTGATGTTCTTCTTCTTGGTGAGTATCTCAAGCGCGTCCTCTTCAAATGAGGGTGCTATCACGACTTCGATGAACAGCTTCTGCATGATCTCTGCCACTCCGGCTGTGCACGGCCTGTTCAACGCAACGACAGAGCCGAAGGCTGAGAGGGGGTCTGTCTCATGAGCAATTTTGTATGCAAGCTTGATTGTATCTTTTACTGCCACCCCGCATGGGTTTGTGTGCTTTATCACTGCTGCACACGGCTCTTCGAAGTCTTTCACCAGCTCCAGGGCATCGTTGGCATCCAGGATGTTGTTATATGACAGTTCCTTGCCGTGCAGCTGCTTGGCCGATGCGACGCATGCCTCATCTATTTGGGAATCCGTGTAGAATGCTGCCTTCTGATGCGGGTTCTCGCCGTAGCGGAGGTCCATCACTTTCTTGAAGGTCGGCGTGAAGTTCGCCGGGAACACGACGTCTTCTTTCTGGTCGAAATATGAGGATATCCAAGAGTCATACATGGCCGTGTGGTGGAAGGCTTTCCGCGCCAGCTCTTCCCTGAAGTCATCTGTTACTACATCGTTCTCCAGCGCATTGAGCACAAGCTCATAGTCAGAGGGATCGACGACCACCAGGACTCGCGCATGATTCTTTGCTGCAGCTCTTATCAGCGTCGGCCCGCCGATATCGATGTTCTCGATTACATCCCCGTGGGATGCACCGCTGTTGACTGTCTCCTTGAACGGATAGAGATTGCATACCACAATGTCTATCGGCTTTATGCCATGCTCTTCCAGCGTCTCTCCATGTTCCTTCTTGGCCAGTATAGCGCCGTGTATCTTCGGATGCAGGGTCTTGACCCTTCCGTCGAGGATCTCAGGGAAGCCCGTCACGTCAGAGACTTTCTTTACCTTGATTCCAGCTTTCGCAAGCTCCTTCGCTGTACCTCCGGTGGAAATGATCTCGTATCCCAGCTTAGCCAGCCGCCTGCAGAAACCGTCGATGCCCTTCTTGTCAGAAACAGAGATTAGAGCTCTCATGATGGCAAGGAGAAATCTTGGTTATTTAAACGTTTTGAAAAGATTTTTAAATTATCTTTGTATACCCTCCAAATATGTCACAAGCACAAGTAAGACATTATTCCACAATTACAGCCCATAAGATGGTTTATCACATAATGGATGTCGAGCTGGGAGAAGGCCGTCGTTTGGGCTGGATCGAGAACATCCCCCATGAAGGAGACTCATTCTATGAGGTCGCAGCTGCTTGGCAACCAAGGATCGGAGATGTCCTAAGGAGATTTAAGCAGGAAGATGTCGAAATTTTCCTCCTGGGCCCCATTGACAAATACGATGTACCAAAAGAAACATTAGAATTCATATTAGGCGAGTCGTACATTAAACGTGAGACCTAGCTTCCGCCGGCATGCATATGATCGAGGTATTTCGCCTGGACGTCTATCATATTGCACGCGGAAGATAAACGTATCAGGTCAATCTTGAATTGTTCTTCCCTCATCTTGCCTTCTGCTAATTGGTCTTCGAGCTTTACATAGAGCCCTTCAAAATGTAGCCAATTATCATGGCATCGGCCATCCATAGGCATTACATTCTCACCAGGAAGCGGCATGGCTGAGACCTTGCCTAGGGCTTCCCTATACCTGATGGATTCCTCCCCACAATATTGCACCCTCACTTTCTCCCATGCGCTCACGACCTCTTGATCAGTCACCTTACCGGCAAGCAGCATTACCACTTCGCTCACCGCCCGCTCCAGTTTCTTAATCGGCGAATCCTTATCCATATCAACTCGGGTGAATGAGATTGTGTTTTTAAAGTTTTAGGCTTTTATCTTCCCCGCCAGCTCCCTGAACGCCTTCGCCCTGTGGCTTAGTTTATTCTTCTCTTCCCTGGTCATCAACACCATCGGTCTGTCCCCACCTTCAGGGATGAATATCCTCTCGTAGACCATCCGTCTCTTCTCGTCTTTGCCATAGACCTTCTCGGTAAGCCTGCCTCTCAGCTCTTCGACCACGACGATCGGCTCCCTGCCCGGCTCGCAGTAAGCAGCAGCTGTCTTGAACCGCATGCCTCTCTCCTTTCCCTCGACTTTCTTCAGCAATCCATCAAACCCGAATTCATGGAAAGCATCCTTCGGGGACGAGCCAGGAAAATTATCAAGAGCATCAAAGTAGATGCCTGTGTCATCTACGATGACCGGCTTCTGCTCCTTCTCGGCGAAGAGCTTGGCATTATGGACAGCTATCTCCTCGACTGAAAGTGACTTGTCTTCCTCTTTCTCTAACGCGAGCTGCCTTACAGAGATGCCTTTCTCCTTCATCACAGCAGATATCTCCTCGAGTTTCTCAGGATTCTTCGTTACTAGAAATACCTCTTTCATCTTACGTGCACGATCCTGCCCTCAATATGCAGCCTTTTTTCCTGGGAGAGCCTCAACGCCTCGACGATGATCTCCTGCTCAGCTTTCTGCACCTTCTCTTTCAATGTCTCAGCTGTCTCGTCCTCGGCTATGGCTACCGCTTTCTGCAATATGATAGGACCTGTGTCAGCGCCCTCGTCGACGAAATGCAAGGTGGCCCCTGTGATCTTGACTCCGTGTTTCAATACTTCCTCGTGCACGTTGAGGTCCATGCCGCCCGCGAATGCCGGTAGCAGGGACGGATGTATGTTCATGATCCTGTTCTTGTACCTGTCCACGAACCACTTGCTCAGGAAGCGCATATACCCTATGAGCAGTATCAGCTCGACATCGTTCTTGTCCAGCTCTTTCGCAACCTCTTTGTCATAGTTCTCCCGCTCCTTGTAGTCCTTTGACTCAATAAGCACGGCCTTAAGCCCGTTCTTCTTCGCCTTCTCCAGCGCTCCGCATTCCTTGTTTGCTATCACTACAGATATGACGACGTCGAGCGTGCCGTTGTGTATCTCGTCTATTATGGCCTGCATGTCTGTGGCATTGGTCGATGCCAGTATACCGAGCTTGATCGTCATTTAGCAGCCTCCTTTGTCGATTCCAGCAGCATGGCGATTGTCATAGGACCAACCCCGCCTGGCACTGGAGTTATGTGTGAGGCGATAGGTTCGACCTCGTCGAAAGCGACATCTCCTTTCAGGTTCCCATCAACTTCAGTTATGCCTACATCCACTACGACAGCGCCCTTCTTCACATGCTCTTTCTTTATCATGCCCGGCCTGCCCACAGCCACGGCAAGGATATCTGCCCGCTTTGTCACCTCTACCAGGTCTTTGGTCCTGCTGTGGCATATCGTGACAGTCGCGTGCCTAGCCAAAAGCATGGCCGCCAAGGGCTTGCCCACGATGTTGCTCCTGCCGACGACAACGGCATTCCTGCCTTCGATCGGTATCTTATACTCGTCCAGCAGTCTCATCACGCCTTTGGGTGTTGCAGGCACGAACCTCGGCTCACCCACTGCCAAGAGACCGACATTCACCGGGTTGAATCCGTCAACGTCCTTGTCAGGGTCCACAGCGCTCAAGACGCGCTCGACATTGATATGCTTCGGCAGGGGCAGCTGCACGAGCATGCCATGAATCCTATCATCGTCATTCAGCTTCTCGATATCAGCAAGCAGTCTCTCTTCAGGTACGGACTCCTGCAGTTTCACCAGCCTTAAATCTATCCCGACCTCTTTGCATGCTTTCTCCTTCAGCCGGATATAGACATTAGAAGCTGCATTGTCTCCGACCTGCACCACCGCGAGGCCGGGCTTGACTTTCATCCCAGAGATCTCTTGCTTGATATCCTGCCTTATCTTCTTCGCAACAGACTTGCCGTCCATTATCATGCTTTCAGCCCTTCGTAGAGCGGAAACTTGCTGCATAACTCGGTTATCTGCCTCCTGACCTTGCTTATCACAGCTTCAGATTCCACCTTCTTGACGACCTCAGCAAGGAGCTCGCCGATGGCTTTCATCTCAGGCTCTTTCATCCCCCTGGTGGTCAGCGCTGGTGTGCCTATCCTTATGCCTGAAGGGTCGAAAGGCGTTCTCTTGTCATAGGGTATCATGTTCTTGTTGGTGAATATTCCTGCCTCATGCAGGGCGTTCTCTGCCAGCTTACCTGTCGTGCCCTGCTCTGTCACATCGATCATTATGAGATGATTGTCCGTCCCGCCAGATACGAGAATCATCCCTTCGCCTATGAGCGACTTGGCCAAGGCCTTGGCATTCAGGATTATCTGTCTCTGGTATTCCTTGAAATCGGGCTGCAGCGCTTCCTTGAACGCCACCGCCTTTGCTGCGATCATATGTTCCAGCGGCCCGCCTTGTATGCCTGGAAATATCATCTTGTTGATCATCTTGGCGTGCTCCTCCTGGCATAGTATCATCCCGCCGCGGGGGCCTCGCAGGGTCTTATGCGTCGTCGTCGTAACTACCTCACATTCAGGTATCGGGTCAGGATGCAGGCCCGCAACTATCAGTCCTGCTATGTGAGCGACATCTGCCAGATGGATAGCTCCCACTTCATCAGCTATCTCCCTGAACTTATGGAAGTCTATCTCTCGGGGATAGGCCGATGCGCCGCTGATTATCAGCTTGGGTTTCTCTTTCAAAGCGACCTCGCGGACATTGTCCCAATCAATCCTGTGGTTCTCCTCATCTACGCCATAGCTGACAACATTGAACAGCATCCCTGAGAAGTTGACAGGGCTGCCATGGCTCAGGTGACCGCCCATAGAGAGGTTCATCCCCATTATTGTGTCGCCTGGCTTGACAAAGGCCAGATATGCAGCAGTGTTCGCCTGGCTGCCTGAATGCGGCTGGACATTGGCATGGTCAGCTCCGAACAGCTTCTTCGCCCTGTCTATTGCGAGCTGTTCTGCAATATCGATGAACTGGTTTCCGCTATAATACCTCTTTCCTGGGTATCCTTCAGAATACTTGTTCGTGAAAACAGAGCCCATTGCCTCGAGCACTGCCCTGCTTACGAAATTCTCGCTGGCTATCAGCTCTACCCCTTGCTGCGCCCTCTTTATCTCGTTGTTTATCGCCTGCGCGATCTTCGGGTCTGTCTGTGATAGGAAGCTCATCATCTCATCCTGCAGTCGATTATCCTTTTTTCGGTTATTATGATGTCCATCGGCTGGTCCCTGTGGTCTGAGCTGACATCCCCGATTATCTGTGACTCGAATGCCAGCGCTATCTTGGGAGCGTCAATCTCACCAAGAGTCCGGTCATAGAACCCTTTGCCCCTGCCTAATCTGTTGCCGTCCTCGTCATAAGCCACGCCCGGGATCACCACGAGGTCAGGCGGGCCTGCCTGGATGCGCACAGGCTCCAGTATCTTGAACATCCCTCGCTTCAGGTCCTTTGTTGATGTCACGCTGGCCCAGCCCAGGGTATGCTTCATGGTGAAAGGCAGGTATACCTCTTTCTTGCCGATTAGCTCATTCACGAGCTCGTGGGTCTTGACCTCTGAATGGATGCTCCAGTAGAGCAGGACTGACTTTGCCTCCTTGAACTCCTTCAGCTGCTTCAGCCTTTGACATATCTTGCTGGATTTCTCTCCCTGGTTCTCAGTGCTGTTCCGCAGCTTGAGCGCCTTTTCCCTTATGCGTTGCTTCATTGTATTTTTTCACGATTATTTTCTTGCCGCTCCGTAGGAGCTTGAGCAGGGCCTTTGAGCCCCTCCCTATGACTATCGTATCGCCATTCCTGATGCTCTCAACCACTTCGGCCGGATCATCGCTGTCGAATAGTGTGAAAGTTACCATGAGGTCTGAAAGCTCATGGGCATCTGAGCCTGACATGAAGGGCTTATTGAACAGCTGGGCCTTCCTGAGCGCACGACGGTTCAATACCTGCGGGCTCTTGCCGTTGATGACCTCTACTGCGTCGAATATCGAGAAATATTTCTTTATTACAGGAAGTGTGCTTGCTACTGAGTACAGCCTGAGTATGTACCTGTAAGGGTGTGCGAATGCGGTCACGCCTCCTAGCTTCTTTGCCCTGGCGATGACCTCTTCTCCTTTCAGCCTGCTCGATCGGAAGAGGTTGTTCTTCATGTTCGGCTTGATATCTTCGTCGAAGAACCGGACAAGCGTGTCCTTGTCCTTGAAATAGCACAGCACATCTATCCCTTCGGCAGCTGTTATCTCTATGCCCGGCACCACCGGGACAACATCCTGCTTCAGGGCCTCTAGCGAGCCTCCTATGGCGTTGTGGTCTGTTATCGATATGCCGAAACCATGCTTCTCTGCCACCCTGAGCACCTGCTTTACCTTCGTGTCACAGTCCACAGAATGCTCTGTGTGGATATGCAGGTCCATGGCTCTTTTTCCCGGGAATCGCTCCTTGTGAGGCCTACCCCTTATGTATTCGCTCATGACTGAGCAGAAATGCGCTTGGTTATTAAGCTTTTTGCTTGGGAAAGGCCTGTTGAAAATCAAAAACCCAACCACCGCAAGCGGTGGGGTATGCCTCTGGTTGGGTTTTTGGTCCGACAAAATCAGAGATTTTGTGGACAAGAAATGCCAAAGCATTTCTTTGTCCTGAAAACTTACCAAAATAATAGTATGGGATAGGCACCCAGCGACCCAAAGGAGTGGGGTAAGTTTTCAGAAATCTACCGGGGTAAATCCATTTGTCCGTTCAATGATATGCTGTGAAGGAAAAAACAGGTGGAAATACGATAAACGGACAAATATGAAAATGATTCAGCCGATTAGGGGGTTTTAACTTTCCCAGCGATACCTTTATAAACTCCCCATCATTCCAGAGGTCTATGGGACGTATCAAGACACAGTTCATCAAACGGACCTCGAAGAAGCTCATGGCCATGCACTCTGAGAAGTTCTCAGAGAGCTATGAGAAGAACAAGGTGGTCCTCGGCGGACTCATAGTAACAGGCTCACCTAAGATCAGGAATGTCATTGCCGGCTACATCACCCGCCTGAAGAGGATGGGCGGATAGGAATTCTATATCATACCGAATATCGCTTTCCCTGTGGGCGTCGTCATGTTCGACGCGAACAAACCGGCAGCTGACTTGAATAGCATCACCCCTATGATCACGCTCACGAACAAGCCTATTATGAAACTTATCACCCACGTGAAGGCTGACCATACCAGCCAGATGAGGATCGACCATCCCCAGCTCAGCCCGTACATCCTTTTCACCAGCATCCAGGCCAGGAAGAAAGACACTGTGAGCCATATTAGCAGCCCTACTGCAATATTTATCCATATGCTCTTGATGAAGATCAATCGAGGTATACTTAGGATCAAGATGGTCATATGCACTATCGCTGCAACCACGAGTGCTGAGAGGAATCGGGAGTTCTTCAGGCTGAATATCTTTGTAGTAAGCCACAGCAAGAGTCCGCTGAGCGGTATCATGATGATGTTGATTATGATCGCATAAGCCAGCATCGCCGTTATATCACCAGTAAAAGCCATCTGAACCACCTCATCCTTTTAGAGAAAGATGGAAATTTAAATACTTTTTGCTAATCCACTAATAACACTTGTGTTGAGATGATGGCACGGCCAAGAGTTCAAGGACGAAATTCCGACTTATAGCGATCGGCATCTGGTTCGCGACCAGGAAGAAATGAACATATCACCTTTATTATTCTTTGGGAAGCCATTCCCTCATCTTGCTTACCAGGTCGGTCTGGGTGATGACTCCCGTTATGTCAGTTCCGTCTATCACGATGAGCTTCTTTATGTTGTTGTCCACCAGCTTGGTAGCTGCGTTGATCACTGGTTCATCTTCGCCGATCGTTATGACAGGTGTGGACATTATGGTGCTTACAGGCTGGTCACCGTCTGCTTTCATGAAATTCCTCACGATGTCGCGCTCTGTGAGTATTCCCTTAGGGATGCCTTTGTCCATGATGATGATGGAACCGATGTTGTTCCGTATCATCGTTTGTATCACGTCCTGGATGTTTGTGTCTATCTCTGCGAAGATCACATGCGTCGACATTATGTCCTTGACCCAGACCATCCCCTTCCAACAATGTGATGGACTTATAAATCTTATGGAAGGCTGTTTTGTAAAATCTTTATTAATGCGGCCACGTAGAAATGCTCATTTTTCGCTGCCCCCAAACCAAGGTTTGGGTCATTTTTTCCCGCCTCGCCTAGGCAGGGCGGGAAAAAACGAGTCCGAAGGACGGCGGCGAAAGCTCTAAATAGGTAGGATTTCTACATGGCCATTAATGCATAATCTTTATATAACACCGTGATAACATAGTCCTCATGCCCCCACTTCTGATAATAAAGAGGCTTGAGAAGCGCTACGGGAAGTTTGTGGCAGTGAAGGACCTCACGCTCACCGTCAACAAGAACGAGGTGTTCGGCCTGCTCGGCCCGAACGGGGCTGGAAAGTCCACCCTGATGTGGATGCTTACCGGGCTTTCAAAGCCGACTTCAGGGGAAGCCTCCATTGCTGGTGTGAGCATTAAGAAGACCAGTAAGCTGAAGCGTGTCATCGGCTTCGCCCCGCAGGAGGATTCCTTCTACCACAACCTGACTGTCTTCGAGAACCTGGTGTTCTTCGGCATGCTCTTCGGCCTGAAGAAGAAGGTTGTCAAGCAGAGGGCTGACCGACTATTAGAGGAGCTCCTCCTCACAGATAAGAGGGATTCGAAGGCAGGATCGCTCTCCGGCGGGATGAAGCGCCGCCTCAACATGGCCATCGCATTGATACATGACCCGAAGCTGCTCTTCCTCGACGAGCCGACTGTCGGTGTCGACCCTGTGTCCAGGGCAGCGTTGTGGAAGGTCATGGAACGCCTACGGAAGAAGATAACGATCGTCATCTCCACCCATTATCTCACAGAAGCAGAAAGATTGTGCGACCGGGTCGCCATCCAGAGGAAGGGCATGATAATCGCCGTCGACACCCCGAAGAACCTGGTCAAGGGCGGCAAGAGCCTCGAGGACGTATTCGTCAAGCTGGTGGAATCATGAAACTTCCCACACTATTGGACAAGGACTTCAAGCTGCTGTTCAAGGACCCAAGGTCTTTAGTGCTGGTCTTCCTCACGCCGATCATCGTCATGGCCATACTTGCCAGCGCCTTCTCGACAGAGGGCAGCTCTGAGCAGATCTCTATCGCGATATGCAATCAGGATGATGAACTGCCGTTCAACTTCACCTCATCATTCCTCATGCCAGAGTACAGAGAGGACTGTGAAGAGGCTGAGAAAGATGTGAGAAGGGGCGAGCTGAGCGCCCTATTGGTCGTGCCAGAAGGCTTCACAGAGAGGATCACCAACGGATACGGCTCGAGCCTCGACTTATATTATGACAACGCCCAGCGGGCGGTCGCCCAGCTCATAATAACCTCCTTCAGGAGCCAGGTCCAGCAGCTCTCCGATGCTTTGGGATCAGAGTTCATATTCTTAGCCTGGTCAAACCTCAAGGAGCTCAACGCCAACCTGAAGAAGGTCCAGGCCGAGCTGGAGATAGTCGACTTGAACATCAGGGATGCCAGGATCAAGTTATTGCAGGCAGAGCTGAGGCTGAACGAGCTTCAGATATCCAACCTCGAGCTGCAGCTGAACATGACATCTGAACAGATAGATGAAAGCGTGGATCTCATCAGGGACGAGATATTCCTTGCGCAGGAGAGGATGGACTATGTCATATTCGAGGTTGAGAATGCTCCTTGGGACCTTACTAACCAGACCCAGGACCTGATGGACAAGTATTCCACTCACTGCGTCAATCCCCTGAACATCTCAGAGTTCTGCGTCGAGGTGAACGCGAGCATAGAGGACCTGCTGAAGCAGCAGAACCAGAGCGATGAGTTCAACAGGAAGCTGCTGGGAGACCTATGGCTCATAAGGTCATCGCTGGAGAACCTCACATCGGCTGTCGATAGCATCGGAGATTTCGATTCGCTGAGGCCATATCTCCAGGAGTTCGAGACAACGAGGTTGGCCGCTCTGGAGAACATCTCTGCGCTGAGGCTCCAGCTGGATGACATGCTCTCCATGGTGAACTCGTTCCAGGCCAACCTTGAGAAGACCACAGAGGTCCTTGATAGGTATGTATCCATCGACCCTGTGAACATAGTCAGGCCGATTGCGCTGACAGAGCTGCCTGTGCTGCCCAGGGCCACTAACCTGAACACGATGGCTCCTGCATTATTGCTCGTCATCCTGCTTTTCATCACCCTTATCACGACAACGACACATATAGTGCAGGAGAAGAATGCGGGTACGATGGTGAGGATGCTGCTCTCACCTCTGCCGATGACGATCTATCTCATTGAGAAGTTGATATACATGCTCCTGCTCGCATTGTTCGGGGTTGCTGGCATGCTGGTCGTGCTGCTGTTCTTCGGAGTCACCTTTCCGGTGGGCACAGGCTTCTTCCCTGTGCTCATCGCAGCGTCTATCGTGTTCATCTCCATGGGCTTCTTCATCGGTGCGGTGAGCAGGACAGAGACCACTGCCATGCTGTCCAGCCTTGTAATCGGCCTGCCTATGATGTTCCTCTCAGGGGCGTTCATCCCCCTTATATTGATGAGCAGGCTCATGCAGGACATCAGCCTCAACCTGCCGCTCACGCAACTGATAATCCAGCTGCAGAAGGTCTCGCTCTACGGCCAGGCAGCGTCGATAAATTCGCTGGCAGGCATATTAGTGCTCTCTCTTGTGCTTTTCGTGATCTCTCTGGGGATAATCAAGGGCCAGCTTAAGAGATAAGGTGTGTAAATTCTTACAGGTCAGCCGTTGCCAAGGTCTACTTCCTGTCAGATAGCAAGAATACTATGCCTATCATGAGTGTGATAGCGATAAGCGAGATGTACAGCCATAGCAGTGGGTATGTCACGGTTCCCGGTGTCTCCACTTCTGGGATGCTTTCAAGCTCTGCTTCGGCCGTGAAAAGCGTTTCGCATCCGTCTCCGCACACGCCGTAGCCGTTGTTGTCGCAGCATGCCTGCCCAGGGTCGCAGTCAGCGTCTGAGCTGCAGAACTCCCTGCATTCATCGTTGTCGCAGTACATCGTCTGTATCACCATGCCTGTAATCGACGATGTGAAGAAGAACGTTACCAGGAACAGCACTGAAATGAAGACGACAAGAAACACCAGGCGCTGGCTTTTCATGGATGATTAGTCATCAAGTGTGTTAATAAATGTTTCCATTTATCGAAACCTTTTTATTCCCTGCAAGAAGATAGTTCTCCATGCACGCGGAACTTGCAGCTGACCGCATCGTTGATGAGGCAGAGAAGCACGGTAATGTGGCCGGAGTGAATGTGATTGTAGGCGAGGCGGCTCCTGCGACAAAGGACGGGATCAGGAACAGCATCCTCAAGCGCAAGCCTGATTGGGAGATAACCATCGAGACCAAGGAATCCAAAGTGAGGTGTAAGTGCGGCTACCAGGGACGGCCGAAGATCACGGGCAGGGAGGAGGAATTCGTACATATCGAATGCCCAAAGTGTGGCAAGCAGCCGAAGATGACCGAGGGCGAGGAGATAGTACTGGCAGAAGTTGTCTTAAAGGATGAAAAAGAAGACGTTGCCCCAGGCAAGGGTGAAGACGTAGGAGAGGAAGAATGACGGCACGAATGGGATGCCTTCCTTTACCAATACCTTCTTGACTTTCTTTCTCGTGAGCTCAGCGATCTGTCTCTTGGTGATGCCGAGATCCTTGATCCCTGCAACCTTCTTGCCTTTCACGATTATATCCTCGGCGATCCAGTCCCCCTCGGTCAGCTTGGATGTGGGTAGCCATTTCAGCATGCAGGTCTTCTCTACGGCCTTGACTATGATCCACATGTACATGGTGATGATGACCAGGGCCACGGTCATCGCTATGGGCAGCAGCCAGGGAGAGCTCAGTAAAGCGGTTGCCGCAATGAGCAGGGCAGCTGTCAGCAGCAGTACCCATTTGGCTGTGATCAGCCTCTTGTCCTGCATCTTGATCTTGAATTCCTTCGCCAGCCTCTCCCGGTTCTTCAAGGCCAGCACAAAGGTCCATATCAATCCGTACATGGCACCTATGAATAGGAAATTGATGACAAAGGCCACCAGATCGTTCTGCCAGCCCATCTGGAAACCGAAAAGCGTGCCCAATCCGATCAGCAGCTTTGAATCACCGCCTCCCCACTGCCCTGTGTAGAACATGAACACTGCAATCACGAAGAATATCCCCCCGCCGAGAAGGCCTGATAGCAATATATTACCGTCATGCATAATCAATGAGGCAAATATCCTGTATCCGAGCGCCAAGGCGAATAGCGAATAGCTCAGCCAGTCTGGCACCTCTCTTGTGCGGAGGTCGTTTATCGAAGCCAGCAGCAGGGCAATGCCTCCCCAAAGCCACAGCTCTATCATGCTTCCAATCTCCACATAGGGGTTTATAAAGGTTTTCTTTGGCGATATCCAAAAAATGTATAGGGGAAAACAAATTTTCATGTGAGAACAATAAATTATGAAGCCAATCTGCCATCATCATCCTAACTCACATGCTAATTTGCCCATTTTTTGGATGGAGCCTTCATATTCTCAGTAAATTATATATACTCATTTTCCTTTACTATCCCCATGCTAGACAGACTGAGGGAACTGAGGCTGGACAAGGGGAAGCTGCCGAAGCATATAGGCATAGTCATCGGCGGCAACCAGCTGTGGGCCGAGGAGGAGGGCGTGGAGAAGGATGTCGCGTTCCGGAAATCCTTCACACATCTCATGGACTCCCTTGACATGTGCATACAGCTGAACATACCTATCTTGACTGTGCATCTGCTGAGCGAGAAGATGCGTGACTCGCCTGAATTCCCGGATTTCATGAACACACTGATAGAATTCCTGGATAAGCTGCATGACTCAAAGATGATCCACACGAACCAGGTCAAGATATCAATCTTCGGCAAATGGTACAAGCTGCCGGACAGGATGGTCAACTCGATAAAGTCTGTGCTGAACAAGACTGCGGGTTATGACAAGCTCTTCCTGAACCTCTGCATAAACTATGACGGCCAGGACGAGATAGTGGACGCATGCAGGCTTATAGGCAAGCAGATAAGCATGGGACGGATAGACCCTGACCTCGTCAACAGGCAGACCATAAAGGAGAACCTATATACAGCATCATTCCTGCCTGTCGGCCTCCTTATAGTGACCGGCCCGTACAAGAGCAATGAAGGATTCCTCCTTTGGGACACAAAGCATGCTGCAATATATTTTGCTAAGAAGAACTGGCTCGAGTTCCAGCGACAGGACTTCTTCGAAGCGCTGCGCTTCCACCAGAGAGCATGACGACCGCTCTCGCTTCAGGGACATTTGATTTGATCCATCCTGGCCATCTGGACTATCTTAGGCAGGCCAAGAAGCATGGAGACAGGCTTATTGTGTTGGTGGCGCGGGACGAGACCGTCATGCACATCAAGGGGAAGAGGCCTCTGAACAACGAGAGGACGAGGCTGGAGAGGATATCCCACCTTGAGATAGTGCACACGGCTTTCCTCGGCAGCATGACAGACCATTATACTTTCCTCGACGAGAAGCCTGACGTGGTCTGCCTGGGCTATGACCAGCATGACTTCACAGGACAGTTGGAGGGCGAGATCAGGAAGCGAGGACTCAAGACCAAGATAGTGAGGCTGAAGCCCTTCAAGCCCGAGAAGTGGAAGAGCTCAAAAGTATGACCTCTCATTAATGGTTACTCTTCTTTAAATACTAACTATGCAGAATATTCTTTGTTGTCAAGAACAACCGGTCGTAGAATTCAGTTGTTTCAACCCAGTTTGAAGTCATCGCCAGGATTATATATGTCAACCCTTATTCAGGAGGTATGAGACGCATGAACAAGAAGATCATAATCGGAAGTGCAATCATGGTCAGTGTTATACTCACGGCCCTCATCTTTCTTTTCTTCGCCTATTTCGGTGTATTGAGTCCCAGTAACATGTTACCGAGAGGTAAAGCTATGGGCCAATATGAGAGTGCATTAGATAGTGGAAAATATGCCTCTTCCTCAATGATTGCCGAAGGAGCCGGCGATGCCATGTACTTCCAGGACTACGGTACGAACGCCTTTGTCAGGACAAAAGATGACAGGCTCTCCACCTTCGGCCTGGACGTGGACACTGCATCCTACACCGTTGCCAAGAACTTCATAATGCGTGGAGAGCTTCCTCCTCCTGCTGCCATCCGGCCTGAGGAATTGATAAACTATTTTGACTATCAATACCCGGATCCCATGGACAAGCTGGGCATCTATATAGAGGTAGCCCCCTCCCCGTTCGATGAGGACATCCAGATGTTGAGGATAGGCATCAAGTCCAGGCAGGACTTCAGGGACAAGGATGCCATACTCACGCTCGTGATCGACGTCTCAGGCTCCATGAACAAGGAGAACCGGCTGGGCTTGCTGAAGAAATCCCTCAGGCATCTGGTGGAGCAGCTCACTTCAACAGACCGCGTCGCCATAGTCAAATACAACACCCAGGCTGTCATGGTTCAGGACTACACTGGCAACAAGCAGCTATTGCTGGATGCGATAGACTCATTGTCAGCCCAGGGCTCTACTAACGCGGAGGCCGGCCTGAAACTGGGCTATTCTCAGGCGGACAAGGCCTTCAGGGCAGACTCAATCAACCGTGTCATCATGCTCTCCGATGGCGTAGCGAATGTAGGCAACACCTCTGCTGATTCCATATTAAGCCAGCTTATCACCTACAAGCAGAAGGGCATCACTCTTACTGCCATCGGCGTGGGTATGGGCAATTATAACGATGTCCTGCTCGAGCAGCTCGCAGACAAGGGGGATGGCAACTACTATTACATCAATGAGTTCGATGAGGCCAAGCGCGTCTTCCAGGAGCAGCTTTCGGGAACATTGCAGGTCATCGCCCGTGATGCAAAGGTCCAAGTGGACTTCAACCCGGATGTGGTGAAGAGATACAGGCTTATCGGATATGCCAATCGGGAGATTGCAGACGATGAGTTCCGCACGGCTTCTGACGGCGGAGAGATAGGCGCAGGCCACCAGGTGACTGCTATATACGAGCTTGAACTGAAGGGTGATGCTGGTAACCTGGGCAAGGTCTATCTACGGTTCACAGACCCTGATACCGACGCTGAGCGCGAGATCTACTCCGAGATATATCCAGGCCTGGGTTCATTCGATGCAGCTTCTGACAGGTTCAAGATGGCAGTGGCTGTAGCGAGATTCGCCCAGATACTAAAGATGAGCCAGCCTCCGCCCACGATAGCGGATGTGGACAGGATTGTACAATCATTGGAGCCTTTGGACGACCGCGAGACAGATTTCCGGGACGTCATATATAATACCAAGAGATTGATCGAGATGGAGGTATCAAAATGAGAAATATGATATTGTTGTTGGTTGTATTGGCGGTGTTGCCGAATGTCTTTGGATTATCGATAGCCATGCCCGAACAGGTCGTTGATGACCTACAGTTCGTGACTTCAGCCAGGCAGTACTACAGCGTGGTCTTCGACGGGGAGGGCGAGGCTATCGTGACCTTGAGGCTGATGATACAGAACACGGAGGAGACAGACATCGGGAGGGTCAATGTGGAGCTGCCAGGCGAGTTCATCACATTCTTCGGAGTGATGCAGGAGACCTCCGGCTATGACAAGGAGACCTGCCAAGAATGGACCTCTGGCTGTGTTGAATACGGCCAGGGGCAGACCTGCGTGGAATATGACTTTGAGGGAGAATGCGTGAAGTATGAGAGGCCCTGCCTGAATGAGGGACAGGTCTGTTCGAGATACAGTACCACGAGGGTGAATGAGAATGTCTTCCGCAAGATAGACGTCGTGCCTGAGCAGTATTCGGATTCCATCGTGATACCGATAGAATTGCTCTCCCCGATCAAGTCTAACGGCCAGACCAACATCCTGATGATGTACAAGGCTGAAGGCTTTGTCGACAGCACAGTCGGACTGCACAAGTTCGCCTTCGAGACTGCCAAGCTGCAGTACATGACGAGCAACATGAGGGTTGCGGTGAACGTGCAGGACGGCCTCCGCCTGAAAGGCACCTCTGCAAGAGTAAACTACGAGCCCAGCTTCGGCATGTTCTCGAAGGTTATGGAAGCAGAATCCTTGACAGCAGACCAGGCCAGGTCTGTGTATAGCTATTCAAACAACATTATGTACCAGAGCGGCTATGTCAAGACAGCCACATACCTGGACCCGCATGAGAGCTTCACTGTGAAGGGCAAGTATGCCCGGAGCTGGGGTAGGCTCTACCTGGGCAGCATTGTCCTATGGACCTTGGTAGGTGCTGCCATGATAGCTTTCCTCGTGTACGGCTCAAGGAAGATAATGGGTGCGCACAAGGGGAAGGTTGTCAGCCATAGCGAGAAGAACCGCTTTATTGTACCGTTCTTAGGTGGTCTGTTCACGGCCATAATCGTAGCACTGATCTGGGTGGTGTCTATCGTGATCATCTATACGATCAGCAAGGCATTCGGGACACCCTTCTTCGGCTTGATATTAGTCTTGTTTACGATCATGATAACCCTTGCAGTGATGATAGGAGCTCCGATATTCATCGGCAGCAAGTTCGGGCCCGCAACAGGTGTTTTCATCATGCTGTCCATGCTCGGCTGGCTGTTCCTGTTCTCGGTGATAATCTTCGTGACCTACAGCATCATGATGCGGCAGGTGTTCATTTATTGATTTTTTATTTTTTTCACTTGCAACAACATCGGCGCGCTGGGAAAATGGCAATACCACTGGCGCGCGGCGAGGCAGACCATGTTCCTATGCGAAGTGTAGGGTTATGGTCTGACGAGTAGGACAAATCGGCACGTGCTCAGAAATCGAAGATTTCTGGCACACAGAAATTGCTGGAGGCAATTTCTCGCGATTTGGCCGTCGCGCCGCCAGGAGTGGTGTTGCCTACCGGATTATAGTAATGTTTTTAAATGGAATACTAAATTCTCCTCATCATGGGCTCGTAGTCTAGTGGCTATGCGTGGAAATCTGAGATTTCCGGCATCTTTGGTGCCGGCACCACAGATGACGTCGCCTCGACATGGCGGAGGTCCCCGGTTCGAGACACAGCGAAAATCCGGGCGGGCCCATTCTATTTATCCTGTTGAGCGCTGGGATAAAGATGGCCTAATATGTCAATCCCTGTGTTCCTCTTAATAATGCTTGCTCTGTTAAACAAATATGACCATAAGAAGGAAATGGCTGCAAGAGCATCATTTGAATGGTTGAATAATTCTTCTTTATTTGTGAGTGCATAACCAGTTATGACCCCAACCATATTCCTCGTCGCCTTATTATCATCTCCCCATGCCCTGGCTGTCGCGATTCCCGCAAGGCCTAGTGCTATGAGTTCCTTATACTGGGCCATGGTCTCTGAAAACTGGCCTCCGTCGCCCTCATGATTCAATAAAGCTCCTGCGAATATGCACACTCCCCAGTCCCAATGATCCTTGATAAGGTTATACGTATCGGCGAAGAATCCCTGCATCGCATTATCGATATATTCACCCGGATTCCTGGCCATGTCGTCTAGAGCGGATATGCAATATCCGTTCAATTCGGCCAGCTTTTCATCGATATATTGCTTGACTGCCATTTTATTGTATTAAGATTTTCAGGTTAATCAATCTTACGCCCTTTCGATGTTGAGCCTAGCATCGCTCCTTTTGGGTTCTGCGTCCAGCATCTCCTGTATCTTCTGGCAGGGGTCTGTCCAGCCTCTTGTCGTGTCTGGGTCGCTGTGAGTCCATTTATGCTTCTCATCATTCACCTGATACAACATAAATGGTACGCCCTTCTTGTCCCTGAGGAATATGTACATGGATTCTGTCTTCTTCCCGCCGTTGCTCTCATGTATCATGAGCTTGTCCGTCTGTATGGTGTCAAGGCCGGTGATATAGACGAATGCGTCGAGTGTCTGGCCTTCCATCTCGACAGAATATTGAAACATCTTTGAGTATGGCAGATGGAACAGGTCCTGGTCGAACTCACGGACATTGCCATGATTAGCATGATCTATGATAGAGTCCATTGTCTGAGCCGGCGCAGAAGCCCTCAATGCAGCGTCCATCTGGGCTGTCCTTTCAGCTGTTCGCCTGGTATCCAACACATCATAGGCCTTAGCGCCCGCTAAAAATAGTATTACAGTCGAATACAACCATGCCTGGCGGATTATTTCCCTCATATTTGCATGGACAACGATTTTAGTATTTAAACCTTTGGGAATTGACTATCCTCGAGTGGTTAAATCCGAAAGGCTTATATACAGAATATGGATTCTTGGGCATATGGATTTCGAGAGGATAGAACGGTGTATCGACAGTATGATAGCAGCTGGTCTCTTTTGCTCAAGCGGTGGCCCTTTGATGGATGGTATTATCAAAGGTGATCCTGCTTCATTGTTCTTTGGATGCATTTTGGCAGCAGGCGGCACATATTTTTATTCAAAAATGGTCCCTGCGGTTTTGCCGGATAACTTCAAGGAAAGGACCAAGGAAGTGGTAAAATATGCAGCTCCGCCTTTATTGATGGTCGCTGGAGCCGCACTTTTCCATGAAGGTCTTGATGAGCTCACTCGCCTTTATGAGCTGACCGAGGTGGCAAAATATTTTCCTGATGAAATAACTATACAAATAACAGAGTCTGTGAAGGCGGAAGTATACTCTCATTATGCTGAGCTCGCAGGCGGCGCGGCCTCTGTCATTGCAGGATTATTCGCTTTCGAGAGGCCTGCTAAGGCATATATCCGGGGCTGATTATACAACTTTATAGTAGTGATTATCGGAAGATTTATAAATCCATCCATAAATACATGGTTCATATGGATACAATTGACTACAGACCCGGAAGAGGAGCATACCTTAATGAATTGGCAGGAAAGGCTTACGAGATAATCTTTGGCCAGCCCAATGAAGTGGTTAGCAGGGTTGAGATACTAAAACCGGAGGATTTCTTCCTTAGGGTGGATGAAGTTACTGGGACTGGAAGGCCGAAAAATGTTATCGGGACTATTGGGAAGGATAAAGATAATGGTGGGTTGGTGATATTCCTTTCCGACTGTGGCAGTGCTCAGGATCTTGAGGATGTTTTAGGGCACGAAATCGGTCATGTTCCTCCGTTAAGAAATGGGATGATGGATGAAGCAAGGGCCTATTCGTTCGAAAACCTGTGGAACTACACCATAGGATCTCATGGACTGGGAACAGACAGGGATGATGTTTGTGGCACGCAATGCGCTGAAATCACTTCCCGGTTAATGCCAGAACTTGAAAAAGATTCCCGTAGACATAGATGGGCATATAAGATAGCTCATTACTTTGACATCGGCCGGCCGGGAAGGCTGTTCAGACTGCTGCAGGTGATGAGAAGGGAATACGGCGTCGGGCCATTCCTTGCGGAAGAATGCCGTTTGCTAAATGCCGCAAAGAAGAATATACGGGACATTGAAGACAGACTGCCTGGAGTCCATTATCAGTAGACTTTATCCTAATAAAAATGTCTCTAAATGGTGGTAACAAACCGAAACATTTATAAAGGAATTCTTATGCCTCGATATCATCATGAACAAACTAGCCACACCAACTAAGAGGCTGGGAAAGCAATACGTGCCCATACCTTATTTCAGCCACCCTAACAGGTGGAATTACAAGCTCGATGACAAGGACAGGCTTAGCCTGCCGAGGTCTATCATGGAGGTGATCCGGGCCAGGGCCATATATCATGCTACCATGGAGGACGGCCGCCATGAGGACCAGCTTTTCGACGGTGAAGGCCGGCCTTATGCCTACCTGGTCGACACTGACAGGCTGGAGACACTAGAGGAAAAGCTTGAGCTCCTAGCCAGGAGCTTGACAGCAGGGTTGACTGGAGAGGGTGAGGCGCATTTCCATTTCATACGGGATTTCCTAGAAGCATGCAGTCATTACCCTCATTATTTCAATGTCACGATAGACAGGCAAGGCCGTATCCTTTTGCCGAGGCCTGTCAAGTCTGCATTAGCCCTGGAGCCAGGGCAGAAGGTCGGCATCCGCCCCGCAGAGCCTGGGAATGCCATCACAGGGCAGCCGGACTATTTCATCTTGAGGCCGGTCTGAAACTCAATGTAGAACTCCTTGTCTTCCTTATGCGTAAGAAGCTCTGCGACCTCATCCTTCGGCACCCATCTCGCTTCCGGATTGTCCTTGTCCTGAGGCTTCAGCTCTTCCTGCCCTGTCTTGAAGAGGAACATGTGGATTGTCTTGCGCTCTTCGGGGTCGTTACCTGCTATCCGCTCATAGCTGCCAAGGTCCTTGATGAATCCGAGTTCAGAGACACCTGTCTCCTCATGGATCTCACGCTTCGCAGCGTCCAACAGGTCCTCCCCTTGGTTCACGTGGCCTTTGGGCAAGGACCATGAAATGCCTCGCTGGCTGACGACGAGAACTCTCTCTCCGTTCATCACGACTCCGCCCGCGCTGTGGGTTTGTTTCATGCCCTATCTATAGGTCGATAGTTATTTATATCTTGTGATTGATCATTATGATATGAAACCCAAAATACGCGAACCGACCGAGGAGGAGAGGGAGACGGCTGAATCCTGGCCGATATGGGAGAAAGAGCGCTCAACATTCCCCTGGAGCTATGAGGACAAGGAGACCTGCCTCATAATAGAAGGCAAGGCTGTAATACAAAGCGACGCAGGCGAATCGAAGCTCAAGGCCGGCGACTGGGTCATATTCCCCAAAGGCCTCGAATGTGAGTGGGATATCAAGGAGAAGATAAAGAAGCATTACAAGTTCGGTTAAAATGATCCGCGACTGCTTGAACAGGAAGTATCTCTCCATATACTTTCTAGTGGCCGCGAATCTGCTTCCATTGTTAGGTGTGCTCTTCTTCAACTTCAGCATCGCGTCAATTCTCATATTATACTGGTCTGAGTCAGTAATAATCGGGTTCTTCAATGTCTTAAAGATAATCCTGGCCAGGATTGAAACACACACTTCAGGGCATCTGGTAAAGCTGTTCCTGGTCCCCTTTTTCATGATACATTATGGAGCTTTCATGTTAGTGCATCTGGTATTTCTGGTCGCTATAGGTTTGGTGTCATCCAAGCTGCAGAATCTTAACCTGTCAAGGCTCCTATTAGACGTGGCGATAGGTTTCGTGCTGCTGTCCGCCAGCCATGCATACTCCTTCTACGCCAATTACATAAAGAAAAAGGAATACAACCAAGCGGACATTATCAAGCTGATGTTCCAGCCCTATGCAAGGATAGCTGTCATGCACGTCACGATCATCCTCGGAGCTTTTGTCGTGATGAGCCTGAAGAAGCCGTCTTTCTTCCTCCTGCCCTTCCTGCTCCTTAAGATATTTTTTGATGTTATATGGCATATGAAAGAAAGAAAAAAATTCCAGGCGTCAGCCTAGCTTGCTTACGGTCTCCACATCCTTGTCGCCTCTGCCTGAAAGGTTCAGGATCACTATCTTGCCCTTGAACGCAGCCCTTTCCTTGTCAAGATATGCCACGGCATGCGCGGATTCCAGTGCAGGGATAAGGCCTTCCTCCCTGCTAAGCATGTGGAAGGCATCCACTGCTTCCTTGTCTGTCACTGTCCCGTACCTTAAGCGCTTGATGTCCTTCAGCATGCTCGGCTCGGGGCCAACTCCTGGATAGTCCAGCCCTGAAGCGATGGAATAAACTTCCATCGGATTGCCTTCCTTGTCCTGGAGCAATAGGCATCTGAAGCCGTGTATCACGCCTGGTGTGCCTAGTGTGAGTGTGGCTGCATGCTTGCCGGTCTCAAGGCCCTTGCCTGCGGGCTCCACAGCGTGCAGCTCGACGTCATCATTGAGGAACTCATAGAAGAGTCCCATGGCGTTGCTGCCGCCGCCGACACAGGCGACAAGCGCATCAGGCAGCTTCCCTTCCTTCTCGAGTATCTGCTTCCTCGCTTCCTTCCCGATGACTGCCTGGAAATCCCGGACCATGGTCGGGTATGGGTGCGGGCCGACGACGCTCCCGAGGAGATAATAGACCTCAGGATGTTCTATCAGGTATCCGATGGCCTCATCCACTGCTTCCTTCAATGTGCGCAGGCCGGACTTGACTATGTGTACCTGTGCGCCTAGCATCTGCATCCTGTACACATTCAGCCGCTGTTTCTCTGCATCGACCTCGCCCATGAAGATCCTGCACCTAAGCCCGAGCAATGCCGCTGCCGTCGCCGTCGCGACCCCGTGCTGGCCCGCACCGGTCTCGGCGATGACCTCCTTCCGGCTCATATGCTTCGCTATCAGGGCCTGGCCGAGCGTGTTGTTTATCTTGTGCGCGCCTGTGTGGTTCAGGTCTTCCCTCTTGAGGTATACCTTAAAACCAAGCCTTTTGCTGAGCTTAGCTGATAGATAGAGCGGGCTCGGCCTGCCTACATAGTCCGACAGCAGATGCTTCATCTCTGCCTGGAACTTCCTATCCTTCTTTATCCCCTCATATGAGCTCTCGAGCTCATCAAGGTATCCTTGTAGTTGCGGGGGCACATATTGCCCTCCATACTGTCCGAATGTCCCTTTCATTTTGATTACCTCTGATTAGACTGCTGTTGATCCGACTAGATTAAGTTACGAATATATGGCTAACGCCAGAATCCACTGGAAACCTTGAATATTGATGTATCTAGAAAGAACCTAACGCCACCGACAATCACTCTTTGATGCCATATTGGAGGGGAAGCATTGGTTGTATTTAAATGTTGCTGATTTCTATCACTGTCAGGTCATGTATATGCTTTATTCTTGTAAGCGACCATCGTGCACTGCGAAGCAGGCGACTTCGAGTTCAGAGCTGGAGACTGGGTCATCTTCCCCAAAGGGCTCGAGTGCGAGTGGGAGATAAAGGAAAAGAAAAAAAATCATTCGTTCGGCTGAAGCGGTTCATACAATTCCTGCTGTTCTTCAACCACATCGGTGAAGGCAATCACTGCGTTCCGCATCTGCAGGTGAGCCTTTGATGACAAATTCAGGTGCTCCCACTCCTTCGCCGACATATCTTATTCTGTATTTCTTCATTTCCATATTCATTACCTCCGCGTTTTGGGCCCGCATGGCTGATTAATTTTTTCAACTAATCCCTCTTCGTTCAATAGATCCAACATCCAACAAACACAATCTTCAAGTGTCTCCCCATCAAGCCAGAACCGACCCATAAAAGAACCTACATATTCTCTGTACTCCTTGTCCTTGAGCTTGTCCCTAATTGAAGCTTCATCATTGAATGTCCTGATGCAGCGTGCTGAAGAGCCTAGATACGGCACAGGTATTCCTTCAGGGGGCACAGGAACCCAGGCGAAATCATATCTTTTCTCTCTGCCTATCTGCTGTATCATTATGCATTCGTCGAAGAACTCCTCGGTCTTCGGTCCGAACTTCCCTGTAATCCCGAATGTTTCCTGTAAGTATATGGTTTCTGCCAGTTCGAGCGGCAGATAATATGAGCTTGCTGGATTGGGATTTGACACAGTCACTTTTGAATACAACTCAGGCTTCTCTTGTCTTAGCCAAGATGTAAACTCCAATGACTCCGAGAATGCATCTATGAATCCTGTATCTTGACTTCTGAAGATTTCCCTTGAATCGATGTACAAGCCTTCGACCTCCGCTATCACAAGCATCTTCTGCAGGTATGAAGATCTCAGGTCGCAGTTCTCGCGTATCTCCCATCGCTTTGGCCTATCCTGCTCGTTGATGAACACCTCGATCAGGTCTGACGCCTTAGGTTTGTCGCCGAGTTTGATGATCTTCTTCCTAGGGACCTTGTTGATGATGTAGTATCCGGATGCATCCCATACGCACCATTCATTCACTGGAGTTAATCTCTTCATCCCTGCGAAGAATTGCAACATGTCCAGCCTCTCGCCGGACGTTACCAACGATGGATTATATCCGAAACCCATGAACATCTTGCCTGGAACAATCGGTTTTTCATCAGTTGAGCCATATTCTAGGCCGGCAATGAAGACAAGAGCTGTCGCTAGGTCGCGCTGATGAGCTGCCTTCCGCTTGGTTTTCCATGCCTGACGGCGGAATTCGCAGTCCTGTTTCTACCCGCTTTGGTGTATACCGCTTCGGATCGGTCATCAATGCCCATCTATAAGGTTCTGGATCAAACATTTCAATCTCCTCCCCGTTTTGAGCCCGGGCGGCTTGATTCTCTTACAAGAGCTTCAGCTAGGATGTCAATAGTATCAATCACACCTTTTCTTCTTCTGTAGATTAATGGTAGGTCTGTGCAGCCCAGCACGACGAGATCCGCACCATCATCTTGCATACTCTTGACCATGGTGTTTATCTGCGAAGCGTCATCGCTGTAGCGCCTGCCTGAAAGTATGTTCATTATGATCCTTGTCAGCAGCTTCCTCTGCGCTTCGGTGGGAAGTATCAGCTCAGGCCCTAATGAGTCAAAGAGCCCTTCCTTTATCGCCATCTCAGTCGCTAGTATGCCTACCTTCTCCTTCCGCTTGACCTTCTCCCTTATCTCATCTATTATGCTCAATATAGGTATTGAAACGGCCTCTCTCATCACCGGCATGAAGAAATCAACAGTGTTGCACGCGACACCGATAATATCGACGCCCAGAGCCTCTAGCTTCTTCGCATCCTCAACAAGCATATCCCTAATATCCTGCATTCTGGTAGGATCTTCCACTACATCAGGTATAGGCAGGTTATAGATGATCATCTCAGGGTAATCATCATCATATTTCGCGCCGAATTTCTTCTGAAAGAGCTTGATTATCCTCAGATATAGCTCAGCAGTGCTCTCAGGGCCCATGCCGCCGAGGATGCCGATTGTCTTGAAGCGAGAACCAGAGCTACCGCTGATGAAGACGACCAGCACTTCGCTGTGCTGTTTCCCCACTCGATAGCATTTGTTTCATGGTTTCAGGGAGAATATAGGTTATTTATAAATGTTTCGATTTGTCACCATTTGGGAGTAAAAAATAAGTAATTCCTATTGAGAGCCATTAGGTGTTTAATTTGCAATGCTTCCTAAAAATTTTTATATCACCCCATCACCCGCAATTATGGAATGAAAGAATATCTAGACATGGTCCGGTACGTGTTAGAGAACGGCGTCAAGAAAGACACACGCACAGGTGTCTCCACGAGGTCAGTCTTCGCCTATTTCTACAAGGTCGACCTAAACAAGGGCTACCCTCTCCTGACAACGAAGCAGATGTACTTCAACTCCATGCTGCACGAGCTGTTCTGGTACCTCAGCGGAGAGGAGCACATCCGCACCCTGAGGGAGAAGACCAAGATATGGAATGCCTGGAGCAATGAGAAGGGCCAATTGGAGACTGCTTACGGCCGGTTCTGGCGCAGGTTCCCACTCCCCAACATCGGCCTGAAAGGCGAGAGATGGGGCGAGAAGTGGGTCAGGACTGAAGCTGACGGCCAGAAGACCTTTGACCAGATACAATACATCATCGACACACTCAAAGAGATAAAGACCAACCCGACGACAAGAAACCTGAGAAGGATGGTCGTTTCAGCATGGCACCCTGCGAACGCGGCAGAGAGCCTACTGCCGCCATGCCATTACACCTTCTGCTTCAATGTCCTTGCAGGCAAGCTCAACTGCCACCTCACGCAGCGCTCGGCAGACGTCGCTTTAGGAGTCCCGTTCAACCTGGCATGCTACTCACTGCTGACAATGCTGTTAGCAAAGGAGACCGGCTACAAGGCAGGGGAGTTCGCCCACACGCTGGTGGACTGCCACATCTACGAGAACCACGTCGAAGGCCTCAAGGAACAGCTCAAGAGAAAACCCAAGCAGCTTCCAAAGCTGAAGATAGCGGACAAGTCCTTCTGGAGCCTGGGCTTCGATGATGTGAAGCTGGAAGGCTATGACCCCTATCCAAAGATCAAGTTCGAGGTGGCAGTATGATAATCATAGCCGCAATGACTGAGAAAAAAATAATAGGGAAAGGCAACGAGCTGCCCTGGAACATCCCTGAGGACATGCATAACTTCCGCGAGCTCACCCTGGGCAACACATGCATCATGGGCCTGAAGACATATGAGAGCATCGGCAAAGCATTGCCCAACCGCAATAATATCATCCTCAGCCTCAAACCTGTAGAGATCCCTGGCGTGGACGTCTGCACCACTATCCCTGAAGCGATCGAGAAGGCCGAGTCCTACGGCAACGACATATTCATCTGCGGCGGTGCATCCATCTACAAGCAGTTCCTTCCGCTGGCAGACACCATGTACATCTCCTGGATAAAAGAGGACTATGAAGGAGACGTCTTCTTCCCGGAATGGGACGAGAACGAATGGGAAGAGGCCAACAGGGAAGACATGGGGCCGTTCGAGTTCGTGGTTTACAACAAAAGATGAGCATTCTCAGCGCAGGAACTCCCTCAACAGCTCTTCAGGCCGTTTCTTCACCAGCTGGATGAAATCCAGCCGCACCAGCCTCTCAACAGCCGGCTCATCCATCTCCAGCTCTTGGGAGCTGGTGCTGTAGAGCACCTCGTCGAGCACAGCATCCACGTCCTGCCTGTCCGAGCCATGACAGCCATATACTACGAACGCTCCGACTGCCTGGCCCAGGTCCTTGAAAGCCACTAGATTCCTCGGATTATAAGGGCTTGCGACCTTCACATAACGGCTGCCACTTTCGGACACCGGTTTCTCCTGGAAGATGAACTCTCCGACCGTGTCCATCTGCTTCCATATCATGTGGAGGGTCTCCTGGTCGTAGTCCGGAAGCTGCAATACCCTGGGGTTGAAGCGTGTCGCCAATGCGAAGAACGGGTTGTGCTGACCTACGTCCGGCTTACAGCCGATGACCATGCCACCTCTGACATAGCCGTCGCCGACATCGAAATACCTTGTCATGCTCCTAGGAAAAGGTATGATGAGGTAATATAAATATTTAATCATTCAGCGGGTTTGTAGAAAATCTATAAGAGAAGATTCATTTTTAGCCGTTCAGTGCTGAGTTAGGCAGTTGAAGTAGGCTGATAACCTGATTAACGGCTAAAAATGAAAGTGATTTTCTACAAACCCTCATTCAGCATAACTTTTAAATATTATTACCATTTTCTAATGGTGATAACATGAGGGGGTTGATAATATGAACGAGGCGTTAGGGATTGTACTAGCAAATATCGGAAGTGATTTTGAGGATATCATCAAGAGGGATTCTCCAGTATAGTGCCTTGTGGGATTAGCTAAGGCAGCCGGAGAATACGGACATCCTGAGATTGCTGATTTGTTTGATGATGTCAATATAAAGGTCCCTGTAGATGAAGACACAAAAGGCTTGAGAATAACTGTTGATGGTACTGGAATTGCAGATCATGTCCAGCTTGCAAGCGGGATTTTCCTTGAGAGAAAGTACGCTGAAGAGGCAGGACTGGATGGCGAGGATTATCATCCGCAAGATAGGATGATACTTCTTTACATGAGCTAGTGGAATAGACTCATTTCATTATTCCCCTTTATTATAAGATAAGGCTCTTCAAGGTTTGTTCTGATGGCTTAGGCCGCAGTTTTGGAGTATTTTCAGCTTGAAATACTCCAGGTCTCTGAAGCCGTAGGCTCTTCTTTTGATTACGTTTATTTTGTTGTTGAAGCC
>Ga0180007_10001057_pt1 | contig 39762 bp, 29 predicted proteins | sample MM_PC_MetaG_FD_121122 | JGI IMG/M metagenome (GOLD analysis project Ga0180007, IMG submission 121122) | Groundwater microbial communities from the Aspo Hard Rock Laboratory (HRL) deep subsurface site, Sweden - MM_PC_MetaG | ecosystem: Environmental > Aquatic > Deep subsurface > Groundwater... | reverse complement strand
CGGCGGAAAATCCTTTGCCCACACTGAACAGGGCGCGCGGCCCCAGGCCCAAAAGGGCGCTGGCGAGTAGCGCGCAGGAGATCGACCCCAGATGACAGACGAAATGAAGAGCGAAATGAAGAGCGACGCAAAAGACGAAGTGAAAGACACCGGCAAAGAGACCAGCGCAGGCGAAAGCGGCCACGCCGCCGCCAAGGCCCCCGTCCAGCCGTCCATGCAGGCCTCCGGCCTGACCCAGGTCCAGAAGGCCCTGCTCTACGCCGAGCAGGCCGAACAGGCCAAACCGGTGGAGGCCGTAGGCGTCATCGCCCCGGAGGACGCCCTGCCCGAGGTGAGCCTGGCCGACCTGCCCGCCTCCATGCAGGAGGCCTGCGCCCGCGCCGGGTGGGCCAGCCTCATGCCCGTGCAGCGGCAGGCCCTGCCCTACATGCTCAAAAGCCGCGACATCATGGTCCAGGCGCGCACCGGCTCCGGCAAGACCGGGGCCTTCCTGCTGCCGCTTTTAGGCCGCCTGAAGACCAGCCAGAACTCCTGCCAGGTGCTCATCCTGGTGCCCACGCGCGAGCTGGCCCAGCAGGTGGCGGCCGAGGCCACCACGGTCTTCGCGGGAACCGGCATCGAGGCCGTGGCCGTGTACGGCGGCGTGGGCTACGGCGCGCAGCTGGAGGCCTTTGCCCGCGGCGCGCAGATCGTGGTCGGCACCCCGGGCCGCATCCTCGACCACCTGCTCAAGCGCTCACTGTCCCTGGCCGACCTGTCCACGCTGATCTTCGACGAAGCCGACCGCATGCTCTCCATCGGCTTCTACCCGGACATGAAGGACATCCAGCGCTACCTGCCGCCGCGCAAGAGGATCCACGCGGCCATGTTCTCGGCCACCTTCCCGCAGCAGGTGCTGCGCCTGGCCCAGGAGTTCCTCACCGATCCGGGCCGGCTGTCCCTGTCCGAGGGCCAGGTCCACATCGCGGACATGACCCACGCCTTCTACGAAATCCCGGGCATGAACAAGGACCGCTGCCTCATGCGTATCCTGGAGATGGAATCCCCGGAATCGGCCATCATCTTCTGCAACACCAAGTCCGACGTGCACTACCTGACCGCGGTGCTGGGCCGCTTCGGCTACAACGCCGACGAGCTCTGCGCCGACCTGACCCAGGCCCGCCGCGACCAGGTGCTCACCAGCGTGCGCCAGGGCCAGCTGCGCTTTCTGATCGCCACCGACGTGGCCGGGCGCGGCATCGACATCCCCGGCCTTTCCCACGTCATCCTCTACAGCCCGCCGGAGAACCCCGAGAGCTACATCCACCGCGCAGGCCGCACGGGCCGCGCCGGGGCCTCGGGCACGGTCATCTCGCTGGTTGACGTCATGCAGAAGATGGAGCTGGTGCGCATCGCGCGGCAGTACGACATCCAGCTCCAGGAGCGCCAGCTCCCCACCGAGGCCGACATCGCGGCCCACGTGGCCCAGCGCCTGACCACGGTGCTGGAGGCCCGCCTGCGCGCCAAGGACAGCCTGGAGCGCGAGCGCATGCGCCGCTTCACGGACATGGCCAAGGCCATGAGCCAGGACGAGGACCAGGTGCTGCTCCTGGCCATGCTGCTTGACCAGAGCTACCAGCGCGCCATGCACACGCCCCCGCCCCTGCCCGACGGCAAGACCGAGGCCCGCAGACCCGAAGCCCAGTCCGGCGGCGGCGGTCGTCCTGGTGGCGGCGGCGGTGGTCGCGGCTCCGGTGGCGGCGGACGTTCCGGTGGCGGTTCCGGCGGCCCCTCCAGTGGCGGCGACGGCGCAGCCCAGCCCGGTTCCGGCCAGGGTCGCCGCCGCAGGCGCTAGGGGACGAGCATGACCGCCCTGCCTCCGGCCCGCGCCGTCGCCCTCGACTGCCTGGCCTCCTGCCTGCTTGAAGGCCGCGACCTCCAGGCCGCGCTGGACACGGCCCTCATGGCCGACCCGCTCTCCGACCGCGACGCCGGGCTGGTGACGGAGCTCGTCTACGGATACTGCCGCCTCAAGGGTCGTTCCGAGGCGCTCCTGTCGCGCTTTCTCGACCCCGGACGCAAGCTGCCCGACGAGGCCATGCTGGCCCTCGGCCTGGCCGCCCACGAGATCGTCCACCTGGACCGCGTGCCGGCCTACGCCAGCGTGAACTGGGCCGTGGACTGGGCCAAGGGCTACACGAAAGCCCACCTGTCCGGGCTGTTCAACGCCGTGCTGCGCAAGGTGGCCGACATCGCCCAGAGCGCGCGCACCATCACCCCCTATCGCGAGAACGCGCGCGACGAAGTCGAGGCCTTGTCGCGCTTCTACTCCTGCCCGGAGTGGATCATCGGCATGTGGCTGAAAGAGTACCCGCGCGAGGACGTGGCCCGCTACCTCAAGGCCCAGGCCCGCCCGCCCGCCGTGGGCATCGCCGTGGACGCTGCCTACGCGGACGGAGCCGAGGCCCTGACGCTCAAGCTGGCGGCCCACCCGGCCTGCCTGGGCCGCTCTGGCCTCGGCCTGGCCTTCGAGTCCGGCACCTCGCTCACCGCCCTGGCCACGGACCTTGCCCTGACCCCGGAAGAAATCTCGGCCCTGTACCGCCAGGGTTTTGCCGCACGCGAGGCCCTGGCCGCCCTTGACCCCGCAGGCTGGAAAACCCCGGCCTGGGACGCCTGCGCCGGTCGCGGCGGAAAGACCCGCCTGCTCCTTGAGGCCGGGCTCTCCCCGGTGCTGGCCAGCGACACCCACAAGGGCAGGCTCAGCGCGCTCTCGCGCGAGCTGGCGGCCTTTGCCGAGGACGGGCGGCTGGTGGTCTTCCGCGCCAGGGCCGACGAGCCTGCGGAAATTCCAGGCGGCCTGCGGCCCGCCAGCATCCTGCTCGACGCGCCCTGCACGGGCCTGGGCACGCTGTCGCGCCGCCCGGACATCAAGTGGAAGCGCACCCAGGCCGACGCCCAGAACCTCGTGCGCACCCAGGCGGCCATGCTGCGCCAGGCCTTTGAAACCCTGGCCCCGGGCGGCACGCTGTTCTACGTCACCTGCACCATCAACCCCGAGGAGAACCAGGGCCAGGTGGCGCGCTTCCTCAAGGACGTGCCCGCCGCGCGCCTGGCCGGGACCTGGAGCACCGGAGCCGACGTGCCCACGGGCGAGTTCTTCTACTCCGCCACCTTGAGCAAGGACAAATAAGCAGGGGAGACAGCCGCAATCGCCCGTCCCTCTTTACATGCAGCGCCTGGGCGGGTATCTGGCGTAGTGGAGCACCTGAACCCATGAGCGCGAAAAACACCGCCGACGCCAGTCCCCCTGCAGGATCAAGCCCTGCGGCAGGCCTTGATCTGTCTGGAGACAACATCTTCCAGACGGTCTTTCAGGCCAGTCTGGCGATCATGTACCTGCTCGACCCCCATACCGGGGTCATCCTGGATGCCAACCCGGCGGCCAGCGCCTTCTACGGCATCCCGCGCGCGGAGTTGCGCGGCCTGCCCCTGGCGGGCCTGTCCACCCTGACCATGCGCAAGATCAAGACCATCCTGGCGGAAATTCGCAAAAACGGAAGCGGACACCTGCTCAGCCGACACCGCCTGAAGAACGGCGAGCTGCGCGACGTGGAGCTTCACGCCACGCCCATGGCCCTGGCCGACGGACGCGAATGCATCTTCATCATCGTCCACGACATCGCTGCACGCATCCAGGCCGAGCGCAACCTGCGCGAGCGCGAGAGCCTGCTGCGCGCCATCCTGGATTCCGCGGGCGACGGCATCGGCTTCAAGGACCGCGCCCACATCTACCGCGAGGCCAACCCGGCCTTCTGCCAGCTCCTGGGACGCAACTGCAAGGACGTGCTGGGGCACAAGAGCGCGGACTTCAGCGACCGCCGCAGAAACGCCAAGTACATCGACGAATCCGACAACGAGGTCATGCGCACGCGCCAAAGCGTGATCTACGAGAGCAACTACACCTGCCCGGAGGGCACCCGCACCCTGAGCGTGAACAAGGCCCCTGTGCTGGACGGCCAGGGCGACTGCCTCGGCGTGGTCTTCATCGCCCACGACATCACCGAGCAGCGCGTGGCCGAGGCCGCCCTGCGCCAGTCCGAGGGGCTGCTGCGGGCCATGCTCCAATCCGCCCAGGACGCCATCTACATCACCGACTCCTTGGGCCTTTTGAGCGAAATCAACCCGGCCTTCTGCGAACTGGTGGACAAGCCGCGCGAGGCCCTCCTGGGCCAGCCGCTGACCGCCGCCTTCGAGCCCGAGGAGCTGAACATCCAGCAATCCACCAGGCAGCTGGCGCTCGATACCCAGGGCCCGGTGAACTTCACCCAGCGCATCAAGCGGCCCGGCCGCGACTCCTGGATCAACGTGGTCAAGACCCCGGTCATCGACGACCAGGGCTACTGCCTGGGTGTGGTCAGCATGGGCCGCGACATCACCGCCCAGAAAACCGGCGAGATCGCCCTGCGCGAGAGCGAGCGGCGCTTCTCCGTCCTGGTGCACCAGTCCCCGGTGGGCGTGTTCGAGACCGACGCCAAGGGCAAGCTGACCTTCGCCAATGACCGCATGCTGCGCCTGACCGGCAGGCCGCTTGAGCAGCTGCTCGGCACGGACTGGCTCGCCAGCATCCACCCGGAGGAGCGCCAGGAGTTCACGCGCGACTGGCACGCGGCCCTGTCCGCCCGGCGCGAGTTCTCGACGGAAGTGCGCCTGCGCACCCCGCGCGGGACCCTCACCTGGGTCACTACCCTGATGCGGCCCATGCGCGACAACGCCAGCCGCATCGTGGGCTACCTGGGCGCGGTCTCCGACATCAGCGAACGCAAGAAGGCCGAGAACATGCGCGAGGATGTGGAGAAGGTCATCCGCCACGATCTGAAGAGCCCGCTCTCGGCCATAGGCAACGCCGCGGAACTTCTGGAGATGCTCGGGCCGCTCAACGCCGAGCAGACGCACGTGCTGGAGGAGCTGCGCTCCCTGTCCAAGCGCATGTACGGGCTCATCAACCTCTCGCTGGACCTGCGGGCCATGGAGACCGGCCGCTACACCCTGGAGCCGGAGAGCTTCGATCTTGGCGCGGCGCTGGAGGCCCTCCGGGCCGAGCTGCGGCCGCTGACCGACGGCAAGGAGCTCTCCCTGCGCATGAAGGTGGAGGGGCGTGGACCGCTGCTGGTGTTGGGCGAACGCAGGTTGGTGGACACGGTGTTCGTGAACCTGCTGAAGAACGCCGCCGAGGCCTCGCCCGAAGGCGCGGATATTTTGGTGCGGCTCAAGGCCCAGAAGGGCTTTGCCGTGGCCACCCTGCGCAACAGCGGCGAGGTGCCGCTGGACATCCGCGAGCGCTTCTTCGAGAAGTACGCCACCTCGGGCAAGCTCCACGGCACGGGCCTGGGGACCTATTCTGCCCGGCTCATGGTGCGCGCCTTAAACGGCAGCATCGAGCTCGACACCTCGGAGCCAGGCGCCACCACCCTGGTGGTGCGCCTGCCCCTGGCGGAGCAGACGCAGCAGGCAAATCAGGCCGATCAGGCGGGTCCAGCCGCCTAGCCACGCCCGCGCGCCCATCGCCCCTGGCCGCCAGTACGGCTGCCCCAAATAGACGAACCTGGGCGCGAATCTCATCGCGACACTACGCTTGCGCCACCTCGACGCCGCCGCGGCGCACCAGTTCCAGGACCTCGGCCAGGGGCATGGGCCGGGCAAAGAGGTACCCCTGCCCCAGGGTGCAGCCCAGGGCCAGGAGCTGTTCGCGTTGCTCGGCGGTCTCCACGCCCTCGGCCATCACGCCCATGCCCAGGCCCGACGCCAACGACACCACGGCCTGCACGATGCGCAGGCTTTGGCGCCCCTGCTCCATTCCCGTGACGAAGCGCATGTCCACCTTGAGGGCGTCGATGGGATACTGCTGCAAGGAGAAAAGCGAGGAGTAGCCGGTGCCGAAGTCGTCCAGGGCCACGCGCAGGCCGCTCTCGCGCAGTTGCCAGAGCCTGCGCGCCGCAACGCGCGGATCATGCATGAGCTCGGTCTCGGCAAGCTCCACCACGACGCTGCCCGGAGCCACTCCGGACGCCGCCATGGCCTGGGCCAGGGACTCGGCCAGGTCGCCCTGGCTGAACTGCCGCCCGGAGATGTTTATGTGCAGGGGCAGCGGCGGTGCGCCGGGGACCAGCTTCTGCCAGTTGGCGGCATCGCCGCAGGCCTGGCCCAGCAACCACTGGCCAAGCGGCAGCATGAGCCCGCACTCCTCCGCCGCAGCCAGAAACTCCGCCGGCGGCAAGAGCCCGCGAGTCTCGTGGCGCCAGCGCAGCAGCGCCTCCAACCCGGTAAGCGCGCCGCTCTTCATGTCCACGATGGGCTGGTAGAATAGCTCGAAGTGCCGCCCGTCCACGGCCAGGCGCAGCTCGGTCTCCAGCGTCAGGTGGCGCATGGCCTTGGCCCGCAGGCCGGAATGGAAGACCTTGTAGCGGCCCCGGCCCAGGTCCTTGGCGCGGTACATGGCGATGTCGGCGTCGCGCAGCAGGTCGTCGGTGTTGTCGTACTCCCCGGAGGAAAAGACGATGCCGATGGAGGCCGAGGTGTGGATGTCGCGCCCGCCGACCTGCACCGGATGGCGCACATCCTCCAGGATGCGCCCGGCGATGTGGATGGCGTCGCGCGGGGCGGCGATGCCGTCGAGCAGCACCACGAACTCGTCGCCGCCCAGGCGGGCCACGGTGTCCACGTCGCGCACCACGGCCTCGAGCCTGCGGGCCACGGTGGTCAAAAGCGCATCGCCCGCCAGATGCCCCAGGGTGTCGTTGATGCGTTTGAAACGGTCCAGGTCAAGCAGGAGCACGGCCAGGCGATGGTCCGGGCTGCGCAGGGAGCGCTTGAGCGAGTGCTCCAGGCGGTTGCCGAACAGGGCGCGGTTGGCCAGGCCGGTCAAGGTGTCGTGCAGGGCGTGGTGCGTCAGCTTCTTCTGGGTCTTCACGCGCTCGGTGACGTCGCGGATGCTTTCGATGGCCCCGATGACCGCGCCCTCGGTGTTGAACAGCGGGGTGGCGATGGCCGAAAGGTGCACCGGCCGCCCGCCCATGTTTGGCACGGCGATCTCCGCGCGCAGGGTGCGGCCCACGCGCACCACGCCGGGATAGAGCCGTTCCAGCTCCGGGTCATCCTCGTCGGCGCGCAGCACCATGTCGATGAGCGTGGGCCTGCGCTCATTGTAAAAGGGCTCGGCATAGGCGTATTGGTTCTGGCCCACCATCTGCCCGGCGCTGACCCCGGTGATCTCCACTATGGCCCGGTTCCAGGCGATGACCCGGCCCGCGCGGTCGATGACGAAAGTGGCGTCGGGCAGAAAGTCCAGGATGTCCATGAAGCGTTGCTCGGATTCCTTGAGCTTGCGCTCGGCGTGCTGGCGCTCCTCTATCTCCCGGGTCAGCGAGCGGTTGCGCTGGGTCAGCTCGTCGGTGCGCTGCGCCACCACGCCTTCCAGCTCCAGGTTGAACTGCGCCAGCTTCTCGTAGCTGGTCTCCATCTCGCGCGCGTAGGATTCCTTGATCTCAAGGGCGCTGATGATACCGCTGCGCGCCGCCTCCATGTGCTCGGCCATCTCATTGAAGCCCTCTGCCAGGGCGCCCAGCTCGTCTTCCCGGTCCACGCTGACGCGCGTGCCGAGCCGCCCCTGGGTCAGGGCCTGGAGGCCCCCGCGCAGAATCTGGATTGGCCGGGTGAAGGAGTTGGCCACGATGAAGCCCAGGACCAGGGCCAGCAGCAGGGCCAGGGCCACGGAGAGGAGCACCAGCCGGGTGGTGTCGTGGATGCCCAGGCGGATGTCCTCATTGTCCATCAGGGACATGAGCGTGGCCACGGCCCGGCCCTGGTTGTCGCGCAGGGTGGCCGCCGCCATGGCGTAGGAGCCGCCGGGCCCGGGCCGGATGCCCAGAGACACGGGCTGCTCCTGCCCCCCGGGCGCTGGCAGGTCAAGCCCGGAGGCCACGCTCCCGCCATGCTCGTCCACCAGGGTGCTGACGATGCGGCCGGAGCCGTCCCAGCGCAGGGCGAAGTCGGCGCGCACCTGATCCTTGAGCGCGGTGAGCTGGGTTGCGCCCACGGGATAGGTCACGGCCACCACGCCCTGAACCTGCATGGTACCGGGCGCAAGCACCGGGGCAAAGGCCCGGATGCAGAGGCCCGAGGGGGCGGCATAAAAATCCGCGCTGCCGACGAGGTCCAGCGCGTTCTTCAGGGCCAGGCTGTCCAGCGGTGTGGCGGACCGCCCGGCCAACCCGTCGTCCGCGCCCACTCCGGCGGACGCAACGAGCCGCCCGTTCTTGTCGAAGACCTCCACCAGCCCCAAGAACCACAGGGAGCGGGCCTCTTCCAGCAGGCCATCCAGACCCTGCGCGCCGATGCCGGCGCGCACCTCGGAGAGCCCGGCCAGGTGCCGGGCCGTGGTCTCGGCCTGGCGCGAGAGGCGCAGAAGCGAGTTCTGGGCCTCGTGCAGGGCGGCCACGGACTGCTCGCTCAGGTCGCTTTCCATGCGCCGCAGGTGGATGAACATATTGGCCACCGTGGCCAGCGTCACCGTGGCAAGGATGACCAACAGCAGCACGACGACCAGCCGGTTGCGCACGGAGTGCCGCAGAGAGCGGGGAAGCTTCAGCTTCAGGCGCACAGGCATCACTCCCAGTAAGCCTTGGCGAAACGGATGGCGGCGCCCGTCGGTTGCAGCACTACGCCCTTGAGGCCTTCACGCAGGGCCACGGTGTCGCGCACGTGGGCCAGGGGCACGGCGGGGACCTCCGCGGCCAACAGGCGCGCGGCCTGGCGGAACAGGCCACTGCGTTCGCCCTCATCCCGGCTGGCCTCGGCGCGGTCCAGCAGGGCTTGAAAAGCCGCGCTCTGCCAGTGGGAGAAGTTGCCGCGCGAATCCAAACCGAACTTGTAACGCAGCAATTCATGTGGGTTGGGCGCATCAAAGGTCCAGCCAGCCAGGCACATGTCATTGTCGCCTCTGTTGGCCACGGCCACGTACTTGGCCCAGGGCACGACGACGATGTGCGCCCGGATGCCCACCCCGGCCAGAGCCTGACGGATGGCCTGAGCCATGCGCCGGGGCTCGGGCAGGTAGGGCCGGGGGATGTCCATGACCTGCAGGGTGACGTCGAAGCCCTTGGCCAGCCCCTCCTGGGCCAGCAGCGCGCGGGCCTGGGCCGCATCGCCCCTGGCGTTGGGCTCGCCGGGCACGAAGCCGTTGTCCAGCAGTCCGGGCGGCAGCACGCTTGTGGCGGCCTGGCCGGCAGAGCCATAGACCAGCCGGGTCAGGGCCTCGCGGTTCAGGGCCAGGCGCACGGCCAGGCGCACGCCGACCTTGCGCATATGCCCGCGCTGGGTGTTCAGGGCCAGGTAGGCGATGTTCAGTCCGGCCACCCGCAGCATCTGCACCCCGGGCATCTTCTCCAAGAGCGGCTGGTCCGAGGGTGGGATGCCGGTGACGGCGTCGGCGCGGCGGGTCTGAAACTCAAGAAAGCGCGCACCGGCGTCGGGGATGGTGCGGATCACCAGGCGCTCCAGGCGCGGCACGCCGCCCCAGTAGTCCTGATTGCGCACCAGGGTGATGGACTCGCCCCGGCGCCACTCGGCGAATTTGAACGGCCCGGTGCCCACGGGATGCTGCCCGATGTCCGGGCCCCATTTGGCCAAGGCCTGGGGGCTCAGGATGGGCGCCTGATGCGCGGCCAGCGAGTTCAAGAGCGAGGCCGAGGGGCGCTTGAGCCGAATGCGCAGGGTGTCGTCATCCAGGGCCTCTGCCCCGGCCACATGCTCGAACAGGTATTTGGCCGTGAACATCCCGGGCGTGTGAAAAGGGTTGGCCGGGTCGATCTGGCGCATGATGGACAGGGCCGCGGCCTGGGCGTTCATCGGACTGCCGTCGTGGAAGCGCACGCCCCGGCGGATGCGGAAGGTCCACTCCCGGCCATCAGGCGACACGGCCCAGGACTCGGCCAGGGCGGGCTCCACCTGAAACCCGCTGTCCTTTATGCGCACCAGGCCCTCGCAGATCTGACACACAACCAGGGTCGACTCGGAGTCGGTAGCCCGCGCCGGGTCCAGGGTCAGGGAGTCGCCGCCGCGCACCAGGATCAGCGTGCCGGTGGACTCTGCGGCCTGGGCCGGAGCAAAGGCGGCAAGCAGACAGGCCAGGATCAGGAGCGCGCGCAGGGTGGTGGCGTATTTCATTGGATGGTGGCCTTGGCGAAGCGGATGACGCCGGACGGATGGTTGACGATGCCCTGGACGTATCGGCTCCGGGCCAGGGTCTGGTTGGCGTGGGCCAGGGGCAGCAGCGGGACCTCCCGCCCGGCGATGTCCTGGACCTGGGCGAAGAGGGCCTCGCGCATTTTCTGGTCCGCGCTGGTCCTGGCCTGGGCCAGCAGATCGTGCACCCGCCTGCCACGGTAGAAGCTGATGTTGGACGCGTGCGGCTTCTGGGCGTTGTCCAGGTCCAGCAGGTGCTCCAGAATGTCGGAGGCATCGCCGGTGCTGACCCAGCCGAGCAGGCACAGGTCGTGCTCTCCGGCATAGGCGCGGGCCAGGTAGGTGGCCCAGTCACAGGTCACTATCTTGGCGCGGATGCCCACGCTGGCCAGGTTCTCCTGGATGAAGCGGGCGATCTTGTCCGGCTGGGGCATGTAGGGCCGGGACACGGGCATGGCCCAGAGGGTGGTCAAAAAGCCGTTGGGCAACCCAGCCTGGCGCAGCAGCCTGCGGGCCAGGGCCGGATCATAGGCGGCGGCGGGCGCGGCCGGGTTGTAGCCCGGCATGCCCGGCGGCACCAGGGTCCGGGCCTGGGTGGCCTGCCCCCGGTAGATGCTCTTGACCAGTGCCGGACGATTGATGGCGTGGGCGATGGCCAGGCGCACCTTGGGATTGTCCAGGGGGGCGCGCTCGGTGTTCATGGCCAGATAGCCCACGTTCATGCCGGGCCAGGAATCCAGCACCAGGGCCGGATTGCGGCGCACCTCGACCTGCTGCTCCGGGGTCAGGGCATCCATGGCCTGGATGTTCCCGGCGCGCAGCTCCAGCATGCGCACCAGCGGGTCGGGCACGACCTTGAACACCAGGGCGTCGATCTTGGGGGCGCCGCCAAAGTACTTGGGGTTGGCCTCCAGCACGATGCGCTCGCCCTTGAGCCAGGAGCCGAAGATGAAGGGGCCGGTGCCCACGGGTCGGCGATCGAAGCTCTCGCCCAGGGACTTCACCGCCGTGGGGCTGACGATGTAGGCCGAGTGCCGCGCCAGGGCCGCGAGGAAGAGCGGGTCCGGCTCCTTCAGGGTGATGCGCAGGGTGTGCGCGTTCAGGGCCTCCACCGAGCGCACGCCTCTGAGGGTGTCGTCCATCTTGCTGAAATGGGCCCGAAAATAAGGGTGCGCCGGGTCGATCTTGCGCAAGAGCGAGAAGCGCGCGGCCTCGGCGTCAAAGGCCGTGCCGTCGTGAAAATTGACGCCGGTGCGCAACGTGAAGACGTAGGCCAGCCCGCCTTCGGCCACGCTCCAGGAGGCGGCCAGGGCGGGCTCCACAATAGTGGAGTCGTCCCGGTAGCGCACCAGGCCATCGAAGATGTTCTCGATGACCATGGCCGACTCGTTGTCCAGGAATTTTGCCGGGTCGAGGAAGGAGGCGTCCGCGCTGCGCGCGAAGACCAGAGTCTTGTGCCTGGGCTGGGCGGCCAGTTGGCCCCCGGTGAGCAACAGCGTCAGCAGTACCGCGATGAGGGTTGTGAAACGCACCATGTTCTCCCTGCTGCATGCCGGATCAAGGCCATCCAAGGCGGTGGCCCGTCTCGACATCCTGCCTCAGGCAGGGGGAAAAATCCAGCGGCAATGCGCGGACTTGTGCCAACTCTTTCATAGATGAATCGTATTTGACAAATAGCATATGACCCCATTAACCAACTCGCAACAGATTGTATTGGTGGATTTTTTATGGGTCATGGGGTGTTTGATCACGCGAGGGGGGGGATCATGGAGACGAAGAGGAGCCTGCTATCCGGCAAGGGCGAAATTTTGATTGCGGGGGCCGTCATCGGCCTGGCGGCCGTGCTGCTGCAATACGCCGGGAACCCGGCCAACATGGGCGTGTGCGTGGCCTGCTTCCTGCGCGACATCGCAGGCGCGCTCGGCCTGCACCGGGCCGCGCCCGTGCAGTATCTGCGCCCGGAGATACCGGCCTTTGTGCTGGGTTCGGTGGCTGCGGCCATGGTCGGCGGCGAGTTCCGCGCGCGCGCCGGGTCCGCCCCGCTGCTGCGCTTTTTCCTGGGCATGGCGGCCATGGCCGGGGCCCTGGTGTTCCTGGGCTGCCCCTGGCGCGTGCTGCTGCGCCTGGCCGGTGGCGACGGCAACGCGCTCTTCGGCCTCGCCGGGCTCTTGACCGGCATCTATATGGGCCACCGCTTCTACAAGGCCGGGTTCGCCCTGCCCGCCAGCCAGGGCCAGTCGACCTTCTCCGGTCTGGCCATGCCGCTGGCCGCCCTGGGGCTGCTGGCCGTCCGCATGCTGCTCTCCCCGGACCCGGAAACGGGCTCGCTCGGCTGGATCTGGGCCTCGGCCAAGGGACCGGGCGCCGCCCACGCGCCGCTGCTGGCCTCCATCGGCGGGGGACTGCTCATCGGCGTGCTGGCCCAGCGCAGCCGTTTCTGCACCGTGGGCTCCCTGCGCGAGCTGTTCACCCGGCGCCAGATGCACCTGATCTACGGAGTGGCCACGTTCCTGCTTGCGGCCCTCATCGGCAACCTGCTCCTGGGCCAGTTCCACCCCAGCTTCGAGGGCCAGCCCGTGTCGCACACCGCGTCGCTGTGGAACTACCTGGGCATGGTGGTGGCGGGCCTGGCCTTCTCCCTTGCCGGGGGCTGCCCGGGCCGCCAGCTGATCCTCTCCGGCGAGGGCAGCAGCGACGCCGGCGTCTTTGTGCTGGGCATGCTCACCGCCGGAGCCCTGGCCCACAACATGGGCTGGGCCAGCTCTCCTGCCGGGCCGGGACCCAACGCGCTGGCCGTCATCGTGGTGGGCCTGGGTTTCTGCCTGGCCGTGGGCTTCTTCAACCGCAAAAGCGCCTAGCGTTCCATATAACAAATGACGACGGCCCGGCGGGATGCTCTCCTGCCGGGCCGTCATTGTTTCGGCTGCTGATTGGGGAGGCCTAGAGCCGGACGATGCGCAGGATGCCGAGCACCAGGCCGATGGAGCCCAGGTCCACATTGTAGTTGCACAGGGCCATGGCCGTCAGAAGGCTCCAGAGGAAGACCAGGGCGGTGCCGCCAAAGAGCAGCGCCAACAGGCCCGAGGCCAGGCTCGTCATGCCCCAGACGTCGAACAACTGGCCCCAGAGCACGCCCTGGCGCAGGGCCAGCAGAAGCGGCCCGTCGTCGCCTGCGCCCACGGGCGTGTCGACCACGTAGATGCGGAAGTAGAAGCAGCCCACGTAGGTCAGGAGGAAGATGCAGGCGGCCAGCAGGGTATTGCGCGTCACGGGGACCTCTATGATGATTCGTTGGTGGACGCCTGTCTGTGCCGTCCTGCCGCGCGGCTGTCAAGGGCCTGGCTGTTGCCCTCGGGGCGGATTACGCCTACCTTGGCTCGCGAGAGGTGTCTTTATGCCCCCACGTCCCGCCCTGGCCACAGCCGCCGCGCTCCTGCTCGCAGCCGTCGTCTGCTGCGCCTGCGCTCCGGCTGCGGTTCCCCCCGCACAGGCTGCCGCACAGACTGCCGCGTCGCCCCTGACACCAGCCCAGGCGGCTTCCCTGGCCCCGCCCGCGCACAGCAGCCGCGTGGCCCTGGCCGCCTTCCATCTGCGCGACGAACGCGGGCTTGGCCCGGCCGAGGCCCTCCGGGTGCTGGACGAGCCGCGCTCCAATACGGCTGACGCGTCCGAGGCGCCCAAGGCAATCACCAGCGCGCTGGCGCAGGGCGAACACGGAGAGCTTGCGCTCAGGGCCGTGGCCCTGAACCAGCTGGGGCGCTACGCCGAGGCCGTGGCCGCTCTGGACAAGCTGATGCTGGCGCGGCGCGACCTGCCGCCAGCCGCCCTGGCCGACGCCTTTGTGGAACGCGGCCTGGCCCTGGCCGCCCTGGGCCACCAGCTGCGCGCCTCGGAAGACTATGCCGCAGCCCTGGCCGTGGCCCCCCGGCACATCCCGGCGCTCCTGGCCCGGGCCGACCAGCACTTCGCCCTGGGCCAGGCGGCCGAGGCCGAGGCGGGCTACTCCAAGGTCATAGACATCGCACCAGACAACATCCTCGCGCGCATCAACCGGGGCGTGGCGCGCGACGAGCAGGGCCGCTTCGGCGAGGCCATCGACGACTTCACCCAGGCGTTGCGGCTTGACCCGCGCTCGCCCGTGGCGCTGGTGAACCGCGGGGTGTCGCGCTCCCAGGCCGGGGACATGGCCGGGATGTGCGCGGACTATCTGGCCGCCTGCCGCCTGGGCGCCTGCTTCCGGCTTCAGTCGGCGCGGGGCATGGGCTACTGCGGGGTGGAAGAGTAGGCCGCCGGGAAGGCCGGGCGCGGGGCTAGTCTCCGGCGTCGAGCTTGGCCAGGAGCCGCTTGGAGCCCTGGTGGTGCGGATCGATGTCCAGGGCCGACTGGAGATACTCTCTGGCGACATCGCCGCGCTTGACCAGCAGGTAGGCGCTGGCGATGTTGAAGGCCACCACAGCGGCGGTGCGGTGGAAATCCGGGTCGGAGCGCAGGATCTGCTCGTAGCAGTCCACGGCCTGGCGGTGCTGCTGGCCATCGGCGTAGGCCAGGCCCATGTTGTAGAGCACGCGGCCATCGCCCGGAACAACGGTGAGGGCCTTCTTGTAGTTGTCGATGGCCTCCTTCCACTTGCCCTGCTTGCGCAAGGCGATGCCCAGACGGTTGAAGGTGACCATGTCCTCCTTGGTCAGGTTGTCGCCCTTCATCTCCAGAATCTTGACATAATACTTCTCGGCCATGGCCGGAGAGTCTTCGCTTACGCTCTCGGCAATGCCGGAAACCACCTGCTCCACATAGCTTGAAGCCTCGCGCTGGGCGCTGGCGATGGCCTCGCCGAAATACACCTCAGCCCGATCCATGTCCTTCTTGCGCACGTAAACCTTGCCGATCTCGCACTTGCGCTCGGTATTCAGCGGACTGATGACGTCAAGCTTCTTCAGATAGCGCAGGTAGGTGTCTTCATCCTCGCCGCGGTGGACGCTCGCCAGCTTCTTCAAGGGCTCCAGGAACAACGTGGCTCCCTGGTGGGCCTGCTCATAGGCCTGGATGGCCTCGTCGCGCTTGCCCTCGATGAGCAGGGCGTCGCCCAGGAGCATGAAGGCCACAGGGCTGTTGTCCTTGATCTTCAGGATGGCCTTGCTGATGAGCTTGGCCTTGACCGTGTCGCCCAGGTCCAGCAGCCGCCTGGCCTCCTGCACCAGTTGGCTGAGCTTGCCCTGGGGCTTGATGGCTCCGGCCATCTTCTCGATGAGCGTGCCCACGCTCACGGGCTTGGTCAAAACGCTGTCCGCGCCAATCTCAAAAATCTGCGACAAACTTTCCTTGCTGGTCTCCTGGGTCATGACCAAGAGCTTGGCTGCCGGGAAAGCGCCCTTGACGCCGCGCATGAACTCCAGGGTAAGCCTGCCGTTCAGCAGGCGGTCGGCCAGGACGAGCACCGGAGAGGGGTTCTTGATGCTCAAGTAATGGGCCACGCGCCTCAGAGCCTGGCTGGTGTCCTGGTAGACATCCAGGCAGTCGGTCCGGATGCCCAGAGACTTGAGGACGGTGGTGCGCAGGGTGCGCACGAAGAGCGGGTCGTCGGAAAGCGTGACCAGAGAGCCGTGCTGGGTCTCCAAGAATTCGCGGATGTCGTTGTCGAACCGAAGCGGTTGTGGCGGCATGGTGCGGCTTTCCTCCTGACGCCGAGACGTCGGCCTGATCCAAAAGCCATGGACGGCGTCCTTACACTCATCGCGTTTTACACCCCCCAAACGGCATTGTCGAGGGCAGGTGCTTTCGAAAGAACGTTGCTTACTTCTTCCCCAGGCGTGGCAACGGCCTGACGCTGCGGCAGGTTTTTCTATTCAGGCAAGGCTTCACAAACATTTCTAGACTTTCTCGTTACACATAAACATCCGTATTTCAAGATAAACATAACTTTGGCACAGCCAGTGCATTTCAGGCCGCAAAAGGGAATGTTTTTTCGAACAAGGAGGTTTAATCATGTCTTTAGTGATCAATCACAACTTGATGGCAATGAATGCCGCCCGCAACCTGCAGAACTCCTACGGCGCCCTGGCCACCTCGACCAGACGCCTGTCCTCGGGACTGCGTGTCGGCAATGCCGCAGACGACGCCGCTGGCCTGGCCATCCGCGAACTCATGCGCGCAGACATCAAGAGCATGAACCAGGGCATCCGCAACGCCAACGACGCCATCTCCATGATCCAGGTGACGGACGGAGCGCTGCAGATCATCGACGAGAAGCTCATCCGCCTGAAGGAGCTTGCCATGCAGGCTGCCACCGGCACCTACTCCTCGGATCAGCGTCTGATGATCGACTCCGAGTACCAGGCCATGTGCTCGGAAATTACCCGAATCGCCAACTCGACGGATTTCAACGGCATTTACCTGCTGAACGGAAACCTGTCGGGTGATTTCAGCACGCACAACGGCAGCGGCATCAACTCCAACGGCGCGCTGAAGATCCACTTCGGGTCCGGCAACGATTCCTCCGAGGACTACTACTACGTGTCCATGGGCTGCGCCACGGCCTCGGCCCTGGGCATCGGGCACCTGACCAGCCACAAGTACGCAGCGACCGACCCCCTGTACAACACCGCGGCAGACAACGCGGGCAAGTCCATCTCCACCCAGGAGCTGGCCCAGCAGGCCCTTGGCGCGCTCAACCAGGCCATCATCTCCAAGGACAAGATCCGCGCGAGCCTGGGCGCCATCCAGAACCGCCTGCAGAACACCATCACCAACCTCTCCATCCAGGCGGAAAACCTGCAGGCGTCCGAGTCGCGCATCTCTGACGTCGACGTGGCCTCGGAAATGACCGAGTTCACCCGCCAGCAGATCCTCAGCCAGTCGGCCGTGGCCATGCTGGCCCAGGCCAACTCCCTGCCCAGGATGGCCATGCAGCTCATCCAGGGCTAGTCCTGACGGACCAGACACAACGGCTCAAAGGCCGGGAGGGGCGACCCTTCCGGCCTTTTTCGCGTCGAAACTGCGGGAGATTTTGGCGGTCTGGGCCTATGCGGCGCTTCTGGGCCGCAGGGTCGCCAGGGCCAGGGCCGCAGCGGCCTGCTCAGCCTTCTTCAGGCTGCCGCCCTTGGCCAGGAAGCGCGCACCGTCCGGCAAAACGACCTCCACTGCGAAGACCTTGCTGTGCTCCGGACCGCTCGACTGCGCCAGAACATACTGGGGCCGCTCGCGGTGCGTCTCCTGGGTGATCTCCTGCAGGCGGCTCTTGTAGTCCTTGGCCGGGGGCGCGGCGGCTGTGTCGGGGAAGCGCGGGCCGAGCAGCCGCAGCACCAGCTCCTTGGCGGCGTCGAAGCCGCCATCCAGGAATACCGCGCCGAACAGCGCCTCCAGGGCGTCGGCCAAAAGCCCGTCACGGTCGCGGCCGCCCTGGGCCTCCTCGCCCCGGCCCAGGCACAGGGAGCGCTCCAGATTGAGCTGGCGCGCCACCTCGGCCAGGGTGGAGGTCTTGACCAGGCGCGAGCGCACCTTGGTCAGCAGGCCCTCGTCCGCGTCCGCGTAGCGTTGGTAGACCTCCTGGGTCACGCATAGTTCAAGCACGGCATCGCCCAGAAACTCAAGGCGCTCGTTGCTCTCGCCCGGGCAGCCCCGCTCGTTGGCCCAGGAGCTGTGCGACAGCGCCAGTTCCAGCAGCTTGACTTGCCGGAAACGATAGTGGATATCTTCCTGTACAGTCGTGAGAATTTTGTCCATGAACGCTCCCGGAAGGTCTCAATCCATGCCCCAGCAGCCTCTTGATCTCACGCCGCTTTTCGAGCCCGCAGCCGTTGCTGTGGTGGGCGCTTCGCGCAGTCAGGCCAAGGTCGGGGGGATGCTGCTGGCAAACCTGCTGGGCGCAGGGTACAGGGGCCGCGTCCATCCCGTCAATCCCGAGGCCGCGCTGCAAGGCAAGGACATCATGGACCTGCCCGCCGTGGCCTCGTCCGCCGAACTGCCGGACGGCCTGGACCTGGCCGTGCTCTGCCTGCCACGGGAGCAGGTGCTCGGCGAGATGCGCATCCTGGCCGAAAAGGGCGTGCGCGCGGCCATCGTGCTCGCCGCAGGCTTCCGCGAGACCGGCCGGCTGGGCTTCGAGGCCGAGATGGAGCTTAAGCGCATCGCCACGAAGGCGGGCATGATCCTGCTCGGGCCAAACTCACTGGGGCTCATCAGCACCAGTTGCGGGCTCAACGCCAGCTTCGCCATCGGCCAGCCAAAACCCGGCGGAGTGGCATTTTTTTCCCAGTCCGGGGCCATGTGCGTGGCCGTGCTGGACTGGGCCATGGGCCTGAACATGGGCTTTTCGCGCTTCGTCAGCCTGGGCAACAAGGCCCTGCTCAACGAATCCGCCGTGCTGCGCTACCTCGGGGACGACCCCGCGACCAAGGTCATCCTCGGCTACTGCGAGAGCGTGGAGGACGGCGGCGAATTCATGGCCGCGGCCGCCGAGGTCTCCTCCCGCAAGCCCGTGCTCATGCTCAAGGCCGGCAGCACCGCCGCCGGGGCGCGGGCCGTGTCCGCCCACACCGGGGCCATCTCCGGCTCGCCCGCGGCGTATCGCGCGGCCTTCCGCCAGTCGGGCGTGCTCCAGGTGGCCGAGAGCGCCCAGCTTTTCGGCCTGGCCCAGGCCTTCGCCACCCAGCCCCTGCCCGGCGGATCGGGCCTGGCCATCCTCACCAACTCCGGCGGGCCGGGCATCCTGGCCGCAGACGCCTGCGCAGGCAGCTCGCTGACCCTGCCGCGCCCATCGACGGAGACCCTGGCCCGCCTGACGGAAATTTTGCCGAGCTTCGCCTCGGCTTACAACCCCGTGGACATCCTGGGCGACGCCGGGCCGGAGCGCTACCGCGCGGCCCTGACCGCGCTTCTGGCCGACACCCAGACCCACGCCGTGCTGGTGCTTTTGACCCCCACGGCCCAGGCCCAGGCCGAGGCCACGGCGCGCACCATCATCGAGGCCGCAAACGGCCCGGAGAACGCCGGGCCCGACGGCAAGCCCAAGCCCGTGGCCGCCTGCTTCATGGGCCGCGAGGCCGTGCGCGCCGGGCGCGAGCTGCTCCAGGCCGCGAACATCCCCTGCTACGACTTTCCCGAGGCCGCCGTGGAGGCCCTGGACGCCCTGTACGTGCACTTCCGGCGCACCCAGAAGGCCACGCCGCCCGCCACCTCCTGCGACAGCGCCATCATTCCAGAAGGTGACAGTGTTCTTGAGCCGACAGTCGGCGTACGCGGCTGCGAAGCCCCCTGGGACGAGGAGGCGCGCTTCATCGTGGAGGCCGCCAAGACGCGCGGGCTCATCGAGATCATCGGCGTGGAGGCCCTGGAGGCCGCCCACGCGGCAGGCCTGCCGGTGCTGACCACCGGACTGGCGCGAACCAGCGACGAGGCCGTGCGCCTGGCCGGGGAGATCGGCCTGCCCGTAAGCCTGCACTTGGCCACGCCAGAGCTTGGCCCGGCCGCCGGAGCCTGGTCCGGCGCGAAAACCGGCGAGGACCAGAAGCTGGCCGTGCGCTTCGCCCGCCTGGACGACGAGGAGGCCGTGCGCCAGGCTTTTCTGACGCTCACCAGCCGCGCCGCGCGCCTGCGGCCCGAGGCCTACGTCACCGGCTGCCTGGTGCAGGCCGCCACCGGCCTCTCCGGCGAGGGCGGTTTCGAACTGGTGGTGGGCTTCACCCGCGACCCGCAATTCGGCCCGCTGTTGTCCTTCGGCATGGCCGGGGTGTCGAGCGAGCTTCTGGGCGACGTCTCCCACCGGCTGGCCCCGCTGACCCCGGAGGACGCGCGGCACATGCTGCGCGAGGTGCGCTTCTACCCCCTGCTGCGCGGGGCGCGCGGCGGAGCGGTGGTATCCCTGGCCGAGCTGGAGCGGCTGCTTTTGGCCGTGTCGCGGCTGGCGCTGCGCCTGCCCATGCTCGCGGGAGCGGAATTTTCGCCGGTGCTGGCCGGTCCGGGCGGCGTGCACGTCGCCGGGGCGCGCCTGACCCTGAGATGACCCTGAGATGATCCTGAAACGATCCTGAATTGATTCCGGGCTCTCCCCGGAGATTTGCGACCACACACGACATCCACGAAGGAGGGCGTCATGCCCGGACTCTACATCGGCTCCACCTCGGGCTATTCCGGCAAGAATACCATCACCGTGGGCCTGGGGCTGGCCTTCCAGAAGGCCGGGCTCAACATCGGCTACATGAAGCCCGTGGGCGCCATGCCCGTGGAGACCGACGCCGGGCTGGCCGACGAGGACGCGCTGTTCGTGCGCGCCGCCCTGGGCCTGGAGGGCGACCCGGCGCACACGCCCACGGCCATGACCCCGGTGGTGGTGACCCACGACTTCAAGATGGACGCCTTCGAGGGGCGGCTTCCAGGCATTGCCGACGGTGGACTGGCGGCTCAGGTCAAGGCGGCCTACCAGGGCCTGGAAAAGGGCCGCGACATCATGCTCGTGGCCGGCAGCGGCAGCATGTACTCCGGCAAATACTCCGGCCTGGACGCCGTGGGCCTGGTCAAGACGCTGGGCATCAAGGCCATCGTCATCGACCGCTTCGAAAAGGAGCTGAACTACGACCTGCTGCTCATGCTCAAGGAGCAGTTGGAGGGCAACCTTGCGGGCGTGGTCTTAAACGACGTGCCCCCAACCTTCCTGGAGGAGGTCAGCGGACACCTGGCCCCATTCTTGGAGAGCCGGGGCATTCCGGTGCTGGGCATCCTCCCGCGCGACCCGCTCATGGGCTCCATCACCGTGGGCGACCTGGCCACGCGCCTGGGCGGCAAGGTCATCAGCGCGCACCACAAGACCGACCGCGTGGTCTCGCAGTTCTTGATCGGCACCATGCAGGTGGAGAACTTCATGCTGCACTTCCGCAAAAAGAAGAACGCGGCGGTCATCGTCGGCGGCGACCGCTCCGACGTGCAGCTGGTGGCGCTGGAAGGCGACTGTCCGTGTCTGGTGCTCACCGGCAACCTGTATCCCAACGATGTCATCCTGACGCGCTCGGAGGTGCTGGAGACCAGCATCATCATCGTGCGCGAGGACACCTTCACCGTGGCCAAGAAGATGGAGAACCTGCTCACCCGCCACAAGATGCGCGACGCCGTGAAGGTGCGCCAGGGCGCGGAGCTGGTGGCCAAGCATCTGCGCCTGGACACGCTGCGGGCCAGTTTGGGAGTATGAGATGGGAAAATGTTCGGTTGTTAGTGGTAAGAAAGCACCTAGAGGCTGTGCGCCTGTTAAAATTTGCGATGGTAAGAGCATGGACGGCAAGACGCTGAAAGATCTTGTCGTTTGCTACACCGAGAACTGTCTCAAGAACCATCCAGGCTATAACCATAATAATGTTGACTTCGATCCGTTGTTTGACGATGCAATACAAATGCGGTGGCACAAGCGAACTGTAATGGACTCTCACCAGACGCAATTACATAAGGAACCACGCGAAGAATATCTTAAAAATCTTGAGGGCCAAAAGGATGCCCTTAGGGGTGGCACGTCATTCGAGGATGTTTATAAGACCATGCTGTTGTGCAAAACCGACGGCGTAGCTCAGTTGACGCTATACGACACCGCCCTCCGCCTCTGTCTGCCTCGTGGCATGAAACCAAAAGATGTCTATTTGCACTCTGGAGCGCGGAAGGGGGCAGGGTACATCAAGAAGCTTATCAAGAATTATTATCCGATAGTACCATACCTTCCGAAAAAGAACTTTCCGCCAGAACTCCAAGTGCTTGAGTCGTGGGAAATAGAAAACTTCCTCTGTGTCTGTAAGGACCAACTCTGCAAGCTATCTCAGGTGGCGGGGGGCGCGTAGCCTATCGCCCCGGCCCCATAAACGAAAGGAAACACCATGAAGCAGACACTCTCGCTGACGCTCTTCACCCTGGCCGCCCTGCTGGGCCTTGCCGCCCTGCTGGCCCTGGCCCCCGTGGTCCCGGCAAGCGCCGCCAAGGTTCGGCCAGCCAGCGCCAAGAAGGCCGCAGCGCCGAAGATCACCATCACCGGGGTCAAGGTGCTGGAGTTCGGCGTCTACACCTCCACCGTCACCAAACGCGAGAAGGTGGCCAGCGTGGTCGACGGCATCAAGGACCGCGCCACGGACTTCAAGCTGGTGCGCAAGTCCACCCTGGTGGACGCCGGGCTGGGCACCGGCATCGGCATGAAGTACGTGCTCAGGGGTTCGCCCAAGGGCGCGGCGGTGAACATCGACGTGGTGGTGCGCCACCCGGCCATGGTCAACCCGGAGACCAAGGAGACCATGACCCAGAGCACAGCCACCTTCGAACGTGTCATCGGCCAGGGGGAGTACGCGGTGTGGAGCTTCGACATCCCCGCAGACCTGGTGCCCGGCGAGTACGTCATCGAGCTGGTCTACGAGGGCAAGGTGCTGGCGCAGAAGGTCTTCCGAGTGAAGATCAGGAAATAGCGCGGCAGCGCTTTGTGACGCCTGCGGCGGTCAGCCGCGTTTTTTCACCTCACCCCGCCAGGCGTTGTGCCGGGCGCAGCAGCCCTGGCCCACGAACAGCGGGGTCAAGTCCACGCCGGGCTGCGGGCGCAGCACCAGTGAACAGACGTAGCGCGCGCCGGTCCATTCCAGCGCCGGGCAGCGTGGCGTGTAGCCGTAGACCGCGTGCGACACCTCGCAGGGATTGTCCAGGCAGCACCAGCCGCAGCCCAGGCAGTCCAGCTCCGGCAGGCCGGGGTCCGGGGGTGAGAAGAAGTCGTCGTTTTCGTCGAACATGGGCGCGAAGATAGGCCAGGGCAGGCCGGAAGGCAACCGGAGCTGAAACCCGCGAGCCCCAGGCCGCCCAGGCGCCACCATCACGCTGCGGCTGCCGCCGTGGCAGGACGCCATGTCAGCTCTTGCGCCCGAACCATCACTGCGGGTATCGTTCCCCGAGCGAGCACACATCGCCGATTTGCGGCAGGACCCTGAAGCCCAAGGCGAGATTCGAGACACATGGACACAGCGCGCAAAGGATTCGGAACCTTTGGCGGAGTCTTCACGCCCTGCACGCTGACCATCCTCGGCGTCATCATGTTCCTGCGCCTGGGCGAGATAGTCGGGCAGAGCGGATTTGTTGGCGCGCTGGTGATCCTGCTGGCGGCCAAGGCCATCACGCTTTTGACCACCACCTCGCTGGCGGCTATCTCCACCAATACGCGCATCAAGGGCGGCGGCGCCTACTTCATGATCAGCCGGAGCCTGGGCGTGGAATATGGCACGTCCATCGGCGTGTTCTTCTTCCTGGCCCAGGCCATCTCGGTGGCCATGTACATCATCGGCTTCACCGAGGCCTTCTTCCAGATCTTCCCGGCGGTGCCGCTTTCACCCCTGGGCGTGGCCAGCGCCGTCAACGCCCTTTGCTGCATCTTCGTGTTCATCGGCGCGGGCTGGACCATCAAGTTCCAGTACTTCATCCTCGCGGCCCTGCTGCTGTCCCTCGCGTCCTTTTTCGCGGGGGCCGGGCAGACGGCCTCCCTGCAGACGCTCACGGCCAACGCCAGCGCAGGATACGTGGGCGGGGAGTCGTTCTTCAGCATGTTCGCGCTGTTCTTCCCGGCGGTGACAGGCATCATGGCAGGGGCGAACATGTCCGGCGACCTGCGCGATCCGGCCCGGGCCATCCCGAGCGGGACCTTCGCCGCCATCGGCTTCACGGCGGTGGTCTATATCCTGATGATCCTGCTCCTGGCCGCGGCCAACCCCAGGCCCGGGCTCATCGGCAACATCATGGTCATCCGCGAGAACGCCCTGCTGCCCATGCTCATCCCGGTGGGCATCTTCTCGGCCACCCTGTCCTCGGCCCTGGGCAGCATGATGGGCGCGCCAAGGATTCTCCAATCCATCGCCAAGGACGGCGTGTTCCCCTGGCTCCGGCCCTTGGCGCGTATCTCGGGGGGCGAGCCCCGGCACGCAACGGTGCTGACCTTCCTCATCGCCCAGGGGGCCATCCAGGCGGGCAACCTGGACACCATCGCCCCGGTCATCACCATGTTTTTCATGATCACTTACGGCACGCTGAACCTGGCCTGCTTCTACGAGGCCTACTCGCGCAACCCGAGCTTCCGTCCCAGCTTCCGCCTGTACGGCTGGGGCACGGCCCTGGCCGGCTGCCTTAGCTGTCTGGTCGTCATGTTCCTGATCAACATTTTCTGGGCGCTGGTGTCCATCTGCGCCATGGGGCTGCTCTACTGGGCTGTCAGCCGGGCCGAGATCGAGGCCCGCTGGGGCGACGTGTCCAGCGGCGTGGCCCTGGAGCGCGTACGCTCGGCCCTGCTGGCCCTGGAGGACGAGCGCTACCACCCCAAGAACTGGCGGCCCCTCATCCTGGCGCTCTCCACGACCTCCTGGACGCGCACCAACCTGGCCCAGTATGCATACTGGCTGGCGGCAGGCCGGGGCATCTTGACCTTGGGGCAGGTGCTGCACGGGGAGATCGAAAGCAAGATGGACGTCAAGGCGAGAAGCGAGCGTATGCTGCGCAAGTACATCGCCGAGGAGGAACTGGAGGCCTTCCCGGTGGTGGTGGTGGAGGAAGGCCTGGAGGAGGGGCTCAAGGCGCTTTTGCAATGCCACGGCATAGGCGGCATCAGGCCGAACACGCTGGTCATCGGCCTGAGCGAGGCCACCCAAAGCCCCCAGGACTTCTTCATGACCATCTCCCAGGCCTTGTTCTTCCAAAAGAACGTGGCCTGCGTGCGGCAGAACGAGGGCCTGGCCCGCTGGAGCGCGCACGGCACCGACATCACCATCCACTGGGAAGGTGTGCAGGACGGCGTGCTGATGCTCCTGTTCGCGCATCTGATGAAGCTCAACAAGGAGTGGCGCAACCACGAGATCTCAGTGCTGTGCAAGGCCACGCCACAGACCGACCGGGCCAACCTGCACGAGAAGATGCAGGACATCCTGGAGCGGGCCCGCGTAAGCGCCAGGGTCGTCATCGTGGATGAGTCCGAAAGCCGGGCGGAGCCACGCCCTGGACGCTCCGGGCTGACCATCCTCGGCATGCCAAGGCCCGCGGGCAAGCCCAGCGACTATCTGCGAGCCCTGGCGGAGCGTGTCGAGGGCCTGGGAGACACCATCCTCATCGCCTCGGCCGGGCACGTGACCCTGGACTCCTAGGGCGCTGCCCCCCGGCCTAGCCCTTGCCCGGCAAAAACGTCACCCGCAGGAACTCTGGATCAAAAAAGCGCAAGGGGTTGTCCACGCTCCCGTCGGGCAGCAGGTGGTACCAGCGGTAGCCCAGCTCGCGGAACTGCGCCCGGGCCAGGGGCAGGTGCCCCGTCTCGGACGCGGCGGCCAGGGCGGCGTCGCGCTGGCAGCGCGAGGCCGCCACGGGCAAAAGCAGGCGCGGGTGGAAACCCCAGCGGCAGATCATGCGCTTGAGCCTGCGGTACTCGCGGTAGCGGCAATAGCCGTCGGCCAGGCACAAGAGCCCCAGGCCGAACCAGCCCGAGGCGGGCAACGCCAGGCACAGCCCGGCCGCCAGCGCCCCCTGGGCCAGCAGCTCCATGCTGAAATGCGTCAGGCCAGCGCCCAGAATCACCGAGAGCGAACCCGTGGCGTGCGGCAGGGGCGCCACGCAGAACAGGTATCGGCGCGCCGCGCGAGCCAGGGCTCTGAGGCGGCAGGAATCTTGGTCGTGTGGGCGCATGGCCCAGGCATACCCGAGCTGGCCGCGCAGGACAAGCCGAGCCGGGGCACGGTCCAGGCGGCTGGCGGGGGAAGGCGTTGACGCTGGGGTCAGGGCATTTTGGCTGTGTTGGCGGGCTTTTTCCGGAGATACTCGCGCAGGGTCTGGTCCACCCCCAGGGTGTGCTCCTTGAACCAGTTGGAGACGAATTCCAGGAAGTCCTGGGCCGTGACGTTCCCCCCGTTGATGTACTGCCGGTAATAGTCGAGGGCCTGGGCAGTGCATTCCTCGTGCGCGTCCACCTGCTGAAAATACTCGGGGTAGTCCTGGGAATCCATGAGGCCCTGCTCGGTGGTGAAATGCTCCGCCGAGTAGTCGCAAAAGGCCCGGATGAGCTGACCGACCTCTCTGCGCCCGGCCCCGCGCGCGGCGGCCTCGGCAAGCTCGTTGACAAGCCCGACCAGATGCCTGTGCTGCCCGTCGATGCGCTCGTGCCCGACGCACATTTTCTCGTCCCAGTCCAAATAGGCCATGAGTTCAGGCTCCCGCAGATTAAGCTTCGCCAATAAAGTCAGGATACTCTCGTCAGGCGAACCTGTCCAGCCTTCCGCGCGCTTGCACGAGACGTTGCCCGCACGCACGAGAAATCAGCCCTCCCGATTCTCACATTGACGCCTGCCCCATCCGAGGGTAAATTCTTGCGAGCCTATTTCCAGAACGCAATGAGCTGAGGTGTTCCCGTGCCCCAACCGCACCCTGCGTCCGCAGACGCGGCTTCGGTGAACCAACAGACCTGTTCTTCTGGCGGATCCTCCGCCAGGTCCTCCGACAGGCCCTCCGACAGTCCCGGCCAGGTTGAGGCGGGCTTTGCTCCTTGGATTCCCGTCGACAATGGGCTACACTTCCGATGGTGAGGTCACGATGATTCCGGAGAAGCGCAAAAAATCCTGCCAAGGCCTGGACAAGGTCCAGGAAGTCCTGGAGCGCTTCGGCGTGGCCGGAGACGCCGACTGGATGGCAGTGGTGCTCTTCGTGCGCAACCTCGTGGCCGAGATGGACCTCTTCACCGAAAGCCAGAAGGCCGCCATCCAGGCCGTCGTGTTTGAGCAGATGGCCGTAAAGCCCCTGGAACGCAAGCACTTCCGACGCGTCGTCAACTCCATCCAGGGCTTTCTGCTGGACAATTCCAAGGTGGCCGACCTGCGCGATCAGCTCAAGGCCGAGCGCGAGGGCGCAACGGCCCTGTACTCCGAGATGAGCCGCGTGGTGCAGGAAATCCAGGCCAGCAGCCAGAACCGGCAGACCAGCCTGCAGCGCATGGGCCAGGACACCGAGAAGCTCATCACCAGCGAGGGCAGCAAAACCGAGGTGGTGCGGCGCTTCCGCGGCATGATCACCGAGATGGTGAGCCACGCCAGGGAGGAGGCCCGCTCCTGGGAAGAGCGCGCCAAACAGATGGAGCGCACGGCCAGTTTCGACCCGCTCTTAAGTGAGCTCTACAGCCGCCGCGCGCTGGACGCCCAACTGGAGGCGGCCATGGAGCGCGCCAGGCAGGATAAACGCCCGTTTTCGCTGATGTTTCTCGACGTGGATCATTTCAAGGCCGTCAACGACACCTTCGGCCACATGGTGGGCGACGGGGTGCTGCGCGTGCTCGCGGCAATCGTCTCGGCCCACTCCACGCACTTCAAGGGCTACCCCGCCCGCTTCGGCGGGGAGGAGCTGGTGGTGCTCTGCGAGGACATGGACGAGGCCACCGCAGTGACCCGGGCCGAGGCCATCCGTCTGGACGTGGCCGGCTGCCCCTTTCGTCCCCAGGTCAACGGAGCGGCTCCAGCCGAACCCATCAGCATCACCGTGAGCATCGGCGTGGCTCAGTTGAGGCCTGCCCAGACCTCAAGCGACCTGATCCTTGCCGCGGACCAGGCCATGTACGCCGCGAAGACCGGGGGCCGCAACCTGGTCGTGCCGCACAGCATCGTCCCGGCCCTCCGCAAAGACTGAACAACAGCCCTGGCAACCAGGGCCAATAGCATCCCCGTCCGCTTGCGGCCGGGCCAAGCAAAGGATCTTGCATGCCCAGAGTCCAATCCATCCAAATGCGCGTGTTGCTGTGGGGCTGGGGTGTGCTCATCGTCGGCCTGGCCCTGGCCTTCTGGCGCTACAGCGCCTCCCTGGACGAGGAAACCGCCCGCGACTTCGAACGCGAGACCCTGACCCGCCTGGAGACCGTGCAGTGGCTGCTGGACCGCGGCGGCCCCTTCAAGGAGCCGCGCGACCGCCACGACTTCCTGCAAACGCTGGCGGCCAACATGGGCATGCGCATCAGCCTCATCCAGGGCGGCGAGGTCCTGGCCGACTCCTCCCGGGCCTTCGGCGACCTGGCCACGATGGACGACCACTCCACAAGGCCTGAAGTGCTGGCCGCCCTGGGCAACGAGCTGGGCAAGGCCACCCGCCACAGCACCACGCTGGACCGCGACATGATCTACATGGCGCGCAAGCTGCCGGGCCAGGAGGGCGAGGACGCGACCGTACTGCGCCTGGCCGCGCCGGTCAGCCAGGTGCGCATGCACATGCAGCGCATGCGCTGGGCGCTCTTGGCCGCCGTGATCCCCCTGCTCCTGGGCTCCGGCATCCTGCTCTATCTTCTCTCGCGCACCCTCACCTCTGGCATCGCCCAGTTCACCGAAGCCGCCCAGGCCATCGGCGAGGGCGACTACCGGCGCAGGATACTGTTCTATCCCGCGGCCGAATTCCAGCCCCTGGCCGAGGCCATCAACCGCATGGCCAAGAAGATCAAGAAGAACATGAAGGTCATCGAGAACCAGCGCGGCGAGCTTTGGGCCATGTTCGAGGGCATGACCGAAGGCGTCATGGTGCTCGACACCGCGGGCCGCATCCTGCACGTGAACCCTGCCATGTCGGCCATCTTCCCCCGCGCGCAGGAGTTCCTGGGCCGCGCCCCGCTGGAGGCCACCATGAGCCTGGAGATCCAGAACCTCGTGGACACCCTCATGGCCGGGGAAACCACCGAGCCCGTCAGCAGGCAGATCGAACTCAAGAACCGCCACTGCGCGGAGATGACCGTGGTGCCCTTCCGCGACCATAAGTTCCGCCCCAGGGTCATCCTCATCTTCCACGACACCAGCGAGCAGAAGCGCGTGGAGCGCGTGCTGCGCGACTTCGTGGCCAACGCCTCGCACCAGCTGCGCACCCCGCTCACCAGCATCCGGGGCTACGCCGAGACCCTGCTCGACGCGCCGCCCGCGGATGACGCCAAGCGCCGCGAGTTCCTCGACATCATCCGCGCCAACGCCGTGCACATGAGCAAGGTCATCGCAGGCATGTTCGCCCTGGCCAAGAGCGAGCGCGGCGGCAAGCGCCCCAAGGACCTGAACGCCAGCGTGCTCCAGGCCCTGGAGCATGCGCTCATGAACTGCACCTTCGCCGCGCAGGAGAAGGACATCCACCTCGAAGTGGAGGCCCTCCCGGAAGGCCTGCCCAACGTGGCTGCGGACCCCGACGGCCTGCTGCAGATTGCCGACAACCTCCTGGACAACGCCATCAAGTACTCCCCCATGGGCACCGCCGTGCGCATCAGCGCCGAGACGGACGGCCAGAGCGTGACCATGCGCTTCCACGACCAAGGCCCTGGCATCAGCCCCGAGGACCAGAAACGCATCTTCGAACGCTTTTTCCGCGCCGACAACAACGACGTGGACGGAGCGGGCAGCGCCGGGCTCGGCCTGGCCATCTGCCGCCACATCGCCCGCAACTACGGCGGCGAGGTCTGGGTGGACTCCCCGGCCGACAAGGGCGCCGGCAACGGCAGCGTGTTCAGCGTGCGCCTGCCCGTGGTCTGAAGCGCGCAGGCGGCCAGCCCGCCCAGAATACGTACCCGGCGGGCTGGCATAACCCGGCGCGCCGTGCCATAATGAGTTCAGATCGCGTCTGGCCGCGTTTATGCGGCGCGGTGCGAAATCGCTCAGCCTGACGGGTGCCGATGGCTAGATCCGAGCACACCCAACGCGCCTGCGTCCTCCTCCGGCGCGCCCTCGTTTGCGCACTTCTCGGCGCAACGCTTCTCTTGTGCCAGGCGGCCCCCGGCCAGGCCGCGCACCTCAAGCATGTCCTGGTCCTGCACGCCTACCACCAGGGGTACCAGTGGACGGACAACATCCAGTCCGGCCTCGCCGAGACCCTGGGGCGCCTGGCTCCGGGCGCCATAATCCACGTGGAATACATGGACACCAAGCGCCAGCCCCTGCCCAGGGAATTCAACCTGCTGGCGGATTTCTATGCCAAGAAATATGAAGGCTTCCGGCCCGACGTCATCCTCGCCAGCGACGACAACGCGCTCGACTTCCTGCTCCTGCACCGCGACCGCCTGTTCCCAGGCTCGCCGGTCGTCTTTTGCGGCGTCAACGACTACCAGCCCGAGCGCCTGGGCAAGGCGCAAGGCTACACCGGCGTGTCCGAGCGCGCGGACATAGCCGGGACCATCGAGGTCGCCCTCAAGCTCATGCCGTCCATGCGGCGGCTGGCGATCATCAGCGACACGACCGAGTCCAGTCGCTACAACCACAAGATCGCCCTGGAGGCGGTGCAACCCTTCCTGGGCCGGGTGGAGGTGCAGGACCTGGCTGGTCTGCCCTTCGGCGAGATGGCCTCGGCCCTGTCCACCCTGTCCCCGGACACGGCCATCCTGCACTTGGGCCTGCTGCGCGACCCGGACAACCAGACCATGGACCTGGCCGAGTCCCTGAACTTCATCCGCAGGCACACGCCCCAGCCAATCTTCAGCTCCTGGGACTTCTCCTTTGACCACCACGTGGTGGGCGGCATCATGGTCAGCGGCGTGCACCAGGGCCAGGTCATGGCCGAGCTGGCGGCGCGCATCCTGAACGGGGAGCGCGCGGACGACATCCCCGTGGTGACCCAAAGCCCCAACACGGCCATGTTTGACTACAACGAGCTTAAGCTCCAGGGCTTCTCCCTCAAGAACCTGCCCCAGGGCAGCATCATCCTGAACCAGCCCCAGGGGCTGTGGCAAAGCCACTGGGTCTGGCTTGTGCTGGTCGGTTCGCTGTTCGTGATCATGGCCGCGGCCATCGGGCTCTTCTGGATAAACATCCTGCGCCGCCGCAAGGCCGAGGCCCTGCGCAGGGTCTCGGAACGCCGCTACCGCGAATTCGTGGAGGCGCTCTCCTTCGGTGTGGTGGAGCTGGACCTGGAGGGGCGCATCATCTTCGCCAACCCCGGCAGCTACGCCATCAGCGGCGCCACAGCAGGGAGCCTGCCCGGCCGGAGCATCCTGGATCTGGCCACCTCCGACGAGGCACGCCGGACCGTCAAAGCCTTCCTGACCGCTGCGGCCAACGCCCCGCAGCCCCCGGCCTCGGCCCTCATCCGCCTGGACCGTTTCGACGGCGGCACGGCCGACCTCAAGCTGGACTGGCTCTGCCTGCACGATGCCGAGGGCCGCGTCACGGGCTTTTTGACCGCCGCCACGGACCTGACCGAGCTGCGCCGGTCCGAGCGTGAGCGCGAGGCCCAGCATCGCTTCACCACTTCAATCATGGACGCCAGCCCGACTCCCATCTACGCCAAGGACATGCAGGGCCGCTACGTCCGCGTAAACCGTGCCCTGTGCGAGTTCCTGGGCCGCAGCGAGCAGGAGATCCTGGGGCTGCGCGTCGAAGACGTCTGTCCGGCGGACTTCGCCGGGCGCATTGCCGACCTGGACGCCCTGCTCCACGAGCACCAGGGCCAGCAGGTCTTCGAGGCCCAGGCCCCGGACAGCCAAGGCCGCCTGCGCGATCTGCTCTACGTGCGCTCCCTGTACTACGACGCGACAGGGCATCCTGAAGGCATCGTGGGCACCATGACCGACATCACCCTGCGCAAGCAGACCGAGGCCGATCTGCGCGAGAGCCGGGAAAAGTACCGCGTCATGTTCGAGAGCCTGCCCCTGGCCCTGGCCGTCACCGACACCTCCGGCCGCTTCCTGGAAATGAACCGCGCGGCCGAAGATCTCTTCGGCAATCCGCGCGAGGAACTCCTCGGCGTGCCGCCCCTGGAGCGGCCGTTCGCAGTGCTGAGCGAGGACGGTACCCCCATTGGAATCGACGAATACGTTAGCGTGCGCTCCGCCCGGCGGCAACAAATAGTCCAGGAAGAACAGCAGATACGCCGGGCGGATCACTCCATCCGTATTGTTTCGGTCACGGCGGCGCCCCTGCCCCTGCTGGGGTTCGGGGCCATGCTGGCGCTGACGGACATAACTGAGCGCAAGCGCCTGGAGCAGATCATCCAGAGCAGGCTGACGGCGGTCACCAGCCCCCCGGGCGACACCCCGGACCTCACCTTCACCGACCTCTTCAACCTGAAGGACATCCAGGCCATGCAGGATGCCTTCGCCCAGGCCGTGGGCGTAGCCTCCGTCATCACCAGTCCCGAGGGCCAGGCCCTGACCCGGCCGAGCAATCCCAGCAGGCTGTGCCAGTACATCCAGAACTCCATAAACGGGCAACGGGCCTGCGAGGCCGCCACCCACGCCCTCACCAGGCCGGGAACCACGCCCGGCCCGCACATCTGCCCCTCAAGCGGCCTCTACACCGGCGTCGCCTCCATCCGTGGCGGCGGCCGGGAGGACGACCGCGTCCTGGCCTACTGGTTCATCTGCCAGGCGCGCCCCGCCGAGAGCGACCCGGAGACGCTCATGGCCGGAGCGGCAACCTTCGGCCTGGACCCCGCAGTGTACCGCAAGAGCCTGGACGCCGTGCCGGTCATGGACAGCAGCCGCTTTACGGAGGTCAACACGGCGCTCAGCCGCATGGCCGAGCAGTTCTCCGAGCTGGCGCTTCGGAACATGCAGCAGGCGCGCTACATCGGCGAGCGCGAACGCGTCGAGGAGGCCCTGAGCCGGGCCAAGGAGGCCGCCGAGGCGGGCAGCCTGGCCAAGAGCGAGTTCATGGCCAACGTGAGCCACGAGATCCGCACGCCCCTGCACGGGGTGCTCGGCATGCTCCAGCTCATGCAGACCACGACCATGGACAACGACCAGGCCGACTACCTGGACAAGGCCCTGTACTCGGCGCGCAGCCTGCTCTCGGTCATCAACGACATCCTGGACTTTTCGAAGATCGAATCCGGCACCCTTGAGCTGGCCCTGGAAGTCTTCGACCCGGCACAGCTGGTGCGCTCCTGCGTTGCCGTGTTCGACGACCAGGCCCGGCGCAAGGGGCTCTCCATGACGACGCGCATGGTCCCAGGCCTGCCACCGCACCTCCTGGGCGATCCGGGAAAAATCCGCCAGATCCTCTTCAACCTGCTGGGCAACGCCGTGAAGTTCACGGACACCGGCGGCATCAGCGTCGAGGTGGACAGCCTGCCCCAGGCCGGGGACAAGAACGTGCTGCTGCTGACCGTCGCCGACACCGGCGTGGGCATCCCCGAGGAACGCCAGACCGATGTGTTCGATCCCTTCACCCAGGCCGAGCCCGTGTTCACCAAGCGCTTCGCAGGGACGGGCCTGGGTCTGGCCATAGTGCGCAAACTCACGGCCCTCATGGACGGCGGCATCACCCTGGAGAGCGCAAGCCACCAGGGCACCAGCATCAGCCTGGCGCTGCGCCTGGACAAGGCCGACCGCCCCGGCGCGAAGGGACGAGGACGTCGCAAGGCCCTGCCCGAGCTGCCGCCCCTGCGGCTGCTGCTGGCCGAGGACAACCCCGTCAGCCAACTGGCCGCCAAAAGCTTCCTGCAGCGCGCCGGGCACACGGTGCTCATCGCCACAAACGGCCTGGAGGTCCTCGCGTTGCTGGAGTCCGAAGCTTTCGACGCCGTGCTCATGGACATCCAGATGCCAGAAATGGACGGCGTGGAGGCCACCCGGCGCATCCGCAGCCACAGCGCAGGCCTCTTCAATCCGCAGATCCCCATCATCGCGCTCACCGCCTACGCCCAGACCAGCGAGCACAAGCGCTTCCTCGAGGCGGGCATGAACGCGACCATCTCCAAGCCCCTTGAGCTGGCCGACATCCTTGAGGCCCTGGGTCAGGTGCTGCACGCCTCCCGCTGAGAATGGGGGAACGCGCGCGCGCGCCCGAAAGCATGACGGGAACGGCCTTGACTTGAGTCATGGAGCCCGGACGCCGCCGCTGCCAAAGTTCTCGGCAGAGGGTCCGGCAAAACGGCTTGGACAGGCATGGCGGCCTGGCCGGAATACACCAAACAGCGAGATCCCCATGACCACCTTGATGCTCACCCTGGCCGTGCTGGGCCAACTGCTCCTGGCGGCCCACGCCCTGCGCCGGGGCGAAGCGGGACTATGCGCGGCCCTGACCGCCCTGCCCCTGCTGCTCCTGTCGCGGCGCGGAGCCGCGCGGCTCATCTGCGCCTGCGTGCTGGTGCTGGGCGCCCTGCTCTGGGTGGACGCGGGCATCAGCTTCGTGCGCCTGCGCCTGGCCCTCGGCCAGGACTGGCTGCGTCTGGCGCTGATCCTCTCCGGCCTGACCCTGGCGAGCCTGGCCGCCGGACTCTGGCTGCTTGGCCGCCGCGCCCAGGAGTTCTTCGGGCGCGGGCGCGAGGTGGAACTGCCCCAGGCCGCAGCCTTCCTCCTCACCGCCGCACTGCTCAGCGTTGCCCGGGCCAAGGCCAGCGTGCCGCTGCTTTTGGCCGACCGCTTCCTGTCCGGCCCGAGATTCCCCGGCGCAGGCTGGCTGGAGATCCTGGTTTTGGCCCTCTACGCCGCCTGGCTGGCGGGCGCATTCATGGACCCCGAGCGGCACAAGCGCCTGCGCCCCCGCATCTGGGCGCTGTTCTCAGCCGTGTTCTTCGGCCAGCTCCTCCTCGGCCTGCTGGGCCTGCAAGATTTCCTCATGACCGGACGGCTGCACCTGCCCGTGCCCGCCCTCATCCTTGCCGGCCCCATCTTCCGGGGCACCGGGCTGTTCATGGCCATCCTCTTCGCGGCCACCGTGCTCTTCGTCGGTCCGGCCTGGTGCAGCCACCTCTGCTACATCGGCGCCTGGGACGACGCCTGCTCCCGCCTGGATCCCAAGCGCCCCGAGCCCCTGCCCGCGCGCTGGGCACTCTGGGGCCGGGCCACCACGCTCATCCTCACCTGCGCCACGGCCCTGGCCCTGCGCCTGCTCGGCGTGGACGGCGTCACCGCCACCTGGCTGGCCGCCGCCTTCGGCCTCACCGGCGTGGGCGTCATGCTCACGCTGTCCCGACGCCTTGGCGTCATGGCCCACTGCACCGCCTTCTGCCCCATGGGGCTCGTGGGCAACCTCCTCGGACGACTTGTCCCCTGGCGCCTGCGCATCGACCGCGAGACCTGCTCGCGCTGCCGCTCCTGCTCGCGCGTCTGCCGCTACTCCGCCCTTTCCGGCGCAGACATCGAGGCCGGAACGCCAGCACTCTCCTGCACCCTCTGCGGCGACTGCATCGGGGCCTGTCCGCACGACTCCATGCACTACCACTTCCCCGGCCTGTCCAGAACAACCGCCCGCGCCACCTTCCTCACCCTCATCGCCACCCTCTCCGCTGTGTTCCTGGGCGTGGCCCGCATGTAAAGGCGACCCGCAAGGGGAATGCGTCCGGCGGCCGGAGGTGCCGGAGCGCCAACAACGGGCAGCGGTTGGCCACGGGTGTTCCCCTGTGCCTCGGCATGCTTTCCATGTCGAGCCTACGTGAGGAAGCTGCCAACTTCTTGTTTCGCCAGCGTTCCTGGCCGCCACGCATTTGCCATCCTTATCGCGCATATCTAAACACACGATACAAAGCGCCAAGCGCCGCTCCGGCGGGAGCAACCTGTTGGCATCAGCGCATATCAAGCGATCTTTGAGGCGCGGTGGATTGCTATTTTGTCCATATGCGGATACTTTTGAATGTCGTATTATGTTCGCTAATCTTTTCGGCAGCGGAATGGTGCCTGCTCCGGCCTGGCCGCAAGCAGCCCTGCCCTATCATCCTCACCCTGGAGACCCACATGACCGCAAAAAACCCCGTGCTGACCGCCCTAGATGCGGACTTGTCGGTCCGCGTTCTGAACCAGATTCCCACCCCGGTCATGGCCGTGGACAAGGACTTCAAGATCGTCTTCATGAACGAGGCCGGGTGCAGCCTGCTGGGCCTGCCCCTGGGCGAGATCACCCAGTACAAATGCTCGGAGCTCATGAACTCGCTGCACTGCGGCACCCCGGAATGCCGCATGAACCAGGCCATGCAGAGCGGCGCCCGCGCCACCGCGCGCAACGAGGTCAACATCGACGGCCGCGCCGTGCCCATCGAGTACACCGCAGCGCCGCTGAAGGACGAAGCCGGAAACATCATCGGCGGCGTGGAGTACGTCATCGACATCACCAGCCGCGTGCGCGACGAGCAGAAGCTGCGCGAGCAGAGTCGCACCATCATGGAAATCTCCACCCCGGCCATCAGCCTGTGGGAGGGCATCGTGGTCCTGCCCGTGGTCGGCGTGGTGGACTCCATGCGCGCCCAGCAGATGATGAACACCATGCTCGCCAAGATCAAGGAGACCTCGTCCAAGATCATCATCCTGGACATCCAGGGCGTGGCCGCCGTGGACACCGCCGTGGCCAACCACCTGATCAAGATCACCAAGGCCACCAAGCTCATGGGCTGCCGCTGCCTCATCTCCGGCATCTCCCCGGCCGTGGCGGAGACCCTGGTGCAGCTCGGCATCGACCTGGGCGACGTGGCCACCAACGCCACCCTGAAGGACTCCCTGGGCGACGCCTTCGAGCTTTTGCACTACGAAGTGCGCAAGACCAAATAGTCGGCGGGCCCCGGTCCGCTCCCCTGCGGAGTGTGTCGCATGAGTGATCAGGTTTTCGTCGGCCTCGGCATGCACGTACTGGATGGCGTGCTCGTGGCCCAGGCCCCGGACAGCATCGAGGACGCGGCCCTGCGCCAGTTCCAGTCCGGGCTGCTCAGCCGGGTGCACGCCACCTCGCCGCGCGGTGTCATCATAGACGTCTCGCGGGTGCGCCTGCTGGACTCCGCCTCCTACGAGCTATTGGCCGACGCGGGCCGCATGACGGCCATGCTCGGGGCGCGCGTGGTCTTCGTGGGCTTCCAGCCCGGCGTGGTCGCCACCCTCATGGACCTGGACGTGGACACGCAAGCCCTGGTCACGGCCCTCAGCCTGGAGGACGGCATGGAGCTGCTACGCCCGCGCGTGGCCCGGGCAGACGCCGACGACACGGACGCTGCCGACCCGGCCAACGCTGCCGAGGACGCCGCCGATGACGACGCAGCGGCTACGGGCGCTGCGGCCGGCCGGGCCGGGCCAGGCCAGAAGGCCAAGACACCATGACCCCGGCGCACGTCAGCGAGGAGGTCCACGTGGAGCTCAACCTGTCCACGGACAACGCCCTGGCCATCACCAGCGCCAGGCGGCTGGCCGGACGGGCGGGCTTCGACGAGGCCGGGCAAAGCCTCATCGCCACGGCCGTGTCCGAACTGGCCACCAACATCATCCGGTATGGCGGCGGCGGCGAGGTGGTGCTGCGGTTGATCCATGAGCAGGGCGAAGTGGGTCAGCCCGGGCGCGACGGCGTGGAGGTCGTGGCCGAGGACCACGGCCCGGGCATCCGCAACATCGAGCGGGCCATGCAGGACCACTTCAGCACAGGCAAGAGCCTGGGGCTGGGCCTGCCCGGCGTCAAGCGGCTCATGGACGAGTTCTTCATCAACTCCAAGCCCGGCGTGGGCACGCTGTGCATCGCCCGCAAGTGGAGGCGCTAGGCATGGGCCAGGTCGAGCATCACCTGATCCTGGATCCCATGACCGGTCTGCTGGAGGAATGCGGCGACACGGGCGTGGTCGTGGTGGACGGCGAGTCCTGCTTCGCGGCCCTGGTGGACGTGCTGGGCCACGGCCCGGAGGCGCGCCAGTCGGCCATCGTGGCCGAGGAATTTCTGCCCGGTTGCGCGGGAGAGGGCCTGACCCAGAGCCTGCGCGGCCTGCACGACAAGCTCCGGCGCGGGCGCGGGGCCGTGGTCACCCTGCTGGACCTCGACCTGGAAAGCGGCGAGCTTCTGGTGGCGGGCATCGGCAACATCACCACGCGCATCTTCGGCGCCGAGCACACCCGCGTGCTCTCCCGCGACGGCATCGTCGGCTATTCCATGAGCACCCCGCGCGAGCAGAGATTTCGCCTGCGTTCAGGCGATGTGGTCCTGCTCTATTCTGATGGCATCCGCGAGTCCTTCGAGGCCCACGACTGCCCCGGCCTGCTGGCTGGCAGCGCCAAGGAGATCGCCGAACGCGTCATGCGCTCTTTCCGCAAGGGCGACGACGACGCCTCCTGCCTGGTGCTGAGGTACAACAAATGATCCACCTGGGCGAATTCCTGGTCGCCGACGAGGTGACCTTCAACGAATCGCGGCGCAAGGTCCTGCGCCTGGCGCAGGATCTTGGCTTCGACGAGATCGGGGCCACCAGGCTGGCCACGGCCTATTCCGAGCTGTGCCGTCTGGGCCTCGGCCAGCCGGGCGGCGTGCGGACCACCCTGGGGCTTCGCCAGGACTTCGGCGGGCTGGCCCTGGCCCTGGGCTTCGCCTATTCTTCCAAGACCCGCGCGCCGCTCTTGGCCGGCGCGTTCTTCCGCACCTTCACGGCCAATGCTGGCGAGCCCGGCGCGAAGTGGGCCTATGAGGGCCTCGCGCCCCTGCCCGACCACACCTTCCGGCCCGGGCCGGAGATGCTGGAGGCCCTGCGCAACCGCCTCGCCCATCCCTCGCGCGAGGAGCTCCTGCGCGACCTGGAGCGCAAGAACACGGCGCTGGAGCAGGAGATTGCCGAGCGCAAGCAGGCCGAGGCGGCCCTGCGTCGCAGCGAGGGCCGCACCATGGCCGATCCGCTTTCCGAAACGAACGTTTTTCCGTCAATGGTCTGCCAGATGATTTCGGTCGGGGAATCGACCGGCGCGCTGGATGCCATGTTGGGGAAAATTGCGGATTTCTATGACGAAGAAGTCGATCAGGCGGTGGAAAATCTGACGGCGATGATCGAACCGTTCATGATGGTATTTCTGGGCGTTGTCATCGGCGGTCTGGTGGTTTCGATGTATCTCCCCATTTTCAAGATGGCCGGCATGGTGGGGGGCTAATCGTTTTTAGCGGTTGTCAAAAAACCGTTCCGTTATTCCAACGGTTTTTTCTACAACCGCTTATACCGCAATTCATTGTTTCGGAACTTTATTATGGAAAGCGGTATAAACCCGCAGTCCCCATTAGCAGGCTGTTGAAAAACGATTGCGCGTGACCATACGGCGTTAAAATCCGGCCTTAAATAATTTAGCTTGCAGATATGACCGTTGCGTTTTTGCCGAATTTTGCCTTGTCTTGCCTGCGCTCATAACGTTTTTCAACACTCTTTTAGATAAAACGGTTCACCACGGTCCATCTTGTGCTTTTCATGACGTATACGAATTCACAGCCAGAAGGCGAGTTTTTTCATAAGCTGAAATGGCTTATGTTTTCCCGGGTCCTGTTCACCTCGCTGTTGCTGGGGTCTACCATCATGCTCCAGCTTGCCGAGAGTATTTCCCCTCTGGCCAGGCCGCTGTTATTTCTGTATGCTCTGATTGTTTGTATATTTTTATTGTCGTTTACCTATGGGATGATCCTGAAAAGAGTCAAACGGGTCATTCTGTTCTCCTATGTCCAGATCAGTGTCGACACCCTGATCGTATCCCTGATCATCTTTGTCACCGGCGGTTCCGCCAGCATCTTCTCTTTTTTGTACCTGGTGGTCATTATCTATTCGAGCATGCTCCTTTTCCGGAAGGGGAGCATGGTGATGGCCTCTTTCTGCAGCGTTCAATATGGTCTGATTATCGATCTGGAATATTTTGGCATGCTAAAGCCATTT
>Ga0180007_10001056_pt1 | contig 39775 bp, 30 predicted proteins | sample MM_PC_MetaG_FD_121122 | JGI IMG/M metagenome (GOLD analysis project Ga0180007, IMG submission 121122) | Groundwater microbial communities from the Aspo Hard Rock Laboratory (HRL) deep subsurface site, Sweden - MM_PC_MetaG | ecosystem: Environmental > Aquatic > Deep subsurface > Groundwater... | reverse complement strand
TGCTTGGCCTTGGATTCTATCTCGCGCTCTTCCTCATCGCTCAGCGTGATGTCCATCCACTGAGGGAAGTTGCTCTTCGCTATCCTCTTGGGGAATGCCTTGGTAAAGGTCATGCAGAGGGGTATGTCTTTGTGGTTTATAAGGGTTTTGCGCCTTATTCCAGAAATATTGGGGTATGATCCGGATTCTATTCCAGGCCGAAGAGCTTCTTCTTGACATGCACCGCTGAAGGCGATGACCCCCCGTGCCAAGTAAGCCTTGGCCGCATCCTCATGGCGTACATCTTCTCGTTGGTGTCATCGAATATTATTGCTGATCCTTTCAGCCTCGGCAGGTTGTCAAGTTGCTCTGTCAGCCCTTCCCTCATGTAGCTCTGCATCAACGTACCGAGTGCGTCTGTGTCTATCTTTGCTGTCACCCTGTGAGCTATGACAGTGTCTGCCTGGGTCATGGCATCAACGCTTATCTTGCCTGGCTGCTGCGTGGCCAATACCAGGGATATCCCGGGCTGCCTGCCCTCCCTTAGTATGGTTATCAAGGGGAAGCTTGCCAGGGTACTCCCTTTATTTGGTAAGAACTCGTGAGCCTCGTCGATCACAAGCCATACCAGGGGCATCTTCTGCTTCTCCTCCTTCGCGCCGAACTGTGTGGTCTCATGTATGTTGGCATACTCTTCCTCTTTCCTCTCTTTCATCCGCTGCTCGAAGAGCTTCATGGACAGCAGGCCGACCACCATCGCCTTTATCTTCCACCCGTCTTCTAGGGTGGCATAGCAGCTCACGTCCACTATAGTGACTTTTCCTCCCTGCGCCAGTTCCCTTATCGGGGTGCCTTTCTCATGGAACAGCCCCCATGACTTGGCGAAGGTGAATAGGTTCTGTGCCGCGTCGACGATTATCTTCTCCTCTCCGCTCGCTCTTATCGTTGCGAGGATGTCGTCCATGCTGTATTCCCCTTTTTCTTTCAGCGTGCTGATCACACTCTCTATCAGCACTCCCACAGGGTCTGTCTCTTTCACGCCGAAGGTCTCGCACCATTCGACGCCTCCGACCTCGCTCGGCTTTATGGAGAACGGGAAGTCTGTGGGCACGCCTTCCTCCTTGTACTTCTTGTAATAGGCCACCGGTGTGTATATCTGGACGTCCAGGCCTTTCGGCTTGAGCCCCCACTCGTTCAGCAGGACCTTGTCCTGCATGTTCGGGTATTTCATGGTCCAGTAGACGCCCATGGTGTCAAGGATTATCACGCTGAGGTTCTCTGATACCTCTTTGGGCAGGTCTGCCATGCCTTCGGCCATCACGCCCATTGTGTAAGACTTACCGCCGCCCCTTTTGCCCACTATGAGCACGACGTGGCTTGTAGAGACGTCGAGATAGACTGGATTCGACAGTGAGGTCACCTGTCCCATCTTGACATAGTGCTTGCCGAGCAGTATCCTTCCCTGCGTGCCAAGCTTTGATGCCGCCTCGCGGCCGATCACGATCTCGTTCATGAAGCAGTTTCAGGCCCCTGTGCTTAAATAGTTTGTGCAATGTTGAACTGAAGGACGCGAGTCCTGCAATCTGGGAAGAATCATTAGGCGGTTGCGACCGATTGCTATGCTCATCTTGATAGTGCCATCCTCCTCGAGAGGTCCTCGCGTGTAATCACACGGAAATGCTAAAAAATCCGTAAGCTTTATTAATACCAAGCAATTCTGAAGGAACATCAAAATAAGGGTGAGATTATATGGCAAAAACCGAAGATGATGATTCATTGTTCTATGAAGACCTGGACGAGGACGAGGAGCCGGAGGAGTCCCCGAAGAGGCGCAGGCGCACAAAGAAGAAGCAGAGCAATACCGGCGTCTGGGTATTTATTACCATCCTTGTGATAATCGCCCTTGTAGTAGCCATAATCTATGGCCAAGGCCTGATGAAGAAAGAGGAGCCTGAGTCCGAGGAAGTCGCAGCGATAGTCAACGGCAACCAGATCCTCATGTCTGAAGTGGACAAGGAGTACCAGAACGTCCTGGACCAGATCGCTGACCTTTACGGCACCATACCTGAAGAGTACATGCTGCTCGTTACCAAGGAGGCCGTGCTCAACCAGCTGATACAGCGCCAGGTCCTGCTTGATGAGGCAGCGAAGAACGGCTTGTCCATCAGCGATGAGGATCTTGACCAGGCCCTTGAGGATTTCAAGGGACAGCTTGGAGAGGAGTACGGATCCTGGCTGGCTGAGCAGGGCCTCGACGAGGAGGAGACGAAGGAACTCATGCGCAAGGACATGATATATAGGGAGATGGTCACTGTTATCGTGGCTGAGCTCAATAAGACCGTGTTCCCAGGCATCGAGGTTACTGATAAGGAGGTCGAGGAGTATTTCGCCAACAACATCGTCAACCCCGACATCCAGCTGGATGACGTCCGGGAGAACATCGAGAACATAATCTACGCCCAGAAGCAGCAGCAGGCCTTCGAGGAATATGTCGACGGCCTTGTGGCCATGGCTGATGTCGTGAATTTCCTGGATACCGGGATGCCAGAGACCCCAGAAGAGCCGGAGATGCCTGAGGAGCCTGTTCTGCCCTTTGAACCAGAGACCCCCGAGATGCCAACAGACGATTGCATCGTTGAGCACGGCGTCTCGCCTGACACTGTGGTCTACTACACCTCGAGCGCGGACTGGTGCGCATACTGCAAGGAAGCAGACACTGTCGTGAACAAGCTCATCAGCGAGGGCACGCATTTCCACATCGCAGACATAACTGTCGAGATCGGTCTTGACGTGATGGAATGCTTCTCACTCGAAAGCAACGGCGTTCCGCAGTTCATCTGCGCAGGCACCGGTGATGTCAACGCAGGAGCCATGGAAGAGGAAGAACTGAAGGAATTCGTGGATGATTGCGCTTCTTGATTTTTTCTTTTTATTAAACATTGAAAAAAAAGAATAAGTAGATAAAACTACAAGTCATCCACAGTCAGCAGCGTGCATCGCGTCTCGGTGTCCTTGACCTTGGTGCTCATGGCAACAAGGTATGACACGCTGGTCCTCTCTGCGACGATTGTAATGTTCCTGTCCACAACCCCGTCGAACACTATGGCGTACACGCCTGTGCTGAGGCTCTTCAGGGTCGAGGCGAGCTCTGTGAATGGCACCTTGCCCAGTATGCTGAGCTTGTTGTCCAGTATGTAAGCTCCCCTTGTGCCTATCAGGTCCTCGAGCATGCTCCTGAACTTGGTCTTCTCGTCGTTGGTAAGCCTCATCTTGGCGAACTTCCGCGGAGGAGGACCCCTGCTGGGCATCGGCGGCCTCCTGGGCTCGGGCCTGAAGTCTCTCCTCTTGGGAGCGACCGGTTCCCTGCTGAAGTCCAGCTTGGCCTGCTCCACTGAGACACGGCTTCGCAGCGCCTTATGGATCTCTTTCTTGGTGATCTCCTCGACCTCTTTGCCGTCCGGCGCCCTGGTCACGTAGTCCATCTCTGCCACTGTCATGAGTTCCTTGAGGATCAGCCTGCCCCCTCTGTCGCCGTCGACGAAAGCGGTCACGATCTTCTTCTTGCTCAGTTCGATTATGGCCGCCGGAATGTTGGTGCCGTTTATCGCGATGGCGTTCTTGATGCCGTGCTTGAGCAGGTTCAGGACGTCAGCCCTGCCTTCCACAACGATTATCTCGTCTGACTCGTCGATGTTCGGGCCTGCAGGCAGCCTCTCCCTGCTGTATTCGATTATCTCCATCACCCTGACCGAATACGCTACCTCGTCTGCCAGCTCCTGCGAGTCAGGCATGACGTTGTCCATGAGATCCTTGAGCAGCTCCTTCGCCCTTTCTATGACAAATCTCCTCTTCGAGACCCTGACGTCCTCGATCTTGGTCACTTTTATCTTGGCGTTGCACGGACCGATGCGCTGGATTATCTCCAGGGCAGCCCCGACGATCGATGTCTCTGCCTTGTCCAGGCTTGAAGGTACCACTATCGACCCATGGGTCTTGCCTGTCCTGGTATCCACGTTGACTTCGATCCTGCCGATCCTTCCTGAGCGCTGAAGTTCCCTCAGCTCAAGGTCTGCTCCTAGCAATCCTTCTGTCTGGCCGAATATTGCGCCTATGACATCAGGCTTGTCCACGACTCCATCAATCTCTATCGTGGCGTGGACTATGTATTTAGCTGATACTGGGCTAATCTTTGCCATTTTGATTCCTCCTAGAAGCACTAACTAGACCATCTCTTGAATGATTTAGTGATGATCATGAGCGCTTCCTCCTAGAACAAGCCAAATCTGCGGTTTTTACAGCCTTTTAAGTTCCTTTCTCCTGTTTTAAGGCGGAATACACGTGATTTGATGATTATAAGCGATTTAGCTTGTTCTTTTCCGTTTTTATGACTGTTAAAGGTTATGTAGCCCGTTACACTAACTCCCAGGTTCATAGCTGGATTTCATCATAAGCTCCCCTGGGTACTCTCGTGACGGGCCGTTATACATCAGCTTGAACGCAGCTAGAGGCATAAAATGCCTGGCTAGCCCCATTCGAGGCCCACATATAACATCCTTAAGGATGGGAATATCTGTATATATAAGTTTCGATTTCATAGGTAGAATAGGCGCTGGTTAGGATGATTGTCCCAAATGTTTAAAAACACATGATAACATACCTAAGCCATGGCCAAATCCAACGAGAAGTTCAAGACATACAAGAACGTGTTCGATGACTTCACCGAAAGGAACATTTTCAAGCTGCACAGCCAGGGCCACTTCGAGCACCTGCAGAGCCCTATCTCCATCGGGAAGGAATCCAATGTCTTCTCAGCTGTCAAGGGCAAGGGCTTTGTCATCGTCAAGATCTACCGCCTCGAGACCTGTGACTTCAACCGTATGTTCGACTATATCAGGGCTGACCCGAGATACCGCGGACTGCAGAGGAAGCGCCGCAAGATAATCTTTTCCTGGACCCAGCGGGAGTTCAGGAACCTCATGAAGGCGAGAGAGGCAGGCGTGAAGGTGCCGACGCCTTACACCTTCAAGAACAACATACTCTTAGAGGAGTTCATCGGCTCGAAGACAGCAGCCCCCATGTTAAAGGACCAACCCCCGTCTGACCCGGAAAAGTTCCTCTCAGAAGTCATCAAGAATATGAGACTCCTGGCAAAGGCAGGCCTTGTGCACGGTGACCTCTCTTCCTTCAACATCCTGAATGATAGAGAACACCCTGTGTTCATCGATTTCTCCCAGGCTACGACAACCGATGATTCAAACTATGAAGATTATCTGCTCAGGGACGTAAAGAACATAGCCATCTTCTTCTCAAAAATCGGTCTGGAGGTATCGAAGGAAGAGTTGATCAAGAGAGTCAGAGCTTGAGTGTCTTCTTGACCATTGGCGCGAATTCCATCTTGAACTTCATCAAGCTCTCGAGCGGCATCACCACCTTGCTCGAGCTCCTCTTCTGGTCTTCCTTGCAGCACGGTGGGAACTTGTTCATCATCTCTTCTGCCTGCGTGTAAGACTCGAACAGGGCCATTGTGACGCAGTCCGTCTTGTTCCTGATGCAGAAGAACACGTTCGGCATCTTGCAGCATCCCTTGCTGCTCTTCATCTCGCTTACGTGCTTGTTGTATCCCATGACCAGGAGTTCCATCCCGAGCTTATTGAAATCAGGGAAGTTCACAAGTTTGAGGATGCCCTCTTTCATCAGCCTTCTCCTCAGCTTGCATATCGTCGGCACTGACAGTCCGATTGCCTTGGAAAGGCTGTTCACCGTGTATTCAGGGTGCATTATCAGGCCGTAGGCCAATTTTCTCTCTGTCTGGCTGAGCTCCCTGGGATTATGGCTTGGCTCTTCCTGCGCCGGGTTGTCCACATCCAGCTCGAAGCGCCCCTTGATGAGTTCTGAGAAGTCGAAATACCTATAATACTCGCTCTTGTCCATCTGGAAATGGATGGATTCGTAGCATCCCATCTTTATCCCTCTGGAGCTCATCTCCTGGTCAAGAGAATCCTGCATCTCCTTGAACTCTGCCCAGCCTGGATATGTTGACATCGAGATTGCAGCCTTCTTGGAGAAGGCGACCAGGAATTTTTCGGGGTAGCTGAGCGCTTTCTTGATCAGCTCACCTTTTCCTTTGATCTCGTTGTAGGCATCTGCGCTGGCATTGAAGTCCAGTGCCGAATGAGATACTGTCAAGAGACCGGATCCGAGCAGGTCGAACCTCGGTATGTACATGGTCCTGAAGTATCCCTCTTTCTTGAGCCTGTTCTTTATCGCGTTGACTGTCGCTGTCTGCATGCCGAGCCTGTCACCGATGTTCTTGCTCGTGCTGTTCGGCCACCTGACCAGCCCGAAGAACGCCAGCTTCTCCTTGCCTGTCAGGGGTATCCTCTTCTCGTCTATCCTCTTGATCTTGATGTCCAGCTTCTGCGCCAGCCTCTCCAGCTTCTGGTTTAGCTGCCTTATGTCGCTCTCGGACTTCTTCCGCTTGGCGATCTCCGCCTTCAGCTCATTGTTGGCCTTGATCAGTTCTCCTGTCCTGTCCTTGACAGTCTTCTGCAGGCTGTCACCCCTCTTCTTCAGGGCATCTTCAGCTTTCTTTATCAGGTCTATGTCTTTCACGACGCTTACGATCAGGTGGACCTTGCTGCCTTTCATGATCGGCGCCCACGAGTGCAGGATCCATTTGGTCTTTCCCTTGCTTGTCTCTACCCTGTATTCCATCGAGCCCTTCTTGCCTTCCAGTGCCGAGTCTAATGCTTGCTTCACTTTCTCCAGGTCATCCTTGTGGATTATCCAGGGTCTTGTACCGATCAGCTCTTTGGGATCGTGGCCCAATACTTCCTTGCACGCAGGGCTCATGTAGGATATGATGCCGTCCGGTCCGGTGAGCATTATTACGTCGTTCGTATTCTCGACTATGAGCCTGTACTTCTGCTCGCTTTCCCAGTCCGGATCTCGCTTGTCTTCCTTCATTATGCTTCCTGATATCGATATTGTTAAAAAATTTGCCGGTCCTTTTAGTAAATATGAATATCGGACCAGGTTTCTACGAAAATATTTGATAATATTTAAATCTTTTCATTATATACTTATAAATATTGATAAAAGTGATTCCAAAACCTTTAATAACCTCACATCTTACCTCAAGCCCATGGCAGAGTTCCGTTACGACCTGAAGATACCCAAGGAGAGGGTGGCTGTCCTCATCGGAAAGCATGGAGAGATAAAGAAGCGCTTAGAACAGGAGTCAGGCTGCAACATCGATGTGGACTCCAAGGAGGGCGACGTAATCATAACCGGCGATGATGCCATCCGCCTGTACACTGTCCGAGAGGTCATCCGCGCTGTCAGCAGGGGCTTCAACCCTGATGTGGCCCTCCGCCTCCTCAAGCAGGACTACCTGTTCGAGGTCATCTCATTGAACGACATAGCAAGGCACAAGAACGACATGCTCAGGCTGAAAGGAAGGGTCATAGGTTCTGAGGGCAAGGCCAGGCGCAACATCGAGTCCCTGACCGAGTGCACCATCTCTGTCTACGGCAAGACCATCGGCATGATCGGCCCTGCGGAGAGCATCGGGTTAGCACGGCGCGCCGTGGAGCAGATCCTCAAGGGCAGCACGCATTCTTCCGTCTACAAATGGCTTGAGAAGAAGCACGCAGAGATGAAGCGCCAGGAGATCCTCGGTAAGAAGGCGGAGTTGAGGAAATAGACCTTGACAACCTCTATGCAGGCATTAGGAATTCGGGAAAAAACACACCGAAAGGTATATATACCACTACGAAGTCACGACATATTATGGCAAAACTGATTGATTTGATGAACAGAGAATTTGATATTGTATCCGAAACTGGAAGGCAAGAGCTGGGTTCATTTGTCGAGGCACAGATAACAGATATTGATAGCAGAGAAGGAGAACAATTAAAATTCTATGGCTATTACTTCCACGTTGGAAGCAAACCGGTCGAAGATTTCTCATCACCGAATAGACCTGCTGGCGAAATATCTTATGAAAAAAAGTCTGACGAATCCGATGGAATCAGGGTTCAGTGGCTAGTCGATGGTTTAAAAGTTATTCAGGATCATTGCAATCATGTCTGCGAATTGGCAGATATACACGAACGAAGGGATTACGATGGCTTGTTTCATTATGCAGGAAGATCCCTTAAAGAGAAGCCAGTTTTATTGGAAAGAGGGATAATGGAAAATGTATTCGAAGCGGTGAAACAGGGCAAAGTCTATGTTTCTGTGGGTGTAGCAGCTGATCCGCCAGGGAAAGGATGTAATCGTTGATTTGGCAATTCAATCTCTTGCACAATCAACCCTCATTTTCAATTTCGATCTTCCCCTGACAAAAGCCTTAAATACTTCAATTCTTATGGATATGCGGAGGTAAAAATGAAAGAACACGATATTAGCAGATGGCCTGTTCCTGCATTCTTGCTGATGGGCATCGGGATCGGTTTCCTTTTAATTGAGGAATTCCCCATGGCGATCCCTGCGTTCACGCTGATCGGATTAGGGCTTGGTATCCTGGTCACTTTCTTGACCTCAAGAAAAAAATAAGATGGGGAAAATAGGACTCTGAAATTTAACTAATTATTTATTTTGTTTCCAATTTCCGCTCTCTACACTCCTTTCGTACATCTCTTCTGTAAGTACAGAAATCACTCGGTCCTGTTGAGTTATCACATAATAAGTGCTGCCCCACTGTGTAAACTTAACTGGATATAAACGGGCTGTATCCTCCAAATCAATAATCTCATCCAAATTGACGCTATTCAAGGCTCTTCTGATGATCCGCCTGATATCATTGGCAGACGCATTCCTTTTTTCAGGACCATCTGTAACTCTTTGCTTATACCGATTGATGGAATGTGTTGTTATCCCCCAACTGAATCTTTCACTTTTATATAGCATTTTCAATTAAGGGGGGTGTTTTGTCCGTTAATAAATATTATGCAGATTCCCAACAACTCTTGGTTTATAATGGTTATTCAATCCCCGACCCTGAACGGCGCCGCGGCCTCGAAACCCACTCCTGCATCCTGATTGTACCACAGCAGGGCTCTCATGGGCGTGCCGACCTCTACCTCATCCATTTCAAACCAGGTCAGGTCAAAGAAATCAAATTTCCTGCAATTTCCATCCAGGAAGAACTTCACAGGCCTCATCTCATACCCCTCAATCACTGGATAGTCATCTTCATCCATTTCCTCACCGTACACCGGGAGCTTCCTCTCTTCCTCGGCCACTGTGCCATGCAGTATCTTGTCCGCTCTGAGTCTTGTGTGGTCCAGCATAGCTATCACCCATTCCATGTCTTGCCCGACCAGCGAATATGGATATCGCCTGTTCCTTCTATGGAAATAGGCTTTTCCAAAGCCAAGGTTCCTGTATATGTCAATCGCGTGGTCAAGGATTTCCGCCTTTTGGAGATCGTTCAGTCCTGCCTCAGTCACTTCGACATAGAGGCCCTTAGTCTCTTGGCCAAATTCGTTTCCTGCAACTGCATAGAGCACGCCTGGTATCCTCCAGTGCATCTTCTTATCATATTCTGTTTTGACATCTTCTCCCTCAGGATACTCGAAATTAACTACAGGGAAGGATTTGATAATCTCCTGGCCGATGACATGGTCAGTGAATAATTTGTGCTTGCCATAAAAATAATAGGACAGCCCATCGAAATTCCTGGCACTACCAGGTTCGACAACATCCGAAAATGCCGAGTGCAATGCCTGGCTCACAGGCGCCCCGCCCTCAGGATCGAATCCCATGTATCTCAACAGCCTTATCTCGAACTCCCTGAATCGGTTCTCCTTCTGTTTCAGATCCGGGATCGACTCGTAGCATATCCTTTCGATCCTGCCATAAAGGGTGTTATTATTGATGAATTCATCAATGATCGCGTAGATCATCTGCTGGCCGTCCCTGTATTTGGCATCCAAATATCTTTCAGGGTTTCTCCTTTCCTCGGCCAGCCTTGCGGTCACAGTCTTTATGTCCTTCGCAGGACAGGATACCCCCATCAAATAATCGACGTCCAGCAGCAATATCCTGTCCAATGACTGGCCGTCCTCGAAGAATTCCACTGCGTCGATGCTCAGGCTGGGCTCTTCGGTCAATACCACCGTGTCATACTCTGGCAGCTCTTTCATCGTTTCCTCACCTAAGAGCTTCGAGACGAGTCCACCGAGCTGTTCCGATTCCGGCTCTCCGAGCTCTTCATGCCGGCACTCGAAGAAATTGTCTGACACCAGCGTGCCGAGGCTGAATCTGCCTTTCACCTGGAGACCGCCTTTCAGGTAGGGATGCCTGCTCCCATCACCTATCCTGTTGACCTTGTGGCCTGCCTCGATGAACCGGTAGGCGATGTCTGCCCAATATTCCTGTGTCTTGGTCAATGTCATTTTAACTGCTCCAGAACCAGCTGGAGTGATTACACCCCTTTCCTGGACGGGGAATCATACGACGTTTATAAACATATCGGTCTATGGCTTAAACCGTCTCGGACCATTAAATTTATTAACCACCGATTGAGAAGTCCGGATATGTCGCAGCCAAAGGCGATCGAGCTCGCAACGAAGCAGCGTGAGATTTCAGTATCGGATTTCTTCGCCAAGAACCGCCACCTCCTCGGATTCGACAACAAGAGGAAAGCCCTCCTCACCACGGTGAAGGAGGCTGTGGACAACGCCTTGGATGCGTGCGAAGAGGCAGAGTTCCTGCCTGAGGTCTCAATAGAGCTCGTCGAGATGTCTGAGGACCGCTTCAAGATAATAATAGAAGACAATGGCCCAGGCATCGTCAAGGCCCAGATCCCGAAGATCTTCGCCAAGCTGCTCTACGGCAGCAAGTTCTTCAAGCTGAGCCAGAGCCGCGGACAGCAGGGCATCGGCATCTCCGCATCTGTCATGTACGGCCAGCTGACGACAGGCAAGCCGGCGAAGATAACCTCCCGCATAGACAAGACCCACCCCGCACATTATTACGAGCTGCACATCGACACCAACAAGAACAAGCCAGAGATCCTCAAGGACACGACAGTGGAATGGGAGAAGGATCACGGCACCAAAGTGGAGATAGACCTGGAGGGCACATACCTCAAGGGCCCGCAGTCGGTCGATGAATACCTCAAGCAGACGGCCATCGTCAACCCCCACGTCACGCTCATATATACCAACCCCAAGGCCGAGCAGTTGATATTCCCCCGGGTCTCAGAGACCACTCCGGCCAGGCCGAGGGAGATAAAGCCGCATCCCTACGGCATCGAGCTCGGCGTCCTCATAAGGATGCTGAAGTTCACACAGGCCAGGACTGTCCAGAGCTTCCTCACCCAGGAATTCTCCAGGATCGGACCGGGCACTGCCAAGGAGATGTGCCAGAAAGCAGCCCTGCTCCCCGACGCGAAGCCGCAGAAAGTCAGCAGGGAGATGGCCGAGAAACTGATGCGCGGAATGCAGACCACAAAAGTCATCGCTCCCCCCACAGACTGCATCTCTCCGATAGGCTCGGAGCTCTTGGAGCGGGGCCTCAAGAAGGAGGTCAACGCAGAGTTCTACAGCGCCTGTTCGAGGCCGCCATCTGTTTACAGGGGAAATCCCTTCGCAATCGAGGCTGCGATAGCCTACGGCGGCGAGCTGCCTGCCGAGGGCCACGCCCGTCTTCTCAGATTCGCCAACAGGGTCCCCTTGCTGTACCAGCAGGGCGCCTGCGCCATAACCGATTCCGTGCAGAAGACCAACTGGAGACAGTACCACCTGCAGCAGAGCTCCAACTCGATCCCCCAAGGCCCTGTCGTGCTCATCGTGCACATGGCCTCAGTCTGGGTCCCGTTCACCTCGGAGAGCAAGGAGGCACTTGCGCATTATCCTGAGATAAAGAAGGAGATAAGGCTGGCCATACAGGAGTGCGGCCGCAACCTTGCACGATATCTGTCAAAGAAGCGCAGAGTGGGCGCAGAGCTCAAGAAGCGCTCGTTCATCGAGAAGTACATCCCGCACGTCGGCATAGCCCTGAAGGAGCTGCTCAAGCTGAATGAAGCAGAGCAGGTCAAGGTCGAGAAGGTACTCGAAGAGCTGCTGGAGAAGCACCGCGGCAAGCTCGACAAGCTGGATTTCGATCCCAGCGCAAACCCTGAATATGATGAAGAATTCGCCAATATAGGTAAGGAAGATGACACTGAAGAAAGCGATAGTTGACAAGGCCCAGCAGATGTATGACACGATCCTGAAGAGGAAGCAGCCTCAGCTATCGACTCCGCTGAGGTCGCTCAGCAACGTGCAGTATGACCCTAAGGTCGGTTACTTCGAGCTCAACAACAAGTTCAAGGAGCGCACCCTCACAGCTTCAACTGTCAAGACCTTTGCCCAGACTCTGAGGATGATGTCCTTGTCGAAGACCCTCATCGACACCGATGACATCGCCACCAAGAGGGAGGCCTATTACGTCAGCAAGAACTGGGGCGAAGCCCGCTTCGTTGAGCAGTCCGAGTCAGATACTATCATGGATGACATCGAGGCCATGTTCATGGTCAACAGGGAGCAGATGGGTTTCATCCCGGAAGAGAAGAGCGGAGAGGTGGCAGGGAAGCTCGTCGTCGTGGATAAGGATGTGGAGACCGGCAAGGATCTTAGGATCGACTGCACCAAGTTCGGCTCCGGCGCGTATTCTGTCCCGAACTCTGTGGAGCAGCTCAAGTTTGAGACCAATGCTGATTTCATATTGGCTGTCGAGACAGCTGGTATGTACCAGCGCCTTGTCAAGCACAAGTACTGGAAGAATGCCAACTGCATACTCATATCGATGGGAGGCGTGCCGACTAGGGCCTGTAGGCGATTCATCCGGCGGCTGAGCGACAAGCACAACCTGCCGGTCTATGCCTTCACCGACGGAGACTGCTACGGCTTCCTGAACATCTACCGTACGCTGAAGGTCGGTTCTGGCAATGCGGCGCACATAAACAAGTACTTCTGCGTGCCCAATGCCAAGTTCATCGGCGTGACGCCGCAGGACATCCTCGATTACAGGCTTCCGACCCATCCGCTGAAGGATGTTGATGTCAAGCGCATCCAGGACGGCCTGAAGAACGACCCCTTCGTGCTGCATTATAAGGAATGGCAGGACGCTTTGAAGCTGCAGCTGAAGCTCAGGAAGCGCGCAGAGCAGCAGGCCCTCGCACAGTGGGGGCTTAATTATGTCATCTCGAACTACTTGCCTGAAAAGTTGGCCGACAAGAAGAAGTGGCTGCCTTAATTCTGCAGCCTCTAGTAGAGCATGTTCACTCCGCATCCTTTGAACAGTAATTAGCGCTGCGGCGTGAGGCCTTGCGACCCATTTTCGCGATTGGCTCTGAAAAGGGTCGGCGCAGTGGGGGCTCAACTACGTCATCTCGAACTACTTGCCGGAAAAGTTGGCCGACAAGAAGAAATGGCCGCAATAGGCCCCTGCATCATGCTCCAGGACGCTTCCAGGATTAGAAGTGCATAGCCCGATGGATAGATAATCTGAAATTAGTGGCTATACTCTTTTTTTCAAGGTCGAGGCTTTCCGCAGTGGCAGGTCTGCTTCGAGAGGGGATTCCCAATCTCCTATTGTTTGCTATTGCAGCAAAATGCTCTGCTGCACGGAGATAAGCATCATCGGCACCTTCGCTGATTTCAGCTCGCATCGCCCCAAAAATTTTTCCAGGCAATCCAGCCATAAAAGAGTAGAGTCCACAAAATCTGTCTCCGATAGATGGTCTGGCCCGATATGGGACCGGAACACTGCTTTTAATAGGTAAACCTAACACTTTCTGGTCAGCATTAGTGTCAGCTAGATTGCTATATTTTATGGCGACCGCCACATATTCTAGAGAAGCTCCGTCAGTTCCCATATTACCGAATAAAGGGGGCTATTATTAATACTTTTTGATAAATTTCCTGCCTTATTTGAAGAGAATTTGAACCCATAAGAACATTTCAGGCATCCCGGAAGAAACGGCCGCGTAGAAATCCTGGTTCTTTTTGATCCTCGCGAAAGTCAACATGGTCACGCTCATATAGAAATCAGCCGCTTAACCGGATCAAAAAGAATCTCATTCTATCGGATTTCTACGCGGCCGAAGAAACAAAAACCTTAAATACTACCACTGCCTCTTGAAATGTATCTTCACGCAAGAGTCAGAACGGGTGGATAATCATGGCTGAGGAAGACAAGAAATTTTCAAAACAACTCATCGGAAAAACCGTAGTAAGCAAGACCGGCAAGCGCTTCGGGGAAGTGGGTGATATCATATTTGAGGTCAGGTCTGGAGAGCTGATCCATCTCATACTCAACAATCCCACATCGTACACCCAGAAGCTCGAGCTGGAGAAGGACAAGTCAGGCAACATACTGATCCCATTCTCAGCAGTGATCGCTATCGGGGACTTCATGGTGGTGGCTGAAGAAGACATAATCTGATATTCTTGCTGCGTCAAGAGGGGTGATAGGCATGAAACTACATAATCTGATGTTCGTAGGCATATTCTTGGTGGTGGCAGTCATCGCCTCCCAGGTCAATTTCTCGGCAGTCGTCGGGGCAGAAGGCCAGCATTTTACCTTGTTCCAGTTCTTTGCCCCCACTGCGGGTGCCTTCCTAGGTGGAATAGGCATAATAGTGGTATTCTTCTCTCAGCTCATCAATTACTTCGTTGCAGGCAAGGCCTTCACCCTGATAAGCGTCATAAGGCTCCTGCCCATGCTGTTCGCCGTGTATTATTTCAGCAGGAAGAGGAGATGGCAGGTCAGCGCTGCAATCCCCATCTTGTGTATGGGATTGTTCTGGCTCAATCCTGTCGGCAGGTCAGCGTGGCCATTCGCGCTGTTCTGGACCATACCTATGTTAGCCCTCCTCTTCAAGAGATCCCTGCTCTGGAAGAGCTTCGGCGCCACATTCACAGCGCATGCGGTAGGCAGCACGATATGGCTCTACACTATACCCATGCCCGCAGCTGCCTGGATAGCCCTGATGCCACAGGTCATGTATGAGCGCTCTCTCTTCGCGATAGGCATAGCTGGCTCATACTGGGGACTGAACGTGCTCCTGAACATGGTCACGACGAGGTGGAAGATCCCTGTCCTCCAGCTGGACAAGGTGGGTTGGCTAAAGAAGATAAGGTCATGATACATTGAGCTCATATTTTCTTGTATGTTTGCATTCCTGGGCATAGGTTATCGCCCCAGAGATGATGACAGGATCCTTCATCGCGTCCCGGATGTGGGTCTCCAGCTCTTTCCGTGGTTTAGTAGAATAAGTCTCTTGTTGATCGCTTTTCAATGGCCTATAACCTCTCCACATGTTTATCCTGAATCTTGGATCCTCTTCGTCTTCCATGAATGTATGGTAGAGTATGAAAAATGCGACCTCTTCAGGGGTGTGTTGGCTTGAAAACACTCTCCATCCCCAAGGCTTTTTCACCCAAGTATGATAGAGTATAAAATCTCCATTCCGATAATAGCTCTCAGTGACCTTGACGTTGATCCTTCCCATGGCAAGGGGTAATCGCTCGTCGTTTATATTGTTTATCTTTAAGCATGCTTGAACGCAAACCTTTTAATATGCTTAGTGTTTCCATCCTTGTTGAGGTAGTGAGTGGTATAAAGTCATGGAATACAATAAGGACAACATGCTGTGGACTGAGAAATATCGGCCGTCCAAGTTCTCAGAGGTCAAGGGCCAGAAGGACATCGTGAAGAAGACAGAGCAGTTCGTCAAGCAGCGGAACATGCCCCATTTGTTGTTTGCAGGCCCCGCAGGCGTAGGGAAGACCACCCTTGCCCTGGTCATAGCCAAGAACCTTTTCAAGGACAGCTGGCACCAGAACCTGCTTGAGCTCAACGCCAGTGACGAGCGAGGCATAGACGTAGTCAGAGTGAAGGTGAAGGACTTCGCCCGCACAAGGGCCATCGGTGACGTGCCTTTCAAGATAATTTACTTAGATGAGTGCGACGCCCTCACCAAGGAGGCCCAGCAGGCCCTCAGGAGGACCATGGAGAACTACACGCAGACCTGCAGGTTCATCCTCTCATGCAACTATTCATCGAAGATCCTCGACCCGATCCAGAGCCGGTGTACGGTATTCAGGTTCAGGCCGCTCGACGAGAAAGAGCTCATGGCTGTGGTCGACAACGTCGCTAAGTCAGAGGATCTCACACTCACAGAGGGAGCGAAGAAGGCCCTCTACAAGGCAAGCAACGGCGACTGCAGGAAGGCCGAGAACATCCTCCAGAGCGCAGCCTCGCTGGGGAAGAGCATAACCGAGGAGCACATATTCTCATTGGCATCCCTGGTCAAGCCCAAGGAACTGAAACAGCTCTTGGAGATGGCGATCAAGGGCGATTTCATCAAGGCCAGGGAGAGACTGCTCGACGTGATGCTCCAATACTCGTTGTCAGGCCTTGACATGATCAAGCAGATCCAGCAGGAGGTTTGGGAGCTCGACCTCGAGCCCAAGAAGAAGATACACCTCATCGACAAGTGCGGAGAGATAGAGTTCCGCATGGTCGAAGGCTCTGACGAATTCGTCCAGCTCGAGGCATTGCTGGCACAGTTCGCACTATGAAAAAAGAGGTAGACCTGTTTGCAGAACTAGAAGAGCAGAACAAGCAGCTTGCTCTCTCCCAGTCAGCCCTGGCTGACAGCATTAAGCTCAACCAGGAGCGCCTCAAGGAGCTCCACACCAATTATTCTAAGCTGACTGAGACCACAGAGAAGGACACGAAGATAAAAGGTGAGCTGAGGAAAGGCCTCAGGATAATAGCCAAGAAATTCCACGACCAGGAGAAAGGTCTTCTTCGAGAGAACGATAGGCTTGCGGGCGAGCTGAAGATAAAGGGCAAGCACATCCACGAGCTCGAGAAAAGGGTTGATATGCTGAGGAAGATGCTCTCCCAGCAGGCCAACCAGGATCTCAAGGCTGAGATGCACAAGACCAAGGCTGCCATGTCAGAGATGCAGCACAACCTCGTCGAGAGGCAGAAGAAGCTGATGCAGCAGCTCGACGCTGAGCGCGTGGAGCATAGGGAGGCCTTTGACATGCTCCAGGACGAGCTCGTCCGGAAGGAGGCAGAGCTCTCCCAGGCCAATGCCAAGGTCAAGACCCGGACCAAGCTGAGCCTGAAGATGTCGTCTGAACTCGCTGACAGGGCCAAGATCGAGTCAGGCTTGGCTCATAAGATATCACAAGAGATAGTCCTCAAGAAGAAGCTGAACGAATCTCTGCAAGAGGAGCTTAGCAAGGCCAAGAGCTCCCTGAAGGATCTCAATGACGACAGGCAGGCCCTTATCCATAGGCTGGATCAGGAGACCGGAGACAGGCTGGCACTCCAGCTGAAACTAGACTCTTTGAAGGGAGAATCGCTCGACAGCACCCAGCAGCTCATAGACCTGAAGAAGGTCGTAAAGAAGCACACATTGAAGTCCAAAGAGATCATCGACGAGCTCCACAGCAGGCTACGCACTAAAGACAGCGAGATTTCTTCCCTCTCTGCCCGGCTCGACAAGGACACTCATGACCTTGCAGACATGGATGGAGAGGTGAAGAAAGCCACCGAGGCCAAGGAATCCTTTCACGAGTCAGGCAAGAGGTTCCAGAGACTCCTGCAGGTCTCCTCAAAACAGATGTTGCGGGCCATGGAGGAGAACGGAGAGCTGAGGCAGAGGCTCCAGAAGGCTGTCGAGGCAAGGGACGTGCTTGAGACGAAGATGTCAGAGCTCATCACAAAGAACCAGGCCATCTCAGAGATGGCTGCCAGGCAAGGCCACCAGGTCGATATGTCTGACAAGGCCGAGTCACGGAGGATGCTTGCCTTGAACAAGGTCCTGGCCAACAGGCTCAAGGACGACAGGCTCATGACCCGGAAACGCTTGTACGAGATGATAACTTCTGTCTATGACGAGCTGCACAACAAAGAGATGCAGAAGACCAAAGGCATCGAGGAGGTCCACGTCGACAAGGAGGTTGCCTTGAAGAAGCGCATATCCAAGCTCGAGGCCCAGCTTGCCAAGATGCTGATAGGGGAAAGGGATACCAAGAGGTTCGATCACAAGCTTCTCGACTTGCAGAAGAAGCTCACTGCAGAGCTCAAGCATGCGAGGGAACAGCTCTTTGATGCCAGGAGGGATATGGTTGAAAGCGAGAGGCACGAGCGCGCGAGCAAGCACATGCAGAAGGTCTTTGCCAGGGCTATCGAGACCCACCTCAGGGAGAGGGAGAGGATTCCCGTCCTGACGAACAGGATAAACATGCTCCAGGAGTCGTTGCAGGAGAAGGACCATCTCCTTGCCCATCTCCAGGAGGAGAAGAAACTGTCAGTTGACATGCTCAACCAGGACATCAAGGACAGGCTCGAGGCAGCTGTCGCTGATCACACCAAGAAAGAGCTTTCCCTCAAGGCAGAGCTGAGCGCCGCTATCAAAACTGTTGAGGGGTCCAAGCTGGAACTTTCATCGATCAAGAAAAGGACATTAGGGCACGATAAGCGAGAGGCTGAACTCCTTCAGGAAGTGGACAGGCTCCAACGCTCACTGGTAGAGGAGCACAAGCGCAAGAAGGCCATCTCGAGATATGCCAAGTACATGCAGGACCTGGTGCCAAAGCCGGACAAGCCGTCATTCGTCGTCTTCGCAGAACACCTCAGGAAAAACATCATCAGCTCTGTGCAGGAGGAGATCGAGAAACGTGACAGTGCCTTGCATGAAGAACTCAAGCAGCTCAGGGCAGAGGCAGCAGACCATGAGAAGAAGCTGGAAGGCACGCTGAAGGACGTCGAGGAAAAACAGGAACGTACCATCCTGACAGTCGCCAAGGAGAAACGGGAGCTCGAAGCGATGGAGAAGGTCCATGATGATAACCTCAAGAGAGCTTTGGTTCTTGAAAGGAAGCACCTAGAGCAGCTTGGGGAAGATGAAGAGATGCGCGACGATATATTACAGAAGAAACTGGAACAGCTCAGGGCAGAGGCCGCTGGTCATGAGAAGAAGCTGGAATCCACTCTGAAGGACGTCGAGGAGAAACAAGAACGCACCATCCTCACAGTCGCCAGGGACAAGGCAGAACTCGAAGCGAAGGAAAGTCTCCATGACAAGGCCGTGCACGAGGAGTTCAGGCACCTTAGGGTAAAGATTGCAGACGAGGCGGAAGAGCAGCGGCTGATGGGGAAAGACCTGAAGAAGATTCAGGCAACTGAGGCTGCTTTGCATGCTGACCTGTCCAGGCAGGAAACCATGTTCAGGGACTTAGAAGAGAGGCAGGAGCGCACAATCCTCACCATGGCCAGGGGCCAGAGAGAGCTGGAAGCGATGGAGAAGGCACATGATGAGACCCTCAAGGGAGCTATCCTGCTGGAGAGGAATCGCCTGAAGCAGCTCGACGAGGACAGGAAGCGATTTGACGAGGAGAAGGAAGAGCTCAAGCAAGCTATCGAAGAAGGCCGGCAGGAGAAGGATAAGATCTCTCAGATACTTGCCGGCCAGGAGAGAGCCATCTCCGATCTCAGCGAGAAGGAAGGCAAGGTTTTAGACTCTGTCAGCACGACCAAGATACTTGCCAAGGATATGGAGAGGCGCCTGGCAGAGCTCACCGAAGAGGAAAAGAAGCGCACCATTGCAGAAAAGGGTCTCAAGCAGGAACTCATATCCCTAAGGGAAGAAGAGAAGCAGCTCCTCGAGAAGGCCGAGAAGCGCATAGCCAAGAAGACCGCATCCAACATCAAGAGGCGCCTCAGGAAGCTCCGCACAGAGATGCAGCGCATAGAGAGACACCTTGACACTTCTGATACCGAGCAGGCCAAGCGCATGGATGAATACTCTGAAAGGATCAAGGAGCATGATATGGCGATGCTGGACAGGGTGGCTTCCATCGCTGCCCAGGGCAAGGCAGGCCTGAAAGAGGCTGAACGAGATATCCTGGGGAAGATAGAAGGCCTTTCGAGGAAAGACCTCGTGAAGAGGCACCGCATCCTTGTTGATCAGGCCAAGGATCACCCAATGGCTGTCGAAGAGGTATTGAAGACCGAAGAGGCCATCGACAGAGAGCCTGCCCTCACACCGGATGTCGAGGTAAAGGGCCTTGATCATCCCTCCGTGGACGCTGACGTTGACGAGATAGTCCCCCTGGTGCAGCTCGCGATCCAGCACGAACCCTCACTGGACAAAATAAAGAATTCTTTGATCAATTCAGGTTACAGCCCCGAGAACGTCGAAGAGGCTGTAAAGAAAGTAAAAGAAGCGTACGGCCTATGAGCCGTGCTTCACTATCAGCTTTGTGTCAACCAGTTCCTTGTAGTCGTAGCTCAGCTCCATCTCGATGACCTTCTCGAAGTCTCCGAAGTCGTCCTCTGCGAGAGTTATCGTGCATCTCTGGCTCTTCTCATCCTCGTAGAGGGTTATCTCTCCGCTGACCAGATCACCGGTCTTCTCGAGTCCGGAACAGCTCAGCGCGCCTATGTCAGGGTCGTGTATCTCAACCCAGACCTTGTTCTTGTACTCCCTCTCTCCGATGCAGCCTGACATGTTCTGGTAGATGTCCCCTCCGCCGACGTGCTTGACGGTGAATGTGAATGCTATCTTGTTGCTCCCTAGCACTGATTCCTCCATCTCGGTAATATGGACAGGGCCGCCTGAGTTCTCCACGTCTCTTTGGGCATTAGGGTCGCAGATGCGATCCTCACCGGCGGTACCGAGTAGGTCCTCGTTCACGCATATCTTGGACTGGACCTTGGTGCCGTATCCGAAGCATGCCTGCGCAACCAGGTTGTCGAACACCACTTCCCCTGCGACGTCACCGACGTATTCGAGGTCTGAGAACTCGACGTTGGTCTTCGTGCCCTTGATCTCATGCCCTTGCGGGTCCTTCTGGGCGGGCTCGAGGTCCTCGTCAGGCGTCTTGGATAGGGATGTTATGCCGAAATCATCCATATTTATGCCTTTGATTGTGATTATGGCGAATTCCTTCACCACATGCCATTCCCCGACGTTCTCGATCATCACGTTGATGTCGAACTTGTCGTTGGTGTCGAATATCTCTTCAGGCGGGGCGCCCTCTGTGAACTCTATGTTTAATCCACGGGTACCTCCGATGAACGCTCCAGAAGACCCTTGATCGACCTCACCGTCTCCGCAACCGGCTAAAAAAAGTAGGATAGTGAGCAATGCAATAGCGACAGCTCTCATTTTTTATACCTCCATCTGATGATGACCAAGAACTGCCTTCATTGATATTTAAATGTTTCGTATGCCCAGACTCTGTAGAAAATCACCTTGTTTGTTCAGAATTGAACGGATAAAAATGAATTTACCCTTATAGATTTTCTACTGAGCCGTATGCCCGAGACGTAGTTGTCGTTATCTATCAGCGTGCAATCATCCAGTTTCTATAGGCACGGTCGATCATTGGGTGGGTGGGGGCATTGGGAAGGTAGGAAGTGGGGACTTGTATTCCTAATGATCCGACCGGGGGCAATGAGAAACAAATTAGGACCGGACTTGCCTAATCCCCGACATAATTGATGCGGACGTCTCTCTGGATCCAGTTCTTGTATCCGTACCAGAGCTTTATCGAGAGCGGCGCCCTGAAGGCAGAATCAACAGTGCCGTGGGTGATGTCCTCTACGTTGAACCTGCAGTATATCGTGCCCTCACCATCCACCATGCGCACTTTGTTGTAGGTGTCCAGGCTCGTCGGCCTGCACAGCTCTGGCTCGATCCCGCTGAGGGTGACTTCATAATCGACTATGTTCAGGTCGTTGTAGGGTATGTTGTCCGGGCAGCACACGTCGTTGAAGAAGCATGGGCCGTCTGCATATGTATAATCATATACTACGCCGTCCCAGGAGTTGTGGATCTTGATGGTGAAGTGGATGTATTCCTCTGTGGCCTCCTCCCTGACGCTCGACACGGTTACAGGGGCTCCCTGGCCGCCGGCTGTCGGCACTGTGCCTATCCTGCACGGCTTGTCCTCCATCTTCCTGAACGGGTGGGGGTCGATGCACACCACAGGGGTCGCGACTGTCTCATATTCATAGCATGCTGTCACTTTGAACCTGATGTCGTAGAAGTCCAGGCCTTCCGGCCACTTCTCAGCCCCGATATACCCCTTCAGTTCCTTGACAGAATACCCTCCTTCCGGGTTGAAGTTGGACTTGCCCTCAAGGTTGTAGTTGAACCATCCGTCGAAGTCATAGAAGGTTATCATGTTAGGGTCATAGCCGTCGACATAGAAGTACACGTCTGAAACGTCATATGCCCCTTCGTTCCTTACCTCGATGCCGAGGTCGATCAGGCCTTCCTGGTCGCTGTAGCCGCCTTCGGAATAGTATAGCTCCCTCGGAGGCATGTCATTGAGGAAATTCATCCTGATGCCATGTATGCCAGTGTGCGCTTTTGTCGTGAACGGGTCATCTTCGTCTCCCTCAGTGTTCCCCCTGCCGCAAGCGGTCAACACAACTAGCAGAATCATCATCGTTGGAATCAGCATTTCCTTGCGCATATTATCAACCTTGGGTCGTAGATATTTAAAGTTTGCTATTACTGGGGTATCTTCATGCAGCAGGCATCGTCGCCGGCGCAGTAATATTCGTCTTTCTCTGTCCCGGGCAGGCACTGGATCCGGTCATGGCATCCTAGGTTGGGATGGTCGCATGCCGGTTTGACCTTGCAACAGGTCTTGCCAGCAGCACATTTGCCTTCTTCGGTAGTATCTTCCTCGCAATCGTCCGTGTCATCGGTGCAGGCATACAGCCCCGGTGCGGTGATGGGAGAATACTTGCCTTGGTGGTCGTTCTGGCACCTAGATTTTATCTTGCAGCAGACCTCATCGTCCTTGCACAGCCCTTCTTCGCCTGTTCCGGGCTCGCACTGGTCTTTCTCACCCGATGATATGCATGTGTATACACCATAGAGCACCCTGCTGCTATAATCACCGACCCATTTCCTCTTGCATTCAGGCTCCCTCTCCTTGCAGCACACCTGGTCCTTGAAGCAGCTTCCCTTCACTTCCCCTCCGAATCCTTCGCAGGATATGGTGTCGATGCAGTTGCCTCCTTGCTCCTTGCAGGACTTTTCATACTGGTCTGCGTCTTTCTGGCAGCATTTCTCTTCTATGGGGCAGTAGTTCGGCTTGAAGCCCTTGCACGTGTCGTATCCTGTCTGCCAGTCCCTGAAGCACCTGTAATCGCCGAGCTCGTAACAGGTATCTGCTGACATGCAGCATTTCTCTCCCTCTGGGCAGCCCCCTGCCAGCTCGTTGACTCCGCCGTAGCCATACACGCATTCTACCTCTGGCCTGCAGTTCTCTCGCGGGCAGCTGAGCTCTTTGGGAACGCAGCACTGATCGCCGGCCGGGCAAAGCTCGTCGTAGTAGTCCCACTTTGTCATGTCCGGCTCGCAAACAGCCTCGGGATGGCAGCCGTAGCCCAGGTCTGTGTACCTGTTGCATACGGGCTCGTTCAGGCTGCAGCATTCCTTCTCCTCTGTGCAGGATCCTGGCGCCTCTCCGCCGAAGCCCTGGCAGCTGTCTTTGCAGTATCCCTTACATGGCAGGTTGTCAAGGTCTGCGAGTATCCGTATGCGCTTGAACTCGTCAGCTGTCACATAACCGTACCTGAGTATTATGCTGATGGGGGTGGTGTAGGCGCTCCTGGCCTTGTTTATGGTTGTTGTGCAGAATATCGTCATCTCAGTGAGGTCGTTCTCGTTGATGGTCGGCTTGTGGCAGCTGCTCCTGTCCAGGTCCATGTCAGAGAAATGTATCATCAGGTCTATGTCGTTGAGCTCGTTCTCTGCTATGGCCTTGCCTTCGCACTCCTTCTTGTATGATGTCCTGGTCGTGACCTTGCCTAGGCCGATGTTCTTGAGGTGTATGATCAGCTGCAATGTGCTGGTCGCCTCGTCCAGGTCGAATATCTTCTCTTCTACCTTCGTCACTTGGAGCGGCGCCCCCTGGATCGGCACCCTTACATCGCCGACAGTGCATACTTGCGTGAAGGCCTGGAGGAAGCTGTACTTGTTGGTGTTCATGCACAGGGTGGCAGATGCCCTGGTCTCATAAGGATAGCATGCCTTTGCCTTGAACAGCACCTCTTCCGACTCTGACGTGCTCTTGACAGCCTCTGCCTTGAACACGACCAATTCGTAATCCCCCATCCTGTTGTATTCTGACGAGCCTTCGAAGACCCTGTCCCTGCCGATGTCATATGTGGTCTTGTCCTCGATCTCGATGAAGTTGTGATAGTAATTCACCAGCGTCAGCAATCCGTCCTGTATGCCCTCGCTTCCGGCGTTCCTTATCTCCACACCTATGGGGAACTTGGATTCCAGCTGGACCAGGTCCGGAGGCATGCTGTTGACGAAATCCAGCTCTAGGCCATAACCTGTGGCGTATTCGCCTCTCCCTGCATCATCTCCTCCGCCCCCGCCGATCCTTCCGCAGGCTGTCATCAGCAATATCATGGCCAGTAGGGCTGTCAGGACGGTCTTGCGCCTCATCATGTCTCCTCCACAGGCTCTTCCACCACGGCGAAGTACTGTTGCGCGTTGCTGACCTGCTCGACGTAGTTCTTCTTGTCGCATTGCCATCCTATCCAGGCTGCCAGGGCAGCGTGCCAGTCCTTGTACTGGCTGAAGCCGCACTTCTCGCCCTTGAGCTCATGGCCCTGATAATATGTATCATAAAGGTGTGTAAGTATCTTGGCAGCGCATTCCGTATTGAAGTTGTCGTCTTCCTCTAGCTCTGTCAGGCTGTAGTCTGGGCATTTTTCCTGGGCCAGGTTCGGAGGGATCCCCATGAGCCCGATCCAGCCAGGCTCGTAGGTGGTGCCACTCTTGCTTACGTGGCCGTTGTTGTACACCCATGCCATGCCTAGCATCATTGATGCCGGCACGCCCTGGCCTTTCCTGTTGCCGGGCGAGCTCATTGCAGCGTCGATTATCCTGATCTGGAGATCTCTGTCTCCCTGTGCCTCGTTGGGTATGGCCTCTCCGAGGTAGACCTCTCTCAGGTCTGATTCGATTATCTTGAGGTAGCCGAAGGAGTTCACCTCATAGTCATATGTCAGCGTGACCCTGATCTGCTCTGGGTAGACCTCGTTGGGCAATGGATATATCATCTCGGGGTTGGGCTCGGTTATCCTGAACTTGCACGAGAACAGCAGTATCTGGCTGTCTGCCTTCAGGCTCGGTTTCCTTCCGAGTATCTCGTTCTTGAACGCCCAAACCCCTGGTTCTGATGTGCTCATGAGGTTGCAGCTCTCGCTCGGCTCTAACCATTCCGGCACCTCCACCCTGCCTTTTTTCAGCTTGGTTATCCTGCCAAACTTGTCCGTGCTCTCCAAAGCAGCGGATATGGCTATCCTGCCCTCAGGCCTCAGCCCGAACACTGGATAGCCTTCTGTCTCGATTATGAGCTTTACGAAGTCAGGGTCTGACTTGGACTCGAAGATGAGGCCATCATACTTGCCGGCCAGCACTGTCGGGAACATGGTGAACTGCAGCCATGCCTTTGCGTTCTCCTTGAATTTTGGGTCTGCGAGGAGCGAGAAATACCTGTCACTGATCTCGATATCATCCAATGCTTCGTTCTGCAGGGTCTGGAGATGTTCGTCCAGCATGAAGAACTGCCACATCTCTGAGCTTACGTCGTTCTGGAAACTTGCTCTGAACACCATCCTGCTGGTGCCTTGCTCCAGCTCGTGAGGGGTGAGCGAGCAACTGACCGTCTCCAGGTGGCCTGTCTTCTCCATCATGCTGACCTTGATGGTCTTGGGTTCCATTATCCCTGTGCCGGACATGATGGTGAACTTGTCCTCTGCCTCTTCGTCCTGCATGCCGCATTCCATGTCTATGTTGAGGAATCCTCTCAGCGTTGTTGCGATCATCTTGGCGTTCATGGGTATGATGAGATCGTGCGAGAATACTGTCTGGTCCCTGCCCGGCCTGAGGTCTATCGTGACAGCCCTTTCCTTGTTCTTGGCTATGCCACCCCTGAGCTGGTTCAGCCTCTCTTCTTCTGTCTCCTCGGCCTTCCCAATTTCAGAGCAGCTTCCCATGCCCTTGAATGTGATTGTATCAGTGAGGCAGGTCCTGACATCCCCCCAGTACGTCCGATGCTCCCCTTGCCCTTCCTCTGTTATGTAATCCAGGTCGCGCTGGGTGCTGCCATCACCAAGTATGGTGACAGTCCCAGCCTCTGCATACGTCGGCGTCACGAGGTTGATGACTAATAATACAGAGAAAACCATAAACCAGAGTGACCTGACAAAATTTGCGTGCTTGAATATCTCTTCATGTGATGCAATCAATGCATAGACGCACCACCAGGCGGTCATCCAGAAGAACAGCCAATGGAACGGGTTGAACAGGTATAGGGCTTCTGGCATCATATCGAAGCCTTGGCCTCTTGCTATCCATCCGCCTATCCTCATCTGCAGGCCTGAGTTCAGCAGCATGACTATGAAGACTCCAATGATGCTCTTGAAGTGCGCCCGGTACTCTCCGAATGACACGTCCTTGACCGCGATGCGGTTGATGATTATGCTGATAGGAATGGCGATGGCCAGTGTTATCCAGGGTATGTTGTCTGACACTGCTGTGAATTCAAGCAGGCTAAGACCCTTGAAATAGGACAGTGCCCGCATGAGTGTGAACCATATGGCAAGTGTGGGCAGGGATATCAGTATCCTGTCTATCAGGGACCTGTCTGACCCTCCGGCCATCATGGCGAGGATCACGAACATTACGGCATCGATGCCGAGGGATATCTGCATCATGGAGTCGATGCCGTTCGCCCTGAATATCTGCCACCTCAGGAATTGGTATATCACACCCCAGAAGAATACGACCTGCATCAGCGGACGGTTTGATACGGTCTCGCCGACCTTTGTGCCGGCTTTTACTACTTTGTGCCCCCCCTTTACGGTTGCCACCGCGGCCCCTGCGACGCCGATGGCGCCTATGCCCAGACCTCTGCCAAGCCCTCTCCCGAGCTTGCCCGGTGTCATCCTGTTCTTCCAGGCAGTGTGCCTGTTCCCCAACTCTTCTGCGAGCCTATATTTCAGCAGCTTGTCCTTTGTCTGCAGTTCTTCAATCTTCTTCTGCATCATCAAGGCCTGGTCCGGATTCAATTTCTTCTTCTGGCCTTCGAAGAATCTTCCTACCTGCCATCCCCTTTCCTTACCAGCCACAGCTGCGAAGCCCTTGGGTTTTTCCCCGCGCATCATCGCTTCTTCTTGGGCCAGTCTGGCCTGCCTCTGGTCCATCACGGCCTGCCGTCGTGCTTGGATTGCCTTGGCTGGCTCCTCTCTCAGCCTCCTCTCCGCATTCGTCAGGCCAGCAAACCCTTGTCCCCCGCTCTGCTGCTCAACCCTTTGTGCCCGTTCTTTGTCCAACACTTTCCATCGGTCTTGGATCGCCTTCTCCTGCTGCATCCTCTCAGCCATAGCTTCTTGATATTCCTGCGCCTCTCTCGTCTTGGGCTCAAACTGTTTTCTAATGGTATTATCAATGTGACCAATCATCTCTCCAAGCCGATCAGTGTTCCTTGCCAGCCTGGGATTGATGTCCATCAACCTTTTGCTCAGCATTTCAGGATTCATCCTGGCCACTCTTTCATGCCCTATAGAATGCAACGCTTCGACAGTGGGTTGGCTTCTTGTGAATCTACGGTAGGGGCTGTCTTTAAGTAAAACTCTTTCTCGGGCCATCAGCCCACCTCTAGAACTACACCGGTTGCATTGCCTCTTTTTTCCATGACCAAGAACCTCATTCTATGTCGTAGAGGATTACCCTGAGCTCGACCGCTTCCAGTGTCCCGTCAGGCTCTATCTTGATGCCGTTGCTGCCTTCTTCGAGGGAGTTGTCCAGGTTGCGGCTCCAGGTCAGGTCGTGCGTGTAGAGCTGCGTCCTGCGGCCGTTGGTGTATATGTCCGCCTTCTTCAGCTCCTCATCCTCTATGAAGCGCAGCGTCATGTTGACGGTCTTCTCGTTCTTCTCTATGTCTCTGAACTCGTCGTCGCTCAGGTCGAAAAAGTAAGTCGGGAATGCCAGTTCCTTCAGGTCCGTGTGGACCATTATCTGGTCGATGATGAACCTGCCGCCCTCGCCCCTGAAGACCACGCGGTTCTCCCCTGCTTCAAGGTAGCCGGGGCTGAACTCCTGCAGCACTGGGCTGCCGCAGTCCGGCACCGAGTCGAACACGTTGTTGTTGTTCACGTATACCCGCAGCCTGCCTACTGTCCCTGAGCATTCTGGCACGAAGCGTATCTTGGCCTTGTCCAGGTTGTGCTTCTCCGTCGTTGAGACGAGGAATATGTTCTTGCTCTCCTGGCCCGAGATGTCGCTGACATCCGATGTGACCTGTACGGTCTGGAGTTCGTACTCGTTGGTCTTCCAGAACGCCCATCCCACTGATGAGACTGAGAAGACCAGGTCGTTGTCGTTGGCCATGTATTCTTTTTCCAGCACGATCGGCTCCACGTTCTGTTGCTCTAGCTTTGATTCGTATATCAGGTGGCCGTTCAGGCTGACCTTAAGTGTGCCAGAATGTCTTTTTGCGATGAAGGATAACATCACGTTTTCCAGCACGTCAAGGTCATCGATCCTGAAGGTCAAGGTGGAGTCCTGCCTGTCGAACACCCCGTTCTTTATGTATAATGAGTTGGCCTGCTTAAGCACTGAGGCGCTCGTCGTGGTATACAGTGTCACCGTCGACATTATGTGGTCGTATTCCTTGAATGCCATCTCGTCGAGGAGGCCCGGGCTCTCCTTTACCAAGGTCCGGTTTATCCTGACTTCCCCGCTATTGTCATCATTATCGTCGCCATCAAGCGTTGGTTCGCCGAGGAGATCCTCTCTCAGCTCTGCTGGGAGGAAGAGGATATATAAGAGGACGAAGAGTGCGATTAATGCTATCAGTGCTGCTGCTCCTGAAGCCTGAGCCTTTTTCATTGTCTCACCTTTTTTATACTCAACAAATGAATAGGTTTATATATAAATCTTTTGTATTTCGACGCTGACAATGAAACTTTTGAAGAAAGATATCAAGCACGGCGAGATCAAGTGCCTGGTAGAGGACCAGGACGACCTGTGGTATCTCTCGCAGATCATCATGCCCAAGGACATCGCCAAGAGCAGCACTTTGAGGAAGATCAGGTTGGGAGGCGAGGATGACCGTTCTGCAAGGATCATCAAGAAGCGGGTCTATCTCTCGATCGAAGTAGAGAAGGTGGAGTTCTCAGGCAGCTCTCTGCGTGTGCTGGGTGTGATCACTGATGGACCTGATGACATCCCTAAGGGCTCTCATCATAGCTTCAGTCTCGAGCCGGGCAGCAGGATAACTCTCATCAAGGAGGAGTGGCTCAGGCTGCATCTTGAGAAGCTGGACGAGGCGTGCAAGACCGAGAGCCGGGTAATGCTCATCTGCATCTTCGACCGCGAGACCGCTTACTTCGGGCTGCTGAAGAGGTCCGGTGTCCATATCATCTCCAAGCTTGAGGGCCAGGTGCAGAAGAAGGACTTTGAGCAGCAGTCGAAGAGCTTCTACCCGCAGGTCATATCTGCCCTGGAGCAGTACTATGAGAGGTACAAGCCGCCTCATGTGGTGCTGGCCAGCCCATCCTTCTGGAAGGAAGAACTATTGAAGGTCAAGAAGCCCTCATTTCCGTTGGTGCAGGCCACTGTTTCCAGCGTGACCGAGAACGCATTTGAAGAGCTGCTGAAGAGGCCGGAGCTGAAGGAACTGCTGAAGCAGCAGCGCGTAGCCCAGGACTCTCAGCTGGTGGAAGAGCTGATGGCCGAGCTTTCCAAGGACGGAAAGGCTACCTATGGTCTTGAGCATGTCAAGCTCGCAGCTGAGGCTGGCGCTGTTGAGATGCTCATCCTCTCTGACAGGTTCCTCATGAACGCGAGGGAAGACGGCACTGACGATGAGATCGACCTCGTGATGAAGCAGGTAGAACGGGCTAAGGGCAAGGTCCACATAATCTCTTCTGAGCACGACCCTGGAAAGAAGCTGGACGGCATCTCCGGCATCGCCGTGCTGTTGAGGTATAAGGTTTAGATGATTACCGCTTCAGACATCTTTTTCTCGTAGATGCCATTGCCCCAAATGCCCTTCATATGTCTTGATCAGGATTACTGCTCATATGATGTGTGGGGTAATGGATGGGGATGAGAAAGTGGGGCTTCTAAGATAATTGTGAAACCGGCCATGGCCGCATGATTCTTGCTGTTATCATTAATGACAAATCCTTCTTACTACCGTTTGATATGAAAAATATTTATTTATCTCCCGTGACATCCTCCTGCCTGGATTTTCGAATTTGTACCACCCAAAGGTAATCTTTATATACTAGTTCAATATTATAAAATTATTATCCCACTAAAGAGTGGTCTTATACCATTAGAGAGTAAGTAACAAATGTCATCAAAATTAAGGAAATACTCCAAGAGGGTAAAAAATCGTAACATATTAATAGTAGTACCCCACAAGAGTAGACAAGGCCATGTCAGTCATGGCTTAAAAAGAGGGGGGTGTATCGTATGATAGTGAAAGAAGAATTTCTCAGCAAGCTCCGTAGGTTCTTCTCTTTGAACCTATATGAGGTAAAGATTTGGACAGCCCTTTTATCAAGGGGCGTATCAACAGCAGGTGAGCTATCTGACATCGCTAACGTGCCGAGGTCTCGGAGCTATGATGTCCTCGAGTCCTTGGAGAAGAAGGGTTTCGTTGTCATGAAGCTCGGTAAGCCTATCAAGTACATTGCCGTTCCTCCTGGCGAAGTTGTCGAGCGTGTCAAGAAGAACATGCGCTTCGCTGCAGATGAGAAGATCAAGCGCCTTGAGGACATGAAGAAATCTGAAGTCCTTGATGAGCTCAACACCTTGCACACGCAGGGCGTGGAACTGGTCGAACCGGCAGATCTTTCCGGCAGCCTCCGCGGCAGGCACAACCTGTACAACCATCTCGAGCTGACCATCAGGAACGCAGAGCATTCTGTGGTGATAATGACGACCCCGCAGGGCTTCCTGAGAAAGGTGGAAGGCCTCAAAGGGACATTTGAGCAGCTCAAGAAACGCGGTGTCAAGATCAGGATCGCGGCTCCGATGAACAAGGAGACCAAGGCAGCGCAGAAAGAGCTCGCAGGCATAGCTGAGGTCAGGAACACTGATACCAGCGCGCGCTTCGCCATCGTTGACGGCAAGGAAATCATCTTCATGGTGCTTAACGACACAGAGGTCCATCCGACCTATGACGTTGGCATCTGGGTGAACACGCCGTTCTTCGCTTCCGCGTTGGAGTGCCTCTTCGACACTGCCTGGAAGACCATGAAGCCGATAAAGGGCTAAATATTTTCATTTTTCTTTTACATTTTATAAAAGGGGTCGAGAGCATAGGTGATCACACATGACAGACCCCAAGAAGATACTGGTGATAGCGAGCGAAGGATATCCCATCGTACGGTTTTTCATTCTATATAAGTACCTACTTTAGGATAGAAACATTTAAATAAATACACAACATCCTGTTTAATGGTGATATGATGTCAAATGATGATTCCCAGCTTCTGAGCCCGACATTCCGAAGACACCATAGGCTCCCTAAACAACCTAAGGATTCGGAAAAGAAGATCCATACAGGCAGAAACCTCGGGATAACTCTTGCAGTGGCCGCAGCAGCTAGTGGCGCCTTTGCGTGGTGGCACACGCAATCCGGCCAGAAATACCCTGAGTCGACCTTCGCTGATTTTGCCTCGCAGCTTTCCCGTCCGCCATACGATGAGAGATGGAGCGTACCTTCTCCGGAAGTGCTGTATTCCCTTCCTGATAGAGCGATTGCCCGCGTGTCAGCAGACAAGTGTGCGGTGCTTGAGGGACAGGACTTGTCAGAGAGGCTCAAGACCGGAAGGGCCTTCCGTGTCTCTGAGTTCGGCCCAGATTCCTTCATGTTGGATGATGTTGTCGAGGACGGAAAGACTTTGGAGCTGAAACCTGCGGAAAGGGTGACGATAAATCCCAAGTACCAGGAAGGATTCGGCGGAGCAGGATACCAGCCAGTGCCTGCAGACCTTGCCTTCGACAACAAGCCAGACATCAGCAAGTTAACAAACAATCTCGTCAGCGCCACGGGCACACTCTCCACTGATGGACGATTCCTCGGATTTATCTTAGATTTGGGGAACTCCAAGGTCTTCATAACCCAGCCGACCCCTGACCAGCTTTTCCTCCTGAATGCCGCATACAAAAATACGGTTCCTGTAACGGTCCACGGGCGTTCAGGCGACCTGCATAATTACACAGGGGATAAAGGAAGGAAGGCCACGCATGTTGTCTTTGACCTGAGGCCTGACTGTGTCAGCCTGCCGGCTTACGGCTTGAATGCGCAAAGATAGCATGGTAAGGATTCCCCAAAGATTTAAATAATCCTGCGGCTTTTTCTCGCCGGGTGATAATCATGAAGCTATTCATCGACACTGCTGAAATCTCGGACATCAAGAAGTTCAACGACATGGGGATAATCGACGGCTGCACGACCAATCCCAGCCTCATATTGAAGTCTGGCCGCAATCCTGAAGAGGTCTTGAAGGAGATCTTCAAGATTGTCAAGGGCCCAATCAGCGTCGAGACAGTGAAGGAAGACGCAAAAGGGATGTTCGCGGATGCCAAGGCCTTCCACAAGAAGTACGGCGAGTGGACCGCTGTCAAGATCCCGATGACCGCTGAAGGGCTGAAAGCCATCAGGCTCTGCGCAAAGGCAGGGATCAAGACCAACTGCACCCTTGTCTTCAGCGCCAACCAGGCCTTGCTCGCTGCAAAGGCCGGCGCGACCTATGTTAGCCCTTTCATCGGCCGCCTCGACGACGCCGGACATGACGGCATGGAGATAATCCAGCAGATAACCGCAATCTACGATAATTATGGCTTCAAGACCGAGATAATCGTCGCGTCTGTCAGGAATCCCCTGCATGTGCTCGACGCTGCCATGATGGGGGCCCACATAGCCACCATTCCCCCGAAGGTGCTCGATTTACTCTACAAGCACCCGCTGACAGACGTAGGCATCAAGAAGTTCCTGGATGACTGGAAGAAGGTTAAGAAATAAAGAAAATCAGATGCAATTCCCGTTTGCGTCAACCTGGTCATCTGCCTCATTACAGCATACGCAGCTCTGGATGCCAACTCCTGCCTGATAGTCCTGCATGATCTGGCTTGGGCTCAGAGCCACATCGCTTATCCTGAACTCGTCGATTATTGCATCAGCATTCTCCTCGCCGCCTGGGAAGATGTCATTCACTCCGACATACATGTATTCTGGAAGCACTTCAAGGGCATCACCGTCATAATCACTAGAACCGACCTCAACCCCGTTGAGGTAGAGTTTCCTCTCATCGCCCCAGGTGATTGCCACATGGAATAAGGGATCCCAAGAAAACATATATTTCGCTACCAGACTAGCTGGCGGATCATTACCGATTTCTGTCCAGTACTTCAGGTAATTGCCAAATTTCGTCAGGGCAAAATAATCACCAGTATCCTGCCTGATTAAGAAGAACACATGACCTTCAGCATTCCAATTAGCTCCTTGCGGCTTCACCCACATCTCGACAGTGCCTTGTTCTTTATTGAAGTTGCCGGCTGTTGTGTATTTCAGCTTGGTAAAACCATCTACACTTGCGCCATAGCAGCGGTTGCTATATCCTAAATAGACTGGAGGTCCTGTATTAAAAGCGCTAGGATTGCCTTCAGCATAATCTGCCATTACACCGTTGTTGAAATGAGCCAGCAAGAGGGTGCTATCCTCTACAGTGAGCTCATTGCCTGCGTATTTATAATATTCGTTGTTGTCGTCGCCACAGCAAAGGTCATTAAAAACATTATTATCAAAATCATCCGTTCCTTCACCGCTGAGTGTGCCTCCTGCCATCCACTTGGCTGAGTAGTCAGGGTGTGAATCAACTTCAAGACAGTATTGCTCTCCATAATCAGGATCCACCCATGTGCCCCCATTCAATGTACTGCAGATCTGTAAGTCACCATTGGAATCTCCTGCATTGACACATGTGCTTCCATACTGACCTCCAGCACAAACCCCATCCCAGTCATTTGGATAGCAGACTCCACCAAAGACACAATGCAGTCGACTACTACAGCAGGCAATACTATCATCAGCATATGCTCCTTGCAAAGCCACTGTAGTTTCAATGTATTCATTGCTGTCATCACCGCAGCATTCTTGACCATCACTGATTCCATCCACATACCCGCCGTGTGAAATTGATTCTCCTGAGGCAATGGCTGCATTCTCATAATTGTCCCAGCCTTGGTTGCACACATCCTGCTCGCGGCCGCACCAGTATCCTTCATCGCCATCACAGTCCAAAAGCACACCCCTATTCTCAGAAACTCGCTGGTGACACATGATCACTTTGTTGTTTGCATATCCTGTCTCAATCCTTGCGGCCTGCCCAAAGCACTCACCCTGGAACACGCAGTCACGGGCGTTGTTGCAGCAGGCTTCTGTGACCTCATCTGTAATGCCCAAGTCATCTTCATTGAAAAGGCTATAATCAGGTTCACTTCGCCAAGTATTCTCATCAGAGTATTCTGACGTCCTGTAGTTCTCTCCGCCATCATCCCCACAGCACTCAATTCCATCCCCTGCAAGGTATTCTCCTATCTCACCATCGCCGCTTGCAGCAGCCTGAGCCCCGCAGATGTCCTGGCAGTGCAGGCCTTCCTGGCCATCACAATCAACCCATTTTGACTCACCATCCCTCTGGTTGGTGCAGTAGCCATCCTCGCCATTGACATCAGCCAATTCATTGATGTTGATGCATTCTCCATTGATCACGCAGTCAGTTGCATCATCACAGGGTGCCCTGTCTGTCTCATCAGTATCACATACATGGTCTTCTGAATCAGGGTCTCCTGAGGCGAGGCATATCCTTTGGATGGTCTCAGCACAATGACCATCAATATTGACATCAGTCTCTGAATCGCAGCAGATGCCATCAGTATAGTATTCGCCTGGGTCATCACCGCAGCATTCGAACTCTCTTCCAGCCTGATATTCTCCAAATCCACCATCCTCTCTTCCTGGTGCCATATTAAAGCCGCAGTAATCCTCGCAGTGAGCAACATCGCAGTCCTTCCATTTTGGTGGCAAACCAGGCCCACCACAGAATCCGGCGTAACCATTGACCTCTACAGTTGAAGCAGTGGCGACACACCTCCCGTCAATCACGCAATATCCATCTCCTGAACAGTCTGCCCTGTCACCTGGCTCTGTGTCACAGAAGTGCGCTATGTCTTCATATAAGCCCGATGCTTCGCATTGCCTGTAATGCGTGCCCTCAACGCATTTCCCATCATAGCATGTGCAGTACTCATTTCTGGAGATTACCTGTTGATTATTGCAATAATATTCAGTGAGCATGCTATTTTGACCGGTGCAAAAGTCCTCGAAAACACCATCGTGCCCATTATAAATGCCGGTGGCAGTCCCCTTTGTCCAGATATCATCACCTCCATCCGAATCCCTGCAGTCCATGATGCCGCCTCCGCCTCCAGTTGATATAAAGAAATTCTTAGCACCGGATATATTATCAGAAATCATGGTGCATGATGATATGAAGATGGTCAAAACGCAGAAAATGACAATCAGATTGTGCTGGTTCAAATAAATCACCTCAGTCCTTATGAGTCAAATATTGGTGAGGTGATATAAATACTTAATGGAAATATTTTTGGGTTCTTTCAAACCAATACCCTTAAATACCAGCTTTTGCCCCTTTCTCCTCTATGGAAGCTGACAGGCTGGCAGCCATGCTGCACCCTCTGGAGAGGAAAGTCCTGCCGTTGATAGCGGGGCATCCATCGCTCTCAGCACTCATCTTGGCATCGGGCCTCAAGGACGTCGAGGTGATGCGGGCATTGCAGTGGCTGCAGAACAAGAAGCTCATAATCTTAGAAGAGAAACTGGTCCAGCACGCCACCTTGGGAAAGCTCGGCCTGGATTACATGGAGAAAGGCCTTCCCGAAAGGCGGTTCATGCAAGCCTTGGAGAAAGGCCCTAAGAGCTTAGCTACGATCAAACAGGTTGCATCGCTGGAGAACGACGAGCTCAACGTCTGCATCGGCCTGTTGAAGAAGAAAGTGGCCATTGACACGGCCAAAGAGGAGGGCCACCTCATCCTCAGCCTCACAGACCAGGGCAGGAAGCTCCTGCAGAAGGAGAGCCTGGAAGAATCCTTTCTCAAGAAGAAATTCCCTCTCGACCCGGCATCCCTGCAGCCAGAAGAGAAGTTCGCACTTGAATCATTGAAGAAACGGTCGATAGTCGAGCTGAAGGAGACCAAGGAGAGGACTGCAACACTCACTAAGCTCGGCAAGGACACAGCATCGAAGACCAAAGACACCAAGGTCACCGAGCGCCTCACAAGCGGCATGCTCAAGACCGGCAGCTGGAAGAAGCAGCCCTTCCGGCCATATGACATAGGCATCAACGTCCCTCAGATCAATTTCGGCAGGAGGCATTTTGTCAAGGAGGCCCTGCAGTACGTGCGCAAGGTCTGGCTCGAGCTCGGCTTTGAGGAGACCTCAGGCAGCATCATCCAGCCAGGATTCTGGAACTTCGATGCATTGTTCACGGCCCAGGACCACCCTGTCAGGGACATGCAGGATACTTTCTACCTGAAAGATATCACCTCCCTGCCGGACAAGGAACTGGTCAGCAGGGTCAAGCAGACCCATGAGAACGGCTGGACGACCGGCAGCAAGGGCTGGCGCACCAAGTGGGAGGAGAAAGAGGCAAGACGCCAAGTGCTCAGGACCCACACGACCTGCCTCTCTGCGCAGAGCCTCGCCAAGATGAGGATGGCTGACCTGCCTAAGAAGATATTCTCCGTCGGCCTCAGCTTCAGGAACGAGACCATGGACTGGTCTCACTTGTTCGAGTTCCACCAGAGCGAGGGTATCGTGGTGGATGAGAATGCAAATTTCAAGCACCTCATAGGATATCTCACTGCTTTTTTCAGGAAGATGGGTTTTCCCAAGATCAGGGCCCGCCCGGGCTACTTCCCATATACTGAACCGAGTGTGGAAGTCGATGTATATGACGATAGGCGCAAGAGATGGATAGAGCTGGGCGGTGCAGGCATATTCAGGCCTGAACTCGTAAAGCCCTTGCTCGGCAAGGACATCCCCGTGCTGGCGTGGGGCCTCGGCTTGAGCAGGATAATCATGCCTTATTACGGCATCACTGACATACGCGACCTCAACAGGAATGACCTGAAGCAGCTCAGGGAGGTGAAGGCATGGCTCAGGTAGCCAAGGCCTTGGAGAATTTCAGGCAGCACAGGATGCAGGCCTTCCACGCCAAGAGCAAAGAGGAGGTCATCGAGATAATCAAGGGGCTCATCGAGCCCGGCCAGTCAGTCGCTTGGGGAGGATCGAAGACCCTCGACGAGCTCGGAGTGATCGGTTTCATCCAGGAGAATGATTATGTCTTCATAGACGGTTTCGAGAAGGGTATCACAAAAGAAGAATCTGCTAAGAGAAAACACGATGCCTTCAACGCTGATTGGTACTTGTCCGGCGCAAACGCGATAACCGAGACCGGGGAGATATTGAACAAGGACGGCCGAGGCAACCGCGTTGCCGCAATAACCTACGGCCCTGAAAAGGTGATGATAATCGCTGGCACTAACAAGCTTGTGAAGGACCTCGATGAGGCAGAGCGGCGCATCAGGGAGTCTGCCGCGCCCCTGAACACGAAGAGGCTCGGAAAGGACACCCCCTGCGTAAAGACAGGCAGGTGCGAAGACTGCTCCAGCGATGACCGCATATGCTGCTTCACGCAGATAATCCAGCAACAGATAGTCAAAGACAGGATCCACGTGATGATCGTGGACGGCGATTACGGGTTTTAGGAATGCCTACCATAACAATCGACAGGAAATATGTGGAGAAGCTCCTGGGCAGGAAGCTCACCACTGAGAAGCTCAAGGACCGTATATCCTATCTCGGCACAGACCTGGAATCCGTCGACGACAAAGATATAGTTGTGGAGGTCTTCCCCAACCGGCCTGACATGCTCTCAGAGCAGGGCTTTGCCCGCGCTCTCTCCTCATTCATCGGCGCAAAGACAGGTCTCAGGACATATGTTGCCAAGTACAAGGATGCTGATGTCATGATAGAACCTGCCGTTGGCAAGGTAAGGCCGTACACCGCCTGTGCGATTGTCCGCAACCTGAGTTTTGACGACGAGAAGATCCGCGAGATTATCCAGATGCAGGAGAAGCTGCACACCACCTACTGCCGCAACAGGACCAAGGCAGCTATAGGGATATATCCCATGGAGAAGATAAAGCTGCCCATCAAGTACACTGCGAAGAATCCCAAAGACATCGTCTTCAGGCCTCTTGAGTCAAAGGCTGAGATGAACGGCTTGCAGATACTCTCTAGGCATCCTGCAGGCCGTGAATACGGACACCTGCTCGAAGGCAAGGAGAAGTTCCCGATCTTCGTGGACGCGCGTGGGGAGATACTGTCTATGCCCCCTATCATCAACTCCCATCTGACAGGGAAGATAACAGAGAAGACCAAGGACGTTTTCATCGAATGCTCAGGCTTTGATTATGATGTGCTGCACAGATTGCTATTGATGATAGTCACCACCCTGGCTGACATGGGCGGCACGATTGAGCAGATGAGGCTCCATTATCCCAACAAGACCTTGATGTCCCCAGACCTCTCTCTTGAGAGGATGAAACTCGACCTCAATTATGTCAACAAGGTGCTCGGGACCTCGCTCAAGCAACAGGAAGCATTCAGCCTCCTCAAGCGGATGGGTTATGGTATCGAGAACAACAAGGTGCTGATACCCTGTTACAGGGCTGACATCCAATACCAGTCCGACCTGGTCGAGGACATAGCCATAGCTTACGGCTATGAGAACTTCAAGCCAGAGCTGCCCAACATATTCACCATCGGTGGCGAATCCAGGTTCGAGAGCTTCTGCAGGACAGTCTCAGATATCCTTGTCGGATTCGGCTTGACAGAGACGAACACCTTGCACATCTCCAGCAAGGAGGTGCAGGCTGTCAGGATGGGCATCGATGACATGACTGTCCACCTCGACAACGCCTTGACATCTGAGTTCGGCGTGCTGCGCTCCTGGATGCTGCCTTCCCTGCTCGAGGTCCTGGCTAAGAACAAGCACTATGAGTATCCGCAAGACATCTTTGACATGGGGATTGTATTCTCGAAGAAAGGCGATGCAATCAACGAACGGACGCGCCTTGCCGTGGCCTTATGCTCACATGATGTTGATTTCACCAAGATAAAGCAGCACCTCGATGCCTTGATGCGCGCCCTGGACGTGAAATACGAGATGATGGATACAGAGCACCCGAGCTTCATCCCAGGCAGGGTCGGCAGGGTCAATGTGGAAGGCAAAGGGGTTGCATACATCGGTGAGCTCCACCCTAAGACCCTCACCAGCTTCGCCCTCGAGATGCCTGTTGTCGCGTTCGAGCTGAACCTGACTGATCTGTTTGAGGTTATGAATTCTTGATGAACGAATGGTTAAGGATAATTTATAGATATAATTTGTAGGTACCAGTCAAAAAAGCGAATCCGTGAATTTTACTCGGTTGAACTAATATAGGGTGGGCAGTATTTCATGCTCTTAAATCCCCAATTCTGACGCTTGGATAACCCCAAGTTCTGATGTTGTAAATGGCAAGTGCTTGCAACGCAAGCACGGCAAGAAGGCATCTTGTTGCC
>Ga0180007_10001055_pt1 | contig 39781 bp, 46 predicted proteins | sample MM_PC_MetaG_FD_121122 | JGI IMG/M metagenome (GOLD analysis project Ga0180007, IMG submission 121122) | Groundwater microbial communities from the Aspo Hard Rock Laboratory (HRL) deep subsurface site, Sweden - MM_PC_MetaG | ecosystem: Environmental > Aquatic > Deep subsurface > Groundwater... | reverse complement strand
TTAGATTTTAAAATAAATTCTTTTTTGTTATTAAATTTATTTTTCTTGAATTTGGATTCAGAAATAATATTTATTTCAATTTGTTTATCTGGTGGTAAAACTCTGTTTTGAAAAAGTAAAAATGTCATAGCTAAATTTTTTTTAATAAATTTTTCGGAGGCTATAGGGTTTCCTGTTAATTTTTTTAACTGTGTTAGATATCTCACAGCCATTATTTCTATAGGGGTTAACATTTGTTCTTGATAAGATATACCTCCCGCATACTCATCTAAATTATTGTCTTGTTTCATAATAATAAAATATTTTTTAAAAAGCCATCCAAAGTAAAAGAATTATCTGCGTAAATATTCCCCAAAGTTTTTTTTCCTGTAAACGCAATCTTTAAAGTATTTTTTGTTTCTTTAACAACCATCGATTCTTCGTTGAATTCTGATAAAAAACGTTTACCTAAAGATTTATCCCTAAACACGATTGCTTTGTAATCTTTATAGCCGGATAATTTGCAAATCCCAACTATTACCCCCCTCCAGAAATATTCCGGAAATTTAGGATTTAAAGAAATATCCCTAATTTTTTCCTCTAAATTGTTCGATGAAAAATATATACTTATTCTTTTCAAACCTTGATCCTCAGTTATACAGGGGTTTTTATATATTAAACCAAAATATTGTAATAATTTCACTAGTAAAACTTCGTGCTCAGCAGTATATTTTTCCCTTATATGAAATCTACCTGTTTTATTAATTTTATTTATTAGATAACCAGCCCAAAAATTATTTAATGGGCTTTGTGTATTGAATAAATTATCAGGTATTTTGCTTAATTTAGAACGTTTGACTTTGAATTTATTTAATATTGAGTAATGTATTTGATTTATTGCATCACCTTTTAATCTTCTATTTACTATAAAATTTAAAATTTCTTTTGAGTAAGGAATCATAGTTGACTTTACCTCTTTAAACATATATTATATTGAAGAGTTAAACTTATGAGCCCATAATAAAATGACAACAGAAAAAACCAGAGAAACTGCTTATCCAGGAGCTAGTGTTGGATTATGGATGCATGTTAGAGATTTATCTAATAAAACATTGGTTGGTCCACACAGTATAAATGACGTAAGGATATTTAATTCGGACCCTGGTAGGGTTTCCTTATATAATCCTTGTATACAAATTGTAAAAACTTTAAAACCCACTTTGGTTAGTCCGGGAACATATTATACCAGGTGGGATATTCCTACTACTTTAATACCAGGTAAGTATTATGATCAGTGGTCAGTTAATATGTATGATGGGTCTACTCCGACTAATTTAATTAAAGTTATAATTGTTGGGGAACCAGATATTTATTTATCTGAAGATATTCCTTTAGATGATTTAAAAATAGAATGTCTTACGGGAACTTTAATTAGAGAAAGTAAAGATTTTGTGGTTTTTAAATTAGTGCAACCTGAAGGAATTTTATTCCCGAAGGCAGAAGCAAAAATAGTAAAATACGTTATAAAAGACGTAGAATATGATTTAACAAAGATATCAGATAGCGTAGTAGTGACTAATAACGCATTAAATAGTTCTACTGTACTATTACCTACCGAAACTTTGGTAGAGTACAGTTTTTTTCCCTTAGATCGTAAAGAAGATAAGGCGTATTTTTATTTTGACACAACGGATGTTACTTTAGGGATTTATTACATATTATTAAAAGTGTATTGGGGGAATAGTGAAAAAATATTTCCTGCTTTTAAAATTAAATTGGAGGAATTATAATGTCGTGTTCTACTGCGGTTGATGTTAAATTAGAACTACAGACTTCTTGGGAGATGGTTCCAGAAGAATATATATTTAGAATACAGTTCACAGTTGGGGTAGTTCAAAATATTCCAAAAGAAATATTTGTGTATCAACGAGGAATACAATGTGACAGCGAAGAAACTTTTCACAATGTGGCTACCCCAGATCAAATTTCACAATTTCCAATAGATTCCCCAGAAGGAGATTGTCCCTTTTTCAGAAAATATGAAGCTGCATTTGAGTTTGACACTCTCTCTGAAGCTGAAGAATATGTTAATAGAATACGAAATGAAATAGATTTATTAGTTAGAGAATATAAAGCAGTCTTAGAAAATATTAATAAAGTTATTGTTGAAATTTTCCCCTTATCCAGTTAATAAATCTTTGCAAATTTCACTAGCAAAAATATTAAAAGCAATAAATTGTGATACTACATCAACTTCCGAAAAAATATCAGGTTTTAAATTTAAATCTAGTAGCAATAATTTCATATTATTATCTATTAAAATTTTTGTATGATCCACTATTGCTTTTATTTGCCCGTTTATCGAAGTAGTCGTGTAAGAACACTGTGTTATAATTCCTATATAATATCCGAGATTTCCTATTCGGGGATAGTCTAACAATTCTATATAATTTAAGAAAGGATTAAAATTTTTATTTAGGATAGCAGGTAGTAATTTTTTTTTTGGGTCTACTCCCCCACACCTGGCATATTTACTTAAATATAATCCTAAAAAATTCAATATTAAATCTCTGTGTATATCGTTGTAAGATTTACAGACTAAAAGTAAATTTTCCCAATATGCGTTGTTTATTATGTAACAAGATAGACAATTTTTTTTAATAAAAGTATCTATTAAAGTTGGGTTTTCGATTTTTCCTTCAAAAGAAATAGTTTGTTTTGTAGGGGCAAATGGAGAAGCCATAAAATTTACGTGTACATGTGATTTATTTTCTAAAACAGTTATGGTTGGTAAGTCTGAATAGTTTATTTTTTTTGGGATTTGAACATTTCCGAAAGTTAAATCATATATTAGATTTTTAAAACATTGTAAATATTTATCCATCATAATTTGTTACTTGTTAAGTATGTCCGAATATAACCTACTGATGTGAATATTAAATGCAATAAATTTTGCAGCTTCCGTGGCATTATTTATTGTTTCCCTGACAATTGTAGGTTTTTCTGTAAGAAAAACTATTAAACCATGACGGATTACTTCTTTTATTTTTTCATTCTTTATAATCTCTATAATCCTCCCACCTTCGTTTTTTTCTTCGTATAATAATCCACATTTTGAAAAAAATCCTTCTTGTAAATTGAATAGAGAGGTTTGTTTAAAAAATACTAGGTAATTGGGAAAAGGATTAAATTTACCATGTAATATGAAGGGTTGTAATTTTTTGATTAAAGATTTGTCGGGTTGCAAGGATTTAATACTTAGATATAACTCAAGAAATTTAAATATTAAATCTTTATGAATTTCATTATATGAATCAGCAATTTTTTTAAATAAATCCCAAGACAAATTATCTAAAATTAGGCAGCTTAATTTAATATGAGAAGTGTCTAATGTATCTTCCAAATCTTTAACAATAGGTATATTTTGAAGGTTTATAAAGTATGAAGAGTGAGATTTAGGGGATTTTTCCGTGTATTTAGAAATATTGCTTTTTGGAATGGTGGTATATATTAAATTATTATAATCAATTCTTTTGGGAATTATCACCCCATTAAAAACTATATTATTAACTAGATCTTTAAATTGTTTGAGTTGAATTGACATCGTTATTTTCGTTATGTAACGGGATAATATGATATTCCACTTTTCCCCATTCCATATATTTTTTTGATAATTTATTATCCTTGGGGTGGTTAGAATTAGCTAAGACCCCACATATTACTTTAGAAATACCACAACAAATTAATGCTTGAGTACAATCAGGACAAGGTAAACCTGTAACATAGGCTATACTATCATTTAGTGATATACCTAATTTTGTTGCAGAAAATATTGCATTTCTTTCTGCGTGTATGGTTCTTTTACAATGATTGTTTATTAAATAATGTCCCACCTCATCACAATGAGTACAACCAGGAAAACTTCCATTATATCCTGTAGATAAAATTCTGTGTTCTTTATTTGTAATAATACACCCGTGGTGAGCTCTATCACACGTTGATCTCTCAGCTATTTTATAACATAGTTCTAAAAAATAAATATCCCAAGATTTTCTTGACATTATTTTAATCCTTGATCGACTTTCTTTTTAAATAACATATCAAATAACAAATGGAATATACCGGCTAATCTATGGCATATTAATAAATAAATACCTACCCATGTTAAAGATGTAATATTAATCATTATAAATAAAAATATCACTGACCAAAAACTTAAACATACCCCACAAGAAATTAAATTACCTAAAATAGGAATTTTTAATGATATCTCTCTAAACCAATTGAATATCTTTTCTTCTCTAATAATTTTAGTAATATTTTCTGCTGCTGATGCAATAAATATCAGTTCTAACAAAGTTAATTCTATCATTGTAAATACCTTTCTAAGATTTTTACACACCTTAGCCGTGTTAGTTTTTCTATGTTTCGTTTTAGGAACTTAGAAAAAATAACCGGGCAAAAATTGATCGATTTTTATTTAATAAAAAAAGTACAAAGGTATTGTTAGAATTCTTCTAAAAACCCAAAATAATTTTACTAACTAGGAGTTTCACAGCGGATTTTCGCTGTGGAGACGTTTCGTTTCCGTAATTAACAATTTTTATTTAATAAAAAAAAAATACAAAAATTCTAACAAACTAAAAAGAATCACGTCTTTGTCCGGACGCTCGTCTGGGGCTAAATAGAGCTCTATTCGTTTACGAATTAAAATCAATTTATTATAACAATAAAGAGGTACTTTGTTAACTTTTATTTAATAATTTTTAAATTAATTTCATCAATTTTTTTAAATTCTATTTCTGCTACTTCGGAACCAGGTATTACTGGATAAAAATGATCTCTTAAAAGTTTTAAATATTGAAATGACGTATCGTATTCAGCCCATTTTTGAAGAGTTAAAACAACTTCAATTTCTTCTTTAAATTCGCTTCCAATTAACATAGGGACAGCTATTACACCCGTAGCAGACAATCCAGGCTTTGGGTAAATTTGGGCTACATACCCATCAGGCATGTGCAATATTACCCCAGTTGGAATCTTGATAAATTCTCCTTGGTGTAGTGATTGTTGTTTAGATATTCTAGCAAATAAAGTGTATACAGAACTATTCTCATTTCTTAATTTAGGTATCCATTTTTCTTCATTATTCACCGTTTTTATCTGAATAATTTTCGATGTCATCAATGTCTTCTTTCGTAATTATTATCGGGAAAAAAACCGTTTGGAATGGTTCTACCACTATTTTTTCTTTTGTAATGGTCTCATACCCATAAATATCTATTGGTAATTCATAATATTCTAGTGCGCCTATATTATTCCTTTGGAAATAATCGGCCACAAACATTCCTACAGAATCACTTGAGCAAACTCTTTGTTCTGTCATGTCTTCATGTTTGTTATTCTTTATTGTGATATTATATTTTTTATTTTCCATAGTTTGGGTCATATGTTTGAGGTTTTAATAAACGAGTTCCCCCCTCTCCATTTGGGTTATAAAAATAATAAGTTGAAGTAAATAAATCATCATCCGATTTATTTTCCGAAATTGCATTTTTGTAGTTCTCCAATACACAGCTAATACTATCCATGGAAGCCACTAACATAGCTTCTGGGGTCATAGGAGGTACAGGTGACCTCCAAGAGTATTTGGTATGATGAGAGACAATAATATGTTTGAGGGCAATAATAATATTAGGGTCTAAAGTTATTCCAAAATTATGAATTTGTATGGCCCTTTTTTCTATTTCTTCTACTCCCGCAACAGTATTATTTAATAAACCATTTATTAAAGTAGGTTTTACTTTAGTACATTCCGGAAAGTCAACCCACTCATATTCATTTACCTTACTAATGTCATGTATTAGAGCACCAAATAGGGTGATATCTTTATTAATGTTACCGTAAATACTATCTAAATTTTTATTTTCTAATAATGTTTTACAAGAATTCCAAACTTCATAAGTATGTAAAACTAAACCGCTTCTCATACTGTGATGATTTTGTTTGCTAGCTGGTAAAGTACAAAATTTTTCTTTCCAGGATATATCTGAATTTAAATTATCTCTCAACTGTTGAATTGTGTAATTCGTGTAAGTGAATTCCAACATTTCCTTTAATAATAATTCTGGGTTTTTAACGGTCCTTATAAGATTTTCATAATTAGAATCCCCGACATAATTTGATATAACATAATGCACTAAATTCCATCTAGTACCATATTGTGGATGGTCAACTCCTTCTAATTTAGCCTCTATATACACTCCTTTTTTTAGATAAGGAGAAAGAATATCCCAATCTTTCACCCAGGTAAAACTTAATTTATTACCTAATTTTAGATCATAATAAGATTTATTAGCTTTAGTCAGTCTTTTTTGAATATCTATCACTCTGAAAATTTCATACGGTAATTCAGTTTTTATTTGTACTTTAGATAAATCTGTTTTGTGAGTAATAACCACTATTTTCCTTTATCCGTTTGAGAAAGACAGGGTATGAAAATGGGTTTTGTTTGTGAATTTAAGTATGTATCCCACATACCTAATTTCACATAATTTAATAAATCTATCCAAGAATCTAAAACGGTTTCATTTTCAGGAGATTTATTTTTCAAATTACCTATTCTCGAAATTTTATTACCTATCATAAATAATATAGAGTCGGTTTCAGTAATTCTTGAATTGTGACCACTCATAATATTTGCTATTACACTAGCTTCTTTAAAGTTTTTTAATCTATTATTATCATTTGAATAATCCTTTCCTTTACTAATTAATATTTCTTTAGAAATTTCATCTACAATATCCATAAATTCATTAAATGATAAAAATGATTTTTGTAATTTTTTATAATTCATTATTTTCTACTTTTGATTTTTCTTTTATTCTATTTAAACATTGTAAACATTTTTTTAACAGTGAAAAAGCTTTTTTGTCTTTTCCGTTTATTGTATTTTTAGAGTAGACACAATGATTAATATAAGAAAGTAGATTTGTAAAATCTAGTGTAGACAGCATATAATTATTTTTTTTCACATACTTAAAAAGTATCTTCACTTGCTCCCATTGAGCAATAGCCATTCTTAATTCTTTATTTTTTTTCATATTTCAAAATAAGGTTTCCCACACAAAGATGCATTTCTATTACACTTATTCCATTTAATTTTACTGCCGCATCTACAATGATGATTACTGTGTCCTTTTTTACATGCTGGGCATTCTAATATTGGTTTTATATTAAAATATCTCAATATAAATTTCCTTTTTAAAAGTACCCTTATTTCTTTAGTTAAATCCAAGTTAGAAATAACAATTCTTTTATTTCGTTGTTTTTGATGTAAGACAACATAATGACATTTTTTACAAATAAATTTTATTGACCAAATATCAACATGCATTTAACTGCATCCAGTGCTAAAGTCACAATCCAAACAAATAAACCCATTCCTACAACCCGGAATAGGCATTAAATTCATACTGTGACATTTTAAACAAAAGTTTTGTCTTTCTTTTGGGATTATACCCCCCAAAAATTTGTTTTCTGTTTCTTTTGAATAATAAGACGATATTTCTTTTTCAGTATAAAGATTTTTATGAAAATAATCAATTGCCTTAGCAACCGCTGCCGGACCACTTTTAGCCCCAAAAGGACCTAATAATTTTGAGTCTGAAAAAGATACATCAGATTTAAATTTACTCAATCTTTCTACAAAATAATTAGGGTCTACGTTACAGCGTATAGCGATAGACATGGTTGTAAGCAAAGCATCAGCCCATACCAATACTTCAGACCCTGGCGTACCTATGCTGGCATAGGTTTCTAAAATTTCTTTAGTATTAGGGTCATATCTGATGTGTATTCTAATTTTACCTATTGGTGTATGAAATCTATATTGAATTTCGGGGCCTACCGGAGGAATAAATTTCTTTTTATTTAAGCTCAAATCATCTTTTTTTAAGGCCATTGGTTGATTGAGTCTTGCCCCATCTCTATAGACAGTTATACCCTTGCAACTTAAATTCGTTGCCAAGCAAAATATTTCCTCTACATCATTTACAGTGGCATTATTTGGTAAGTTTACAGTCTTGGATATAGAAGTATCACAAGATTGTTGAAAAGCATCTTGCATTCTAACATGATATTCTGGTTCAATTTCTCGTGCCGATACAAAGATTTTTTTATCTTCTATTGAAATATTAGAAATTTTTCTAATTGATCCGCTTTTTATTATTTCCTTTAATTGAGAATTATTCAAAGAATATCTAGCTTTTAATTCTGGGTGAATTTCCATTAGAATAGTCCCACCCATAACATTTCTTTCATAAACACAACTAAATATAGGTTCAACACCTCCTGTACATCCAGCGATAATAGATGTAGTTCCATTTGGAGCTACTGTAGTAGTGCAAGCATTTCTTCTTTTTATACCCTGTTTTGCATGCTTAGAATTTTCCCAATAATTATATGTGCCTCTTATTTCACCCAATTTTTCTGATACACTGTCAGCAGTATCTCTAAGTTCTTTCATTATTTTTTTACCCAATGCAATAGCTTTGTCGCTGTTGTATGGTATATTCATCATGATTAGTAAGTCAGCCCACCCCATAACCCCCAAGCCAATTTTTCTAGTACCTAATGTAGCCGTCTCAATTTCTTTCAATGGATAATTATTTATATCAATAGTATCATCCAAAAATTCAACAGCTAACATGATATCATTGTAGAGTTTATTCCACGCTATATTTCCGTCTTCAAAATATTTCGATAAATTAATAGTCCCTAAATTACACGATTCCCAAGCTAATAAAATTTGTTCCCCACAAGGATTAGTAGATTCAAATTTTCCTATATCAGGAACGACATTATCTTTTTCCATTTTGTCAATAAAACATAAACCTGGTTCACCAGTTAAGTGTGCTTGACTAATAATTAATTGCCAAACATCTCTGTTTGTCCAATATTGTTTAGAATCTATTGTTTCTTCATCTAAATCTTGTAACTCATATTTTTTCAAACTTAAATTTTTAGGTAAATAGTATTTAATTTTAGTCCTGTGATTAATAACTGCTAAAGGGGTATCAGGTATATTTTTAAGGTCTCTAATGAATTTATTTGTAATTTTTACGCTAATATTAAAGTTATCGAATTTTATCAAATCTTGTTTTGCTATTATAAATTTTAATATGTCAGGGTGATGAATACTCATCATTGCCATATTAGCTCCTCTTCTAGTGCTACCTTGCGTAATAGCGTTTGTCGCTGAAGAAAAAACTTCCCAAAATGACAGAGGGCCAGATGTTTTTCCACCTGTTGATTCTATAATGTCCCCAGTTGGTCTTAGTCTGTCTAATGAAAATCCTACTCCACCACCACTACATTGAATTTTGGCTGCAGCAGAAATTGCATAAAAAATTTCATCTATAGAATCCCCCACAGGTATTACAAAACAACCTGACAACATTCCTAATCTTCTACCTGCATTCATTAATGTTGGGGTGTTAGGCATAAATTTCCCCTCTACCATTAAGTCATAAAATTTTATAGCTTGTTTTACTACTTCTTCTGTAGTTTTCCACTGCAATTCTGCTATTGTTACATTATTAGCTACCCTCCAAAATAATTCTTTAGGGGTTTCAATTGTTTCCCCCTTTATATTTTTAGATAAATACCTGGTTTTAAGTGTAATGAGAGAGTTTTCAGTTAGTTTTGGATCTTGTAAAGAATTAAATAGCTTTTCTTCTGAACAAAGTTTTGAGAATTCTTCTAAATTAGTTAAATTGTTTTTATCGAATTTCATTTTTTTTTGATTCCCCATAAAAATTTAGACAAAAATAAACTTAGAAGAAATGCACCATAGGCTCTGCCTGAGGCTCCTTCCAGTATGAACTATTCGTTCACAAATCTAATTTTTTTTTAAAAAAAAATATACTTGATTTTTGTCTAAATTGAAAAAGAAACTAAGATTTTAATTCTATATTCTCAATTTCATCAGAATTAGAATTAAGAGCGGGTTGGTTATCCCAAAAGTTTGAAATGTTTATGATGGTTCCAACTTCATCAGGGTAAGTAAAAGTTTCAGTGTACAATACAGGAGAATTATCTTCAGTTTTACCTACCATACTCATTACGAGTTCTACCTTAAGCTTCCCTTCTTTATTTCTGATATTACCATTGATAGCAGTAAATTTTGATTTAGTTACACCATTTACTTTTTTATCATTTATAAAAATTTCACCAGATTGTGCTGTTTCGTTAAATTTAAATGTAATATTGTTCATTTTAATCGTATTGTTTTTTCCAAAAAGAACTTCTTCTACCGATCTTGAATCTTGGCCAAAATAAAAGCTTCGGCCTTGCTTTGTACTTTTTCTCAAATTTTATACTAGGATTTCTTTTAATAGCCATAATCTGATACCTCTATTTCTGAGTCTATTTCTAAGAAGAAAATAAATGCTGTTAATAAACACTCCCAAATAGTATCCCCAAAGAATTTTCTTATGGTAGTAAAATCATCAGAATAAATCTCTACATTAAACCTTTTTTCGGTTGAATTTATTTCCAGATTTCTCTCAATTTTTTTTATCTGAAAATAAGCATTTTCTAATAATTGTATTAGATTAGAAATTGTAGGAACCCATATAAAGTTTATTAGAACATCACTTAAATTTGTATATGCGTCCATACAAGAAGATGGATTTTCTTGAACAAATATCCAAGTACCCCCATCTAAAAATAATTTACCGTAAGAATCCCATTTTTTCCATACTAAATCTCCATTTCTAGGAACCCAAGGAATTAATTCATAATCATGAATAGTTTTCGATAATACTTTAATATTTTCTGGTATTTCTAACATTATTATAATCTCTTTTTATTATTTAGTAATATATTTAAAAAACCAAATAACCCAATTAACACCTGTAAAAAATAGTCAATAGTATTTGTCCTTCGTTCGTTTTTCTTCATTAAGTATAACTTCCCTACCTAAATTTTCAAGGATTTAATTTTTCATTCAAATAAAAGTTTTACCTCTGTAATATCTTCTTCTGAACCATTATCCGCTTTTAAAATTAAATTAAAATCATCTAATAATAATCCACCCTTTTGAGGATTTACTTGTTTTAAAAAAAGAAGTAGACCCTTAACCCATGAAATAAATTCTATTTTCGTTCGACCTGTTTTGGACGCCTCCTTTTCTAACCCATTCAAATTAATATTGTGTAAAATAGCCCTAATAATATTGTATTTATATCTTAGTATGTTAGGCTCTTTATTGACAACCGTACCTAATACCCACTTTCTAGCTACACCTCTCATATATTTGGTTTTATATTTATTTATTTTAAATCCATGTTTTTTACAAATAAGAGTAATAGAATTTACAAAGTCATCTAACTCACTTTTTATAGGAATATTCGGGTTTGATTCTGATGGTTCCGATAATTTAGGATAATCTTTATTAGTGCTAAATGTCAAATCGTCGGCGTAACGGGTGTAGTTAAGTTGATACTTATCACTTAATTCTTTTACTTCTTTATCAAAAAATGCATAGCTTACTAAATTGGAAATAATCGGCGAAGTAGGAGCACCCTGCGGAACAAAATTGTGAAAAGTTACTAATTCCGAAATTAATCTATTTACAGAATCTGGGTATTTAAATAACATTCTTAACATTACATTAACATGCCATTGTTTTATAGAGGGAAAAAAATTTTCTATATCTAGAGACATTACTATTTTTTTTCCAGCATGAATTTTAGCTGTATCAACAATAGAAACCCCCTTTCTAAAACCAGTGATATATTCAGGTAATTCAAATTTAGATAAAATTTTATTAGCTATTTGTTTTTGTATATATTTTAATCTTTGTTCAGGGTCGCACAAGTGTCTAAATTTTGTTTTGCCCTTTTTGTTTTTTTTAGGGATTTTAAACGTTTTATATAAATTATTTTTATTAATTCTGGCCCACCAAAGGGTTTTTGATTGAATCCCTAAAAAATTTGACAAACTATTTTCATCCACTATAATGGGTATATGTTCATTATCTCCCGAAAGTAATTCTGTTAAGTCTTCTACTGTAAATGTTTTATCATCAATAAAGACAAAAGTAGCGTCCTTTGATAATCCTTCTATCGTCATTATTTCCCCTTATTGTATCAGTGAATTTAATTTTATGGTTATAGATTTAAAACAAATAGTAGACAATCGAATTAAATCCGGTAAAAAAATAAGAAAATCCGATTTAGCAGAAACTATTATGACTTTAAAAGGAAAACCTTATTCTTTAGAAAGATATAGGATGTTAAGAAATATTTTTGATATACCTATAGATATTTTTTATGAAAGAATTATAAAAGCCGGAAGACAAGTGTCAAAGTCAACATTTAATTCAAAAGATTTAATATTAGATTCTGTATCCATCCCGTTTTTAAATTCGTTGTATGTAGCACCATTAAAAGAACAAACAACAAGATTTAGTAATAATTATTTAGGCTTTGATATAGAACACACTTCTATTATTAGAGATAATTATATTAGTAAAGATACAGTAAAAAATGTATTATCCCGTGGATTTAATAATGGCTCTTTAATACAATTGACTTATGCGATTGTTGACGCTGATAGAGCTAGAGGTATTCCCTCTGATAAAGTAGTTTATGATGAGGTACAGGATATTTTGGTTGATGTAGTGTATGTTATCAACGAATGTTTATCCGCTTCAGAATATAAGTGGATAAATTATACAGGAACCCCAAAAACTATTGATAATACACTAGAGGGTTTATGGTTAGACAGTACCCAATTTGAGTGGTCCATCCCTTGTTCTCATTGTAAATCTATAAATATACCGGATGAAGAGCATATCTATAAAATGATTGGTTCAAAAACTATTATATGTCACAAATGTAAAAGTTCACTCAATACTATGGAAGGAAAATGGGTAGCCAGAAATATAGATGCAAGAGAATGTACTGTGGCCGGATTTCATATTCCACAAATTATTTTACCAATGCATTGTGAGAGTCCAAAAGCTTGGAATCTTTTATTAGAAAAAAGAATAAAATACCCACCGGCTACTTTTGCTAATGAATGTTTAGGTTTAAGTTATGATATAGGTGGTCGATTAGTTTCTCTGGAAGAATTAAAAAGATGTTCAACAGGAAAGTTATATGAACATTACGAAGATAGTATGGGCATCCCTTGTATTGTGGCTGGAATAGATTGGGGTATCTCAGCTGTAACTTCTCATACTGTCTTAGTTATAGGAGGTATACTTCCTGGGAATGAGCCTATATTTAGAGTAGTGTACGCTAAAAAATATTATACTATGGATATACTTGATCAAATTTCAGATATTATTGAAATTTGCAAAAAATTTAAAGTTAGAATTATAGGTTCCGATGTAGGAGTAGGAGCCACTAATAATCAAATTTTAAAAAGAGCATTCGGTGATGATAAGATATACCCCTTTAACTATGCTACCGCAAAAAGAATATTAAATTATAATAATAATAGTGCGTGTTTTATTTTAGATAAAACTTCTAGCTTAAATCTTTTATTTATGGCATTAAAAACTAAACATATTCAATTATTACCCCAGGATTTTATGATAGAGAATAGATTTTATGATGATATATTAGCTGTTCATGAAGAACTTATTGATACACCTAGGGGTATTCATAAAGTCTTTAACAAACAAAGTAAAAAAATTACTGATGATTTCCTGCACGCCTTGAATTTTGCTGTTATGACAGGATATAAAATAATCGATCATCCCGTAACTAAAATGTTGACTAATTATAATTTAGAAGAATTGGATGAATTAGATAATCGCTTATTAAGTTATACCCCTTGGTCACCGTCATTTTGATCGTTTTTTTCTATTTGTTTTGCGGGTAATTGACTAATAACAGTAATTTTGATTCCTGTAAATATACTCTTTGTAGACATTCTTTCTGCAATTATAGCGTAATTACACACTGGTTTATCATAAACTTCTTTGAACATATTTAATAATGCCATTGCTTCAAAACTACTATCAGATATCATTTCAAAACTATTTGGCCCAGCAACTTCAATCTTCATATTGATTTTCCTCTTTTTCCATGTAATATTCTTTGGAAGCATACTTTAACACTTCAATTATTCTTTCAATATCTTCTCTGCTTAAATTAAATTGTTTTACTTCATCCACATATTCTTGAGCTTCAGATAACACTGTTTCCAGTCTTTTAGCTCTTTCTTCTTGTCTTTTTATAGAGAATTCTAATTTTAAAGCTTCGTCTTTCAGTTCACTATTAGTATAGTTTATTATTTTAATTAATACTAAACTTAACAAAATAAGTAATAGATTACATATACACAGTATATGCATCGTCATTGAGGTGGTGTTTTTCATTCTATTTCTCCTGTAGTACCCCATGAATCACCCGTTTCTGTGTCTATTCTAAGTGGGACTTTACCCAACCATTTATTTTCTTTTAATCTATTAGTAACCATTATTTCTAATAATAAATTTTTTCCTTCTTTTATTTTTGTTTTTGGTATTTGGGTTACAACACTATCATGTACCGTTGTTAAAATTCTACCCTTAATTTCTTCAGGAAATCTTTCGGAAGTTTCACATACAGATTTTAAGGTGATATCACTACCGTCCCCTTGAACTGGAGAATTTTGGGCTTTTCTTTTAGAACTACTATCTAATCCTGCTCTTCTGACTTCAATAATGGGAAATCTTCTTCGTCTTCCTGATTTAGTCAATACGTACCCATATCTTTGGGCTTCATAATGCTTGTTATTGATATAATCTTTTATTTTACTAAATTTATTTAAAAAATTATCGATTAATAATTGAGCCGATTCTAAGTCTACCCCTAAATTTTTAGCTAAACCCCATTTAGTAGTACCGTAAACTATACCAAAGCCAACAGCTTTAGCCCTGGTTCTCATATCGATGAATTTTTTATCTCTTTCTACTTTTACTTTATTAAATATTTCATCGTAGTCATACCCAAATACTTTAGAAGCTACAAATGAATGCAAATCTAAGTTATTAACCAATGCCTCTATAAGAAAGGGGTCTTCTGAGTGTGCGGCTAAAATAACCATTTCTAATTGAGAGTAATCAGCAGTTAATATTGTGTAAAAATCAGAATCTGGTACAAAAATTTTTTTTACATTAACTTCATGTTCTTCATTTTTTAATGTGTATGTCATATATTTTGGTGCATTATGCAAATTTGGATTGCTGCAACTTAAACGACCGGTAACAGTTCCTATTAATTTATAGGAAGGATGTACTTTACCATCCGGAAATATCTGATTGTTTATATTCTTTAAAAAAGAAGAGTTTAATTTTTGGACTGTTTTATAAGCATGAATTTTTTCTAATACAGAATTTTGTTTTTCCTCTAATAATTTCAATCTTACTTTTTTATCTAATACTGGTAATCCTGTAGGGGTTTGTCTTCCTTTAATTGGGGAATACCCTAAATGGTCAAAAACAATTTTTCTTTGGTCAGCTATAGCATCTATATTTAATTCACCGGGAAATAATTCCTCTATTTCTTTTTTTAATTCTATAACATCAATGTTCACTTTTTTTTGGATGTCTTCTAAATATTTTTTGTCTATTTTGAATCCACCTGTTTCTAACTTTACTGCAGCGTAAGTAGCTTCAGTCATTAACCCCGTAGCTAAAGAATAAATCTTTTTTTCTTCATTTTTCCCCTTTGAATTTAATGTTTTAAGTACAGTTTCTGAAGAAGCGTTTAAATCTAACCCAAACAAATATCTTAATTGTTTACTAAATAATTGAAAAGTCATATCCGTATCAGCCGCTGCATACAATAATAAATCTTTCTCTAGAATTTCTGAAACTCTTCCTGATTTTATAAAATTAATAACATTATTATTTTCTTCATAACCCCCATATTCAGGTAAGAAATCCCAAACTAATTTTTTTAAGGTATATTCCCCCTTTGCATTTCTTTCTTCACCTCCAGCTCTGTTTTCATCTATGAGATAATGATTTAGCATTGTGTCAGCTTGTAGATTATTTACATTAATACCCTTAGTTATTAATAGATACCCTATATCAAATTTACCATTGTGGGGTATTTTGGGTGTAGAACTTTCCAATAATTTTTTAATTACACCCCATGAATTATTACATAGATTTTTAGTTGGAATAGCACAAGCTAACCCTTTACCCCACGCAAAAGAAATAGCTAAAACATCCGCATTTATTGCATGAGGACTTAACCCAGTTGTTTCTATATCAAAAGAAATAGATATATCTTGTCTGTCTATTAAAGGTTCTAATACACCTTTAATTTCTTTAAATGTTTTAGGAAAAATATAGTTCTCAGACATTTTTTTTATATTTGATTTAATATACCCATTTATGGCTATATTCTTAGCTTTTTTAAAATCATGTAATAAGGTAGACCATAAATCAGGAGCTTTATTAACATCGCTAATAGAATGAGTCGGGATGATGAAAAATTTATGATCTCCGATTTTATGTTCTATTATTTCCCCCCTATTTTTTTCTATAGAAGTTAATTTAAATAATTTTTCATGTGAAGTAGCTTTACAAGCTTGACGCCCCATTAAAATTACTACCTTTGGTTTTAATAGAGTTATTTTGTGGCTTAAGATAACCCCACATTGCCTAATAGCTTTTACATAATCATCACCCGTAGTTTTAAGTTCATTGTAACACATAACAGCAGTGGTTAGATACCACTTTATCGGGGAATTTATTCTACATTCCTTATCAATAAAGTTTTTTATTCCGTACCATTTATTAGAGTTCAATGCAAAACCAAATCTACCTGGGGCGTATTTATTTTCGTTAAAGGGAATATCATCATAACCAGGTTTATCCCCCACGATTAACACATCTAAATTTTTTTCACTAACAAAATTTAAAAAATCATCGGTTTCTTTAGTTCTGTTTTTGTCTATATAGGGACATTTATTGCATTGTTGAAATTTTTCTTGGGGGTAAACACAATAAGAGATATCACTGGTTAAATTTTCTTTAGTAACATCCATTCTTTCTACAGACTGAAATTTTTTAGGAGCTATCATTTTCTTCTACTTTTCCAAACAATTTGTTTTTTTCTAATTTCCAAGCTGAAATTTTTCTATTATTTCTAATAATTCTATGAGTCGCTTTTCCAGCTTGAGTGGGGATAATAATTTTATTCCTTAATAATTCAGATGCAATGGTAGATATGGTGTAATTACCTTGTGAACTAGAAACTCTTTGAACTTGATTAACTGCTATTGCTGGAAACAAATATACATAATCATCCTCCTCAAAACCCATCTGAGTTCCACTCACGCTTTCAGTTAAAATACAAACCCCACTAGCTAATAATTCACCCACAATATCTATAAATGTTCTTTCTTTTTGTTCATCTTGAGCTCCAGCGACGTTAGTGGTGAATAGTGCTTTAGCATATATTTGTGCTTCTCCCATTAATTGATCCATTCTCGTTTGTGGTAACTCAAATTTCTCTACTAAAAATTTTAAAAAATAATATAAACCGCTTATAGTTTCTTGCAACTGATAGTATGCCCTGACTTCTATTTTTGGGACTTCTGTTAAACTTATTAATGCTAAAGGATTTTTTACTTGACACCACGCTATAAAGTGGGGGACTATAGCTCTTAATCTGGATCTATTACTAATTATTATATTAACTTCTTTAACATTAAATGAATTAGTTGGTGGGTCTATAATTACAGTTCTACTTAAAGTAGAAGGCTCGTTTATTGGTACATCTTCCCCAACGAATATTGTACCAAAACATTTCATAGTAGCAGTTTTTCTTAATTCATTTTTACCTGTGTTAGCCATCCTAGCCCTTCCCTGCATGTCATAAAGGGCTTGAATTATTTCCATGACTTGTTTGTGATTAAATCTTCCTTGTTTAATATCATCCACAAAAATGGGAGCATTTTTTACAGCACTGATCATTATTTCTATACTATTTTTAGTATTACCCCCATGCGGTCCAGCAAAGTCCACGGGCCAATCATAGTGTAAATTCATAAAACATCTAGCAACTGTAGTTTTTCCAGATTGATATTGTCCCTTGTGAAATATTACGTGGGGATAAGAATTACCCTCAAGCAATGGTGTAATGTGACAACTCATGATATGGCCTAAATACATTAGAGTCAAACTATGATGATGAGTTTCTATTAAATGGTCTAGGATTAAATCTCTAGATTCTAATAATTCATCCCTATCTTCGTTTAAATATAAATCACTTCGGCTTATTATATCTATACCACTCTTAAATTCATAATCTTTATTTTCTCGTATTATCCCATTCTCTATAATTAGAGTGGGGGTAACATACGTTTGATTTTTTTCTAGATAACCAATTTTATCAACCCCACTAACTAAATGTACTTCATGTTGAGTATTAGCAATTAAATTGGAAAGTAAGGGTCTAACTTTTGGATCGCAAATAATACCTAATGGTTCTTTCGATCTTATCCAAGTTTCTATTGATTCTCCCGAAGTTAAATTTTTAGCCTCCGTTTTAAAATTACCCCTCTTTTTCCCGTTTACTAAAATAGTCCCCTCCACAGTTTTATATTCTTCATCGTCAAAAGTAATAACCCGTTCTATTTTTATTATGAAATTAGTAAGTTGTCTGAATTTAACTTCCTCTGTTTGTTCGTCGTATAATTTTAAAGCATAACCATAATTGTCTGCGCCAAAAGACTGTCCACTAATATTAAATAATGAATGAGTTTTTTCTGCGTTCTCGATAGTTTGTTTTAAAACAATGGAGTTTATTGCAGGTTCCATTTTATTAATTTCAGTAACATAATCCTCTAATTCAAAACCACATAATCTATGTTCTGTAGCTTCCGAAATTAATAAATTTCTTAGGTCTACTAAATCTTCTTGGGTTTGTTTTGTCGAAATTTTATAATTTTTTATAGCTTTAGAGGCTAAGTAGATAGGGATTAATCGTGTTTCATTGTTTAAATCTGCTAATAACTCCTTTACATTTTTAGTTTTTGAGAACAAATCAGCAGGGTCTTCCCCTAAATTTAATGATCTATCTGAATAAGCTTTAGGATGAGTTACAGATAATACTATATTTGTATTTTTAGCTTGGGTGGAACATTTTCTTATATACTCATCCCCCCCTTCGTCGTCATCCGGAAATAATACCACTTTTTTAAAGCCTAAAAACTCTAAACGTTTGAAGGATTCTAAAGAAGTACCAGGAGCACCAGACCTACATAAAACTGCCGCCCTATCAAACATATAGTGAAGTACCTTGGATTGAAATACCAATAAATCAAATTCCCCCTCAACAAGATAAACATTGTCTACCTCATCAGGATCCAATAAATTTAACCCAAAGAAACCAATGTCACCTGTTTTTGGGCCCATAAAATAAGCTTCGCTACTATTACCTCCTATCTTCCTAATTTTTATTCTACTAATTTCTGAGAAATAACTATAATAAAAAAAAACCATCCCATCTATTATTGCCTCTGATTTTTTTAATTTGAATGGAGTTACGCCATATTTTTTTAGAATAGCCCCGCCAAACTGCTCTTTTATTAATTCGTAATTAAAAAAACCAATTGGGAATTTAGAGGCTAAGGAAATATCGTGAACTCCTTTTTTTATTAACCAATCTTGTGCTAATTTAGCGGATTCATGTGTTAATAATAGATTATTTGTTATACTTAGTAATTCTTCAAAGAATTTATTACGTTCTTCTCTTTCATGGACTTCATTTACTAAATTATTTAATTCTTTATTAGTTACATCAAGAACAGAATCAAAAGATTTTATTTTATTTATTAAAGTTTTTATTGCTTCTTCTGTAGAACAATTTTCTGCGCGTTTTATGAATTGCGTTGCACCACCGCCAACATGTTCCCCAAAACAAAACCATCTATCCCAACCATCAGCTTCTGTCTTTATACTAAAGCTAGGTGTAGTATCACTATGAAAGGGGCATCTTGTATTATGAGAGGTGGTAAATTGATATGAGGGAAAGTAAAATCTAGCGAGCTCTACTAGATTTATCATTTTTTCTAGATCTCTCACCGATTCTTTATTATAAGAGTATCCTTTTTTCATTGTTCCTACTTTTGTTCAATAACTTATTACGATATTGGTGAGATCGCAGTATCCGAGATACTTAACATTTATAATTTAGTCTTTGGACTAAAAAACATTTTTCCGTAACAGAAAAAGATACTTATTGACCTATCAAACTATATTTTTAGGAACATCTATTTCTATATCTGGTTCTCCTGTACTTTGTTCTTTTTGATCAACTTCACTTACTGTACCAGCTTCTAATCTTTGTATTTGATCCCAAACTTTAGTTGTGTATTTTACAGATAATTCTTCCAATATTCCTTTATATTCACCCTTTGTTCTGATAGTTTCTTTTAAGACTATTACCCTATATGCCCCACCATCTATTGGTTTTGCAGTGGATATTAGAAATGTCTTACCAAATATAGGTAAAGTTGGGTCATTTCTAATGGCATTAAATATTTGTCTACCTATTTTAGCGGATGTTTTATAAAATTGAAATACAGCCACTTCCGAAAAATTGTTTATTACACCCAATAAATTATAATGAAAAGTGCACTCCGATGGTTTAGCTTTAGTAAATTTTTGATGTTCGCAATCTACACAAAATTGTGAATATTTATTGTCTACTGGTCTCTCTGCTCTAGGAGAAAAACATTCAATACTTCTGTTAGTTCCGGAGGTCCACTTAGTTCTGGAATTCCAAATTACTAAGGGGATAACGGATATTTCGCTACCTAATATTCCCCTTTCAGTATAAAAATCACCCAATTTAGATCCTTCGGGTGCATAGGTAGAGGTTGGCTGAAATATTTTTGCATAAACCAATCCTTCGGAAATAGAGGAATTATCAGATAAATCCCCTGTTTTTTTAATTGGTGGTTCTAATAAAGTGGTAATTGCTGTTTGTATTTCACTAGGTAAATCACTAATAAGGGCTGGTAAATTTCTGTTTTCTATCATGTTTTTAATTTTGAGGTTAAATGTAAGTATACAAGAGGATATCCCTTAACTTAAGATTTTTTTACATTTTCTTTTTTTCTTTTTTAAAGTTATAGCATAAGTATATGTTTGTCCTATTTCATATACCGTCATTCCCGTAGATAAACGATTCTGCTCTTTCATAAATTTTACTGTACCTATACCCTCGTTGGGAATGAAAATAACTAGGTCATCAAATTCAGTAATATCTTCGTTGTTTATTGGTATAAATTTAACTATAACCTCATATACTTCTACCAATTCTTTGTAAACATTCCCGGATTTTTTTGTTAAAACGGGATTGTCAGCATTAATTAATTTATAATTTCCGTCTTTAGTTATTTCAACAAAAGCTTTTATTTTTTTATTAATTATTGTTGTCGCTTTATTTTTTTTATTAATAATTTCGCTGTTTTTAATAGATAAATCTTTTGAGAGTTTACTATCCTCATTTATATTCGTTTTTGGTGGTCTACCCCTTTTCTTCTTTTTTTTAGGGTATAGAGCTGCATTGATTTCATCCATATCTATCTCATTACCATGCAATTTGTCACCTCCTCTTCTTTTTCTTTTTTTTCAATATTATAACTTTTTTATAGATTTCTTTTTCTAAGTTCAGATTCTTTTGCATTGCTGTGTTAATTGCATCGCACTGGTTATTTAATCCGTAATAACACGGCGGGCAATAACAAGAAACAAGAACCGGACACTTTAATTTAGGACAAAAAATAAACAGATTGTTTGCTATTTCAAATTTTAATATGTTAAGTTTGTAGAGTCTAAATCCTTCTCTCCAAAAAGAAGGTTTTCGTCTAGACATTGGTACAATTCCTTTGCATCTAAATTTTCTATTTGTGTTTCTTTTGATGTTCCCTCAGTTTGGTTTATATCGTCCCCTATAATATCATTTCTCCAAATTAGTCTAGGTTGACACGAATGAAGATTATGTCGGATATCTTTAAATGCTATAGGACATTCTCCTGCTATTCTCGAAAACAAATTTTTGCAAAACTGACATGGGTTATCATAAGTTTTACCATTTAATAAAATTTGCATATCATCTGCTCTACTAAGAATAATATTTGATAATTCTTTGTTTATAAATCGAGAAGAGGCACAACCCGTTTTACTAAAAAATTTTTTGACCTCCCAAGATTGTATTTCTTTTTTTTGTTCATTTATTTTAGGTGTAAAAGGTATAACTGTAATAAATTCATTTATTTCAGAGAATACCTCGTTAGCTGTTTTAACAAAAGTATTGGGGGGAGTATAACCCCCCCATAATTTATATAAACAGAAAATTTTCTCCCAGTGTACTTTTTTTAAAAGATAGGCATGTCTAAATACTTTTGTTATATTCACCCCACACCCTATTAAAAATGAATTTTTTACAAATGTAGAAATTTTAGAGGATATTTTTAATACAGTATTATCTTTCCACTCGAATGGTTTAGGGTTAATTATCAATGTCTTGGCCGTAATTGGTTTCGTTGTAACCAAAATATCCTCCTTCTTCTACTTTTACCACTTTACCCCATTTGGCCGGGGGTTTACCACGGTCAGTAATTAGCCAAATTACTGCTACATTTTTAGGTTGTTTATCTGGGGCACTACCATAACCATCGGTAGAATAAACAATTATATCAGGATTAATTTCTTTTATAATGGTTTCAAGCGGTAAAATAAAATCAGTACCCCCCCTACCTAACATTTTAAGATCGAAATCTTCCGGTCCATTTATTTTTTTAATGTTATGAATTTGTGTGTCAGCCATAGCTGCCCACAGTTCAACTTGTTCATAACATTCACACAAAGACCATAGTAACCCATAACATTTTGCTAGTGTTTTTTCACTCATGGACCCACTAGTATCACTAATAAAACCAATTTTATAACCCCTAGCTGTTTTCTTTCCCGGAAATTTTATAGCTTCTTTTATACCCCATAATCTTCTAGTCGGTCTAAATAAAGATTTCATTCGTATATTCGGCATTCCAGTCATAAGCTCACCTTGTAATATTTCCATCCAATCAGGGTGTACTTCTGGTTTGATCCATGTCTGTAATTGTTCTCTTACGTACCCAGGAAGATTTCCAGCAGATTTTTCGTGCTTTTTAACGCAATCATCTATGTAGTCTTTAAAGTGTAGTTCTTGTCTAGTATTCGCTCTTTTTAAATCTTTTTTATTAGCCTCGATTAAATTACCAGACTTATCTATTTTATTGCCCCATAAATGCTCACTAACTAATTGTGACATGTCAATAGCTTCTTTTATTTTAGGATCTGCATATAATAATTTAGTATATTCTTCCATTGATAGTTTATTAGGCCATTTAGTATTCCATTTAGACGGAAAAAAATATCTATCGGTATAGTGTTTGACATCTTTATAATGTTCTACTATATTAGAATTATCCGCCATATCCGCCGCAATATTAAATAATTTATGGTGTAATAAATCAGTATATTCCATATGTGTATCCCAAAATCTTTGAACATGTTTTAGTATTAAATGAACCATTTCGTGTTCAATAAGAAATTCAAATTCTTCTAAGTGTTTTAGTGTTTTAAAATAGTTTGGGTTGTAAATTAATTCTATTCCCACCTCTGATTCTTCACTAACCACTACAGCCATTGTTTTGCAAACAACATCTGTTACTTCTCTTCTAGTAATACCTGAAGCCACTCTAGCATAAAAACTTTTTTTATAAATTAATCGTGTAATTGCTTCTTCTATGTCTAGTGGTTTATTATTTATTTCACCATCTACAACTAATTGTTTTGTTAAATCATGCTCATTAATCATATAATATTTCCCCCTAATAATTCTTCTGAAGCTTCTCTTTTTAGTATAGAAATAGCTAAAACTCTAACCTCCTCGGGGAATTGAGATATAACTGATAAAAATCTAATAGGCTCACTTATTTTAGTATCTTTTAAGTCTTTCATAGAAGCTGGTTTTAGTATTACATAATCATCCCCCCACTCATCTACATTATAACACTTATTCGTTAAATTAGAAAAGTAATTGGGGTAATCTTGCTCTGGGTTTTTTTTCCAAACTTCCATAGAACTGTATGAAACTATAGCTTTTAGTTGAGCCAACATATGTTCACTCCAATATGGAGACTTAAAGTATTTTATCAAAAATTTATTTAATGAGATTTTTATTTTTTCATCATTTGTTGTGTTTTTTGTTGACATTTTTGATTTTATCTATTATTATAAACTGAAAGATTCATTTAAGGAGAAAATATGGACCAAGATCATGATATTTTAAATTCAAGTTTAATTAAATTAGCAGAAAATAAAATAATATTTAATATTATAAAAAAAGCAGAAATTCGTGAAGAAAAAGGATTAGATAAATTAGTTTCTCATCAATTCGCTTTTCCAGAAGCACGTTATTTTCCCATTGACACACCGGAAAATACTTTATTAAGTGCCGCATATTTTTTAGAAAAATCCGGTTCTTTTTCTTTAAAAACTAAAGATTTAATTCAGAAAAATTTAGTATCTGCAGCTATATTATATAACGTAGAAGATCAATTATTAAAATTAGCCGAAGAAATTTTATCTGAGTCTAAATCTAAAGAATTAAATGACTCTGATGAAAATTATGGTCTTGTAGTTACCATAGAGGGACGGACAGAAAGAAAGTACCCGTTAAAAACAGAAGTAAATGTTAAATCTGCCATCGAATACTTTGAGAAAAATTATGCGAAATATCCAGTTTCATGGAGACGATACATAGCTGAGAATATCCGTAGTAAAGCTTATTTTTTTAATATAGAAATACCAGAAGAATCTAAAATAAGAGAATATTCCGGCACCGGGGGATGCCATATATTTAAAGCCGCTGAGTATCTCAATGAAAGAGTAAAATACGCTCCAACTTTAGAATCAGCAACTGTGTATAACAATATAGCTAAGAATTTAGCTAATCAACCAGTGGGTTCTACAGACCTAGAAAAAACCGCTGAATTTATAAGGAAATTTGATGAATTATGTGGTATGCAAAAATTTATTAATAGAGGGTGTATTAAAGATGCATACCAAACTATATTTAATGAACCCCTTATAAAAAAAGCTGAAACAATTAATCTAGCGGGTAAAGAATTCTCAAAAGATGATTTAGCTAATACAAATAAAGAAATTTATTCCATAGCTATGGGTGAAGATTTTATTAAACAGGTTGTAGATGACACTGGTCATCTTGACACAAAAAAATTAATAGATGTGATATCTACATTACCTAGACCGGACCAATCTATTTTAGCAGAACATATTAAAAAAGTTAGAGGTGTGTCTGATAGTAATTCACAACATTCTATTATTTAAATGATATCTTCTTCTTTATTTGTACAAGCTGAAGCTCTCACTGATCTACAAACTAGTGCCACTACTTGTTTAGCCATCTTATTAAATCAGTATGGAACTGATATATTAGAATGGTCTCCAGAAACTTTATGGTTAGAAGTTATGGATGATTTTAAAATAGATGTTGAGGAGAGTAATAAAGATCAAATTCAAGCATTAATAAGCGCTATAACTACCGACAGATTTTATAATGAATTCGAGGTATTTGAAGCGATTTGTAAATCATTAAATAATGAAGATCCTGATTTTGAAGATTCAACCCCACTATCACCGGAAGAAGCGTCATGGGGAATTTATGAAGTTTTATTAAATGACGATGAACCTCAAGAATTTCATCAAGATATAAACTCTTATCTTCAAATTATTTTAAGAGACAATGGGTTTTTAGAAGCGCCAGAACCTTTAAAAAAGTATGTAAATTATTCCACATATAATTCAACTCAAAAAAGTCCAGCTATTATAAGGGAACAAGAAATAAAACACAAAAGAATTAGCTTATACATGAACCGTAGAAAACAAAGTTTGTTAGACGAAAAAAACAAATACTTGTGATTAACAAACAGCCCAAAAGTAGTATACACAAAATGTTCTACTTTACGAGGTAACTCAATATTTCATATCTGTAAGTGGTTGATTTTAAAGGACTTAAGACACCACGATTTTAATTCATTAAACAAATATTTATTATACGTGTATACCATAAGTAGTTGATTCTTAAGGGGTTAGGAATAGGAAAAGGTATTGAGTTGAGAACTCGCAAAAAAAAATTATTTGGTGTTAACCAAATAATACTAATGTTAATTTAATTAACATAATGTACTTAATCATTAAGTTTCGTCTAGACAAAAATTATACTTCATTGTCTGTAATACATTCTTTTATAGATTTATCATCCCTAAAATCCTTGAAACAAGGATGCATTGGTATTCCATATTCTGTCAATCTATTATATTTGACTTCTATTACAAAATAATCTGTCTCTGTTAACCAAAAAATATCATTCATTGCTTTACTATAATCTTTTGCATTTATAGAGGTATGGGGACATGTATCTCCAAATTTTAATACATGTTTTAATATCGTGTTTATATGTATTAAGTCTTCATCTTTAAACCCACCACCACATAAACCTTTCGGTTGTATTTCTCCGTTAGAATCGTATTGTGCTAAAACTAATGCACCTATATATTCTTCCCTTTTCCCGGGTTGAGCTTCAGTAAACCCTATAACTATAAAGTCATCAGTTTCTTCAAATTTATATTTCAATATATTGTAAGATTTTCCTGGTTCATATATACTATTCTTTTTTTTAAAGATAACACCCTCTTCATTATTTATTTTAGCATCATTAAAAATAATATTTTTGGGTATTTCATACTGGATAGGCTGAGTTATTTGTAATATTTGGTTTTTATCATCATCTTTTAATTGATTCCACCAATCGAACATTATTTTATATCTATCTAGCCATATTTTTAACTCGTCAATTAAGTCTAATAAAACATATTTTTCAAAAATGGGAGGAATTCCATTTTTATTATTTAGTATAAATTGTCGTTGTGATTCTTCAGCTTGAGCTTTTGTACGATGGTCTTTATTATTACAAACCCAGACAGTTTCTACATCAAATACAATATATGGAATACTTTCAAAAGTAGTTTTGTCAAATTTAGCTTTTTGTAGTATTTGGTCTAAAACATGATGGGTACTTCCAGATTTATAAATTAATTCACTGTTTTTGTTTAATAACCACCAAGAACTACATTCTCTACCAATCAAATGTAAAACCAATATTTGGTGTTTACCGTCTCTTTTTTTTTCTATAATCCATTCATCGTCTTTTAATAATTCTTCCAAAGAGGTTTTATACTTGCCCTTATTAGGAATCTCTCTGGGTAGCATCGGTAAAAATTTTCCTTGCATTTTTATCCTCTTATTTTTTTCCCAGCTAAGAGTAATTTTGAGAAGACGCAGCTTATAATTTTTACTATGCGAAAAAGAGTCCGTAGGACGGTACTTTTTGTAGGATGCCATTTGAGCGATAGTAAAAAGTATACTATTTTAATTTTATTAAAAATACTACCTGGGTAAAATAAAAAATATGTACGAAATTATCCTGTCATTTTTCGGATGACTGATTCTAAATATAAAACTACAATGCAAATTCAATGAATTTATCTTTTGCGGAACATTTCGTACATATTATTTTAAAAAGATCATGGGGTTTCTTCTTGAAGTCTAGCCACAATAGTAGACATTTCTATCATTTTTTCCGCTGCCCCAGGATGCTCTTGTAAAACATCTTGGAAATAAATATACTCGTCTATTTTGTTTGATTGTTCATATGTTTCTTTTATGTTTTTAGCAAACATTACAGCCACGTCATTTGGTAAATCAACAAAGAATTGACAGATATTTTGTAATATAGCATCATACTTTTTTTTTATTGAATTATTTTTTATGGAGAATTCTAAACCCATTATATTAATAACTATAGCATTACATAATCCAGTCAAAGCATCAACTCTTCCTTGACTTCCTAGTTTTTGTATTTGGGCTTTGATGTTATCGTAGTCATTCATTATTTTCGTTGGGTCTATTGAGTGACTAAATGTAGTATAAAATTTTATAAATTTGTCAGCTATTTTTGATCCAACAGTTCCACCAATAAGTGGTAGAACATCTTCTGCTCTATCATCATTGCTTAAAACAGATAAAATTTTACTAACATCTTCCCATCCGGCTGGAGAAGCATAAACTTTGTCATTAAGCATAGCAGCCTCATTTAAACAATCATCAGGATTTCTCTTAATATACTCTATTACTATAGGATCAATAACATCAGAATTCATTGCCCAATTCAGCCATACATTACACTCAAATCTAACTTCTATCCATTTTAACCTTCTTCTTAATTGGGGAGAAGGTTTTATAGTTTGGTAAGCACCACCATCAGGATTAGTTGCGGCCACTAATCTACAGCTTTCTGGTAATTTATAACTCCCTATCCTTCTATCAGTAAATAACTGAAATAAGGTTTTTACTACAGGTTGGTCCCCCAATAATAATTCATCAAAAAATAATAAAACAGGTCTTGTTTCCCTACCCGTAGGAAATAACTCATTTTTTAAAAATTTTACTATTTCTTTGTCCATGTCTGGGACTGGAATTCCATTCACATCTTCTTGCACTAATTGGGAAATCATTACAGGTCTATATTCGTAATTTAATTTATTAGCTACCTGATTTACTTTCTGTGTTTTCCCTATTCCAGGAGCACCTACTATTATAGGGACTAATTTAGCTTTTATTGCTAGTTCTAATGGGGTATCTAATTGGGATAGAGTAACACTCATAAAATCATGTTTAGCCGCATAAGTATTCTTCTTTTTTTTATCTTCTTGTTCAATGTCAAACATTTAATCTACCTTAAAAAAATTATTAGGTTAGACCGGTACAAATTTCCCAAAAAGAACATAACTTCGAACTGCAAAAAAACGAAGGTCTGTTAGAAGGGAATGCCCCCATACAAATGTATTTTTCTATTTCTTCTAACCATTTTAAAGCACTATCGGTTTTAATTTTATCTATTTTTCCCACTACTTCAATTAATTTAGGGTCTTCATTTTTTACCAGATATATTACACTGGTTTGTTTTATTTCCACGTTTTTATTTTGTTCGAATAACCACTTATAAATTGTTAATTGTAATTCGTGATCAAAGGATAATTTATATACCCCCGAATTTCTATAAGTTTGTGCTGGTGTTTTAGAAGAAGTTTTAAAATCTATCAATTTATGGTCTTCATCTATATAATCTATTATTCCTCGTAAAACAAATGGTTTATTTGGGTCGTCATGCACTATTTGTAATTCACTGTATAATGGTCTTTGGTCTAAAAGCCAAGGATAAACAACCCCTATTAATTTATTCGCTTCAATTAGAAGTTGTTCAGGGTCTTCATTGTGTTGTCGTGTGATGTGAGGAATATTGATATTCCAGTAATCCATCACTTCTTTTTTTATTTCAATTTCGGTTAAAGTAAGACCCTTTTCTAATCTGGATTTCAGAAATACTTCTATTGCTTTATGAACTGTGGAGCCACACAACATTGATAAAGATGATCTTCTGGTGGCTTTGTCTCTATATATGTATTTATATTGTTTAGCACATCTGGAATATTGTAAAAATTGTGACACACTCCTAATAGGTTTTTCTGTATTTAGAGTTCCTATATCCCCAGTAGTAATAAATTCTTCTTCTGGAAAATCTCTATTGTTTAAACTTAAATCTCCTTCCATTATTATTTCTCCTAATTTTTTAAATCTTGTAATTCTTTCTCTAATTTGCTTATACCTTTTTCAAATTCTTCTAAAGAATATCTTTTAATCAATATAAGGTTTTTTTCGTGTGATACTCTTTTTGCCAATAAATCTGCGTAATGGTTCCATTTAAAATGTTCTATGGGAAAATTACTACTTTTTTTGCAGGTATGCCCCTTAATCCAAAAAAGTTTTATCATCGAAAATTGTTTAACAAGTTTTTGAAGAGTTTCTACAAGAATTTTATTTTTTTTAATTTCGGTTAATTTATATCCCCCTGAGGCACAATTTAAAGCATATTTGCTATCAGAGTAAACATTTATCTCTCTATTTGTATATCCGTTTTCTATTAGATACTCTAATGCTATTATTATACCCTGTAATTCCGCCATATTATTAGTAGTTTTTGACCCACAATATTTCACAGATCCTATAATTATATCGTTTATTATTGTTATTGCAGCTGCGCCACCATCCCCAGGATTTTTTTTTGTAGATCCATCTGTATAAATTTTAATAGGTTCAATGTAAGTAGAAGATGACGTCTCGATTTCTTTCTCCATAACAATTGTTGCAATTTCTACAGGTCCGTTCTTTTCTGTCTTTTTTATTATTGACATAGTGGCATACTCTAAAAGTTTTATTTAACAAATCATTAAATTTACAAAATATAGGTAAAATATGTTTTCCAGTGATAGCGAATTTTCCACCGTTTTCTTTTATTAAAGAATTATATTTATTAAAAATTTCAACGTCCGTAGACTCATCTACAGAAAAATATAATTTAAAATTAGTAGGAATCATTTTCATTTCGTCAAAAAAAGATCGAGTATATGCAAAAAAGGTTTTCAATGGAAAATTTTTTATTATATTTAACCATTTAAGGTAATACTCTGGAGAATAAAAATCTCCAGATTCATGTATTCTAATAATAGTTTGTTCTGGCATTTTTTTTAAAGTATTCGTAGCTAAATTTTCAAAATTATCAGATTTACTTAATTCTAGATTAGCTATTCTACGAGGTAATACTCGCGGTCTAAAAATTTCAGCTTTTTTAGCATAGCAAAACTTCTTACAATTAATTGTCGCATATGGACAAGATAATACAGATGGTAAATTAAATATTCCCATCCATTCAGGAAGTTTGTGATTACCCTTGCTGAAATAAACTTCATCATTTTTTAACATTAAAAGAATTTAAATATTGTACAAACGTATTCTTACTATCTAAATTTTTTATATCTATTTGGAATACAATTTGGTTAGTTTTAACAAATCTTAAATTTAATATGTTTTTATTATTCTTCTCACAATCTAAAATAAAAGATAACCCACCGGCTTCTTCTATTTCATTGAGAACTACAGTTTGTAAAGGGGTTGGCTTATTACCCGGAACTTTGGTTTCAATAAATAAAGTTACCCCATTAATAATAACAATTAAATCAGGAAATCCACGATTATGAATAGGGCTAATGTGAATCTTTCTTATAAAAGAATTCGGGTTTATGGATTTAATAAACTTTTTAAATCTATCAATAATATTAGTTTCTTTAATCTTCATCTATTCTCTACTATGGAAATGTAATGATTTAAAACATCAACGGAATTTTTTATATTATTACGAACAGTATAATATAAAGTAGAATCAATTGTAGGTGAACCATCATCTAAAACACTTAAAATATGATGATAAATAGTTTTTTTTGTTTGTCCAATTCTATGAGTTCTTTTTAATAATTGATAGTATGTTTCAGGACTCCAATCCATGCTATATAAAATATTGTATGCAGCATTAACAAAAGTTAAACCGTGAGCCGCACTTCTTTCATTTGCTAATAAAAATCTAGTTTTCTTTGAAGTAAAATCTTCAATGGCTTTTTCTCTGGAGGGCCCAGATGTTTCAACTAAAGAACTGTATTGATTTGGTTCAAATTCATTTTTTAGTCTTTCGTGATCTTCTTTAAAGTGGGCCCATATTATAATTTGTTCATCTTTATTAACAGATGAAATAAGTTCTCTAAGTGTAATTAATTTTGCATCGTGTATATGAATGGGGGTAATAATATCCTTTCCCTCCGAGTTTATCACGTGGTCATAATAAAACCCATTCGCTAATTGTCTAAGTATAGACATTTCTTGCAAAGGATTAGTAATTCCCAAAACTTTATTCAAAAGAGTTAATATTTTACTTTGTTCTATGTCTATATATTTTTTAGAGGCGATAGAAGATAAGTGTGCGTCTACCGATATAAACGATTGAGGGGGTAGTGCCTCACAATCTTCTAATCTAAATCTTAAGCCATGTGTATAAACTTTATCCATGAACACATTTCGTAAATTCTCGTTTAACTTAAAATCGAATCCTTGAAATCCTGTGGAATTAAACCAATTCTCCCTAAATTTATAATAATCTGATCCAAATACCCTGGGGGATAGAAAATTTATTTGGGAAAAGTATTCGTATTCCCCGTTAGGGGCTGGTAAACCACTGGATATATACCTATATGGAATTTGTTCAGCCAATTTTAAACAACATTTAGTAGTTATAGATTTGTGATTTTTTAATCTAGCACTTTCATCTAAAATAACCAAATCAAATCCAGCTAATGAAAGACTATTAAGACAGTTTGGTATAGCTTCGTAGTTTATTACGTATACATCAAAAGATTTATTATATTTATCCGCCAATGAATTTTTTCGTAGAGAGCCATCACTATTTTCTATCCTCTCAAAATTTTGATTTAAAATAGAACAGTTTTGTTCTCCTGATTTATCCAACACACATAAGGATAAATCGGGGGTGTACTTTTCGCAATCTTTTTTCCAAGCTCCATACATGACAGAACACGGACAAATTATTAAAAATTTTGCCGCTATATTATTTTGTTTTAAATAACGCATTAACCATAAAAATGTTAATGTTTTACCTGTTCCACAATCAGCGTAAAGAGCACCAATAGGGATATTTTTAGATATCCCCTCTTTAAAATAAGACAGTGCTATTTTTTGATGAGTAAAGGGTAAGACACCCAATTTATTATTAAAATCAAAATCACTTATGTTTAAATAAGTTTTTGGATCTAATAATAACTTATCTTTATAGATTTTCAGATTGGTAGTGAGTTGCAATCTTTGTTTTTCTAATTCGCACGCTTCCCTAAAAACTTTCCCGGTTTTTTCATCTGTGGATATTTCAGAATGATTTTGAAATTTTTCTACAAACTCACACATAGTATTCCATGTGAATTTTTTTTTCCACATTTTTCTTTTTACATCCCACTTAAAACCGATAGATTTTAATATATCTTTTTCGTGATAACAGAATGATGCAGTGAGAATATCTTCTTCTAATTTAATGAACATTTATTTTTCCTCAAGTTTCCAATTCCCAAATTTTATGCAAATATCACAATATCCCCTAAGAGGTAAGTGAGTCATTTTGTTTTTGGTTGAAGGTTACTTTTAAATCTTTGAAATAACTTTTTCTTATTGAAACAGGTATATAAGTAAGTAAAGTAATATATTGCTCTTTAATACAAGAATGGCATAAATCAACATACTCTTCTATTGTTTCATACCCATTTCCAGAGGGGTGAGACTGTGACCCCAATACAATCTTTATTCTATCAGCCGGGGATTTACCACACTTATCACAAATTAAAATTATTTTTTTCATTTTCCCATTTCATAAAATCTTATTTTTTTTATTGTCAAATTTTTTTCATTTTTTAATCCATTCCTTTATACCATAACCAAGAAATTTTGTTATCTTGGTTTTTTCATCTGACTCAAAAATAACTCCAACTCTATCATTTTTTTTCAAGAGATTTCCTCCAGGTTTACGTGTCTAATAGATAAGCAAGAGGAACAGATTAGTGTTCTCCCTGTGTATCGAAAAATTTCACGCGCTTGTAAAAGACACGTGAAATTCTCCGATACACAGAGATTCTCTCGCGTCTTCCAATAACAAAAATGAGTTATTAACTAGTTCGTTTGAAAAGAACTAATAACAACGAACAGTCAGTACACATTTTTATAGTTATTGGAAGTCCTCTACGTTTGTTTCACTGGGCGGAGAGTCGTCCTGCAATTGGTGTTCTTCATGATGTCTTCCAATCTGAAGTACCCCCTTGCAAAATTGATCTCTCTCTGCTCGAACACTGTCCCTCCTTCTCCGTCTACCTTTCTAATGAAAGGTATTATTTCCGAACCGGGATCGTCGTGGAAGATTTTCAAGAGATTTTCTTGACTTTTCTTTCCAAAACCTCTTCCCGGTTCCAGAAGAAGTTCCACGAAGCGGTCAACCTGAAAGACCAATTCTTCCATCGGTTCCCCGCAGCGAACTTCTTCCACTTGTTTCTTGATTTCCCTTATTGTGGTATTGAACCCGAAGGAAAACCCCTGAATTCTTTTTGGGACTTCAGTGAGTTTATCCCCCCGTTCTCCACCTAGGATTAAGGGAACGGTTCGGATGATCGAGTGATTTTCACTCGTACCAAATTCGGCGCATTCTTCGATGGATAAGTTCCAAAAATCGTTATCCGTCATCTCCTTTTTTAACGAAGCTCTCGGGGTAAACAAAACCCCTTTTAGCAAAGTGTGGGAGTACAGGATATAATTCGTCGTCCTGATAGTAGTCTCCCCCTTTGCTATTGTCCGTGGTAATCTGTGACAGATCAATAATGCAGACGGCATAACTGGCTCCTTCCTATTTGAAATTAAAAAAAGAAGAAAACGCTACTAGTACACAAGTACTACATAAATAAAAAAAGATGTCAACTAAAAATTAATTGACACCTTTCCTTCAATATACTTATAACTTTATTTTTCTACTTTTTTACTTACTAAATTTTCTATTAATTCGGGTAATTCTTGTGGTTTAATATGATCTATAATTTTTAATGATAATCCAGAAATTTCTAGGTTTGTTTTATTTAATACCTTTAAAAAAATTTTTGCTTTTTCTTCTTGAGTCAACGTACCATCTTTAACTCCTTCTTTTAATTCATCACCCAATTCATTCCATACACGAGTAACCGCTCCTTCCAAATATCCTACCATTTCCAAATATTCTTTTTTGCCTTTTAAATATTTTTTTAATTGTATAAACACAATACCAAATATAATAACCCCAAAAGCAGAAATAATAGTTAATAAATTTACCTCCATGACCTCACCTCCCTAACTCATTTTTTTTTCAAATAGTCTTTCTAATCTTTCTAATATATCTGTTTGTTTTATCTGAACTTTTATTATTTCAGTTAAAGCTTTAGTTATATCTTCTTGCACTTTACTCAATGATCTAGGTACAAATATCATAGGGGTGCCTTCTTTATCTAATTTAGTTACAAGTTCGTAAATTCTATCAAGTTTATAATAAAGTGGTTGTTCTGTTTCTTTATCCTTATTTTTTTTTACCAACCATTCCACAAGTTTTATTAACGCATAAATTATTGTAAAAACAACTACTGGTACGCCAATTGTAGTAATATCCATCTCTCAATTCCTTATGTTTTTATATATGCTATAAATAAATTATCACCAACTATCAATATACTCTCAAGTCCAAGACCAGCCCAATGTATTTCATCACCTATTATTTCAAAGTCAATATCTTGAACTTGTTGAACCCCACCTAAATTAATACTTACTGGTTCCCATACAGGAGTTTCTTCCAACGTTAAATATTTATTTGCGATATGAGTAGCGGTTATTGTTATATCTTCAAACCCAGCTGTCCCAGTTACTGTTTCTTGAGTCGTATAGTACATTACAACAATAATGTCTCCGGCTACTAAAATACTTTCCATCCCCAATCCATCCCATTTTAAGACCTGTCCAACAATTGTATAATCTGTTTCAATGGATTGAAGAATTCCCCCGCTGATTGCTACATAAAAACTGTTACTTGTTAATGGTGGGTAACCTAATGTAATTTCTTTATTTGTTATATCTCCAGCAGATAATTCCAAATTTTCTATGACAAAGTATTTGATTACTCCTTCACCTTGTTGTTCTAATACTTCATCGTATTTTTTTGTATCGATGTACATTGTCATTTTTAAGTTTCCTGATCAAAATAATATTCAAATGACGGAATAATTAAATCTCTGCTATTTGTATCTTCTATATCTAGTCCCAGTCTTTCAAATTGAAATTTAATAACGCTACTATTCTTGATAGATTGTTTGGGGACTAATAGTGGATATGAAATTAAGTCCCTCGTATTTTGTAATTTATTTGCGAAATTTCCTGGGATTAATAAATATTCTAGAGTTATTGGTGCCATAGTAGTTACGTCTTGCGAGAGTTTGTTAATAGGCCAAACTTTTAATCTAAGTTTTATATTACCAGTTATACTCTCATAAGGATTAGGGGCATAACCTGAATAACCATAACCATACCCGTAACCATAATAGCCAGATACCTGAAAGTATCCCGTCAAAATATAATGTATGTATAATTTTAAGTCATTTTCTTTTGTATAATTATAGGGAACTAATATTTGAAATACCACGTCTGTATTTACGTTCGCAGGAAATAATGGTACATTCGTAAAACATCCATAAGTTATCTGTATAGGTGCACTTGTGCCTGGAAGAACTAATGGAACTTCTTGATGAAGATTTTCCCTTAATTCACCTTCTAATTTATCGAAATCTACGAAGCTCATTAATATAAGATTCCTATTTCATTTTCTAATGATATGATAACCGGGTTTCCAACCATATACAAGAATTTATTTACTTTATTCTCATATTCCTGTAAATTTTCTTTATCTTCTCTTTCAATAAACTTTATTCTCTTACTGTATTGTATCATACTAAACAGTTGAGACCACTTTTTTTCTATGTACATACTTCTTAATTCTAAGAGTAATTCATCGTTATTAATTAATTTATTATGTAAATTACCAACTACCTTCGGAATAGAAAAACTGCCATATCCTTCTGAGTTTATTATATTTTTTAATTCTTTTGCTTCTTCTAGAAATCTTTCTTCTAACCAATTAAAAAAATCAAGATCTGGAAGAATAAAACCAATTTGTTTAGGGGTAATAGAAAATATTTCTTTCATTTTACCTTTCGGGATTCCTGCGAGGGCGTTGATTTCTTCGTTCACTATTTTTTTTTTAAAGTTTTTTGCTTTTAATTCTTCTTCTGGAACAGCATTAATAGTCCTTAACATAGTATTTATCGCTGCTTGTTTCTTTTTCTTTGAACAACCAGAACATCCCGAATTTTTATTCTTATCATAATTAGTAAAAATAGTTTCTAATCTAGGAAATAAAACTCTAAATTCTTTATCATCAACTACTTTCAATAAATCAATTTCATTAAACGGCATGATTTTTATGCTCCTGCTTCTTGACATTTATCCCAGCAACATTCCATCAATTGCCATGCGCTGGATTCATTTATTATATTACCAATATCATCATACTCCATTACAAACGTCATAGAATTAGTGTCAAAAGATTCTCCATCTTTAGTACCAGAAACACCCTTCATAACATGAGCTGCCACTATAGCTACTCCCTGTGGTATTGTGGTAGTTCCGGCACCTATCGTATAAACTGACATAGGCATATCTGAATCATCTAAAGGAACCGGATAATTTGGAATCATAGGGAATCTAGGTGTTAAAGGGACTCTAGGCATATAAATAATTGGTAGGGGGTCACAAGAACATTTCCCTTTAGGACCTTCTGGTCCTTGTGGTCCTATAGCTCCCGTAGGACCTTGTGGGCCGGGAACTCCTGTGCCAATATCACAAATATCGTTTGCACTTATATTAGGGTCTATTTCCAGGCATTCTTCACCTGGATTTATTGTTAGAATTTTCAAACCTGATATACAAAAGTTACCATCACAATCAGGTGCCATACCGTTTATTGTCATTATAGGAGGAGTATTGGGCGGGCAAGAACACCTGTCAGGTTGTGGTGTTTCCGGAGTAAGCATTATTTCTATTTGATTAGTGTTATCATTTTGAGTAAGTGTAATACCTGTTCCGGCTACTAATTCCACATCACCTCTCAAAAATAAAGTTGCGCTGTCAGTCTTTAAGCTTGTTATTCTTACAGTTCTATCGGATGGTATTAAAACTGTTGGTTCGAACTCTGATTCGCTTAAACCATATGAAACAATTGTTCCAGTACCCCATGTCATTACCTCATCCAATGAATCAACAACAATTCTAATAAACATGTCATCAAATATTGTAGAGTATTCTTTATATTTGACATGACCTAATCGTTCTATAGTAAAGGTTATTGTTGGTAGAGTTCCATAAGGGTCATCTTGTAATAATAATAAATCAACGTGATTATTAAAAACTTCTATGCTACCTAAAAACATAGCTCTTCCGGGAATCGCCCCCTTTATTTGCATATCAACTATGAAATTGTTAGGAATCTTATAAGGATTTTGCCCTCTAGACACACCTTCTTTGAAAGGATAATTCCTGTTACTATTTTGATTAAGCCATTCGATTGTTTCAGTGTATGCCACGATAAACCTCTCTATAAATTTTAGTAGGATTATCTAATAAACGATAAGGTGGGTTACGATGTTCAGTTGGAATAAACCGTTCTAATTCTGATTTCGATCTTAAAAATCCTAATTTTTCCGTTTTTATAGGACCTAATATAAGAGGATCAGTAATTACTGGTTTCCCTCTCCTTAATCGTACATTACCCGAATGGAAATCAGTTACGTGATAAGGTATTTTATTAATGTTTACCTTATTCCCGAATTTTTTTCTAAATTTAGTCGTTATATTTTTTATATTTCTAGAAAGTGCTTCTGGTAAATATTCTTGTTGCAATTCAGCTCCACCCGAATGTTTTTTAAAGCCCCATGTTCTAGCAAATTGTTTAGGGTAATTTTTAAAGATTTCTTCTTTTAATCTAATAGATTCTGGGTGATAGATTGTGCCAGAAGCAGGATACAGTTTTTTTATTACTAAACCTTCATCTGGGTTTATATGAAATATAGGGAGAGCTTCGGAACCAGGACTTAAAATATGTCTTGGGTCTCTTCCACCTCTAGCCAAGTCTCCACTAATTTTAAGTTCTCTTGTTTTGACAGCTTTTAATATTCTTTCATACGCGGATATTTCTTGAGGGGTAGCAGTATTATTTAAGATTTTTGGAACAACATTTCGTAACCATCTCATTACAGAGGTATTCGCTTTTTTTTCTAAATAACGTCTCTTATGTTTTTTTGATGGTTTTTCTCTCAATTTTCTACGCAAATACCGTCTGAGTAGTTTTTTAACTAACAACTCCGCTTTATTTATTACAATTTCGTCAGTTTGTTTATTATACATTAAAGAGATGCCCGTAATCCCAGTTTTGGTCGTTTTAACTGTTTTAATTTTTTTAAACGTCCAGTAGAAACACGTTCATTCCACAGACCTACTCGTAAATTTGAGTTAGGATATTGTTTACCTAATTCTGCGATTCTGTATGAGGGTTTTGCCCTCTAGACACACCTTCTTTGAAAGGATAATTCCTGTTACTATTTTGATTAAGCCATTCGATTGTTTCAGTGTATGCCACGATAAACTTCTTTATAAATTTTAGTAGGATCACCTAATAAACGATAAGAAATAGGATCACCAAATACAGGATAAGGTCTTTTACGATGTTCAGTTGGAATAAACGGTTCTAATTCTGATTTCGATCTTAAAGATCCTAATTTTTCCGTTTTTATAGGACCTATAAGAGGATCAGTAATTACCGGTTTCCCTCTCCTTAATCGTACATTTTCAGTCTTAAAATCAGTTATGCGATAACGTATTCCATTAATGTTTACGTAATTCCCGAATTTTTTTCTAAATTTAGTCGTTATATTTTTAGAAAGTGCTTCTGGTAAATATTCTTGTTGCAATTCAGCTCCACTCGGATGTTTTTTAAAGCCCCATGTTCTAGCAAATTGTTTAGGGTAATTTTTAAAGATTTCTTCTTTTAATCTAATAGATTCTGGGTGATAGATTGTGCCAGAAGCAGGA
>Ga0180007_10001054_pt1 | contig 39788 bp, 62 predicted proteins | sample MM_PC_MetaG_FD_121122 | JGI IMG/M metagenome (GOLD analysis project Ga0180007, IMG submission 121122) | Groundwater microbial communities from the Aspo Hard Rock Laboratory (HRL) deep subsurface site, Sweden - MM_PC_MetaG | ecosystem: Environmental > Aquatic > Deep subsurface > Groundwater... | reverse complement strand
TCCATCTGTCTTCTCCATATGAGATTTTATGTCTACCCACATAACAATGAGACCATAGGCGGGCAACATCGCGAGTGCGTGGAAGGTAAGAGAACATACTGCTAATAGTACCCACCATCCAAGACAGGCGTCGCAAGTAAATAAATATAGAAGAGACTTGTCTTTCTTATAGAGCCAAGTCTCAAACGGCAAGCGCCATGGCTCCAAGATACGACTACGCCAGATGCTCAATAGCGCAATGGTAAAGAGTGCCATTACTACTGCTGAACAAAGAAATTCACCCACTACTTCCTACCCATCTTGATGACGCCCGCAGGCTCAACAACTATCTCCAAATATAGTATCAGTGCGCCGACACGAATTGGCTCTCTATGCAATACACAAGTTGAATCCTCAGTGGTATAATCCAGTTCCTTACCACTTCCTTTACTGGAATTACGAGAATAATCAAACCACGCGCATGTAGCATAGTCATCTGCAATGCCCTCAATAGTCATTTTCGGACCGCCTGACTTCAATACTACTACATCTCCTGCTTTCATTTGCTTCTCCTTGGTTTATTCTTAGGACTATAGCCTAACAAATCTAGCCTGAACTTACCTATTGTCCAGCCCTTTGCTTTTAGGTCTTGCCAATCTATTCCTGTCTCTCGCTCTATCTCAGCAATCGCTTGACTACGATTATATCTCGCCGCCCAGACACCAGGCATACCACCGAAGTCTATTGGTATGAAAACCTCTTTACACGTGCCCAATATTCTCATCTTCCACCTCTTCATCTTCTATTGACCTATATATATCTTTAACAAATTCATCATACCTTCCAGCCTCTTCAACCACGGCGAGAAAGTCTTTCTTATATACGCTGACATCTTTCCACTGAATACGCGCGCCACCTTGAACAACAGCACCAGTTATCAGTCCCACTTCCATCAATGCTACCTTGTTATCTATACCTATTTCATAGTTCAAGATAAACTCAGCATACTCACGCTGACCTTTCTTCCTGAACCTAATAGGCACGCCATCTTTATACTTCTCAATGAAAACGCCGATGACCATACCAATTTCCAACATATCTGGATTTACTACAAGGTCTTTCTTCTTGAGATTGATAATGCCCGAAGACGCCAAAGGTAGTGCGCGACCACCAGACATAATAGTAGGGTTACCAAACATCACATCCATTCTATCGCGTGGTTGCATTACTGCCAGAAGAGTTGTCCTGTTCCTGAAGAGCGCCATCTTCAATGTGCGTATAGCAAATGAGATAATTCTTGGCTTGTCATCTCTACCGTGATCCTGTCCCTTCTCTTCCTTCTCAAGATGTAAAGAAGTCGGCGCTTCAGCCACACTATCAATTATGATGAGACTATATTCTCCCGACTCTGCCATCTTCTGTGCTATATGGAAGAAGTCTTCAATATTATTAGGTCTTACTATCTGAAGACGACCCTCATACTTCTCGGGGTCAAAACCATAGCGGATGAACCTTTCCTTTTGTTCAGTCGGCACCGCGCTATCAACATCAAAGGTACATTCAAAGTCAAAGTATGCGACACACTTCTCAGGATATTTCTTGAGTGCTTCTATACTTGCCATCATTGCAGTCAGTGACTTACCACTACCCCACTCACCATTGAGCAGGTATATCTTGCCCTGAGTATAACCACCGCGCAAGAGATAGTCTAACATAAGGATACCAGATGGCAACTTCTCGCGCTCGGGCTGGCTACAAGGAACCGTAACAATTCCGCCATATCGGGCCTTCAATTTTTTTAGAAGTTCCTCTACACTCATCACACTTCTCTTCTCCATTTATCATGTATTCGTTCGACGTGACTTAAAAACTCTTCTTGTGTCTTATCAGACTTCATATAATTACAAATTTTGCAACACGAAACACAATTCTCAACACTATATCCTTTATTATTATCTACTCTATCTGCGCCGTTATAGATATATGGACCGGTATGACCCTTTGATGTACATTCCTGCTTAGGTTCCATTCCACACCAGTAGCAATCCTGCTTGGTTATTTTTCTGAATTGTTCCTCTGTCAACCCAAATTTAAGATTCTTGCCATGTTTCTTGTTAGACTTCTTAAGATTCTTTTTGTAAGTGCTATACAAACGATTAAACGCGGAGACACCTTTTCCCAAACCCTCACGCTTTATACATCCGCAACTCTCCGTATATCCCCTTCTTAAACTTTGTCCTCTAATTTCCTTTTCATTTCCGCAGTCGCACTTACACAACCACATAACTAGTCTATGCCGATCCTTCCTAGCATACCTGACAACAGTCAACATCCCAAACTTTTTCCCTGTCATGTCTATAAAATTATGGGCTCGTCTCCCAATTTGTGTGTTCATTATGCTCTCCTATCATTGTCAAATGCTTCCTTATTACCATAGAAGAACGCTCCACCTGCTAGTCCTTCAAATCTATATGTATCTTCATCCATACATTTCCTTGCGAACAACAGATTTGGCAAGAAATTCGGTTCTGTTCCTGCTAGTTCAAATGCCTTCTCAAGACTACACCAATGCTTTATATTATATACCGCTTCGCTTCTCTTCATATTACCATTCATTGAACGGGGTGTTCCAACAGTTATGATATCAAGATTGAATTCATTGGCCAGTGCAATCGCGTGGCGGTATACTTCTTGGTCTATATAATCTGGCTCGTCTATGAATATGACTACCCTTCCATATCGCAAATTCGTAGGCCACTTTCCATGAATAGTACGAATATCATGCAAGGTCACAATACATTCGTGAACCCATAGGGCATAATCAGGAGACTTTGGTGCAACATACATTGTGATTGTCCCTCGGTTATAAAGATATTCCATAATTTCTGACAACATCCTTGTCTTTCCAAGGCGTCGTGCCCAGCACATTGCGACTCGCGTAGGATTCATATAGGTATTATCAAGATTCTCAAGAAGAGCAACCTGGTGTGGCAATAATCGTTGGCCATTTCTCTCCATATGAAGTTTAACTGAAGCAAGTAGTCCTAAGTATCTATCTCGTAACATCTCTTCTCTTCTCCATAATCTCATCAATCTTCTCAGCGTACCATAAGGAATCTCTATGGTCTACAGGTCCCTCTTCCCCTTCTACACCCTTTGCAATTATGAATGCCTTTATCTCTATGTATTCTACATCATAAATTAAGACCACACATCTAAGAAATAATGCTTTGGCTCTTCCGAGCGATTCGGCACGGATTATCTCACAAGCAAATTCCGTCTCGTAGCGTGGATAGCCACCTATAATGTCTGCTACATACTGCTGGTCTCCTGCGTCAACAAAGTAAGCATTCATTTGGCTTCTCCATCTATAAGATTAGCGACAGCATTCGCGAGTGCTTCAAACGAGAATACTACATCCTTTCCTTTATACCTTATGGTGATACTACAACCATCGCCACCATGATATACGTGTATCTTCTCATCGCCATATCTCTTTGGATACTCAGATATCCACAGAATATCTCCTATCCTATTACAGACAATTGCTGAGACTATAACAGAATATAGTTTCCCTTCAATTGTATCCATATGGTGCTATGCGCGCCAATGCGCGCACGGCATACTAAAACGGACGCTTTCTGTCTTCCCCCGTTTTTTCGGCAGGCTCGTCTGACGGGGTTTCTTCTGCTGGTGTGCTAACGTAATCTTTCCTCTCACTAGGAGAGGAAGGCCCAGCATAATCAGCCTGACAATACCACTTGTTGTAGTCCTTGTCTGATGTCATAAGACCACGAATCCACCACATCTTGCCCTTCGCGGCGTGCTTTGCTACATACTCTGCTTGTTTCTTATTCCAGATTTCCACACTAAGGAAGTCTGTATGATAGTCATCATCACTCCTACGAAATGGATGACGAACCGCCAGAGTGAAGCGTACTACATAGAGTGGCTTATCTGGGTCCTTCTTGCTAGGATAGGTCTTGAGCTCGGGGTCACGGCATAATCTGCCTTGGCAATGACAATAAATCCCACTCATAGTTATTACTCCTTGTTACTTATTATTCCGAGGTGTCTACACACCTTAGTTATATGCTCAATGAACTCATCATAGTTCACAGCATGCTTAGCAAAATTACATCTCTTACAACAGGGTACACTATTCTCAAGTGTGTATCCTTTATCCGCCAAATGCTACTTCTACACCCGTCTTTTCCTTGATTATTCCTATGAATGACGATATCCTACCAGTAGAATACTGCGTGCCGACAAGGCGGCTATCACAATAACAATCGTAGGATACCCAAGGCGGATTAGATACTAAGATTTCATCGAAACGATGCAGGGTCTCCTTACACATCTGCCTAATAACAGCGTCGTTATACAACGAAGGCATAAGGATGATATGTGCTCTACTATGACAATGCCTGCTCGCACGAGCAACGGATAACTCTATGTTTTCTGGCGATGGACACATATCTAAGGTTCCTACAAGGCATACCTCTATTGTAGAAACTATGTCTGACCTTACTGCTTCTTGTAGAGACCTAACATCAATACCATTGGTACGATAGACTATGCTCGTCCCCTCTAGCATGGCAATGTTTCCTAACTCAGAAAGCATTTCTACATACTTCGTGCGCTCATCATCCTTGAGAGCGTACAAAGATCTGAATACCATCTCATTCTCGCGTTGAGAATACACCGGTTTGGTTCTATTAGGACCACACCAAGGACAACGAAACGGACAATCATCACTATTGAAAGTTTCTAAGTTCATAACAATATACGAATACCAAATTCTGTAGTATTCAACTGAATAGTTGTCTCGCCTATGGCGCCTGGGGCATAAAGCAAGCGTTCCCCATATCCTCCTAAATAACTAAGGAAGGACGCGCTGGTAGCAAATCCTCTCTCTTTTATAACAACCTTCCCATTCTCTATAGCCTGGTAATGTATAATATATCCTACTCTATCATGAACGTGTCCCATTAAGTAGAGGTCAGCAGTGGCTAATTTAGATAGAGACATTACAGCATTCAGTTTTCCTGAGGGTGTTGCAGAACCACCGCGCCCGTGGCAACTGAACACATCATAAGGAATGCCATTGATGCTGATGCGCCAGAGGGCCTGATGGTCAAGATATGGCACACCAAGAGACTTGGCTATTATCTTCTCTGGCTTTAGTCCCGTCGCCTGCGTAGTTCTATACGGATGATTACCATCGTGAAGACCAAGGATTATATCAGCAATAGGTTCCAACAGTTCTGTTGCTATTTCTATCTGTTCTTCTGGGTCAGAGATGGAACTTTCAAATGGAGAACTCTTACTACCAGGTATAGCATTCTCAATAGAATCGCCCATCACGACCAGCTTTACATTCCCTTGCTTCCTCAATATTTTCGCGCGCTCAACGAATAACTTGAACCGTTCAAGGTCAAAGCACTTATGTCCAACATGAAAATCACCAACAGGCATCAGGTTGAAATATTGCTGGTCGGTCATCACACGAAAGAGATAGCTTCTTTTAGAATTAGCCATTATTTCTCCTCATCAGCAAGGATGATATCAGCCCATTTAAAGGGCGGTTCCTTTGTGTTAGACCTTTCAAAGGTATACAACTTTGTTCCGTCTTTCCCAAACAATGACCATACATAGAAATCTTTGCCGATGAAGTTAATACGTTTACCACTAATAGTTGCTCCGTCTTCTCTTTCATATGCCCAGTCTACTTCATCAATCGAGTCAATTTTTATCCAGTGCATCTTTCTCCTAAATAGTGGAACACGAGGACATGCCACATACAGGACACGTATCGCACCCACCGACACTCGGTACGATAGATTCGCTCTCACAATTGGGACAGAATATCTTCTTAGTTCCCATTGGTACACCTATATTATCATACCCGAAACTCACGAGAGCCTGCGATACCGCGTGTCCTAAACTAACACAATTCGAATCTTCTGATGCTACACAACGAGGACATCTTTCTTTAGTTAATACATCTATAACTGTCTCTACTCTTATTCCACATTGTAATAGTAAAGACACGATGCGAGACAGGATATTGCGGGTGGCGCAACCATCTTGAACCGCTCCATTAATAAAGACCTCAAAAGGTTCGCCAAACTCATCGGTGTTAACAGTTACATACGTAGAACCATCACAGGTCCTATACTTACCAGTCTTCCCCGTGAGTGTGATGTCTTCCCTTAATCTTGGCTCTGTAGTCTGCCTCTTCCGTGCGGCGATGACATCTTCACGAGAACCGTGAACATATACTGTTAGACCCTTACAGCCCAGCCTATGAGCAAGAATATATGCGTCCTTAATATCACGAGGAGTCGTGTTGCTAGGCATATTAACAGTCTTTGATATGCTAAGATCCACATATTGTTGCCAAGCGGCTTGCATCCTTATATGCCACTCGGGCGTAATGTCGTGAGCAGTAACGAAGACATCCTTAACATCCTGTGGGATATCATCTTCCTGACACGATCCAGACTTAGACCTACCAATCTTTACCATATACTCAGGACTATATATCTTTCTTTTCTTCAAGGCAGCGACAAATGTCGGCTCCTCTATGATGATGCGCTCACCATCCAAGACACGCTTCTCCGAAGATAATCTGTGAAACGGCTCGATGCCGTAACTTGTCCCCGCTATCATTGCAATCGTACCAGTCGGAGCTATTGATAGAAAGTTAGCATTACGAACGCCATGCTTCGCTACCATGCCATTCAAAGCTTCGTAGTCTAATACCCTATCACCAACCTTGCCTTTCCCAGTAATCTTCCTATAATTATCAGACTTGATATCAAAAATACTATCTTTGAATGCGGGAAACCTACCCTTCACAGCAGATAAAGCAGAAGATTCAGAGATGGCTACATATCGCATAAATTCGGCGACCTGTGACGCAAATTCTAGGGCTTCTTCGCTATCATACTTCAATTGTAGTTGGACAAGCGCTTCTGCGAATCCCATTACGCCTAGCCCAACTTTCCTAGTGCGCTGAACTGCTTCTCTTATCTCCTTAGTATGATAGCCACTCTTATCAAGCACTGAATCAAGGAAGCGCACACCGAGACGCACAAGTTCTTCAAACTTATCCCAGTCTACTTTCTTTCCTTTCACTAACTGAGATAGATTTATACTGCCAAGGCAACAGGCTTCGTTAGGAAGTAAGCCTACTTCTCCACAGGGATTAGTACATAAAATGTTTCCAAGTAAAGGAACAGGATTATTCTTGTTCATATTATCAAGGAATAATACACCTGGCTCACCACTGCGCCAAGCATTCTCTGCTATCTTTTCCATCAGAGCATCAGCAGAGATATACTTTGTCTTGTTGTAGGCAGGATGAGATAAGAGATAGTCTTCCTTGTTCAACACAGCATTCATAAAATCTGCTGTAATACCAACGGAGACATTGAAATTTGTAAGTTCGCCCGTTTCACACTTAGCATCAATAAACTCAATTATATCAGGATGATTGACTGGCATTACTGCCATCTGCGCACCACGCCTGCCTCCACCTGCCTTAACAACATCTACGAGTTCGTTGTATAACTTCATAAATATAACTGGACCACTTGAGAAACCAGTGATAACGCCCTTTCCAACAGGGGCATTCTTTGGTCTTAGTGCGCCAAAATTATAGCCTACTCCTCCCCCTTCCTTGAATATCGCCGCGGCGGTTGAGATAGTATCCATTATAGAATTCTTCCCACTAACAAGGGAATCCTCTATAGGCAAGACATAGCAAGCGTTCAGATTCAATGTCTTTGGCTTAGAATTGCCAGCATTCATTAGAACAGGCGATGATGGCACGAAACGAAATGTGATCATCTCTCCATAGAATAATTCAGTATCTTCCTTAGTCTCCGCTACGAAGTCTGCTACTCTATGGAACATTTCCTCTGGAGTCTCGGTGGGCTTACCACTTTCGTCTTTATTTAGATACCTTTTTTCCAGAATTACTTGTTGAGCAGATGTTAAATGCAACTCTTAATTTCCTCCTCTGGCCATTCAAATACCTGTTCTCCATCTTCGTTCTCTAAACATAAGAAATAACAAGGGCCAGAAGACCATGGGACATCTTGCACTACTTCTTTAAGAATAGAGCCATCCTTCATGCGATATTCACTGAGAGGTGGGTGTCCCCATCCCATATAATCATCTTCATCTATCTTATATACATGAGCATCTATCTTTGTATTAACAACTTTACTACAATGCGGACATAATATGTTTGGCACCTCGGCAACATTCTCTTTAATGTATAAATCCGCTTCAGCACTCAGGCCAAAATATTGAGAACACCTCATAGTACTACTCCTTACTCCTTCGAACGTCTACCCATTTTGACGATGCTCGGCGCACCTGTCCAACCTTCGCCTTTATATATCACAGCAACATTACCAAAAGGTTTCTCAGAAGACTCTGACATTTCAGTAAATGGTGCAGACGAAAGTTTCACCCAAGATAACTTGCCACCACAAGAACAACGGTGCTTATGTTCAAACTCACTAGTGCCTTTCTCTAGTGCAGCGAATAAAGTTGCTTCGCATTTAGAACATCTAAACTTACCATACCTTAGCATTTGTGTCACCACTGGTCCAAGTATAGGTATATGCTTTGCCAATATTAGGGTCTTCGTAGATTTGGGCCCAATAATTTTTTCCATCATAAGGGATGCTTTTTATCTCTATCCGTTGTTCTTTGGGTGCTCTATCATTATCACAAGGATTGAATTGTCTGCTTATAGGACAACCAGACTTGCATAAATAATCTTGTCTAAAATCAGTCGTATGAGTGGTAGTATATCTAAGCCAACGGATATTACCTATAAAACGTTCTTCTCTATACATCTCAGCATGCATCGTCTTAATACTCCTTCTCACTAAGTTTGTCAATAATTGTACTAACAAATGCTTCGGCGTTGCCTTTGTCTCCTGTGTAGTTCGAAGCAACATACAATATGGCTTCGGCAATAGCTTCTGCCGTCGCATCCGCACTACCAAGGTCATTATATAGACGAACTATATATGTAGCGAATTCACGCTTCATCTTCTGGGATGGCGTTGATGAGAGCATAGAGTACCTCATTGTAATTGTCGGCTGTTAACTCTTCCATCTTGCTGATAGATGTGTATGCGACCAACAAAGATTCGATTTGTTCGTCTGTTTCAACACCATGGAATATACATATCTCCCGAGCGAATTTACGCTGAACATCAGATAATACCATTCTTCCCTTACCCTTTGTTCGCCTAACGATGTCCCTATCTGGATAGAGTTCCGCAGCAATGCCAAACATTGTTGCCGCCTTCTTAAGAGCATCAGTACCAGCACCTTTGATGAAAGCGTCGGCGTTAGTACTTAACTGTCCTCTAAGAACTCCAGTTCCCATTGCCATACGAGTGCCAAGAGACGTGGTTAACTTGCCAATGGCATAGGCAACCATAGTCTCTTTCTGGTTCACAACTCCGAATTCTGTTATTTCGAAGTCCCACTTCGGACTAACTTCGTTAAGCCTGTCTATGACATAATCACCAGGTACATAATCAAAATTCTGCTGTTGTTTGACGATACGCGGGTCAACAGGCACTTGAAACTTCAAAGATTCTTTAGACAATTTGTTCATCTTCTTCCTCTATTCTTGCTAATATATTCTCTCTTCTAAAGACAGCATAGTGCCGCATGAACTGTGGACCATATGCGTCGCTATCATATACTATTACATCTCCAGAAGATATGTCTGCGATATCATTACCAACGGCTAGTACCAATGCTGTATATGTCCCAATCTTCACTGATTCAGGAAGGATTATCCCTCCCTCGGTCATCTGGTCACGGTATTCTATCTGTAGGAGTACTTTTCCTGGTCCTACCTTCAATTTATATACATCTATGTCCATTTTATCTCCGATAAAAAGACACCCTCGCCGCCAAAGGTGCCCATGGTATCTTGAACGCTCATAGTATTATTATACCATATTCGTCCAGCGTTGTCAAGACAATCTATGCAATTTTGTCTATTCTTTCTTTCAGACTATCTATTCTTTTCTCACAAGAGATAATCTTCTTCGGTGAGGCACTATCTGCGTCACATCTGGCTATTATAAGCAATTCATCAAGAACGTTACCAGCATTCCTTACAAGACGACGGATACTTCTATCTGTCCACTCGCTGCTATAAGAAATAGGTCTCATGTGTAGAAACACTAATAGTTCTGCTTGTTTCGTTATTTCAGACTCGAGACCCATCTCTTCTCCAAAGCGAGAGACAATCCTTGCTCCCTCTTCTTCATGTCCATGGAAGCACCATCCATCTTCAGAGAAAGCGCCACCGCACTTACATTCCTTCAACTTTCTATATCTTACCATGCCACACTTGTTACAGGCGTACTTCATCCTCTTTTTGTTCACCTTACCAACGTCGTGTAACAGTGCTGCTAATCTAGTTATTAACGAGTCGCTCATCTTACTAACTTTGGACAGAGTAGACAATGAATGCTCATATACATCCTTATGTCCATCCGCTTCCATTTGTTTACACTGCTCTAACTCAGGAAGTATATACTTCAAAAGTCCGACCTCGCTGACTAGTTCTATCCCTATAGAGGGGTAAGGGGATAGAAGAATCTTGACTAAGTCTTCGCGACATTTGCTTAGGTCAGAAAAGTCGGCAGACATAATCATTTTCTTGAGGAACTCAATTGTCCCCTCATCCAGTTTGACGTCTGTCTCACACGCCAGACGTATTTCTTTAAGAACCTCTAATGCTTTGTCCATTATTTCACACCAAGTCTTTCTATTATTCTCTCCCCAGATATTTCCATCGCTACTCCTGTCCTACTATTGCTACATATCCATCGTGCTTCAAGTGGCACATCCCCGCGCACCACAGACCATACTATACGCACAGCGTCCCATACTGTCTTGCCGTGAGACATTATCTCATGGGTCTTCTCTCCATATATTATCTTAATCATCCAAGGGTCTTTTGAACCGCAACAACCCATTAGTCTGCCTCGTCGGGAAATATTATGACAAGATTCTTAGGTGTTATAACCTTATTCTTATAAATAATAATGTCTCCCTTCTGTTCGGTACCTGGAATCCAATAATCGAGCATTTCTTGCCGTGTTTCTAAGTAAACTATGAAACCGACAAGGATTGTTAAGAGAATTCCAATGAGGAGTCCAAATACTGCTCCTGTACTAAACTCTTCGTCCATATTATACTTCCTCCAATCGTTTCATTACTTCTACGAAACCAGGCATTTTGAGTATGGTCTGCCAACAACGTTCAAACATAGCTTCGGTGGCAAACCACGGAACTTTGTCAAAGGGCAAACACAATTGTTCATCCATAAAGGGAAACAGTAATTGAACTCTCGATGGAAACAATATTATAATTTCGCGCATTCTACACCTTCCTATCATTATCACAAATTGCTTTTGTGATACCATAGAGTTCTGTCTTCGCTCTATCTACCCACCGTCGATGTCCTATCTTTGCTTCTGTCTCCGAGCAATAGCGCTCGCATCTTTGGTCTAAGGTACCACCAAATACCATTGTTTCATACAAGATAGGGAGACCAACACAACTAAAGTTATAGTCTATACCAAGAAAGACTGTAGATATTCGTATTCCTCTTATGTATGTCTCGTCCACAATTCTATCGTCAGTCGCAAAACTTTCTGCCCATTCATCTACCGTTGCGGGGACAACAAGTCCATTTCTCCTAATATAGCAGCCGGTTCTTTTAATATCCATCACTATCAAACCTTTTAAGGTCGCTCTCCACCTCAAGCTTTGTTGTCTTCGCAATATCTTCACAGGCTACTCTATATGCAGAAGAATAGGTACTCCTCTCTGCTCCCTCCTCAAATTCTTTAGCAAGAGCCAGTACATACCTTACAATATTCTCTCGCGAGAACTATATATATGTATCATAATACGATTTCTTGGAAAGAGGCTATACTTGGAGAAACTTCACCATAAATCACCCAGCCATCTTCGCCGTGTCTATTCTTACATCCCTTGATAATTACATTACCTCGTCCTGGCTTATCCTCCATCTCTTTCTTGGTCCTGCGTGCAATACCAAGGACAAGATCAGCATCAGTATTGACGCGATGAGATTCACCCATATCACTATTATGGTCTATACTTTCGGCACGTTTCTCAGAGTCCCAACGACGTGTCTGCATAGTCACGATACCACAACAGTTCTTATTCCTCATCAGTTGCCTAAAATTCGTGGTGAATTCACCTATCGCAAAGTAAGATTCTTCCTTGTCTGACCTCAGGTAATCGTATATCACTACATCAGGACAGAACTGCGCTATGCCTTGAATGACAGCCTTATAAACATCTTTATGGCTTGTACTAGTCATACGATGAAACTTGACATTGCGAGATACTACATCCTTGACATGTTCAGCGGCCCGTCGCACCGCTCCAGTATCTGCTGTGGAATCAAGATACCATTTATTAGTTATAGCACGAATAGGCACACGAGACCTTTGTGATATCATCTTAAGAAGAAGGTCTCTCTCCTCCATCTCAGAACTCACGAACAAAACCCTGCCATAACCTAAGGATGCTATCTGAAAAGCTAACTGGGTGACAAAGGTGGTCTTCCCTGCTCCTGTCGGGGCGAACACAACATTTAGTCTCTGCTTTCCTAGTCCATTAGTATAATGGTCTAACTGAATGAATCCTGTTGATATTCCTAGAACATCCACACGATTACCATCGGATACTATGTCGTCTACAATTGTTCCAAGATCAGCATCAGATTCACCAGTGGAAAAGGACATCACCTTTGAAAAACTCTGGCTCCAACAGCCAAGGATGTCCTCCATCCCTTTGTTGTCGTCGGCGACAATGGCATTTAATCTATCTGTTTCACTCTGGGATATATTGCTAAGTTGTGTCCTCTTCAGTTGCTCTACGAAATATGATATCTTTTCATCAGGATGAGCGCGCGCGGCAACGATGGCATGGTCAAAGACACCAGAAAGCCGACCACTACCATACTCTTCAGCTATAGCAGGACTCTTCAACATTTCTGTTGCTATAGCAGCGGGAGTTATAGGATGATTATTCTGCCATAGTACAGTCGCTACTGCTACAATGGTGCGATATACCTTCTCTTCTATATCAGTCCAACTCACGCCACCTTGAGCAAGAGTTGCAAGTGTCTTCTCAGACGAAGCAGGTAAAAGCACCTTGCCTGCTATAACTTTCTCAGCTAACGACATCTGTGGATTCTTCGTCCAGCATAGATTCTACGACCCCTATCCCTTTCTCAGTAATAGAGAACGTGTCATCTCCTGGCATCCATTCCACAAGACTATCTTCAACTAACTTGTGGAAATGATATGATGTTAAGATTTTGTTTAGAATTTCTAACATTTCGTCGGGGACACCATCTTCTTCCCAACCTTCAGGTATTAATTGGTCATAGACAAATGTTATAAGCGCCAGCATCACTGCTGTTTTTACTGCCTTATCATCATTACCTATGTCTAGCACGGCTAATGCTTCTTCTACTAGTCCTGCCTGTTCAAGAGAATTCATGGCACACAAGGCTTCAATCTTTCCATTCACTTAATATGTCCTCCAGCGTTATACCATCATCAATATTTAACTTGATATCCGCAAGCCTCGGCGGCGGACTACCAACTCTTGCCGCTTTACGAACTCGTTTGCGGTCACTAGCAAATTTAGAAGCCACTGCTATTATATAAGCAACAGGGTCTCTTACGGTATCTTTGAGACGTTCACATTGCTTATATGCTATAGCCATTTCTTCTTTATTGAATGGCTTGCCAAGACGAGCAAATATACATTGCCATTGATCTTTAGTCAATTTCAAGATACCACCGCCATCGGTGAACCTATGCTGGGCAATACTACATCTCCGTATCCCTCGAAGTGGACGATAATCTCTCCATCTAGCCCTCCTTCTACAGAAGCAAACGTAGCGCGCGATAATTTTACATCAGGGGAAAGTTTCATGTCCTGTAACTCACCTGATACTATCTTTAAACCGGTGGATACTGTCGCATACCATTTCTTTCTAGTAATAGAGAAATTTAGTATGAGCGCTGCGCCGAAGATAAACTTAGTCCCACTAATAGACGCATAATACTTGCACTGGCGGGCCTTGCCAAATTTTATTTCGTCAATAGTAAACAATATCCATATCTCCCATCAGTTGTTTCATGTACTTGTGTTTACCAACACAATGAGAACTAGACACTATGACAACAAGATTTCTCTTTTTCATCTCGAGGATAAGTGTCGACATAATCTTCCCGGTTCTCATATTTCCAGCAACCACAACCTTACTATATGAAGCGGCCATATCGTCACAGAACGTTTCATCTTCTATTAAAGCTAAGGGATTAGTTATAGTAACTATCGAGACATTCTTCATTGTATGATGATTAAACATAAAGTCTGGTCCGCTTTCGAACATATGCTGTATTTCATCAGGACTCTTACCGGTAACTACTATGGTATCAAACCTATAGAACTTTCTAATGAAGCGATCTACCGAAGCAAGAGATACGTCTTCTGGGTTACACAATAGTGCCGCCTGGCGATTTGTATCTTGCATTTTCTAACTCCTTGTTGAAACTATCAATTTCATAACAGAACTGCGATACTTCTTGAACGGCACCTCCATATAAATATTCGCTATTCACTATGGCTACAAACCCATAGCGTGCGCGAGTCGAGGCGACATACAATAGATTTCTCTCTTCTTCAATCGAATGTCCTCTTGCATGAGGAATAGAACAATCATTGAAGTTGAGAAGAACTACATAATCAAACTCCAATCCCTTGACTCCATGTATTGTAGACACCAGAACGGGAGCAGTCACATCTTTATCAAAGGCACCGCATAGGGACAATATTTCTGCCAGATCATCGGTAGTATCTATATCTCTTGTTCTATCTACCAATTCCTTTACAACAGGATTGTCATTTGATAATTCAAACACGTGAGCCAAGGCTAAAACTAATTCTGTTGGGGATAACTCGGATACATGTGTTTCCATACATAAATCGATCAGTCTGACAACAAGTGCTAGTTTTTTCCTGACACTATTAGTCTGTTTTTCTATCGCTTTCCTAAGACCAGCCAGTGTTCTATCATATTCGTCAAGAACCTTCTCAATAGTCTTCTGTCCTACGCCCTTCACCATTAACAGAGCATCTCCCACCGCAAATGGCGTAGGATTACTCATACAATCATAGAAAGCCACAAATTTTCTGGCTATAGTGGCATCGTTAAGATCGCTTTGCAATCTACGGTTAAATTGAATCCTGTTTCTTTTCAGCACGCCTTGAATCGGACCTGCTTGAAATCCTGTTCTTACCAGTACGGCAACTGTTCTATTTTGACCTATGCCTTGCCTTATGATCGAGAGAGCCTTCATCAACTGATCGTTCTCATTTTTGGCTACTCTCAGCATTGCTTGTCCTCGAGTGTTCAATCCAGATTTCAATTGTTTCCCGAATGAATCGTGGCCTTTGGCTATTTCGTTGGCAAGTTCTACTATACTAGCACCAGACCTGAAGTTAATCGTTAGAGGAAGCACTTGGACATCGTCGAAATCATCTACAAATGATTTCATATACTTGCTACTGCCAGATCTCCAAGCATAAATAGCCTGCATATTGTCTCCCGTCATAAAGACAGAAGCACCAATTGACAAAGACTTAATGAGTTGATATTGTTGTTCATCTATATCTTGACCTTCATCAATTAATATACTAGACACTGAAGAACGTACCGTATCACAGAGTTCTCCATCAAACAACTTCTGAGCTTCTATGATTAAGTCATCAAAGTCGAGTAATCCTGATTCTGTTAAGACTGCGTTATAATCACGATAGAGAATGCCCATCATTCCATCTACTGGGATGGCAGACCTTTTAGCTCTACTCAGCATGAGTAGTGCATCGTGGTCATCTTCTATTCCGGCATAACTAGGTAATCCTTTCAGAATTTGTCGTTGTTTCACACCATCGGCTATCCTAAATGTCCTTCCTGCTTTCTTAAGTGCCCGATAACATAGACTATGGAATGTTCCAACGAATGTAGCTTTGGAACGTTCTCCAACAAGTCCGTAGACTCGTTCCTTCATCTCTCTGGCCGCTTTATTAGTAAATGTCAATGCTATTATAGATGAAGGACACACACCTTGGTCAATCAAATGCGCGAGGCGGTATGTTAAGACTCTGGTCTTGCCACTACCAGGTCCTGCTATCACTAGGACATTCTTATCTACTGGGGCAAAAACTGCGCTTACCTGCTCCTCACTAAGATGTTCGCGCATTATTTCTCATACAATATAATGTTACCAGCAGCATCTGTCTTGACCTTAAAGGTAGGCTTCCCAGACAAAGTAACATTGCTACAAATTCTAGTATATGTAGCCACAAGACACGACAAATTACCAGAATTCTCGTCACGATCAAGATTAAATATTTCTAACCCACACAACGATTCATTTTGCGTTGCCAGTCTAATGGCAATTTCTAACACCTTATCAACAAGAATCTGATAATTTGACGCGCCGACAACATCAAATTCATCTGAAGTATAGGCGTTCTCTCCTTCTACGGTTTCGAATTCTTTGATTCTCTTAAAAACCGCTCGACTTATGACTGCAGCAGGCATACCATAATCATATGAATCGGGGTATGGATTCTTTCCAATCTTCCTTTCAATAGGGGGTATTCCCAAACCATGCCGGTGTGGCATTACAACCTCGGTGACAGGGCTATCCTCTTTTGGGGAGGAACCTTCTCGTTCCGATACGTTACCAGATTTTTTCTCCATTCTAGATATTTCTCCTTATCAATATATACGCTCTTCGTTGCTACTAATGAATCTAACAACGGTATGATCTTATTGAGCAGAATTCTCCAACTCTGCATTACATACCTACTGTTAATATCATCACACTTCGCTAATCTTGGCACTAATTCTCGTAATTCTCCCTGATCTCCTTCTTCAGATAGGCGATTGAGGACAAAATACGGAACATACATCCTAAACTTCTTAACGGGATCCCCGTGTTTTGTTATTCCGTTCAATGATTCGGTGAAACCTATCATGATTTAATCCTCACTAATTGGTTCAGCCATTACGTCGCTATCAATCAACATCGCTGCGATTGTAGCAACGCCTTCGTTATCATAAGTACTCTTAAGTTCTTCTAAAGCCTGTTCAGAAGAATCCGAAACGATGTTGATTGTACCATGAATAACGACTCTAAACGAAAATGCTTTCATTTCTTTTCCTCATCTACAAAAATCAGTTTTCGAGACGGTCGGAAACCTACAAACTTCTTTCTTGGAGACTTCCTGCATTCACCGCTCTTCATATGGTAGTAGGCACGAGGTTCGCGCGAAACAAGTAAGAATTTTCCGAATCCCTTTATGGTAATCTCATCCTTATTCTTAGCAAGACTGATGATTTCATCCACAAAGCCATTCACAACCTTTCTTGTTACCCTCTTGGTATATCCTGCCCTCTTGGACACCTTGCTTATAAACCTATCATACTTCATTCTTTACACAATGCGTCGTTATGTTGCATCATTTCTCCATAACAACAACAACTTCCTTAGCCATAAGTCCCTTAGGAGTTCTAAGTAACCTAAATTCAACTTTCTCACCCATAACCAGCGTACGATATCCTTCTCCGATAATGTCACTATGTCTAACATATACCTCAGAATCTACATCTGGAGATGCTACAAATCCCCAGCCATCTTCACCGAACCACCTCACGGTGCCACGGTATCTTCTTTTCTTAAGAATCTTGTCAACATCGTCTACGTCATTCTTCAGGCTCATCATCATGTTGACTCTCCGATATGACAATATTCCCGAGTACTACTATGCCACAATAACCATCATGGTTCCCTGGAACATCTATCGTATCAAGCCTACGTTTCTTCTTGTTAGAAGCGACACCAGAAAATCCGTAATCAACATTAGGAACAGACAGTTCAATCATGCTTCTTCCTCCTTTGTCTAAATACTTTGTTAAATTCATTACTATTATTTACTTTTGGCACGGCTATAAACTATACAATTTCAAGGTAGGCTCGCCGAACTTGCTCATTCTTCATCTTCTTCTACGAGCCTTTTATCCACTATTTCCTCGTCATATCCTTCTTGCATTACATTCATCATCATGTCGGCCATTATCTTATGTCTCTCTTCAAGAGAAAGTTTCATCAGTTCTTGGTTACTAATCATGACTTTACCTATGGTATCGCATTTACTACAAGGAAACCATTGGGGCCGACGGCCATAGTTGTTCTTATTATATTCATTTAGGCCAACATCAATTCTTCCTTCTCCTTTACAATCAGGACATATTCTTTCATATGACTTGAGTTCAGTTTTATCAGCCATTTCTTCGCCTCAATAATTCTTTCAAATCATAAATGCTGTACGGAGCGGACCCAAAGTCTTCAGGACATTCTCTATACCTTTGCATAATAAAGGCTACTTGTCCTTGTTCTTCTTTTCCATGTCTTTCTTTCATATACTCTTCAAATGTAGGAAGACTGCCAACTTCTATAGGTGTTATCTCTTCCTTTATCTCCACTACTTCAAGTTCTTCAGGACGATAGTCGTGCTTAGGCGAGTCATAATCAGCATTATACCATTCGGTGCTAAAGTTCCTAACATATTCTGCGTGAATAGCGTCGTCAACTCTCCATATAGCGTTACCACCAGTCCATAATTCATATGTGACATCTCCGCAACAATCACCACCAGAGTTAGAAGTAATGTGAAGAGTCAGTAATCCACCTGACTCTTTATGCCTTAGGGCATATGTTGTCTTAGTCATAACTTCATCCATAAGTATACCACAAGATTTGCCTTTTGTCAATCTTCTGGGTTAATGACCTTACCTCAATAACTCTAACTGTCCGCTCATAAACTTTTTGACGTCGCGCGTCGATTTACCAGTCCTATGGTCAGTTATGACGCCTCGTGCGAAATTGTAGGTCCTTACCTTTCCACCTCTGAGACCCATTCCTATCTGTTTCCTACGTAATCTATTGATGCGATGCTTTAGGTCGGCGCGCAAGTCACTAACTATTCCACTTCTCAATCTCTCAAGAGCGTTCTTTCTATTAATAGACTGACTCTTATTGTCTTGAGCGAACACCGCTTTGCCTGTCTTCTTATGAGTCAATCTAACAGCGGTTGATGTCTTATTCCTATGCTGTCCACCTTTCCCGCTTCCTCTCGTCGCTTGAAACTCGACATCATCTTCAGTTATCTCTATGTCTGCTAGTTCTTCGTCCTTAAGGACAGCGACCGTAGCAGTAGAAGTCTGCCTCCGTCCATCTTTTTCAGTAGGTGGCACGCGTTGGACACGATGACCCCCTGCCTCTACTACAAGATTCTCATAAGCACCTTCGCCATTAACTCTAAATATTGCCTCAACTATGCCTACATCAGATGTAGATTTATATATTTCTTCTACCTCGTAGCCTTGAGAACAACAATATCTTATATACATATCTACAAGATCCGCAGCGAACAGGCGTGCGTCACCTCCCCCCTCTCCAGCACGAATCTCTAGTATTAAAATGAGACTTGTCCTCCCTCCTACAGATGCTGACGAAATCCACGAACAAATTTCGTATGTCTATCTATTCCGGTGATGAAAATTATTGGCAAGGACAGGGGAATACAGATCATAGTCGGTTATGGTACAAACGTGGGTACAGCCACTATTAGTCCGACGCCCCACGGCCGTTCGAACAGATCGGGTTGGTTCCCATAACTTTCTATGATCTTACCCCTGCCTTGCCAATATAACTCACCACTAACGTAGTGGGAATCCTCAGGTCTGCTCGACCAGTTGGGTTTTTACTCACAAAGAGCGATTCCAGACTGCGCTAAGACCTCACTACAATTAGCACCTACTCAAGGCTGTGAGTGGTAAACCAGCACACTACTTTTCGCAGATATTCCTAGACATAACCCGCAGGCATGTTGCCAGAACAGAGCCCTACTTTTCGATGGCTGGATTAAGCCCCATACAAGTATCTACTATCCTGTCAATAGTCTGAGCATAAGTATCGTCCTTTGTACCCAGTGTTTCCACAGTATAGTAAGGATGGTGGAAAGCAATACCTTTGAAGAATTGATCAATAAGTTCGTGGTCCAAACCTCTAATCTCTTTCGTCCAATTCTTCCCAGTTACTACTTCCTTTCCTTGCAATGTGTGAATAACACGCCCCGTTGCTATATTGTATCCAATCTGACGACTATGCTCATCTCGTGGCGATTTAACTGCGGCGGATATAATATAACTACCATCTTCCCTTTTTATCACAGCAAGCGTGTCCATCACCTTTTCAAACTTTGCACCTTTCGGTAGTTTGTCAGGAAGTTCTGATACTCCCATCTTAGATAATTTCCACTTAGATGGGACAACAACCGTTCTCCACAAACGAAAGATCGCAGCACTCCCGCTTCTAGCAAGTTCCTCAAACACTTCCTTCTTGCGTCTTCCTTTATTTTTCATCTCAAGTGCTCCTTTCGAAAGCATCTATTACATTCTGAATTGTCCTTGTCCCACAAACAAACTTATTGTATTCATTAGCCATTTCAAGTCTTGACGGCAAGCTACCAACATCAAATATTACTTTTTCAATACGATTAGGAATTCCTAACAAAAGTTCAGTTGGTTCACACTGTATCACTAAGGAATCAATAAAAGTTAGATGTCGTAGCAAATCTACTTGACTACCGACAATAGGATTAACACCAGTTACAATGGTTGTATAGGAACCGTAGGAGGGAAGAAAATCATAGAGACAAGGATATAAATCCTTAGAACAGGATATCACTGGCAATAATGTCCGCCTAAAATTAGAGGTCACAAACCTCCTCACTACCTGTAAAATTTCTTGACCAGTTGCTATGCTGTTCAAATTCCTATTCTGCATTGAGAGAGGAGAAAATACTACATCAACATCTCTCCTAAGCCCAGTAAAACAAAGTCGAGAATCTATATCATCCAGCGAACAGTCTAATATATCTATGTAATACCAAAGAGGAGACAAAGAGAATAGACTCACCCAGCATTCCATAAAGTTGTCACCGTTAGTACTAAGTTTAACCGGACCACGTGCTTTTGAGACCTGCTGTCTCATAACTTCTGGATAGTCAGCAAAGTCAGAGTATTTGAACATTACACTAGCTCTAGTCATTATAACATACCTTCGCTATAGTATCTATTATCCCTCCAAAATCTAACACACTACAATCTGTCGAAGCATCGTATCGAACATATGTGCTAGGAACAGTCTTTTCCGTTACTTCTTTCTTCAGTACTCCTCTCAAAAGCGTTGTTCGAACTGGCGAATATACATACAAGTAATCAGATACGTTCAATGATGATACCATTATTCCATCTGAGAACGAGATGATAAACGTATCATCATTATCTTGGAAAGATTTCAGGATTTCTATCTTGCCAACCAAGATATTTCCTGATTTATGTCTTGGCATATATTCTGGCAACAATTCGTTGGAGCTTAGAATTATCCTATCAACTTGAATCATATCCTTATCATGGTTACCAACAGAACAGCCTATAACTGGACATCTAGCACATGACCAGGATTTGCGACCACCAGCGATGATAAGATTTGCCATATCTATAAAATCTATAAGGCTCATAGAACCTTGGATGGCATCTCTCAACGATGATGCAAAGGCAAAGGTACAAATATCAGTTCTTCTATATATTGTTTCCAATATAATAATGACCGCTTCTGAAGCGCTTCTTAGTCCTAATCCCGCCGCAACAAGTGATTCAACAACTAACTGTTGAGAGTCTGTTCCAGTTGGCCTAACCAGGAAGGTACCAGAGTAGATTGATACATTCATCTTTTTGTCTTATCCATCTCATCTGCTAATTGTTTTATTGCTCCAACAAATGCAAACCATTGGTCATTAGATACCGATGCTACTATGATATCTGAGTGCGACAACCCTATACTATAAAGTTCGCCAGCACATGATATATCCATCGATACATCACACACAGATCCCCCGCCCGGGAATCTGTCGGTGAATACTTTCATCATGGATTCTTTCGATTTTGCCACAGGGATTACATGTATCTCATCAAGATACGTTCTACAACGAAGACGTACGTATTCTATAGACGCAATTGAGAATTTTTGCCAACTCTTCATCATATGACACATCAGACAGTTCGCATTAGTGAATATTGGTCTATCTACTGTATGTCCTAATACATTCCATAATGATAGACTTCCACACAGTATAGCCCAATGTATCCACAAACGTCTGACTAAGTACTTATAACTATATGTTACTTTTTCGTCAGCTAGACCCCCTCTTATTTCTTTTTCTACGATGGTGGAGTAACGTCTATCACCTAAGAAACTATTTCTGTCTATCTCAATACTTTCATAGCTGAATAGATCATAACTACCACCATCAATAAGGAATATTGACGGCTTCTCGATGTGAGACATTGGAATTTCTACACAAATATCGGGACAACCTCTTAAGACACCAAATACATCACATACGTCTTCAATCGATTTATCATTGATTGCCACAATACGTGTAGGAACAAGATATTCTCCTAGGGAAGTAAGCACCCAGTAGTTAAATCTATAGTTATAATCTAACATTATTCGTAGAGTTTCGACACTCCCCAATCGATTGCACTAAGCGTACATCCGAACAATTTATATGTTGCACGAGATAAGTAGACACAGCCTTCTAGAAAAAATATATTAAGACTGTGACAATGAAATAGATGATGTATGGCATGAATGTTCCCACATAAAGACACTTCGTGTGGTAACATCTTGATGACAAATGTTCTATCATCGATAGCCAATGTGACATCCGATATTACCGATGCATGAATCTTTTCAATCCTACAAGGAACTGCTGGATGCAATGTACCTTGATTAAATTTCATCCCTTCAATCTTAGATATATAATCTATAAATATTGCATTGTCTTTGCAACGATCAACAAATTTGCTGAAACCTTTTTCTGATAGTATTGCCGGGATAGCAACTAGAATAACTTCAGTGTTTACTAGAGATGACAAGTCTCGTAAGGTTCTAGCAACTCCTATTATTCTAAAAGCATTGCTAATCATGTGCTACTCACTAGGTCTTCATGACGAATTGAATTTGAGACCCATGCTAAAGCATCTACGATGTTTTGGTCTTCTATCCAGTGTGTATAGTCTTTCCATCTTTCAAGACCTGCTACTCCACTGGGGAAGTTTGGATATATAGACCTATATCTCATATTGGTCAGTTCCACAATAACTAACAAGCCAGCATACGTCAATTCTGGAATATTAAAACTACCAACAAACATTCCTCCGCTTGCTTCTATAGAGTTATCCTTCTTACTAATGCCCGGAAGACTAAGAGCCTCATTGACTGCAGTTTTAGTCAATATGGGAATATGTTCTCCAACAATTATTCTAGGAAGGATAACTCTATCAGCAATGCTCCAAGAAGGTACTACATCAGCCTCAACCATATTTTCACCAATTTCGCTAGAGGCATAGATAGTTATCTGCCCATCAAATGTATTTAACATATCCAGAATCATTAATCCTTTGGCCAATTGTTCATCAAATGCTGTAATCTCTGCTAAGGCAATAGTTGGGGCAGACAGGAGTATCATATGTCCATCAGACAAATCAGCTTTCATTCCGAGCCAAGATACTATGGTGCCTAACATATCTAATCTCAATCCTGAATTGTCTCTGATCCCATCAATAATCAATTTGCTCGCCACAAATTCAGGATCATATAATGGTTGAGCTGTTAGTCCGTACGACGCAAAACCCATTGGACGCTTCGATTTGTCTGATGATTCGAAGGCAGCTACAAGGTGTGGACAGACTTTTGCTATGGAAGAATACATGTCTATATGTTCATCTGAATCAGCGTATACAACGGCAGATACCAATGCTCCAACCAAGGGAGAGTTGTGTGAGAGATACCATTGCCAACTTCCATCTTCCATTTTATACCATACCTTCTATACGAGCTTCATCCCATTTAAGTTCGCCTAACTTAGCGCATATATGATATCCAGGTGAAGACAAACACTGAGATAACAAGGCGCCGTCTTTCACCGAACGTATCATATCTTTTACTATTGGAGGAGGAATGACGATAGGATTAGTTCTCTTCCGAAATAACCAGGATATACACATAAGTTCTGGTGCCACTGCTTCCAAAGTCGCCGGAACTGCAAGCGCCAAAGAACCGATAATAAACATCATATTTTCTCGAGTTGTTTTGCTAACTAACTCAGCACAAATCATACTAAGAGTAGCTCCACTTTCCATAGCCCCCTTATCATTAGTCTGTTCTATTATCTCAGTAATATCCATACCTCTGTCTCCTAATCTTTGATAAATGCTCTAGTTCCTAAACAAAGTTCATTAGTACACAGAATACTGGCTGCTGCTACAGTAGACAGACCAGATTCCAAATCAATTAGAATCGATAAAAGTACAGCCGTGAGATCACGTATGTACTTTTGATCGTATGACATCCTCATGGCACTTGACAATACTGTGTCCATCAGGTATTCTACACTTTCTTTTCTTATGTCTCCATTCAATAGATCCATACAGGCACCTATAACAAACTCTTTCTGATCTGTTCTTATAGAAGACATATCAAGCGATGCTACCATTTTTCGTTCCTTTTCATAATGGCATCTGCTAACGCTACCATCAGATTCTTGTACTGGTGCCCTTTTATTCCGTCAATCACGAATGAAACACAGTCATTCTCAGTTTCCATCAGTATGTCCAAATTTGGAATTCCACCGATGGCAATTAACACTTCCTGAAAATCTTTCACTAAAGAAACTTCAGTACTACACAGATCTTTGTTCTCTGATACATCAGTACATAGAATAGCATCTGATGGCGTCACAAAATACAGAGCTTTCTTAGCTATCTTGTCGACAGATATCGGTCTTATCGAACCACCATAGAAATGGCCGAGCTTGGCAATATCAATTACATTGGTCACAAGTTTTTCTTCATTCTCTGATTCGTATCCAAATTGATGGAGCCATAGAGATACAGTAGTACGACTCCAAAAGTCTAAACACCTTATATCACTCATCAAGATCGGTCCCTGCTTCATGCTCTCACACAGATGAGACATACTGTGCAAGTCTTTAGCATCAACAATCGCAGTATTACAATGCATATGCAATATCTGTTCAGTCTCTTCACCAGTGAAACGACCGAATATGACAAGGATCTCATCCTCTCCATGAGAGTCGAGTATCTGTACAGGGTTATGTTTCCGCGTATAGTTATACTTACTATCATCAAACGGTAAACCGTCGTCTACTACTCCCCACTCAATTTTACTGAAGTCGTTCATATCTACAGATCTCCTTCCAGGTAATACATATAGTCCTGGCAAAGTAGTCACTAACATTCTCCTAATGCTGCATCAAGAGCATCATTTACCATCTTATCGATATCATCCTCAGACTCGTCTTCCACCAGCCTGCTGGTGCGTATAACAATATCTATATTAGCAATAGAATTAGCGAGTTTGTCAAATTCCCACAAGTCTTCAGATATCTTGTCTTTTTCTATTATTACCATTCCAAGCCTGCTTAATAGACTATTCGATACCATCCCAACAAGTGTTGCAAGCCCTGCTCCGTATCTATAATATGGAGGTATGTCCTTCTCACAAATATCACATATACCAACTACAGATGGGATAATGACAGATACCAAAGGCGTACCTCTCTTCTTTACTTTCAGTGTTTTAATAATTTCACGAAGCCTTTCAAGAGAGAGGTCCACAAGTTTGTTAATCATTTCTTCATCTATCGATGACATATCTATCTCCAGAATAACATCAACCCAAGGCAGTATATAACCTCCAGGCTATATACTGCCCTGGTTGGGGATAAGCTGTTACGCAGCTCGAACACGTGATGCGATGACTACAACGTCATCTTTGGCAGGGATATACTTATCAGGGTCGACTGAGAGACCATTGACGCTCATCCGCGTCTCTTTCTGATAAGTAATTCCGTTTTTCCTAAGAACATCTCCGAGGGTATCTCCCTCTCCACAATGGATTTCGCGGCTGCCAGCAGCAGCTACAGCGACTCGGATGGTCTTAGTGCCCGTGGTAATACGGGGGGTGCTGATTGGCGCACCCTGTGTCTGAGTATCCTCCACGATACACCTCCTGATCAAGATGTTGTATCGACCATTAACAAGTTGGAACTGATTGTGTCACAATCTGCATTGGTACTACTGTGTCTCCATGGATAGCTACAGCCAATGGAGAGGCCTCAACTAGCCCATTCTCCATAGCAATCCATTTCCTTACTAAACTACAAATTATTCCTCCAACTATAAATACGTTATATACAATTGCCTTTGCTGTGCAAGGAAGATCCATTGCTTCATCATCACTAAAGAGGAACTCTTTCTCATAGTATTCTGCGGCTGTTACATCTTTAGGATCTATACAGAGTACTACGTATTCTTGTCCTCCCATACGAGCATCTATGAGAAGATCGACGTTGATATTACCGTAACAGTGTTTCCATATATTCATCCTAGCTTCCATTGTATCTGGAGTTGCTACAACAATTCCATGAAGTTCCTGCCCTTTGGCGCCGGTCCACAAAGAATTGATAGGATCCACGACATCTCCACCTATATTGGCTGCCACCACTTCTGCGAAAGCATCTACTTTCGGTATTCCTATATGGCTTAGCCAATAAGATTGATTAGGCAGGTTATGGATTTCGACGCTGTCATGATCAAAGGCCCTTATCTTTCCACACCCCATCTTTGCCAATTGCAATCCCGCAGCAGAACCGATGGCTCCTACCCCAATGATATCAATATGGGTATCTGCCAACGCCGCTAGTGGGACTAATTGCAACTGGCGTGTGAACTTCTCGTCGTCTCTATGCTTCTGCGACATGACTTCCTCCTAGTTCTTTAGAAAGAGGAGAAGGTCTTCTCTTAAAGACAACCCTGTTTCCAAACATAGTTTGATACGACTTACCTGTGCTACTAATGTCTTGACTATAACCAAAACGTCGTAGATTATGTCCGGTAACTGTATGCATTGTCTTCTCAACATATTTTTCTATGTCTTCTTGAACTTCTCTCGTTATCTCATCGTTAACTTCTGGAAGCACACCACATTTAATGTTATTAAAACATATGCGGACAGGGTGCAAAATGTCTAGTCGTGCTACTATCTGAGAAGCATTCCCAGATAATAGCACACTCGCAAACCAATCAACTCCTGGCCCTCCCAGAGCATTAATACCATCTTCATCTATTCCTGACCAACTATTAGTTGATATGGTAGTGCCAGGATGGCAATGAAACCATAGTTTAATAAGGGCTGGATCTGTCTTCCCACCAATCCCTTTAGTCATCATTCTTGTTACAGCATCCATCAGGGCTTCTGGCTCTATGTCTACAGAACCTGTGCTCACGCGTTGCTTCACTATAAAAACATCTTCTATGACGATAGCGGGATTGTCAGCGTCCAGAACAGCACTTTGAGCAATGCCAAAGCCTCCGATTTCCCCAGGAACAGCCTTTACATAGGCTGTTAATTTTGCCATTGCCTTTGGTGTAAAGAATAGACAAATCTTTTTCAGTACTTCATCAGGGCTAGGCATAGATGAAGAAGGCATACAATAGGTATAGCTTTCCCGCTGATACATATTATCATCATCTCTATAGCTCCTTCTCACTGTCATTTTTTCCTCCAACTTTCTACATATGGATGTCCATCCGGATTAACCTGCTTTATTACTTGTAGTAAAACATTTACGAACATAGGAATATCATACCTCGCCGCAAACTCTTGAATCATTGTATCTGCAGTTCCCCAACAGATACCTCCTTCAGTACCAATATGAGGATGTGCCATCCCATTATGTATACATTCTGATACAAGATTATGAATCGAGATCTGATTGAGGTTGTGCAAGTTACATACAATGTGCAACTCACCAAGATCATACTCTTTCTTATTAGCATCGCTACTTGTTCCCGTCAATCTATTGGTAACAACATGCAATGATTCGCCGGTACACCAGAGAGCCTTAACATCTACATGCTTAATCACAGAGATAAATCCTCTTTTCAATCGCTCTCTTAGTTGATCTTTCCCTTCAGTATGGACACTCATGGCCAATTTAAGTTTTTCCTTTTCCCTAACGGCAAGAGTAAATGTTTCTCTTAACCTAGTAGCGGCCTCTTCTGCATATTTCAGGTCTTGTGTTAGTCCTTCTCTCATCTGTTCACAATGACAGAGCATCTCGTCTACATATGTGGCACCAAAGTCACCGCATTTACGCTCCATCCAATCTATCAATAGAATGGATGAATCTTCAATACTACATACTACTCCACAATGATGAGACAATAAGCCATCGATTGCTTCCGCAAACTTATCCGGACCAACTTCAAGTATAAGGGAAGACAAAGGAAAAGAGAGGGTTATCCCTCCTTTTGCTGCCACTCCAATAATGCTGCCTTCAAATGAAGGTATCTTTACCTTATCTTTTCTCTCTATTTCCTGCGCAGCATTCAAAGTATCTTGGCAGGGAATGCCATAGAATGTTATCGCTCTCTCTGTCCTAGTATGTCCAGAATAATGTGCAGCACTAACATCTATAGCATCAGCACGAGGAAAATCGTATATCTTTTTGTGCGAACCATATCCCAGGATATACAACTTATTGTTTGAATAAGAGACATCTAACTTAGGATCGTCTGCGAATATAAGCATTTTTCCAAGATGAGATGCCCACTTCTCACAGATTTCCTTGAACTTCTCAGATTTCTGGAGACTTCTGCATGCCTTGTCATCAGAACGAATTGTAGCAGCAGGCAGTGAACCATCTATTAGAAGATTGTGCACCCCGAATTTCTCGATATAGAATGGAATATTTCTTTCCTTCGATAATTTACTAACCCTATCCAAGAATTTTGTGGTGTTCTTTCCGTAAATTATTCTAGCACGCCTCCCATTAATCAAAGTTCCTTTGATATCTTCCAATCCTTCGAAACATCTATTGAATTCTGATGTTACAGGGACGGCTAAGAGATCTGGTTTAGCTAGTACTAGAACAGGAGAGGATTCTACCTGAGAGAAACTACATATTCCTACAGTTACTGTTTCTAACACTCTTCTTCCCTCTTACTTACTTCCAGTATTTCTACAGGAATGACCACTATCGGATCACAATTCTTTATCCCAAGATATTGTGTTGGCAAGAATTTTACAGAATTCTTTACCCTCATAAATGCTACATACTTATCATCAGCAGTCTTGGCGACACAGATAACTTTTCCAGTAGTTCCTTTTCTAATTGTAGCAAATTCTCTAAGGAACTTTGCATAACAATTATCATGTATTGGTATATCTTTATCCAGGATCTCTATATTTTCCAACGGCGGACATACCTCGTTTTCTCCCATAGAGATCCACACATAAGGCTTTATCTTAGGATCAATATATTCAACAGTACCAATCCTAAGGTTGCCTACTATTACGTATGTACCAACCTTCAAGTCTTTCAGATCATCAATATTCATTTATGGCTCCAATCATTGGGCTGACCGGCTCAACGCCAAATATTCTAGAGAGTTCCATCCACCAATCTATATCTGTCCGGAACGTGTTCTTAAGATCAAACATGTCTTGAACAGATATCACAGATGAATCATGAATACTCATCTCTTTCTTCTCTCCAGCAACATTACACAGTATCTTATCTCGATCTATATCAAGTATAGCGGAGGGAATCCAAACTTCTTGTTGTCCCTCATTTTTATATGCAACCCATATGCCTACAAATGATTTATTATAACTAGAAAAGAAGTCTTCAATCTCTCTCAATGGAGGTATGACAGGCAAAGCACAGGAATGGGGAACCACACATTCCAACATATAGTATCCAAGTTCATTTGACATTTTTTGCTTGCGAAGCAGACGCTTTGCGTTAATATGTCCTAATTTATACAATAGACAATATCTAGTGACATGAGCATATGCTGCTTGAGGTACATCACAAATACGACAAATATGTTGGGAAGACGACTCGTCCCATTTGAGCAACGAGCAACTGACACATTCTATTCCTCCAATATTTTGTTCTATCTCAGAACCCATCATTTTCTGTCGTATGTCTTCCACTATGCAACCTCATCAATAAGTCCATGCTTTCCATACCCCATTGCCGCATCTGGGGTTAGATATAAATCCCGTTCCAAATCTTCACGAACTTCTTTCTTTGTCTTTCCACTAATACTGGATAGAAGGTTTATAATTACATCTGTCCAGTATACAACCCTATCTTTTTCTACATCATATTGGTCAGCAGTGACCCAACCAATATATGCCGATGGTGCATGAATCATCATAAGAGAGTTCGGTTTAGCAGTTCTCAAACACATTGTGCCTGCTGCTGCGACAAACATTGCTGCTGAATAGGCACAACCAACAATCTCTGTCGCCACACATATACCACATTCCTGCAACTCTCTCATTTTATTAATAATTGCCAACATTGAAGGCATCTCTCCACCATAGGAAGAAATGACTATCTTTATACTTTTTGGTTCGGCTTTGTCTCTTTCCAATTCTAGATGGTCATCAAGAAGACTACACACATTCAGGGCCATTTTGTCGTCTATACATCCAAATATGGCGATACTCTCCCCTATAGTATATATGTCATCACTCAATGATTTTGAATTCCACTCCTTCTTTGCTAGATACTGCTATTAATTTATGAGACGAGCCTTCGCTCAATATATACGATGCGACTCCATTTTCTACCAGTTCAACTACTGCTCTCTTAAGAGGTCGTGCTCCATACGATAAATTTTCGCTTCCTCTAGATACTAACTCAGCGTAGACTTCTTTCTCTACTCTTAAGGTTATACCCCTTGTATCAAGCCTATCAATCACGTCATCGATAAGAATCTTACAGACGCGAGCCAAGTGCTTGATAGTAAGGAAGTGGAATATTATCATATCATCGAATCTGTTCAGAAATTCTGGTCTGAACTTTGACCGTAGCACGTTAGTAACTTCAGGTATCACAGCTTTATGTTTTTGTTCAAGTTGAGCAGGTGTATCTGTTCTGCCTGGTGCTTCAAATAATTCACTACCAACATTGCTCGTCATGACTATTACGGCATTCTTAAAACTCACAACTCTGCCATGACTATCAGTTAACCTTCCGTCATCCAAAATTTGTAGAAGAATGTTAAGAACTGTTGGTGATGCCTTCTCCACTTCGTCAAACAGGACGACACTATATGGTTTTTGCCTGATCTTTTCAGTAAGTTGCCCCGCATCATCATAACCTATATAGCCTGGGGGAGAGCCAATCAATTTACTTACTGAATGGTTCTCCATATACTCTGACATATCTATTCGAATCATTGAATTCTCATCATCGAACAATACTTTTGCTAACATCTTGGCAAGGTGCGTTTTGCCTACTCCTGTTGGACCCAAGAACATAAAGCAACCAACGGGGCGTTTAGGATCTGACACGCCAGTCCTGTTTCTCCTTATAGCATTGCAAACCGCTTTGACTGCGTCGTCCTGAGCAACAATATATTTCCTTAACGACAATTCTAGGTTCATTAATTTCTGCTTTTCATCCGTAGTCATGGAAGAAACTGGAATACTTGTTATCTGAGAGACGATCTCCGCTATATCATTAGCATCTACAATCGTTCTCTCCTTATCCTTAGCCCATAGATCAAGTTCTTTGTCTCTCTCAGCAAGTAACACAAGTTTCTTCTTCTCATTCTCAGATTTTTCTCTTCTCATTGAAAGAGCAGCGAGTTGTGTTGCTATCTTTTGTACTTTCAATGGGCTACAAGTAGCCTTCATTTTAGAGTTGCTTGCTGCTTGATCGAGTAAGTCTACTGCTTTGTCAGGATTCTTCCTGTCTCCTATATATCTTGCTCCTAACTTGACGGCTACTTCCATGGCATCATCAGCAAATCTTATGCCGTGCTTGTTCTCCAACGTTTCCCTAATGCCCAACATCATGTCTATTGCTTCCTCTATCGTTGGTTCTTTGACATCAACTTTTTGGAATCTGCGCTCCAGTGCTGGATCTTTTTCTATCTTCAGCCGATATTCCTTAGGAGTAGTAGCTCCTATACAGGCTACTGATCCTCTCGCAATGAGCGGCTTGAGCATATCTCCAGGGCTCATTCCTCCGCTACTAATCGACAAGTTGTGTATTTCATCTATGAATAGGATGACATCAGGTGATGATTCTACATACGACAGGATTGCTTTCATCCTTGTCTCTAGTTCTCCTGCTTGGGAACAACCAGTAATAACTGAGCCAATGTCTAACAAGACAATCCTTCTATTATGAAGAAATTTAGGACAGTTTCCACTAACTATTCTACTAGCAAGTCCTTCAACTATCGCTGTCTTTCCAACGCCAGCTTCTCCTACAAGGACGGGACTTCTTTTTGTCACCCGTCCAAGGATTTGTGCTACAGAAAATAATTCAGTATCTCTACCTATACATGGGAATAACTTTCCAGAAACAACTTCTTTATTTAAGTCCGTTAGGAAGAAAGAGAGTTCGCTTGGAATTACAGAAGGACCAACCAAGACTTCAAGTCTACTACTCAGTAAGTTTGCGTCGCAAAGCCTACTGATTACTTCGGCAAGGCGAGGATTCTTCAGAGCAGCGTACAATATATGATTAGAATTCCTTCTTGTCTTACTGACAGACGCTGCATGAGTGGCCATACTAGACAATTTCATTATGTCTAGATCCGACCAATCATTGCCATACTTCATCAAGATTTCATCTCGAGACTTAACAATGTCATCTGCGTGAACTATACCCGATTCCGCTAAGGAGTCAAGCACCATATGAATTGGGGTACTAACTTTTTCCACTGCAATCTCCAGACATTCTAATTTACCAATAAAAAAGGCAGGCAGAGAATCTTTATAGATTCAATGCCTGCCTGTATCTATAGTCGTGCATTTATAAGCGAGGCTGTTATTTGGCAAAGGCATAACTAACGTTGCTTAACCGCGTAACACGGTTATCACAAAGAAGCCAGTCAGAGGCTACCTGTCTTCCTCTTACGAGGCTTTAACATCGCTTAATGGCCGCACATAGCTTGTGACAAATGAGATTCAGCAATCCGATTTGGATAAGATGGTTTTGTCAACCCATCTGTTCCTTGACATTTGCGTCTTCTCAGCAAGAACTAGTGTACTGAATATCAGACAATCGGTATCCCGGTATGTTTCCACTAGGAGCATTGTGTCATCAAACCTTAGCCAGCATACACCGAAGTATATGTCCTCATAGTCGTGTTACCGACTAGTGTTGGCTCTAATGGCGGGGAAAATGAATCAGCTGGCCTAACAGATACTCAGATTAGGCTACCAGCTGCTCCACCCCGCATCATTTGTACAGATCGGACTAGACAAGAATCGAACTTGTGCCTTCTAAGTTCAGATGCTCTTCCGATTAAGCTACTAGCCCACAAACCGCGCCTTTCGGCGCGGTCATAGTGAGATGCGCGTTAATTATGCGTACTCTATGGCATGTAGTACATCCGAACTCCAACGATTGGGTCTGCCCTTGTAGCATCAAGGTAGAAACCAACCAGCTCCAAGTTTTTAGCAGGGAACGATTTACCAAGTTCGATTTCCCACTTACCATAATCGTCAAACTTGTTGCCAAATCTGTAGCTCGCCCAAGCATTAGCAAGCCAGTTACCATCGTCATAACCCACATTCGCGGTTAAATCGTAGCCATCTCCTCCGCCCCAGTAAAAGTATGACTGAGCTGTGAGGAATTCGCTAGCTCCAAGAATATTGGATTGCGATGCGCAAATGCCGATAAACTGTCCATCGTCTGGAACAAACCAGTCGATGTCTCTTGTTTCGGCAACAAGATTGAATACGTCATCAAGAATATAGCCTACCCCAAGAACACTTGAAAGTGTTTCTTGTCCTTCAAATATATGACCAGCGTACCTTACTTTTCCGTACGCATAGTCAGGAACTATAGGCAGAGGCATCAAATCTCCAACTACCCAATTCTCATCAAAGGCTGCTGTTCCTTCCAGCATGATTGCTTCTCCCTCTCCACTCCATTCAAGAATGGTAGTGGCTTCCCCATCAAGCCAAGGAACTATAGGCGCTGCCATTGCTGGTACTGCCAACATCATGATGAGAATTATCATGATAAAAATCTTCATATTTCCTCCTAATATTGATTTCTGCGAGACTTCCCGCGAAACTCTTCCAATTTCTTTCGGTCTGCTTCTGACAACAGTACGATTTTATCGCTATCAAACACCTTTGCTACTTCATCTATGTCAAGAGACGGGTCTATGTAAATAACCTCAATGGGTTCAAATCCATTGGACTTTACAATCGATAGTTCTTCTCGACCTCTTCTATCTGTACTTTTTCTAAGTCCTTCATATCTCACCCTTCTGACAATGGTGATCACAAATTTAGGACTGATGTTTGGACCAATAAGTTTTCCAGTCATCTGACATCTAAACATATTTACGTCATATCTCCATATGGTCTATCTAACGGACTGCATGAAGGTTCAACTGGTTTTTTTGTGTTGTGCCCTACATTAACTTCTTTGCCGAACATTTGTAGTCGGCATAATTCAGTGTCCATCAGTAACTCACGTACCATGGTACATGACCATCCTCTCGTACCAAATGATACGTCAGAAGATGGCAACCTGAATCCTCCTATCGAACTGATAAGAGAGGCATTCATTCCGTCCGCAGCGAACGCTTTGACTCCACATTCCAACATTTCTTTGAACAGCTGTTTCGAATCGCCGAATGTGTGGAGCCTTGCTATCTCTGGAACAGACAAAAGTATTCCTATGTTATTATAACTACGATGTACCGTTGGCACATCTGTATGAGATGAGACTGCTTTATATGCTATCGCGTAAGCATCTCCATATTCTACATCATAGAACTCAACAAGCATTCGTGCAACCATTGATGGAGTCATTAGAACGTCTTCTGGGTAACATGCCTGGAGTTCTGAGATAGTCAGATCTATATCCATAGCATTTCTTTTGAGTGTATCAACTACCGAATCTGCTTTTGGACTATGGAGAGGAATTATGTTACCATAATCTACATCTCCAAGTTTCTGCTCATCACAATCGGCAATCCACATAGGTCCTGGCCGACCTTGCATAGAATAATCAAGCAAATAACACTTGCTTACTTGGACGTACCTAACACCACACGAAAGAAGGATTTCTTTGAGATACGTACTAAACTCATCTCCAGGAAACACCCACCAGATAACAATAAACACGGGAACATCAGTCTGCTTGTTAAAGATACCTTCAAGTCTCCTTCTCAGTCTATCTGTTCCTTTCAAACGGTCCGATATATAATAAGGATATAATCTATCGGCTATAAAGCCAAAATCAGCTTTATCTCCTTCCACTAATGGAATGGAACGTGCAGTTTCACAAAGCACACTTATCTCGTTGCGGACATCCTCCACACCACTCTCCAACGCTTCTGTGTGATGATTCCTCTCTTGCTCTTGATTCATTACTAAGTATCCTCCTAGCACGCTTATATATATTCATAGCGTCTTTACCAGTACCTATCTTAGCAATCGTTACGTTACTACTTCTATAGTTGTATATATATATTTCTGACTCCATTGGAAACATCGGATCTTTCTGGACAAAAAGTGCCCTATAGGCATATGAATCTAAAGTATGAAGGATGTCTATAGATGGATTTGGATTGCTCCCTCTAACTAACACCATTACTGTCTTATGCGATGAAGATCTATCTACTATTCGTTGTTTATGTTCGGAGAAATGCGATTCTCTTGCCTTACATACTAGTTCAAGACATCCTTCATATTCTACATTCCCTATTTGTATAGAATATGGATGATTGGCTAGAACAACACGCCCTAACTTATTAAGCCATATAGCCATGTTGTCTATGTATTTTATATATCTGTTGGCTCGAACAGATTCCATACCATCAAAAGATATCTCGCGTGCGCGCGTGAAGATGCTGTACATATCTCTGGCAGAAAGAGATTCACCTATTCCCATTCTTGACGCCGTAGCAGCGAGTGTAGTAGCCATCGCAGATTCGTCATCCACTGGGACATCTTTCTTTGGATTAGTCAGGACTTGTCTCATCTGACATTTAAAGGTCAATCTGAGTCTGTCCTTTGTCATCTTATATATTTCTGTCATAAGTACTCATCTTGCACTGACCTATATATCTATTTCCATGTTTCCAAATCTTGGGGTTATCATTTGAATTCTTCCCTCTTGTCCCAGTGATGCCTTGAGCAGGTGGTAAAAGGCGTCAACGCCTCGCCGATGACTAAGGACTTCTTTTACCAATGAATCAGCGCCTACAGCAGACATCGCTATGAGTTCAGGTGCACTAATTTTTACGGCTCCAGAAGAACCATCTTCAAAGCCATGCAGGTCTGTCAAAACTTCATCGGCACACCATGAATCCATTCCTGTAACTATCTTATTCAGTCTCATTATGGATAACATTCCTATAAATACCCTATATATATACCCCTTATATTTTACCACATCCCTACCGTCTTTGTCAATACCCATTTCATCAGCGATGGATCGAATGTCCCTTGTATCCCAAGGGTCTACAACCATTTGTATGTCCTCATTAACGCATTTTAGACCAAGCCATCCTTCAGCAATCTGACTAAGACACTCGCGACGAGCCATACATATAGGATTGAAGACAATGTCAACAGGACTATCTAGATATATAGGCATTTCTGAATCTGGCACTACTGTAGCTACTCCCTTCATAGCCGCACGGGTGCTAATCTTGTCTCCCGTAAGGAACGGATGTTGTAACGTTATGACAACACGAGATGCTTGCTTGATAACACCAGCAACTATTTTTTCCTCAGTGATAATTTCTCCCACTATACCGGACTCTAATCTATTCATCTTTGCTGTCTCTGTGCCTGTCTCTACTCTGCCAATAGGTATGCCATCTTCTACCTTATCCCCTACTAGTACGAGTATTTGTTTAGGTTCTATTAGTGTGAACGACACCTCTCGTGTGCCATATAACTTTTCGGCAAACGATTCGGAGACCACGACAGCATCTTCATAGTTATCAGGCAATACCATAAAAGCGCACAAGGCATTAACAGATGGTGCTTCAGGTATGTCAGGAGATACTTTGACGAAGGGTTCTTCCTGCGCTTTGATAGGCATAGCATTTCTAAATATCCTGCCCATTATCGTGAGACGTTTGGGATGCAAGAGCCTTACAAACGGAACTTTGGACAAGGACGGACCTAATATGCTTCCTTCCACACATTTGAATCCAACTGACCCAATCTTTGTAGTTGCTGGCGTATCTATGAGATCAACGATGCCCCACCAATCCTTCAACAATTGAGATAGAAAATCAAGCCTTTCGAATGGACCAGGCAAAAGAGGAATATCAAATGATACTCGATGATGAGATACGTAATCAGCATGAATGTTAGCTTCAGTACCTGGCAACTGGTCAACAAAATTGTCAATTGCTGATTGAAGAATGTAAGGAGAAGGCTTTCCCGTGGATTTAAACATCGATATAAAGGAAACCGCTCTTTCTTTTATCACATTAAGTAACTTGGTCTTTGCATCCATCATGTTCCCTTCAATATCAACAAACCAGGTAGAGTAGCGAGGAGGTTTGAATAATCTTGTTATTCTGCCATCATTATTTATTTTAGGGATGACGAGATCAAATGGGAACCGCTTCCCATAGTTTCCTTGAAATTCGATTCGGTACATAGATGCTGAAGCATCTTCCGCTATACAAACTACCCTACATAAAAATGTCCTTGCGAGGTCCTGTACTGAAATCATCGAGTACCTCCTTTACAAGTCTCGATATGACATCGTCATACATCCCAGAAGGAATGTGTAGGTGCGATAACCTACAACGAGGTTGAGTTGCCATAAATAATGGTCGATTCAACACAGAGGAATCTAAACCCTGCTTCTGTCCTGCTGTTCTTTCGACCAATATTTTTGATGCTTGTGCGGGCATTCCCAATCGAAGTAATGTAGCAATCCTAGCATCTGAAGATTCAAAGCCATTTCTAAGCACCTCCAATATGTCTTCTAACGGTGGTTTATGCCCATGTTTGGCCGATAGACAGCCTTGTGAGAGCCTTTCACAAAATGGTAATATTTCTGTCAAAACGTCTGGACATATAGCAGTAGCATTATAAAACTGCTGTCCAGCCATTCCCACACCAATCTTGACAAGATGTTGATTACTCATGACTTCGTCACATAAGCCTTTAAAGTCTCCGTCTTCTCTTGACAATAGCATATGTTGACTAATGTCATCAAGAGATGGACAAAACCCCTCCACTTCTCGATATCTGGTTACTACCCAACTATCTATGTCATACTTTTTAGGATCGTCCTGCCGAGGATCCAACTCTTTTCCTAACTGTTCTATAGAACAATATCTCGACACATGACATTTAATCAGGGCATCTTTGCGACCTTCTTCTGTCTTTGGTGCCCAGAACCAACATGTATCACCATCGAAATCAGCGCCCAGTGGCTTGCAATATGATACATGTAGTTTCATAGCAAGACCATCAACATAAATTACATGTGCCGACATGACACTTTTGTGCCATAGAGTGGGCTGTCTACCAAAGACGACAATGTCTCCCTCTGCTATATTCACATCCTGTGCAACAATTCTTGGGATACCAATGTATCCAAATGGGATATTTGTCCCAACAGTAATAACAAGTCTTCCACTATTAGGCACCCTCGCTGCCAAAATATGCTCATCTATGACGCCTTTCCTGCCAAGCAACATCTTTTCTATGGCAGCCTGAAGGCGATTGTAACTAGATTGAATAGCATACTCAGGCGCTCCTCTATAAATTGATTTTATGAGATTTTCATAGAGCCTTGCGAGCGTGCCTAGGATTGTCCGTCCATCTTGCATTATCCACACTTGCCGGTGTGACATAGGAACTAAATAGAATTTCTCAACTGTACGTCCTCGGTGACTAATAGGTACTGGCAGACGTACCCACCCTCCATTTGCATACTTTGGGTCAAGAATAGTATTAGTTATATTTATCCCTTTTGCTACTACGGCTTGGTATATGTCAGGACATATCGGTTTTAGCGCCATTATTGTCTCCTTCTACACGAGATGCTAACCAGTTGCTAATACCACAACTCCTCACATTTTTGTACGCATAGATAGATTTATGCGAACAAAGAACGGGATATCCGAACAGTGAACCTATCGCTCCTTCTACCTGGTTCATGATTCCATAACCTACGTAAAAGGTATTATAAAGACCTATCGGACTAAGCATAGGTATAGTCTCATCTTTTGCATATGGATGACCTATACTAGCAGAGACTAATTTGATAAGGCGGGACCAAGAATGAAGTGCAAGAATATCATCGTCTTCACCCAAATAATTATGATATATTTTCCTCCCGTCGATGTCTAACATCATTGTATTAGTAATGGATACAGATGTTCTAGTACTAGTATTTGATAAGACAAAACAACGAGTACCATTGTACAT
>Ga0180007_10001053_pt1 | contig 39804 bp, 42 predicted proteins | sample MM_PC_MetaG_FD_121122 | JGI IMG/M metagenome (GOLD analysis project Ga0180007, IMG submission 121122) | Groundwater microbial communities from the Aspo Hard Rock Laboratory (HRL) deep subsurface site, Sweden - MM_PC_MetaG | ecosystem: Environmental > Aquatic > Deep subsurface > Groundwater... | reverse complement strand
TGGATCGAAAATAAGATCTGGTTTTATCATCCACTTTGGAACGAAATCGGGAACCGATTTCCCAGTTTGACCGCCCCTAGTTGCTTGATGTGTGTGTGTTGTTTGTTTCATATTGATTCACCTAAGAAAATATATGGGAACAATATCGTATAGAACCGTTTAAAAACACAAATGCTTGCAAGCTTAGAATAGGATGAAACATGGAATTCGATAGATCTGACAAGGTACTGACCATTGGCAATTTACTTGCACTGCTTATTGTAGTTGTATTCGGATATGGCTTTGCTACATTAGTATGGACATATTTCATAGAAAGCATAATCATTGGATTTTTTCATTTCCTGAAGCTTATTGTTGGTGTAACAAAGAAGAATAAAACTCCTAAACTCAAGACAGCTAACCCACAGATCACTAACCCCAATACAAACGAGCTCGAAACCACTAAAAAGATTCCTTCAAAATCCGAAACTCAAAACCCGAGACTATCAGTTTTGTGGTCTCCCATAGTTTTCGCAATCCATTATGGGATGTTCCACATAGGTGTTGTCATTTTCCTATTGACCCTACCATGGTTCAGCATTGGAATGAGTGCACTACCATCAGTTGCACTTATTTCATGGATATTTATCAGCATGCACGGCTGCTTGTTTTATGAAAATGTATGGAAACGGAAATGGAGCGTTCCGTCAGGGATAAGGGCAGCAAAACTGCAATTTGCAGAACCATATTCAAAAGTGGTGCCAATTTATCTTGCAATAATAATTGCGGGGATTGTACTTTTTTCTGACGTGCAACAGAGTGTGGTGAATATCATGATTATTATGGTTGCTAAAACCATGGCAGATGTATATATACATAGAAGAAACGAATGATACCGCAGATGCCCTAACCAGAGATCAGGATCATATTTTGTCGATTTTTGTTTCTCCATTGTTTTCCTTATCTCTAACAAGACGATAACTTGACGCAAAATCTGAACCCATAAACGCGTCATCGTGGGTTATCACAAATGTCTGCTTCACTACTTCAGGCACTTTGAATTGTAATGCAGATGAAAGAAGTTCAACTGCTTCTGAATCAAGATTGTGAGTAGGTTCATCAAGTACTAGCCAGCTCAACCTAGGAGTTAGGATCATGGCAAGGCTAACGCGAAGAGTAAGTGCAGCAGTTGCTCGTTCACCACCACTGGCGATCGTTTCAAGAGATTTCCAACCATTGCCATCGTGTATTTCAAAAAGATAATCTTTCTCATTGGCTGAAAGCCTAAGGGCGCGATAATTCTTATATGGATAAAACATAGGCCATAGTTCATTCATTGCATTGCTTATGGCATCCACAAGACCCATTCGCATATCTGTTTGTGCCTCAAGAAGAGCAGTTTTGTAGATTATGAGCTGTTCCTCAAGTATTGCCATATCTTGCATATCAGATCCTATTTTTTCCAGTTTTGAGATTTCGGCTACAAGTGTACTGACTGAATCTCTAAGCATTTTGAGTTGAGATCCCAAAGATTGTTTTTGTGAAGAAAGCCGTTCAAGTGCCAGCTTCAACTGATCATCCTTTGTCCGAAGTGATTCAAAAACAGAATCATCAAATGATATGCTGGAAAGTTTTTCTTTTAATGATGTGAGATTTGCTTTAAGTGATGCGTACTCTTTCTTTTTCCTTAGGATGATTTCGAGTTTATTTAACTCTATTCTAAGCCGCTCGGTTTCTGATGAGATGATTTCGATAGTATTTGAAAGCTTGTGTTTTTCCTTTGTTGATTCAGACATTTTGAGTTCAGTTTCGGATTTTCGGTTTTGTAAGGACGGCATATCAGTGCTTTCTTTTTCAAGCAAACTAAGACGATTTGAAATTATCGAGATATTCTGGAGTTTTGATTTTAGTAGTGTGGATGATTCCCGTTCTTTTACAATAAGAGTTACTAGTTCTGCAATACGAGATTTGTTTTTTGAAATTTGTTCTTTTTTGTCAGATTTCAGATGAGAAACAGTGTGATCATTAAGAGCAGAGGAACATAGTGGGCAATTAGAGATTCCGGGTTTCAACTTATCAAGAAGTTCTAGAGTTTCGTTGGTTACTGATTCAAGAGATTTTTGTTCTGCTTGTAATGAAACAAGAGAATGTTCTGTATTTTTTTGCTGTTCAATGAGTTGGTCAGCAGTCATGTCACCAAGTATGAGGGTAAGTTCTTTTTTCGCTTGCTCTATGTTCTTGACAGTAATTTCGTGCCTGCGTATTTCCGATGAGATCGCACCGATTTCTGATGAAAAGGTTGATAGTTGGGCATCTATCGATTTCGTCGATGTTTGAAATGAAGAACGTTGTTCTGATTTTATCTTTAGTTCCTGACTTAATTTAGTATGAATAGCATCTGCTTCTGTGTGACCTGCGAGTTCATGCTCCAATGAGGAGACCTGTGCATTAAGAGCAATGGATTCTTTTTCAAGTTTTATGAACTCGTCGCGCTTTTTCTGCATCTCAGTGAACTGAGTAGAGATGCCTTTGTGTTCTGAGGTTTGCTTTTCATGTTCCGCGCATGCCAAGGAAAATTGTTTTTCAAAATTAGTGAGTTCCTCTTTTTGAAGTTCGTGCTTTTTTTTCATTTCATCAAGAGCAGTACGATCGAAATGCTGTTCAATGGCTTGCCTTTTTGATTTTATTCGACCAATCACGCTTACTGCATTTGATCTGGCAGTTTCAAATTTGTCCAGACCAAGAAGACCATCGATTTCTTGTTTTCTTCGCCTTGGATCCAGATTAAGGAAATAATCGATATTGTTTTGCTCTGAATAAATGGCACGAGTGAAAAGATCATAATCCATTGAGATCAAATGCTCGATATATGAAGTAACGGCTGTAGTGCCATCTTCTATCATCGCCTTATTTTTGAATAATTTTGCACCGGTAGAAGTTGAACTTTTGCCGCGCTCTAATATCCGCTCTATAGTATAGGTATCTGATTCCCAGGAAAATCCTAATATTATCTTTGCATTTGATTCGTTAAGACGGATTAGGTTTCCCAGCTTTAGTTTTCTCCTTTCAAGTGCAGGAAAGGTACCGAAAAGTGCAAAACTTATGGCCTCGAGCACGCTAGATTTACCACTGCCCATCATACCGACGAGAAGATTTGTGCCCTTACGAAATTCCAGTCGAGTATCGGCATGCGAACGCCAGTTTACAAGACGGATTGATGAGATCATAGGAAGTTATATTTGGTGAGAAAGAGATAAAAAGAAACTCTGAAATATGGTTGATTGGGTGTATCATGTTCAGAAAGGCCATAGACGAAATGGAAAGGAACGTTAAGATTATTGATAATCCTTCTTTTGAAGCACTTAGGAAACTGTGTGAAACTGAGGGAGTAACCACGACTTATGGGAGTATGGCATTTCGAACAAAAGTGAAGGGACGGAGCGCAAAACTTACTGAAATAATAGAGGGAACATGTAGTAAGGAGCATGATAGGTTACTCAATAAAGTTGTTGAATATTTGAAAGGAAAAAAACTCATAAAAATAGACAGAAGAATGTGCAATAAAAAACCATTTCATTGCCGCGCATATATATCTGCCAGTTATCCACATATCGCATATATGTGGACAAGAATGTTATTTGATATTAAAAAGAAGAATACAAAACCAGATTTTATCAGTGTACAGATTCCTGAATGGCCTAAAACAAAGATAATCGCAGATGCACAAAGCGGCGTAACGTTCATTCTTGGAAGCGATTATACTGGTGAGATGAAGAAAGCGAATTTACGCATGGCCATGTACAGGACAAAACAACGTGGCGGACTTGGATTGCATGCAGGATCAAAACTTATCAAAGTAAGGGATCATAAAACAAAAAAAATAATCGAAAAAGGCGCGTTGTTATTTGGCTTAAGCGCAACAGGCAAGACAACGCTCACATGCCATCATCATTGGCTAGACAAACGAAAAGGAGAAGGAGTAGCCATAAGACAGGATGATGTGGTGCTTATGCAAAAAGATTCTTCATGTCTTGGAACCGAAGACAACTTTTATATCAAGACAGAAGGTCTTGAACCAGAGAACCAGCCTTTGCTTTACAAAGCTGCAATAAGCAAACATGCGCTTTTTGAGAATGTAACGGTTCTGCCAGATGGACATATAGATTTCTTTGATGAAACCATAACAAGCAATGGGAGAGGCGTTGTATTGAGAAAAGAAATTGAATATACTGATGACTCCGTTGATCTTAAACGTGCAGATATGATATTGTTTATAACAAGAAGGAAAACAATTGTTCCGCCTGTTGCAAAACTGACTAATGAACAAGCCGCAGCATTTTTCATGCTCGGTGAGTCTATTGGAAGCTCTGCTTCAGATGCTGATCCTGGAAAACCGGTGAGAGAGGTTGGAACAAATCCATTTATTATTGGTTCAAAAGACGAGGAAGGAAATAGGTTTTATGAGCTTTTGAAAAAGAACAAACATGTGGATTGTTACATACTGAATACTGGAAGAATGGGGATGAATAGAAATGACCCGGGAGAAAAAATAACAGTGCATGACTCGGCAGTAATAATAAAGGAAATTGCAAGGGAAACTGTGAAATGGAAAAAAGATCCTGACTGGGGATATTATGTGCTTGATCACTGTCCAGGTATCGATGTTTCAAAGTTCCATCCTGAAAAACATTATAGTAAAAAAGAGTACCAGAAGCTTACCAAAGAACTGAGAAAAGAGAGAAAAGAATGGCTTGCTCAGTTCAAAAAACTTAGAAAAGAGATAAAAAATACGGTATAAACTGCAAAACATCACAAAAAACAACATTTAAGAAGATTTGTGAATAATGGTATATGATGGGAAGGGTGTTGCAACTACGGCCACGCGCCAATAGTGGACAAAATAACGCAGACATTGCAGATCGACCAGGAACTAAACCAAAAAATATTTATTTGGTAATTGGGCCAACAGTTGAAAAAATAACAAAAAGAGCATTGCAATTAGGAATAGAAGAATCAGGATCACGTAGCGATCTGGTGATAGAACCAACCGTTGTATTTGTAGAGGGTAAAAAACGAGAGACCAGACATCCAATGGTACAGATAGGCACCACCGTAATAGGTGTTGAAGAACCGACGATTTTAACTGCAACGAGTATGATCAGTGTGCTTGCAGCTGCCATGAGATGTAGACAACTAAATGAAGCGCTTGAAAACATTGATAACGATAGGGATAGCGCATTTGCAACTCTTGATAAACTAGCGAGTGTTTGTGGACTTGGAACTATTTGTAGAACAGATGAAACTTTAAGAAAAATTGCAGAGGTATTAGAATCGAATTTCGCCAGAGCAACCAATCAAGCCGCATTAGAATACGGCTTTCCCCGAGAACGGATGGGATTTTTTCTTACAAACGAATTAGATACAGACAACCAAGCTGTTATAGCATTGACAAGGATTATAGAAGATATTAATGGTGAATTGCTCGGATTGGCAGATAGAGCTGTGCAGATGCTTATTACACTCCCTACAGGACAACTAACCCCATGGGAAATTGAAAGTATTGGCAAGAATGATGGGTTAAGATTGCTCGGAGAATTGCCCTTGGATAACCTAGAAATTGCACTCGAACTTTTGGAACGAAGATGGATGAAACTTGAAATGATCAGAGAGATACTTATTGCAGATGTAATAGATAAAACACCTTTCGTAGATGCGGCATATTGTTGTGGAGAAAATAGCCATATGAACACAGGTGGATTTGTACAGCAATTGCTCGAGATAAAAGGGATAGCTATTTTTGAGACCAGGACATTTGATGTGTATGAAGATGAGTAAAAAACAAAATAGACTGTGATTCAAACACTAAAAAGAATTAAACGATCATAAAGCGGGCATCTAAAAGAAGTTTGTAATAAATATTTATAACAGATGAAAACAGTTAAGTCATGTAGAACAGGATTTTGCTGTCATTATGTGATGACAAAGGTGATCACTGAGCGTATCCCTAAGCCAGTGTTCTTTGATGGTCAACATCAATGAACCAGGGGCAACCCGGCCACGGATATTTGCGATGACGAGTGACGAGCGGTCTGAACTTAAATAACCATAAACAATAACTTTTTAAAGATTGAATGCCTAATACTGTACATGCAGACAGTTGCTATAGTTCATAATACTCACAGCAATAGTTAGGGGCGATTGTATTGAATGAGAATCAATTGGTATTATGTAAACAGAAAAGAAAAAAAGGATTAGAACGTGTCCGAAGCGCTTTTAGGAGAGCTAGCCTAGCAGTAGAGGTTAGTGGATTGAAAGCAGTTGGTTTGTTATCCAAAGAAACCGATATTGAAAAAGCTCGCAGATACAAAAGAATCGCGGAAAAAATATATGAGCGTCATATGGCATTTGGGATTTTTCATTACTACAAGCGTTTTCAAGATCGCAATGATAGTCAACTTCAACATGCGATTAAAATGGCAACGGAATCTTACTCATCTGCACTTGGAATAGATATGCGTACATTCTGGTCTGCGCTGAAGCCATACGAACAGGAGTTGAAGATTAATAGCCCGTTTAAAAAAGAAATCACACTGCAATTGCTTCTGGAAATGGCAGCATGCTATAGGATGTCACCATATTATCATACTGGAAGCACTTCTATAGGATTACCGAAAATGATTTATCAAGTGGCCTTAAGGTTAGCTGAAACACCTAGTAAGCAGACTGAGATACGGCAGGATATTTGTACGTATTACTCAAACCTAGCAAATACTTTTTTTTCAGTAATTATGGATTCAACAAACCCGAAGGAGGATGGATTAATATCTTTTTTTGGCCCTACAGCAAATCTCTATACGGTTGCAGCTTTTTTCGAAACATCCCCCGCAACGGCATCTGATTTATACATACGTGCGTTTGAATGCGAATTAGTAACTGCTGATCCGCATCAGCTCATGCATGCTTTCCGGAATGCAATGACTTATCTTTTCGATACACCTTTGGAAGCCGATATAAGAAGAAGAGCTTTATCTGTTATGCTTGAGGTTGGGCAGCGCAAGGCAGGAGTAGGAAGACAATTTGCTGTATATTTAACTCGACGTGAACCTGCCACCGCTGAAACTAGTGAAATTGATTGTCTACGTGATGAATGTGCAACCATTTATGAGTATGCTTTTGAAATTTGTGGGGATGGACCGCTTTCATATAAAGGTCAAGAACTTATATGAGTCTTGCAGAAGCTCCCAAGAGAAGAATATGAAAATAAACATGAAATAGATTGAAATGTCTGCTTAATCAGCTCAATCTTCACTTTCTTTTGTTAACGTGTAGATTACATATCAAAAACGATAGATTTATATAAACTTATATACTATATAAGTGTATATAATTAACTAAATCGGTGAAGAAGTATGACTAAGGCAATTCAAGAGGTACTACACTATCCAAGATTAGATACTGTATTGATGGTTGAGGAAACCATAAAAAAAGCAAAGGAATATCCAACAAAAGCAGAACTACTCAAAGCATTGCCAAAACAAATTATGTATCAAACATTCCTATTGATATTGGATTATCTGGAAAAATCAAACAAGATAATCATAGATAAAAAAGATGGCAAAATAGTCTGGATTTGGGATCCAGAAGGAGTCAAAAGATTTCTGAATAATGATTTGGTAATTTGATGAACAAGTTTATAGCTCATCTTTCATTATAGTTAAGGTGATTAATTGGGGGAAAATAGAAAGATTACTGTTGTTTTTGCTGATGCAAAACTGAAGAAGGCCTATGAAGAATTGAAAGAAGGAAAAGGAGCAGAACTGAATCTGATTGAATTTCTTGATAGAGCATTCGATGATTTGAAAAAAGATCCTAGCACAGGTATCAAAATCCCAAAGAAACAATGGCCAAAAGATTACCTCAAAAAATATCAAATTGATAATCTTTGGAAATATGATCTTCCTAATGGTTGGAGATTGATTTACACCTTGAAAGCAAATCAAGTAATGATAGTGACTGTGGTTTTGGAATGGTTCACACACAAAGAATATGAAAGAAGATTCAAGTATTAATAATGGTCCAAAATACCTTCAAAACATTCTCATAATGGAGTCAATCTTCACAAAACCTTGTTGACGTGCGGTCTGATTAATGATTCTGTCTTGGGTCCTGGGTCTCCGGTCTCGACGGAACGGGTTTTGAGTTTAGGGTGTAAAAACAAAGGTGTGGAAAAAGCGCAGTGTCAGACCCAGGATGTGTTTAGTGTCCTGAGTCTCGAGTCTTGTAAGGATAGAAATGAAATCCAAAAACAAATAACACAAAACTGGTCTGATATAAAACAACAACTCTCGTTTATCGGTCGGTATGCAGCAAAAGATCGTTTAGCGGAAGCCATATCTATTTTTTCTGAAGCAAGGAAAAGTAGGTTTCTCAGAAGAAGGACTCCGAAATATGGAACGATGAACAAGGGTTTTACGGACGAGGAACTGCAAAAATTCTTTAGTATTATAGACGACAAACGTTTTCATTTACTCTTCAGTTTTCAGGCAGTTTTAGGGCTTAGGATAGGCGAAGCTGTGAAAGTGCACATCAAAGATATAAACCTGAAAACCAGGGAGTTGAGGATAGAGACAGAGAAGGCTAGAACACTGAATTTCCTGCTGATTCCAGAACAACTGTTCAATATGACCCTAGACTACATCCAAGACTTCGAGACCCAAATAGTAAAGGCCAAGGGCTACTTGTTCTTTGTAGAGGATCACCACATGTCTGTAAGCTGCGCAAGACAGGCTTTTGAAAGATATATCCAAAAGGCGAGATTGTACGACGTTTACGGTTATTCTAATGACGCAAGACCCAGAACATTAACAAGACTCACGACCCATTCGCTGAGACACTACGCCATAACCAACCACGCCAAGAAGAACAATGGCAACGTCGTGCTTACGAACAAATTTGCTCGGCATCTGCGACTGCAAACGACGATGGTTTACATCTACACCAGCAAGGATGAACTTTACCGAAGCATAGAAAGAGCACAAGATAACGAACTGTTAGAAAGAATTAAGAGAATGCAAAACAAATAAATATTATGGGACACGTACCGGTGAACATTAATCTAGACTTTCAAAATGATCAAAGAATGGTAATCACTTGCCCTTTTGACAATCCTGAAAAATACCCCATAATAAATGCACCGATCATGAATAATAATCCTAACCATCCGTTTTTTAGACCACTACGTAAATTTTTTGAAAATGGGAACCCAACTGTGGGGGAGATAACATATATTTTAATACAAACTTCATTTCATCAGTTCCCAGCAGTTCTAGCAAGCGTTTGTTGGCTACCAGACACAAAAAGAATCCTTCTTTTTCCTGCTTGGGGACTTGGCAGGTTAGATAAAATAGATCCCAAAGGCAATGCTCTTTTACAAGGGAAAACAACTGATCACATCACATGTGAACTGACCGACATAGTACCTACAGTGAACAATGGTAGTATCCATTTTACATTTACTGACCAAAAACGGACTAAATGGAAGGGAACTTATCTAACCTTAAGGGATAAAACTTCACTACACTGGGGCAGGATGCAAATTAGAGAACCAGACATCTTAGATCTAGCAGGAATAGCAACACTCGAAGTTAACCAAAATAGATATTTCACTAGAAAGAAGATTGAGGAAGTTCTGTCTAAGGCGATCAAAAACCAGCATCCAATTTTATACCTTCCAGGTGGTGGAGCTTGGAGTAGTGGCCGTTTGCTTGTTGAATTTTTAATTATTCAAGATAAACTTGAAGATAGGGAATACCCAAGATTGGGACCATGTCTCGCTAAAACAGAGAGCCTCACAAAAATCCCACTCGACAAGGGTTTGTCGTTGCTCGTAAGGCTTCAGAATGATCAAACAACTCCATTGAGATCGTTTTGTTGGGAACATAAACGTAGCCAACCTTCAAAGAGATAATCACATCTCATCACCTATTGATCTTTTTAGATTAAATAACATGCTCCGAATTTTCACTAGCTTATTCATGAAATCCAAATGCTCCCGTTGAGGTAGTATCTTTAACTCGTGGTTCAAATCAAGCCAAAACTCAGTTTCGTTTGCCTCAGCTATGCATGTTATGACCTTCTGTCGTTGTTGCGCCTTTGACTCAAAAGCCGCCATCTCGGCAAGGTTGGCACAAACAGAAGAAACAGAAGCAAGCAACTGTTCCTTTGCCCTGAAGCTCATTCTCTTGTCTTCCAAGAATATGTAAATGTCCTTAGAAAGACTAAACGCCTCTTGGTACACTTTCAGATTTTTGAAATTCTGCGTCATACTTCATCCCCCAGTTGTGTTTTGGGTTTAGGGTCTTCAGTCTTGGAGACCGAAGGCTCGAACCAATTTCTGCAACACTCACTATCCCAAACTCCGTTAAACTCTATTAATTTTTTCATTTTGCTCAACTCCATTCATGACCCTTCCCCGACGTCTCTTAGTCGAGGAAGTTTTCGGTGAGCTTCACTCTGAAGCCCACACCCAAATTTCGGGCTGGAAAGAGTGAAGCGAGCAAAACTTCCAGTATAGTATGGGTTGGTATTGCTAGGAATATCTAAGTAAAATAAGCCGGAGGCCGAAAACCACATTATTGCTTTCGCTTGAAAAGCGAACCCGCTAGGGCTTGAACATTAAGTGGTTTTCGTAGAGAAAAATTCCACAAAAATCAGATCGAAGATATAAAGTTTCTGTCTTAATATATTTGGCGGTTGAAATGTATGGTGAAGGCAAAAGATATAAAATAGTTTTCTTCCTTGAGAATTTTAAATCAGTTAATGAAGAAATAGTCATCATCAACAACACAAAAATCAAAAAGATAGGCGAAGAAGAAAGATTTTTATTTGAAAATGTTGTGGGGCATGTATTAGAAATTACAGTGGAAAATGAAGGCGGAAATTGGACCGGAGTATTGAAAAGAGCAGATGAAAAGGTGGAGTGTATTGTCACAGCACTTCGACTTCTGAAAAAATCGAGGATACATATATCTGGAGGATTTTTTGTTTCTGGAGCCGGAAGTGCATTTAGTCATACTCCGGAGATAGTTGGCTCTCTACTCGAACAACTAGGGCCAGTATTTGAGATACCAATAACCACATATACATTATCAAAAAGAGAGATAGACGAACTTGGAAACATCTGTAAGGAATACATCGCTTGTGATTTTGATAGGGATAGTGAATTAAGAATTGCAATGCAAAGATTCAACAAGGCATACTGCAGGGAAGATATGGAAGACAAAATTATAGATATCATGGTAGCATTAGAATCGCTTTTTCTAAAAGGAGATGAAAAAAATGAACTGACATACCGATTAGCACTTAGAACAGCAGCATTTTTAGGAAACGAAACAACAAAAAAAGACATTTTTAAGAAAATGAAAGAAGCATATAGGATAAGAAGCAGAATTATACATGGAAACTCAGCAAATAAGAATTTGGAAATTAAAAAAATTACAGAGATTGAAGATTACCTTCGTCAAGCAATAAAAAAATTATTGATAATGACAGATAGGGATTTGTCCGCAATAATAGATGAGATAGATGAAGGATTACTTAGTAAAGCCCAGTCATGAAAGTGATATTACTGAGTAGGTTTTGGTTGGTCTTTCTTACCATCTTTCTTTTGCCAACGGCGTTTTCTAGATTTCTTAATCTTAGCCACCATATCTTCATCGGCCTTTGTTTGTGTCTTCGTGATTACTTTTAAACCATAATTCCGGTCAATTATCGCAACAAGTGGCGAGACAAGTTTTTCAACAGACAATACCAAATCATGTAATTTTTTTCTACGTATATAACCCATTCCCTCATAGGTTTGGAGATCGATCACAAAAGAATCTGAATATTCAACACCATCACGGTTTTCGTATTTGATACTAATTTCAAATGGAGCTGCATCTTTTAGACCCACACCATTCTTCAAATAATGCACAAATTTAGATTCAGGGCCCAACTGAGACATGTGATTTAGGAATGGATAAGAAGTAAGCAACCTGCCAACTTGATCTTTGACATCATCGGGCGTAATTTTGAAACTGAGGTTATATGCAACATCAGCACCAAAATTTCCAATGATTAAATATATATCGGAGATATCTTTTTCATAATCTGCAGTTGCGTAGATTCTAATTTTAGGTCCGTTTTGTCGAACCACTTCTTTTAACTGGTTTTCAGAAATTCTGGTTTGAATTCTTGCTAAATTGACTGCCCCCTTATTGACGTAAGCGGAATATAAAGCAGCGCCTGTAGAAAGGAGAGCTATAACACACAATAACAGATTAATATTTTTTTGATCTTCTGCGATTCTCCAATCGTTATAAAGTGAAATGCTAATTGGATAAAAAGTTTGTCCAGAAAGATGATCTGCACCAGTCATACCGTTAATATACGCATCATCACATGACGCGTTAGTATATCTGTCAAGACCATGTCCCAGAATAGTAAAATCATTCAAATAACAGTATATGGCATCTTCTGGGATATTGACTTTTTGTTGATAAACAAACTTCACTACCTTGTGACCTTCGTTTTCAGATAAAAGAATAGGATTAAAGAACGCCATGCCAGTTACCCCACCACCAGTATCGCACGTTGAGTCTATTGTAGCATATACTCCATCTCTATTCGAATATACTTCATCAGACATATTAACGGTGAAGTTGATTCCAAGTGATGCAGGTAAACCTTTAATAGGCCCGTACGGATTTTCTTTATCCAAAGTGACCAAAGCAATTTCAACATCGTAGATGTTGCTGACCTGATCAGATTTTATAACTGAAGAACAGTTAAAATTGTGGAAAAAACTAAATGACAAAGAGACAACAATCATCAAAAGTAGAATAGACTTAAATTTCATCATCCTCACAACACAATTCTTTCTTTTACCTTGGGCTAGTGTGCCTCTACACATCATATTATGCCGAACCTTCTTTAATAAGATTTGGAAGAAGAAAATAGGTGTCTAAATAACTGTCAAAAAACAACAAAACCAAAACTCTAAACTCAAGACCGAAAACAGCAACTTTCACGACGGCAAGACCCAAGACTCAGAACACAAGACCGCCAACGGCTTGACGTGCGGTCTGATAATAGAAAAAGTCTTGAGTTCTGTGTCTCCAGTCTCGACGAAGGAAGTCCCGAGTTTTGGGTCTGGTTTGGTGGATCCCGAGTTATAACTGAACTGGACAGATACCCAAATCCAGTGATAACCAGTTATCACCGAAAGTTATATATAGCTTGATTCGGTGATAACTATATGGCGCATATCACTACTCGTAAGGTAAAGGGCAAACAATATTACTACCTTGAAGAATCAATAAAACAAGGGAAAAAATGGATTAAAGAAAGCGTTTATCTTGGAGCAGAACTGCCCAATAATAAAAAATTACTGGAAATTTATGAAAAATTTGTGCAGAAGTTAAAGAAGATCGGAGCGACCGGAATTGTACCGCCATTTACTGAATTTCTTAGCAGAAGCATGGCAATAAAGATAGCTAATGCAACAGAAAACAAGATCAGATTTTTACGGGAATTAACTGCCACACAAAGAATAGAATTCATAAAAAGGGAACGTATAACATTTGTCACTGATTCTAATGCAATTGAAGGTTCTACTTTAGACTATTGGCTAACTGAGCGGGTTATTTCTGATCAAAAACGGATAGAAAGATTACAGAAACGAGGAGTCGCAATCACCAATATGGATCGTGAAGAACAAGAAGCACTCAACTTAAACAAATGTCTTGATTTGTATGAACAATTCCTCAAACACAAAAAAGACATTAGTGCAGATATGATATTAAAATTTCATTGTGTTTTACTTTCCAAGATAGATGGATACGAACAGTATTGTGGTTTATGGAGACCAGTCAATGTTAGAGTACGTGGTTCAGATCACGTTTTCCCACATCATCAAGAAGTACCTAAACTCATAGAAGAATTAGTTTCTTGGTATGCTGAAAATAATGAATTGGTTCATCCGGTAGAACTTGCAGCAAAATTCCATACAAAATTTACAACAATACATCCATTTGCTGATGGAAATGGCAGGATGGTGCGTTTACTGATGAACTATATCCTTCAAAAGTATCACCTCCCATTTACAAATATTCCACTGAACAAAAGAAGTGCATATATGAAAACCCAAGCTGCCGGAAACGTCGAAAACCATAAACCATTTGTATTGTTTTTGGCAAATGGGATAGTAAAACAAAATAAAAAATTGAAATGACTAATTGTTTGAAATACCTTGTTAATCAGCTCATCCACCACTTTCTCTTGTTAACGAGCAGTCTGATAATATTTTATACTGGGCTTGAGCAATTAGATTATGGAACTGGGCAAGACTATTTATGTGACAAATAGAATGGCGTGGCGCAGTTGGCTTAAATCGAATGGTAAAAAGGAAAAGGAAATATGGCTCATTTATTACAAAAAAGCATCAGGTAAACCAAGAATTCCATATAATGATGCAGTTGAAGAAGCACTTTGTTTTGGTTGGATAGATAGCATAGTTAAAACCATTGATGAACATAGATTCGCTCAACGTTTCACTCCAAGAAGGCCAACCAGCGTATTATCCAGAATGAATAGGGAACGCGTTAGAAAATTAATTGATAATAAGAGAATGACGAGGACAGGACTTGACGCAATAGCACATACTTTTGACCCAAATGAGACTGAAAATTTTGTCATCGCTAAGGATATTATTGCAGCCATAAAAAAAGACAGTGCGGCATGGGTAAATTTTCAACAGTTACCGGAACGGTATAAGAGAATAAGAATTGAATATATCGAACACCGCAGGAGCCGTAGAAAAAAAGAGTTTGATAACTGCCTGAGGCATTTCATAAAAATGACTGCGAAAAATAAGAGATTTGGACAGATTATAGAATAACCATAAGGCGTGTCAAGAGATGTTTTTTATGGATAGTGTTTGTATGAGCAATGTTGATTTTCTCATCTTATTGGATGCTCAATTGTAATGTTCGATAAGTCCCTTGAAGTTACCTACCACCAGCCAAGCTGTTTCAGGATTTTTTCTTGTTCTTTTCTCAATGTAAACCATTCTTTAGTCAGTTTGTCTATGCTCTTCATGATCGCATCATATCGTTCGTGAATTTTATCCAGACGCTTAGATAATTTCCGGTCTTTTTCATTCATGCATTTGCCCATAAAAAATCTCTTTGTGAATTAAGACTATCATAAGCGCATTTATTTTTGCTGCTTGCATTACCTACCTACCACATCTGACCTTGAGTTTGTATGCAAGCAATGTGAACAAGTGCACGATCTTTCAGTCATTCGGTCGGCTTTCCATCGTATTCTTCAGGGGATGCAAGGGCATCTGCCTTTGTGTGTCTGACAACCTGATCCTGATGCTCTGGTGGCGAATAGAGGGTGTAAAACTTCAGTTCACTGCTGTCTGAGGTATTTATCACATTGTGATTCGCACCTGCGGGCACGATTACTGCATCGCCATCAACAACCTTGTGCTCCACACCGTCGATTATGACCATGCCTTCGCCGGCTTCGAACCTGAAGAATTGATCAAGATGTCCGTGCACTTCTGCACCTATTTCTTCACCCGGTTTAAGGTTCATTAGTACCAACTGGCTATGCTTGCCAGTGTAGAGTACACGCCTGAAATCAGTATTGTTTTTAGTGTTTTCTTCAAGATTAATCTCGTAGCCTTTCAATCCCATGATATCAACCTAGTTTGTTTTTACATCTCATACATATTGGTTAATATTTAAAATACAGGAGTGATTGTGGCAGTGTCCAGTATGATCATTGCACCACAGGCACATGAGTATAGATGCCAAGAACTTGATTTTCTTGATCATTTATACATGGTATTGTACCCTAAGATTTTCCTGCGAACTTTTTGATGAATGCGCTGATCCCAGAAAATAAACCAGGAGTTTCATCAATGTTTCCTTCAGAATTATCAGAATGCAGCAGTTCCAAAAGATGCAACACTGATGCCAGTTCAGCTTCAAGATTTGTTTTTGAATATCCTGCAAGCGCTTCCCTGCGTTTCTCCACGATCTTGCTTTTCTCGTATTCTTCACGGTCGGAATTTTTTTCTTTTTTCAACTGCCTTATCTGTATGACTATCTCTTTTGCACCGCCAACGTTCCCTGCATAGAAATCCAAGGACTCGTTATTCATCTCATCCACTGCCATGAATGAGGTGTGCTCCAGCGAACCCACAGTTTCAAACATATCCTGATTCCCAAGAATCAATTTTTTGAATCTGGAAGTTTCAGGACAGACATGAGAAAGCTTTTTTTCACTATATCCAAAGAATTCACGAATCTGAATTGCATTGCATTTTCCAAACACAGGATAATCGGAAAAGAACTGCTTTAGTTGTGTTAGTTCATCATTTTCCTGGAAAATTTTGTAATGATTCCCAAGAAAACGGCCTTCGGTTCCAGCAAGTAATTCAACCAAGGGCTTTGAAAGCATTGATTGTACATATGCCTTCCGTAGCAGTTTCAGTTTTTCGATATTTTTCAAAAGCGTGTCATATCGGCGCACCTTTTCGGGATTAACTGATTCTTTTTCCAACCATGCAAATTCTTCCAGTATTTTTTCTATTCTGAGTTGCTCGCGCTTCAGAACCGTGTCTTTCCGCTTTATCTCTTCCCCCATCTCCTTGTATTCCTGGTCAAGAACTGAGATCTCTTCGAAATATACAAGTTCAGTCTTTGCAACCTGCATCTGGTTGTCTCTAACCAGCTTTGCGATTGACATAAACCGCTTTCCAATATCCTCTGAGAGATTGTGATTTGTAAATTCGTTAACTGTATTTGCTTCAAACCGGCTGAGCTTCTTGCCAAGAGATATTTCTCTTTTTGCGAGTCTCACTCGCGTGCTGATGGCAGGATTCCACATAGACTTTTCCTTTTCCTTGGTAGACTCCAGGTCATTGAGTATTTGATTTAGTTGATTAAATAGCAACAGAATTACGGAGCGCCGGCTAGTACCGATTTTCCCCATTTTTTGCTCAAGAATAAGGTGTGTTTTTTTCAATTTTATTATTTCGTCTGCACTGGTCATTTGATTCGCCCTAATCCGCAGAGTGATTAGGTTTCCCAATATATTTAATGGTTGTTCAGATCATGGTTATTTATCGTATCATGCACCAACAACTCAAGATAACGTCTTATTAGAACAAGCGTTTCGCTTGGAAGAAAACGAAACCTTGGCACCAGGTAGGTGCATTCAGAAAAAGAATATCCTTTTCCAGACCGCGTTGGAAGAGTTGTGGGTTGGCCAAGAAAAGCCCCCACATGATCAAGTTCAAAATTTCGAGGGAACCAACGTTCGGTTTCGTAATATCCGTGAATCCCTTGTGGGAAGAAAATAGAAAATGCAGTACCATAAACATCATCCGGTTTGTGAATCTCAATTTCACCCCAACGCGATTTTAAAACAGCTGTCTTTTTCTGAGTAAAACCAGCACGCGTGGCAATACAGCGCATCATTTGTGTAACCCTGCCAGTAGGACCCCACAAATCAGCAATGAGAAAATACCCCCCACGATTATGTTCGTTTGCTAGAATCAGGATATCTTCTGGAGGTGTTTGTACTGAAAGATAATTGACAAACTTTGCTCGGTCTTGGGGATTAAACTGGGAAAGATAATTCTCTGAAACAGATGCATAAAAAATCGGAGGATCTTGACCTAAAGCACGTAAAATTGTTCTTGTAAGAAACGCCGTACCATAGTCAGTAAATGGTGCCGCGATAACATCAATTTGCTTTCCATTTAACAGATTTGCAGTTAATATTATTGCATCAACAAGTTCTTGTTCCTTGGATGGACACACACCTAACTGTTGCCTTGCTGAATTCAAACTTAGCATATCAAGCATTGGCTTGAAAGGAAGGGCATATCGCATTGCTATCATTCTATCAAGATGTTGAGTTCTTCCGCTATTGAAAAATGCAGCTCTTGGTACGACCTCACGCGCATAGACCGGCACTACACTAGTATTAGATAATCGATCTCTAATTGGCCTAAAACTTCCCCACCTCGAAAAGACGCTAGAATCATGATTCTCAAAACAGGGACATGAACCGCCAGCGAGTTTGCATCTGATATGTGCATGACTGAGTCCAGGTGTTTTTTTCATATAAATATTGTGTCCATATGAGAATATTAATGTTTGTTATGGCATAAACGAATTTGAAAAACAGACGACATCACCAGACAAACGGTAACAGACGATATTTGATTTTCTCGCAGTATATATTGTAGCCGAGCAGGTCGCGCCTTAGTACTTCTTCTTCGTTAAGGATGCGCAGGACTAGTACAGGTACGATGAACAGGAAGGGAATCAATGAGACATAGGAGCCCAGTGCAACCGGCGTTGCCAGATACATTACCAGAACCCCGAGATACATCGGATGCCGAACAACAGAGTAGGGTCCGGTGGAGATAACTTTCTGACCTTTTTCAACTATTACAGTACGTCCTGCATGGCTGTTCTCCCTGAAAACCAGAAAGATCAGCATGTAAGACAGGAAAACCAGCAGGTCTGCTATGAGAACCACCTCAGTCTGTACATATGACCAACCGAAGCGCTTATCAAGGCCAGGAAACAAGAACGCGATCAAAAAAACGATAATAGAGAATTTGATGATGGCTGCCTGCCTTGCTTCTTTTTCCTTTGTCCTGAACCGCCGCTCCAGGAATTCAGGATCGTTTTTCAGGAAATAGACCATAACAAATGCAACAGGTATGATAAGTATGGCTATATACACCCATGCCTGCCAGTAATCGAATGTGCCGGCAGGAACGAAAAAGAAAATGGAAAGAAAGAGGAATGCCGCCATAAATGCCAGGATAGTCTTTTCCCTTAGCGCCAATGTGATCATAATAGTATTTATGATCCAGGATTATAAATGTCACGGGGCTGCACTGTAACCACGCGGGATTTTTATATTTTCCCCTTATATGTTGGCTTATGAAACTTATTCTTGTGTTGTTTGTTGTTTCGGTTCTGGCTTCCGGATTTTTGGCATTTGGATGTGTCCAGCCGCAACCTGAAATAGGACAAAATGATTCTGCATCTGATCTCGAATTGGAAAACCAGACTGCGTCGTATAATTCCACGTCGATTGAATCGCCTGAAACAGAACCAACTGGCACAGGTAATGGAACCGGTTCAGTAAATGTTTCTGTGGATGGAAACGAACCGATTGACAATACAACCGAAACGACTGAAAATGAAGCAGCCGTGCCGCCTATTGAGCACTGGATACTGGAAAACGGAACACGCATAGCTGAAGGAGTTTCACCAAGCCTGATTAATGTTGACGGAAAGGTTGTGCTATATTACACCGGTATGGGCGGGATATTCCGCACCTCATCTGATGATGGCATAAACTTTGATACACCTGTAAAGGCGATGGATCAGGCTTCGAATTCAGCCATAATACAGCTCAGAAATGGAGGCTATAGAATGATTTATAATGATATGTCAACTCCGCCAAAGCCAGGGGAAAGACATCCAAGCTCGCAGTATTTCCTCTCTGCATATTCCGGAGACGGGCTGAACTGGGAAAAGGAAAGTGGAACGCGCTTCAGGAGTATGGGAGCGCCGGATTATGATACGCTTTCAGTGCCAAGTGTAATAGATATAGGAAATGGAACCATTCGCATGTATTTTGTCGGAGATATGTATGCAATAGATTATGGAAGGGAAGGAAACAACATCCGCAGTGCCATATCCACAGATGAGGGATTGATATGGGTGCGCGAACCCGGAGAACGCATATCTGGAGATTCCATGGATCCCGCGATAGTGAAGATAGGCGATTACTACAGGATGTATTATACCGTAACCGATTTTGAACTGGACATGCAGGAAGTTTATTCGGCGATATCACAAGACGGGCTTGGATTCATAAAGGAAGGAGTGGTGCTTGAATCGCCCGGACCTGGACAGCGCTTCATGGATCCGGAATTCATGGAATTTGAAGGAGTGCGACGCATGTATATATCTCTTGCAACCGGAATGGGACAAAGCGAACAAACGCAGATCATAAGTGCAGTGTTAAATGAAAATTAATTTTTATGGCTCAAAAACACACAACCAACAAATAATAATAATGTAAATGCCAGAGTGCACGATGGAACAGTATCTGAACTATCATCCAGTGGCCCCGTATTGTTGGTCAGATTATTTGGCGATGATGTGGTTTGGTTCTGCTGACCAATGGAACTGCCTAAATTCTGCTGGCTCAGAACTGTGATGTCACAGACATCGCCGTAGAAATCATTGTTTGTATCTTTCTGATCAGGGTTTGAAATAGATGGGCAATTATCAAGTTCATCTATTATACCATCATTATCGCGATCTGGACAGATTTCATCAACTAGGCCATCCAAATCATTATCCTCACCATCGCATGCTTCACCAAGGAATGGGAATGTTGGTGGCATGTATTCATCAGTACCAAGTGAGTTGAGAATAATTTGAGTGCGTTCTTCAACATGCTCTGAACATACCCCATGCTCCCGGGTTAGGTCACGCAAATCATCCACATCAAAACCATTGGCGATACCGTATTCCGGGCAGCCGATTTGAAGAATGATCTTATCCCAATCTCTTCTTCCGTTAAGTGATTCAAGATCACCTTCAGTATTGTTCCATGATCTGCCTGCACCATTCACGTTTGTGGCAACAGGCATTACATCAATTGTACCATCACAATCCCAATCAACTGGTGAACCATCCATCCTGAACCAAAGTTTGAAATTGCCGTTTGAATCTACAAGAACATTGCCAGAAGAATTTGCATTGCCATTATCTGCGCATGAATAATAACCAACATAATTGTTGTTTGTAGGCCAATTGATTCCAACTAGCTCGACCAATGTATTTTCATCAAGATCAGGCAATTCTTCCTCGGAATAATCAAGTGTGTAAAGGAAATCACCGTTTGGATCTGCTGGATTGATGCTCGGGATTCCGCCGAACTGGTAAAAGTAATTCATGATGCTATGGTAATTCGGTTTGTAATTGGAATTATCATATTCAAGTTCGTTGCTAAGTCTTCCACCATGACCAAGCTGGAGGGTGTGACCAAATTCGTGCATAATGGTTCCGGATTCAACTGTAACAGATGCGCCGTCATCAAGCGCAACATAAAAGTTTCCGCCCATTTCTGCCTGTCCTGATGATGATGGTTGATAGTCGCTAAACAGAGCGTAATAAAATATACCGATTCGATTCGGATCAAAATTGTTTTTCTTTATATCAAAGAGATATTGATTACCAGCTGCGGTGTATGCCTGTCTTGCTGCAGCATCATCACCAAAATCATATAAGCTCCATACGTGACCGGTCTGGTGGGTTATCTGATTGCCACCACCAAATGAGCCTTCATCAAAATGTAGGTTTATGCCATGATCCCTAAAAACATTTACAACACGCTGAAGGCTTGCGGCTTTTGGTTTGTGCGAATGGGTTGCATCAACCATCCAATCTATTTCAACGAACAAATCTTTGTGAAGCGGGTCTGCGCCCATTAAAGGTAGATCTACAACTAGCAATTTGTTTTTGAAAACTCCTTTTGCCTCCCATCCATCAAGCAACCCATCGCCATCAGTATCAGGATTGCGTTCATCTGTTCCTATTTGCATTTCCTCAAGAACAGTGAGACCATCATGATCATCGTCTGAGTTAAGATAACCCATACCCGGTGCTTCCATATTCCATGAAACATGCCAAGGTGCTTCATAACTTGGGAATGTGATATCCGTGACAAGAATTAAACCCATTGGTCGGAGGTTTATGTTTGAGTCTGAAACAGTCCAATAATATTCATTGCCTTCTGGTTGCAATGCATCAAATTCACCACCTTGGTCAAGACTGTCAATATCGAAACCGACCGCAGTCATTGGAAATGATACTATAGCCACATCATTTCTCCCATACCCAAAACTTTCCGTGTTTCCATTGCAAATTGTAGATACGTGGGTGGATTTAGGAGTTACTGTTAATGAGTAGGAATAATTAACAGGTATGAGAATAGTACCAGCAACAGAAAGTTCGGGTTTACCACTTGTAAGCCCTTGCTCATCATAAGTGACTCTTAAATTATATGCATCAAGATGAACGAGATTGCCATTTTGATCCATACCACCATCTACACCATAATGTACATCAAGATTTGATATTTCATCCTTGTCTTTGGAAGTGATGGTTTCTATAGTGTGACAGTATGTATCACCATCATCAGATACGATGTTAATTGACCAGTCCACAGTTCCATTCTCAAGTTCAAATGCACGATCTGAATAGCGAGTAAGAGTATTTGAATCAGGGTCTATTTCATGAAGGTAACCTGAGACGGTGAGTGTTGCCTCCTGAGTGATGCTGCCGACCCCAGAATAACCATTGTATGGAACAGTAAAATCATAGGTAAATATTAGCTCGGTAAGGCGACCACTGGTGAGATGATATTGACTGACTTCGGCTGATGTTATGTTCATAGGTGGAATCGCTGCCGCAAAAGTGAAACCAAAACAAAAAATTACCAGAAAAAGAATGATGTATGTGTTTTTCATGTTTAGTGCTTGTAAATTAATATTATTAAGGTATCTTTCGCGCTGTGCAAACTAAAAAAAAGAATGAACTCCAGAAAAAAACACACGATTTGGATCATGATTTTTTGTATTTGCGAGTATTATAGCCGTTTGGTTTGTTAGGTGAAGTGCCAAGAATTTTGTCTGGAGATCTGGCAGTGGTGGTGTTGATTTTTGCCCTTGCAAAGCCAGTTAATGCCCCAATGCCAGCCGCTAGGAAGATATTTACGAGTGTATTTGAGATAAGTAATGCTAAAACATCCACAGACGAACCAACTGAAACACCTAAGACAGGTAGATTGAATGAGGTACCTACAACCACACCAGCAGCAAGAAGCACAGATGACAACAAAGCGAGAATTGCACCATGCTTTGCACCGAGTTTTGTGTTTCCTACAGACCACCCAGAATAACCTATAATGAAAATAACTGCAAGCGAGAAGGATAAATGTATTGGCACCAGTTCTGTAAGTGGGGGAATGATGCCAAGAAGAACCAATACTAGTTCCAGCGCGATAATAAACGCTATAGCAAGAATGGATTGTTTTAATGCCATAAATATTCTAAGCAGAGACGGATTAAATGCTTTTGTTTTGTGAACGGCTTATGAATTCGAGGAATTCGCTGAATGTGCCACCACCATTTGAATTCCATTTTGTAGCGAGTTCTTTGTAAGCACGTAGTTCTACCTTGTATGTACCACAATTTGTTTTGTAATTAGATAGTTCTGGATCTTTTGGTTCCCAAACAACATTGCATGCACGGGAACAGACTTCAATAATACCCTCACCATTGCCAAAAGTAAATGGATAACATCTGCATAACATTGGCCGCGCAGAGTAAATTGTGCAACCAGAACCACCGTAGAATTTGCATTTGTTATCTGGTTTTCTTCGTAATACTAATACGGAATAGGTGTTGTTTATGAGTATTGCCGGTTCTGTGCGTTCTCGTTGTGGTGCTTCCTCAAGTACCCCAACAAATTCGAATGGTTTTTTGCCTGTGAATTTTGAAACTCGTTCGATATCAGAAGGAGTTACACAGACTGCAAATCGAGTGCAACAGTTCCCGCAGCGTATGCATGACATAGGCGAATTTTTCATTCTGCCACCGTGCAGAATTGAAGGTAGCTTCATGCAAATAATGATCATTGGAAATAGTTAAATGCTTTCTTTTCTTATTGTCGCCAAGTTTTTGGTTATACTTTTCACTTTTTCAGAGTCAAACTTTCTCTTAATGGATTTTGAATATAATGAAAGTGCCATAAGAGAGACCATACTTGCCAATAATAGTGAGAACACAATTGATTGTAATAATTCCAACCGCAACGAGAGATTAAAAATAAAAAAGGCGATTGAAAAGGCGAGTATAAATAATGCACACAGATATTGCAACAAGTTTTGTTTATTGATATTTGGAAACATGATTTCACCGATCTCTTTTCCAGACGACTTCATCCACTTTTTTAGTATAATTTATGTAACGTGCAAACATGAAAAGAAGATCACCAGTTCTGTTGAGATAAACAAGAAGGTCCTGATTGATTTTGTGTTTCTGAGATAGTGAAACCATGTCACGCTCAGCACGTCTGCAAACCGTACGTGCATGATGAAGCAACGAAGCAGTCTTGCTGCCGCCAGGCAAAATAAAATTGTTTAAAGGAGGCAGTTTTGATTCTATAGAATCGATTTCTGTTTCGATTTCTCTAACCCGAGCTTGATTCAGTTTCCCTTCTTTGCCTTTGGATGCAAGCTCTGTGCCTATAAGGAAAAGGTCTTTTTGAATATGGGATAATGATTTTTTAACATCATCAGAATCGCAGAATGCAAGTACCACACCAATAACAGAATTTAGCTCATCGATAGAACCAGATGCAACAATACGTAAATCGTTTTTTGGAACAGTAGTGCCACCATAGAGGCCGGTTGTTCCAGCATCCCCGAATTTAGTATAAATTGCCATGATATGGATTTGAGCGCTAATAATATAAAATTGATGTGGAACCAGAAAAGGAATTATATGCGACATCTCTAGATCTGGGTTTGTGTTTAAAATAGTTGGCAGAGTATTCCAGACTATGACGATTGTAGAAGACCTTAAAATCCTCGAGAAAAATGGTTTTCAGGTTTTGCCTTATGAACTGGCAGTAAATGAGGAAGAAGCAGTAAAAATAGCAAAAAAGATAGGGTATCCCATAGCAATGAAGGTCGTTTCTTCACAAATAGAACACAAAACAGATATTGGGGGGGTTGTTATAGATGTGAAAAATGAAACTTTGCTTAGGCAGGGTTTTCAAGATATTGAAAAAAAAGTTAGAGGAAAAAAAATAGATGGAATTATGGTTCAGAAAATGGCACGAAAAGGAATAGAACTAATTGTAGGTGGGAAGAAAGACCCGCAATTCGGCCATATGGTAATTGTAGGTTTAGGTGGAATATATGTGGAGATATTCAAAGACGTCAGTGCGCGCATATGCCCAGTAACAAATGAAGACGTGAAGGAGATGTTCACAGAACTGAAAGCCAATGCACTATTGGAAGGTGCCAGGGGCAAGCGGCCGGTTAATAAAAAGAAGCTCGAGGAACTTGTAGTGAAAATATGTAGGTTCATGCAGAAATATGATGTGAAGGAACTCGATTTGAACCCAGTGATATGCGATCATGAAGGATATGATATATTAGATGTTAGATTCAGCAGGTAATGGTTATGAAAAAGATGACAAAAAACCTGAAGTATATATTCGAACCAAAATCAGTTGCAATAGTTGGCGCTTCTTCCACTGCCAATAGTGTTGGTAATATATTGATGAAAAATCTTGTAGATGGAAAATTCCCAGGTGCCATTTATCCGATTAACCCGAAATATAAGGAAATTTTAGGGGTAAAGTGCCACAATAAATTGACAGATATTAAGGGAAGACTAGACTGTGTGATAATAGTAACTCCAGCAGTGATAGTTCCTGAAATAATGAAAGACTGTGCAAAGAAAAAAGTTGGTGGAATAATATTGATAACCAGTGGATTTGAGGAAGTTGGCAGGCAGGATCTGGCAAAACAAGTGAAAGATATTGCGGAAAAGAATGACATTCCAGTAATTGGTCCGAATTGTTTGGGTGTGTTGAATCCATATACTAAAGTAGATAGCATATTTTTGCCAGTGTATAAGTTAGGAAGACCGAAACCAGGAAGTATAGCGTTCGTAACACAAAGTGGGGCTGTTGGATCAGCAATAACTGATCTTGCCGCATATTACGGGATAGGAATTTCAAAATTCATATCATATGGCAACGCCACAGTACTGGATGAAAGCGATTATCTAGAATACCTTCTTGAAGATAAAGAGACAGAGACCATAATACTTTATATGGAAGGAGCAAAAGACGGAAGAAAACTGCTTGAGACAATGAAAAAAGTGAATAAAGTAAAGCCGATAATAGTTTTGAAAGCAGGAAAAGGAAAGGGTGGACAAGCAGCAGCACGATCACATACAGGAAACATCGCTGGAAGTAATATGGCATACACTGCCGCATTTAGACAGGCAAAGGTCACAGAAGCAGATGGAATAAATGAACTGTTTGATTTTGTAAAAATGTTTAGCCAGCCGAAACAGGAAGGAAAACGAATCGGAGTTATAACAAACGGCGGTGGAATGGGAGTTCTCACCGCAGATTATATTGAGAAAGAAGGATTAGAACTTGCAGAATTTAGTGAGACTACTAAGAGCGAACTGAAAAAATTATTGCCGAGTTATGGTAATGTTGGAAATCCATTGGATTTGGTTGCTGATTCAGGAGTAAATGCATATGAAAAGGCAGTAGATATAATGAATAATGCGCCAGAAGTCGATATATTAGTGATAATTGTGTTGTTTCAGACACCACCGATAGATGAAAGAATAGTACATGTGTTAACAAGGGTTTCTGATGACAGGAACAAGCCAGTAGCAACAATATCTGTTGGTGGAGAATATACAGAAGCATATAGAAAAATATTGGAGAGTAATAATGTACCCAATTTCAATTCCCCGAGTGGTGCGATAAAAGCTGTTGGGAAGTGGGTTGAGTATTCGAAATATAGTGGACATCTGCGTGAGAAATAGATATTTATATAAAAGACTTATAAAATATAGATTATTACGAATGATCTGGAGACGATAAAATGAGTGGACCTACTGGAATGGAAGAGAGACGATAAAATGAAGATACTTGTTGGTATAATTTTAGACGTGCAATCAGTGAGGTCGCACTCCCAACTCCGATAGATCGTAGAATATTGGATTTGTTTATGAGAATGATATTACCAAACACGATACATGATGCAGCAATAACCATATTAAGATTAGCAAATGATTACACATTAGCAAAGGAAGTACGACGAAATATAGTTCCGCAGAGAAGAGAATCCCAATAACTATTTTTGATTTTTTTTATTTTCTATTTTGTAAGGTTGGCTGTTTGAGAGAAGATTTACTACAAAAAATTATTTCAAAATTAAAGAGATTAGTTTAAATGGGACCTTGAACTGAAATGTTGGAAGACAGACACTCCTAGATACAACGATTAAACAAAAGAATTATATTCCCAAATGTAGTTAGTAAATTGTTCTTTTATCAGTATTATGATTAGTTTGCACCATAACTAAATGTTTTTAGAGTAAACCAAAAAGAATTGAGATCTGTCGATTTCAAAAAGAAACGAGGTATGTGTTATGCCATTGAACAAAATAAAACATTTTTTCGTTCCCCATGATGGAAGTTTTTTTGAATTGATGCAAAAGCAAGCCGAAATCGCACACGCAACTTCAACCGCTCTTTGTGATATGCTGGCAAATTATAAGGATCTGCAAGTAAAGAGCAATAAAATCAAGAATTTGGAACATGAAGGAGACCAAATTATGCGTGAGATATATACATCCTTGAATAAGACATTTATAGTTCCGATAGATCATGGAGACATATCTACGCTCGCAAGTTCGCTTGATGATATTGTTGACCATATTGATCATATATCTACGCTACTTGTTGCATACAAGATCGTAAAACCTTTGCCAGCCATGAATAAGTTGGCCGATATTTTAGTTAACCAGAGTACTGAACTTAGAAGTGCAGTAACTGCTATAAATAAATCTAAAACATATAATCAAGTAGCTAAACACTGTTCTAAAATTAAAGAACTAGAGAATAACGCAGATGAAATATATATTCATGCAATCACAGTACTTTTTGAAAAAAGTGACCCACTTGAGATACTCAAATATAAGGAGATATTAGAACATCTTGAATCAACGACTGATAAGATGGACAAGGCAGCCAACCACATCTCAGATATAGTTATGCGGCATTCGTAGAGTTGAGCAAATGATTGAACTGCTTGTTTTAACTATACTAATGGCATTGGGATTTGATTTCTTAAATGGTTTTCATGATAGTGCAAACGCAATTTCAACAGTGGTTGCAACACGAGTATTAACTCCAATGCAAGCCGTTTCTATGGCTGCGATTGGAAATCTCATCGGACCATTGTTTTTTACTACGGCAATAGCTGCAACAATTGGAAAGGAGATAATTGATACTAAAGCAATCCAAATATTATTGCCGCAGGATACATTTATAGTGATGATTCTCGCCGCACTAGTTGGTGCAATTATCTGGAATATACTCACATGGTTTTTTGGAATCCCGGTTTCAAGCAGCCATGCATTAATAGGTGGTTTGATTGGTGCCGCTACAGTTGCAGTCGGTCCGCAAGTTCTGTTATGGGATGGCATAAACAAGGTTCTGATATTTATCGTAGTCTCACCGATTTTAGGTTTTGTTGTAGCATTCCTATTCGGGCTTATAGTTATGGGTATATTAAAGAAAAGTGCACCGGCAAAGGTTAATTTTTGGTTCAAAAAACTCCAAATATTGTCGGCTTTTTTTTACTCAGTAACACACGGTACCAATGATGCGCAAAAAACAATGGGAATAATAACGATTTTGTTGGTAGTAGGTGGTTTTCTTACAGAATTTGAAATCCCGTTGTGGGTAGTTTTGATGTGTCATATCGCAATTTGTCTTGGAACGTGGTTAGGTGGATGGAGAATAGTAAAGACTATGGCGCATAAAATTACTCAACTAAAACCATACCAAGGATTTTGTGCTGAAACAGCAGGTGGAGTTGTTTTGATACAAATGGCTAATATGGGTGTGCCAGTAAGTACAACACATGCAATTGCAGGAGCCATAATGGGAGTTGGTTCGACTAAAAATCCAAAAAGCGTTAGGTGGGGACTGAGCCGTAATATTATTTTAGCGTGGTTTATAACAATTCCATTTAGCGCAGTTGTTAGTGCCGGAATTTATTTTATTATCCACTCCTTTTTATAGAGAATATACACACCGTTAGAAGAGGTATGAATGAGTGTGACATACTCCCCACCCTAAAGGACAAGGATTTCTTGGCTGTTATGAGGAACTACTGCTTATTAAATATCACTTATAAAACTGAAGAGAATTGATGTAGAATAACTAATTTTATTCGTAACGAACATAGGGAGGGTATACTTCCACTATTAAGGTTTTGTGTTGTGTGTGTTGTGTAATGTAACTATAGTTACATATATATAGATATAATATGAAATAGAATATATGTATATTTTGTATATTTACGATCTCAAAGCAAAAAACAAAATTAGTTTTAACCGGACAAAAAGATTATTCTATTACCATATGAATAATTTACCACTCAAAAAAGAGTTATGGAAAACAAAATCTGCGCTTGCAGTAACTCCCAAGATGGAAAAAATGATGGATGTATTCTTCAAGAGATTCAGGCGCTCTGTCATTGTCTATAAAGTGGTTGCAAAGACTATCGAACTTCTGGAATTGTAAAAATTCCAACCTACCTAAATAGATTAGTGGAAGTGTGGGGTCTCTCAGTTGAATTGTTTTGTATTCTGTGTTTTGCTTAGGAGTTATCTTCGGTTACAATTTGATTTCACAAACAAATACCTCGAATTCAAGATTGAAAAATTTCAGTGTCTCCTTACTTACTCTACCTAAAACACCCCTATCTCTATCATCACTCTTTATCTCACAAGATATCTCACTATCAAATGTGTTTATCTTTGTTTTTACCAACTCGAAATCAAATCTGCGTTCTTTTGCCAAAGTTTGCAAATATCCTCTGAATTCTGAGAAATCTACTTTCTTATCCATGATCGCGAATATCAATCGTTTCTCTGTGTGTTCACTGTTTTGTGTTTCACCTATCTCATAAAATCTCTGTGGCAAACCTTTCATCTTATTTATACCAAATACTTCGAGCGTTTCTGCAATAAGATTTGGCCTCATTACTGTATAATCCCGAGTATTCGGATTCGTTATCTCCACTAATTTCCCTTCATATCCTATAGCTCCGAGTTTATTCTTATTTGTAAGTAAGAATGTCTTGATCTCAGTAAAACCCATTCCACGCATTACCTCATCAATTTCATCATATCTTCTTACTGCATCACCAGATGAGAAGAAATTCGGCATTGTTGGTTTGAAATTATTATATCCATATGCTATTGCAACGTCTTCCGCAATATCTATCCAACTCATAATATCTGCACGGTATGGCGGAATAAGCACATTTTGACCATCGCATTTATATCCCATTTTTGCCAGGAGCTTTTCTATTTCTTTTCTATTCAATTCCAAACCTAATATTTTGTTTATCTGCGCAACGTCAAGTTTTCTTTTTTTATCTGTCATATCTGGCATCTTAATCTTCTTTCCGCTGTAATCTATTTCTACCTCATAAATAGTTCCGTTCATATCTGCAAAAGTACATACTAATATGTTAAGGGCTGCCATACACATATTCAGATCATTACCAGTAACTTCAAGGAAAATATCATGTGTTTGTTCAGTTACTCTTCCAGTCTCATGCGAGTTTACAACAGGTATTAAACACATTATTTTTCCATCATTATCTACAAAAACAGGATATCTAGGAAAATCCTTTATCAAATGACCGTGTTCTTGTCCTTTTTTATGTTCACTTATAATCGTCTTTGCATCAACTTCTTTTTCAAAACCCAAAGGCCTATATACAATGTCCTCTGGTTTCATGGTAGTATATTTAACTGGAAATGCAATATTCTCCATTGGATATATTCCAATACCGAATTTCTTTACTTTCCTTCCGAGCGTACCACACAATTTTTCCTGCAACAAAACCATATCTCGTATTCTTTCATCATCTAGCCTGAGGTCTTTCACTACTGCACATGCAGTATATGGTCTTATTTTTGAAACAGACCTATCTACAACTACTTTGTACTTGGATTTTTTTGCCTCATATTTTGGGTGTTTATTTTTACAGTATAATTTGAGTGCTCTTGCAAGACCTTCCATTGAATACCAATCTGGTCTATTTGGTGTTAACTCCGTAATTATTTTTTTTGTTTCTGATTCGTATTCTGAGGGTGCGCCAAGTTTGCTTAATGTCTCAACCATCTCATCTCTTGGCAGGTCTATCAGCTTTCTCATTTCCTCATAAGCATATTCAACTACTACCACAATTCACGCCTCCTTTTCTCTCTCCTTTTCGGCAAGCCTTTTCACATAATCTGTGTGGTATTCTCCGTTAATACAACCTGTGCACAAAGGCACGCCTATTGAGTTCTTCAATCCATCTAATGATATATAATACAAACTATCTGCCCCAATACTTTTTCTTATTCCTTCGACATCAAGATTGTTTGCTACCAATTCCTTGTATGTTGGGATATCCACACCATAAAAGCACGGTGCCCTGATCGGTGGACAGGTTATTCTCACATGTATTTCTTTTGCACCTGCATTTTTCAACAATCCAACTATTTCCTTCAGTGTCGTTCCACGTACTATACTGTCATCTATAAGAACAATTGACTTACCCTCTATCACAGGTTTCAATGCATTAAGTTTTAGTTTTACTGCATCAACCCGCTTGCTCTGTGTCGACATTATAAATGTCCTTCCTATATATCTATTCTTTATCAGGCCCTCATCATATGGCATCCCTGTTTTTCTTGCATATCCACTTGCAGCAGATCTGGAGGTATCAGGAACAGGCACAACAACATCTGCCTTAACTGGCGATTCTTCTGCAAGTATTTCACCAAGCATTATTCTTGCATCATGGACACTTTTTCCATTGATATACGAATCTGGTCTTGAGAAATAAACATATTCAAACATACAGTGCTTTGGTACGGTTTCAACAAGTTGTTTTCTTTTTGTGATTTTTCCATTTTCAATTTCTATCATTTCACCGCCGGCAACATCCCCTTTATACGGAATACTGTTTATGTCAAGTGCCACGGTTTCAGAAGCAAAACAAATAAAATCCTCATTCTCTCCCCATACCAATGGCCTGATTGCATGTTTATCCCTAAAAACAATCATTCTATTCTCAATTAGCACAACATCGGAAAACGATCCTTCAAACTCATTCATTATATTTTTCACTGCCTTCTCGGTGTTTTTTTCCTTGTGTAGGGCATATGCCATTGGTTCAGAATCAACAGTACTGACAAATGTATATCCATTTGCCTCAAGGTTTCCTTTCAGTTCGTCATAGTTGGCAAGATGGCCATTATGCGCTGTGGCTATTTTCTTGTATGTGGAAGGTTGCACATCACACATTCTACAATTGCCTATAGTCGGGTATCTTGTGTGGCCGATTCCAACACTGCCAGCTATATCCAAATCTTCTGGCTTGAATATCTGATCCACAAGACCTATACCACGACGTACCTGGATTTCTTTTCCATCATATATTGCAAATCCTGCAGCGTCTTGCCCTCTATGTTGCAGTGCTATGAGTGCACGATAAAGAAGCGGAGCTACGTCCTTGCCTGTTTTTGAATATATTCCAATTATACCACACTCTTCCCTTTTTTCTGAGTAAAGAATTTGAACCGTCACATATTCTAGTATGAATAGTTTGTTTTTAATTCTATTAGGGTTGGGGTTGTCTTCTTGTGTACAATTTCGCGTTTGATTTATGGTAACATTTATCTTCTTATCTTTAGTTTAATATGATCGATGCGCACCACCATAAAATTAAGCAAATATTTACTGAAACGGCTTGACAAGATGAAACTATGGGAAACAGAAACTTATTCCGAAACCATAGAAAATCTAATTGAAGATCGACTTGTTTATAATCCTAAATTTATCAGAGAGGTTGAAGCGCGTAGGAAAGAACATTTAACTGCCAAAACCATCTCATTGAAAAAATTGAAAATTGACAATAGAGAAAACATTTATTCACCCTAGGTTTTGTTATGGCATCTATCTCAGGCATGAGCACAGAAAAAGAAATCCAAAAAATACTAGAGCGAAACAAACGCGTTGAGTTGGATAAAGCTTGGGAAACCAGCAATTTCCGCAGAATCATTATCGCTACTGGAACCTATATCCTGTCTCTTATACTATGCATACTAATAGAAGCACCAAACCCATTCATTGCCGCGTTTGTTCCGACAATGGGGTTTGTTTTATCGACGCTTACGCTTCCGTTTTTGAAAAAATTATGGGTAAATAAGAAAAAAAATCAATAGAGTCCCGGGCCTCTCTCTTCCCGTTCGTTCTGTCCTGTACCTGCAATTATCTTATATAATATTGGCGCGCGTAATCTGAACATTCTCACTGGGACGCCTCCTTTGACAGCATAACTCAAAACTACGAATCCCTCCTGAACATCACAAACTCTGATTCCCAGAGCATTTCTATCACTAATTCTAAACCCTAGCATATCTCCTGGTTCTAGCGGTGGCGGAGTAACCTCTAAGACTTTTGTTCCATTATCGATTCTTGCAGTTACCGTAAATATGCCTCTTCTAATTCCTTCAAACTCTTCAATAACCCCCTCTTTAGTTTCTATGGGTGGCATATCCTGCCCTCTAATGGTTGCCACAACATCTACATCTGCAATCTGGCCAAGTATTTCTCCCTCAGCTACTGGTTCCACTTTGCCTCGCTTGCCCCACCAAGTGCTAAATCGCACGGTCTTTCCTACTGGGATTTTTGCAGTGTGACCATGTTCGCACCTTCTTTGGGTCTTTTCTCTAAGGTTAGATTCAGTTCTATCACGTTGTTCTCTGACATGTGTGGGTGTCTCCTGTCTGACACATCCACCCATTGCCATTGTAATCATCATTGTTGCTGCTAGCTGTTTCATTCTCATATTTCCACCCTTTTGACGTATATCTATTTGTTAACATTTAAGTATTTATCTGTTTTTTACACCAATACAAACACGCGATAATCGTTAAAATACTTGCCTATACTTTACTTTAGTTATTCACATATTACTCAGAGGAATTATTATGAGAAAAGTTGCAATTATCGGAGCAGGAATGACGCCATTCGGTGAACATTGGGGGCAGGGCTTTCGTGATATGGTTGTTGAGGCTGGAGTTAAAGCGCTTACAGATGCTGGCATTTCAGGAGACAAAATTGATGCAGGTTACATCGGTACTATGGCATCAGGAAGACTTATTGGTCAGGAACACATTGGCGGTTTACTTGCAGATTATATGGGTCTTAATCCAATTCCAATCACAAGAGTAGAAGGTGCCTGCGCTTCAGGTTCATTAGCACTACGCCAAGGTTTCATGGCAGTGGCAAGCGGTATGCACGATATCGTAGTTGTCGGTGGCGTTGAAAAAATGACTGACCTTGGTATTAATACTGTCAGTGATATTCTTGGTGGTGCTGGAGATCAGGAATGGGAGCTTTTCCTTGGTGCAACATTTCCTGCAATATACGCGCTTATGGCACGTAGGCACATGTACGAATTCGGTACAACCGAAGAAATGCTTGCAAGCGTTGCAGTAAAAAATCACAAACACGGGGCAAAAAACAAATATGCCCAATTCAGAAAAGAAATAACTATCGAGGATGTCATGAAATCAAAAGAAGTTTCTGCACCTCTTAAAATGCTTGATTGCTCACCCATCACAGATGGTGCGGCCGGTGTCATCCTGGCTCCAATGGAAATCGCAGAAAGCTTTGCAAAAAAACCTGTGGAAATAATCACAAGTGCGCAGGCAAGCGATACAATTGCGCTTCATTCAAGAAAATCATTAACTAGTTTGAATGCAACCAAGGTGGCTGCAAAGAACGCATACAAAATGGCTGGTCTAACTCCAAAAGACCTCGATGTTGTTGAGGTACACGATTGTTTTACCATTGCTGAAATCATGGCAATTGAAGATCTTGGTCTTTTTGAAAAAGGACAGGGTGGGCCTGCAAGTCTTGCCGGCAAAACTGCGCTCGGTGGCCAGATTCCAGTTAATACCTCTGGTGGCTTGAAGGCATGTGGTCATCCTGTTGGTGCAACCGGTATCAAACAAGCTGTTGAAATCAGCTGGCAGCTTCGTGGCGAGGCAGAAGGCCGACAGGTAAAAGATGCGCATATCGGCCTTAGCCATAATGTTGGTGGAAGTGGTGCGACAGCTGTCGTACACATATATAAATCTGATTAGTCTTTTTTCTTTATGGTACAAAAACAGCTTTCTGACCCGTCTCCTGCAACCAGATTTAACCTTTCTACTGTTCCTTACCGAGAACGTGAGGGTATGCAGCTGTCTGACACTGCCTATCAAATGATGGACAATATCCGTTTTCTTCTTCAGGAAAGAAAGGTACCTCCAGATAATATTCGTGAAGTTTTTGATTTCCTTGCGCGTATTAATGAAGAACAAGTTTTAGACCCTCCAAATTCTGAAAGATTAAATGTTTTATTTGATGAAGGTAGGCGCATCCTTTCCAATTTCGGTGAGACTCCACAAACCTATTCTATCGAAACATTCTGTGCTGATTTAATCTCTGAAGAGGAAATGCGTGAAGAAGCACAAAATCAAATTACTGAGCTTACTACATTTACTTCCGTACTTGGATATTTTGATTCACCTGAAGCAAGACAAGAGTTGCGCTATGCTCGCTTACTTTCAGAATTATTACAAAATGAAACCTCACGCGAGACCACCAGGCTCGTTTATTTAGAAGTTCTTATTGACGAAGCTCATCGTTCAATTGCTCGGATGGAGCAAATAGTCATGAGCACGGCCACTGAAGATTCTTCATCTGTGCGTGAGGGTTAATTCGTGTAATATAATTACAAACTCATTTTTCTGTACTTGATGTTTTCCACTGTCCACTAAGAACACTTAGACTATCATTATGTCAAGTAGGGGAATAACAAATATTCGTTCAGATGTTCTAGGTCAGGAATAGAAAAATAAAATATAAAAAAAAACAAAACTCAGTTGGTAGCCTTAAGTGTCAATTTCTCCTTATATCCACTTCCAATCCTTTTTACCTCTGGTTCATTTCCGGTGGCTCTGGTATAAAGCATTCCATGCCATTCGCTTATGCCAAAAGTTTCATCCAACAATCCAACCACCTCTTTTTCGTCGAATTCTTTGCATGAATAAAGATCAAAGTAAACTTCGTTCGTATCTGCAAAAAGATGCAAAGAGCAGTGTGAGGTTGTAATCATCTGAACGAAACTTTGTCCTGGGAATTCCAGGTCCTCTGCCGTGGCCCAGTTTAGTGGCCCTAGTGGCTTCATGTTGATTCTTTTCATCAACTCATCTACAAGACGCTGCGCATCATCCCTAGGCAATTCCTTAAAAGCGGGACTTATCTTCGCGTTCACCGTTAGGTGTATATGTTGTAGTTTCATTTGTCATCTTGATATCCATTTTCTTAAATATATTTAAAAATCTATTCCCAATCTTGTGTTACTGCCTGTGGCTACCTATGGATAGTTAAAATTCCGAAAAACCCTCAAACACAATTTTCACATATCTTTTTATTACGCTCGCAGTCTACTTTAATACGGGAGTAAAATGGCACGAGTAGTCAACATAAACGTTAACCTTAGTCGGCATCCCGACTACCTATGCATCCGCATAAGGATGTATCAGCAGATGATGCCATCATAACGGGTATTTTATGTCATCTACTATCGAGTTAATACCGGCAATTCTAGTAAAGGACCGGAAAGAACTTTTAAAGCGCATAAATGCTGTATCTGCCCATGTAAATATAATTCAAATCGATATCATGGACGGCATATTTGTTCCAAACAAAACCATTGGCATCGACGAACTCCATGATCTTCCACAAGCAAATTACGAATTCCATTGGATGGTAAAAGATCCTGTTAACTGGATACTAGGAACCAGAAACCTGAAAGGCAATCACATGCATCTTGTTCACATAGAAACAATATTATCTTCAAATTCATTTGCCGAAGTCAAGCGGGCAGTAGAAAATGTTGGGGGGCGACTTGGTCTTGCAATAAACCCGGAAACCCCTCTTGAACGCGTTCTTCCTTTCATTGATCAGGTGGAAGAAGTTCTCGTAATGACTGTTCATCCTGGATTTTCAGGTCAGAAATACATTCATGAAATGGAGAAAAAGATAAAACACCTACGCAATGCATATTCATTGCTTAATATTGAAGTTGATGGTGGCATTGACCTTTCAACCATTGACCATGCGTCAAATGCAGGTGCAAACTTTTTTGCTGCTGCAAGTTCAATATTCTCATCAGGTACAATAAAGGATAATGTCAGGCAACTTAAGGAAGCTGCTGCAGGAGGGAGAAGTTCATGAAAAAAATAACCAATACGAAACAACTCAACCTGATTGCGAACACCATTCGTCAGGATGTAGTAAAAATGCTTTATGAGGCAAAGAGCGGCCATTCGGCAGGTTCAATCGGGCTTGCAGATATCTTTACTGCACTGTATTTTAATGTACTATATCATGACTCAAAAAAACCTGACTGGGAAGGTCGCGATCGTTTCGTTTTGTCAAACGGTCATGTATGCCCAGTACTTTATGCAGCACTTGCAAATGCCGGTTATTTCCCTAAACAAGAACTCATGACACTACGTAAACTTGGTTCAAGGCTCCAGGGGCATCCACATCGCGGCCTAGTTCCAGGTATAGAAACCTCTTCTGGTCCTCTTGGACAGGGCCTTTCACAGGCAGTTGGCATGGCACTTGTTGGCAAGGCCGAGGGAAAGCGCTGGCGTGTTTATTGTATGATTTCTGATGGCGAACAGCAGGAGGGCCAGTCATGGGAAGCTGCCATGCTTGCATCAAAATACAAACTCGGAAATCTCACCGCAATAATGGATCGCAACAATATCCAGATCGATGGCTATACTGAGGAGGTAATGCCTCTCGAACCATTGGCGGAAAAATATCGCGCATTTGGCTGGAATGTAATGGATGTTGATGGTCACAACATAAAGAAGATCATTGATGCATGTGAAGAAAGTAAGGCCGTATATGAAAGGCCCACGCTTATCATTGCACATACTATTCCGGGCAAAGCGGTTTCTTTCATGGAACAAAGATTTGAATGGCATGGAAAGCCACCAAGCAAGGAACAGTCGGAAAAGGCCATAGAAGAATTGGAAACCATGCGAAAAATGATAGAGGAGGAAGAACAATGACACTCATAAAAGATATCCTTAATCCAGAATCAAAAAAACCCACTCGTGATGGTTTTGGCAAGGCATTGCTTGAACTTGGCGAGGAAAATCCAAACATTTGGGTATTGACTGCAGATGTTTCAGAATCCACACGAACACACTGGTTTGCAGAAAAATTCCCCAAACGCTTTGTACAGGTCGGAGTTGCAGAACAGAATATGGCCGGTGTTGCGGCCGGAATAGCTGCATGTGATAAAACCGTGTTCATCTCGGCTTTTGGTGCGTTTTCCCCAGGACGAAACTGGGATCAGATTCGTGTTTCAATATGCTACAATAATTCAAATGTGAAAATCCACGCATCTCACACAGGCCTTACTGTTGGTCCTGATGGTGCAACCCACCAGGCACTTGAAGACATTGCAATCGTGCGATCTCTTCCAAACATCACAATTCTTGCACCTGCGGACTATGAACAGGCTCTAAAGGCAACGAAGGCTGCTGCAAAGATCAAAACCCCATGCTACATAAGAACATCAAGAGAAAAGCTGCCTGTGTTCACTACAAAAGAAACACCATTCGAAATCGGGAAAGCCAATGTCTATCGCGATGGTAAGGATGTCGCCATATTCGCACATGGCATCACTGTCTATTATGCGCTTGTGGCTGCAGAGCTTCTTAAGAAAAAAGGAATCGATGCTGCGGTAATTGATTGTCACACAATCAAACCAATAGATGAGGTAACAATAATCAAATATGCAAAGCAGTGTGGTCTTATAGTGAGTGTTGATGACCACCAGGTTATTGGCGGACTTGGAAGCACAATAGCGGAAGTAGTTGTCGAGAAATGTCCCTGTCCGGTGAAAAGACACGGTATATATGATCACTTCTGCGAATCTGGAGATGCAAATGAACTGCTAAAGAAGTATGTGCTTGATGCAGATGGCATTGCACAGACAGTTGAACAATCTATGAAGATGAAAAAATAAAATTCGTTGACATAAATATGGTTCGTGGGATGATGTTTTGAGGATGATACTATGAAATTCTTTCTTGATACGGCTGAAATCGAGGACATAAAAAAAGCAGTTGCACTTGGCATCTGCGATGGCATAACCACCAACCCAACACTTATCATGAAATCCGGGCGAAATCAAAAAGACGTTATTCAGGAGATTGCAAAAATCGTTTCCGGTCCAATCAGTGCTGAGGGCATTGGAGATACTACTGAAGAAATGGTTAAAGAAGCAGAGGAATTCTCAACCTGGGCAAAGAATATCGTGGTAAAAGTTCCAATGACAAAAGAAGGGCTGAATGCAGTCAGGATTCTTTCCAAAAAAGGAATAAAAACAAACGTTACTCTTGTGTTTTCACCATCACAGGCCCTGCTTGCTGCAAAGGCTGGTGCAACATATGTTTCTCCATTTGTCGGCCGTCTTGATGATATTAAGGAAGATGGGATGCTCGTGATATCAGAAATCATGCAGATATTCCGTAACTATGGTTTTGCAACCGAAGTTATAGTTGCATCAGTAAGAAGCACAAAGCATGTTGTTGAGTCGGCAAAGCTTGGTGCACATATTGCAACAATCCCGCCAAAGGTGCTTGAAAGCATGTGGCACCACAGCCTCACAGATAAGGGCATTCAAACATTCAAAGAACATTATGAAAAACATAAAAATACGGTAAAGTAGAAGTTAT
>Ga0180007_10001052_pt1 | contig 39831 bp, 43 predicted proteins | sample MM_PC_MetaG_FD_121122 | JGI IMG/M metagenome (GOLD analysis project Ga0180007, IMG submission 121122) | Groundwater microbial communities from the Aspo Hard Rock Laboratory (HRL) deep subsurface site, Sweden - MM_PC_MetaG | ecosystem: Environmental > Aquatic > Deep subsurface > Groundwater... | reverse complement strand
AGAAGTAAAAGTATCGTCTATGTCATCTACCTTGGAAGTCAAATTATTTTTTCCGCAAGCAGCAAATAGTAAAGTTGGAACAACAAGTAAAATTAAATATTTTTTCATTTTTTTAAAGGTTTAATATGCATTTCAATCAGAGTTGCCTCTGGAAGGGCCGAAGGAGCACCCATCATTAAATCCTTCGCTTTAGAATCTTTTGGGAAAGCAATAACTTCACGAATATTTGGTTCATCTCGAAGAAGCATCACAATCCTATCCAATCCCCACGCAATACCACCATGTGGTGGAGCGCCAAATTCAAATGCTTCCAGCATATGCCCAAACCGCGTCTGCGTTTCTTCTTCAGTTAGGCCCAAAACATTGAATATTTTTGCTTGAACAATAGGAGAATGAATACGGATTGAGCCGCCTCCAATCTCACTACCGTTCATTGCAATATCATATGCCTTAGCCAAAACATTTTCAGGCTGAGTATTCAAAAGTTCAACATCATCATCTTTTGGAGAAGTAAAAGGGTGATGAGCTGAAACCAATTTTCCTTCTTCTTCGCTATATTCAAACAACGGGAAGTCTACAATCCAACACAAAGCCAAAACATTAGGATCTCTCAAATTCAACCTGTCTGCAACAGCTAAACGAACATTTCCTAGAGCATTACAGACAACCTCGAATTTATCAGCACCAAAGAAGATAATATCACCTTTTTCCGCATTTGCTCTCCTCAAAATCTCAGCAATTTGTTCTTCAGTAAAAAACTTCAAAATTGGTGATTTAGGGCCGTCTTCCGTCATTTGAATATATGCTAAACCTTTTGCACCATATACTTTTGCAATTTCGGTATAATCATCAATATCTTTTCTAGAAAATTCAGCACCACCATTGACAGTCAAACATTTTACACAACCACCATCACTGACTGCATTATTGAAAACTTGAAATTCGCTCCCAGAAACCAAATCAGAAATATCCCTAAGCTCCATCTCAAACCTCATATCAGGTTTATCAGACCCAAACCGACTCATTGCCTCATGCCAAGTTAACCTAGGAAAAGGCTCAAATAGCAATTTTTTTTCAGGAACTAGTTCTTTTAAAATCTTAATCAAAACCTTTTCATTCACACCGATAATATCTTCTTCCTCAACAAATGACATTTCAATATCAAGCTGAGTGAATTCAGGTTGTCTGTCACCTCTTGAGTCCTCATCTCTGAAACATCTTGCAATTTGGAAATATTTATCCATACCAGAAACCATTAAAAGCTGTTTAAGCTGTTGTGGTGACTGAGGTAAAACATAAAAAGTCTCGGGATAAATTCTTGAAGGTATTATGAACTCACGTGATCCTTCCGGAGTTCCTTTAATCAAAATTGGCGTTTCAACTTCAACAAAACCCATTTCATCCATTAAATCTCTGACTCTTTTTATAAAATTATGCCTAAAAATAATATTGTCTCTAATGCGTTCACGTCTTAAATCCAAATATCTATATTTTAAACGAATTTCTTCATTCGGCTCTTTAGGGTTATCAATCTCAAACGGGGGAGTTTTACTCCTATTTAAAATTTCAACAGTGCTAACCAAAACCTCAACTTCTCCTGTAATCATTGAATCATTTTGCATCCCCTCAGGTCTTAATCTTACTGTGCCGCCAATTTTAACAACAAATTCACTCCTTAAATTTTCCCCAACAATATGAGCATCTTTATTACTTGATGGATCCATTACAATCTGAGTCAAACCATATCTATCACGAAGATCAATAAAAATAAGATCACCATGGTCTCTTCTTCTATGCACCCAACCACTTAAAACAACATCCTTCCCAACATCAGATTTCTTTAGTTCGCCGCAAGTATGAGTTCTATACATATTAATTAAATTACGTGGCGTAATTGTAGATTACATGGAGAAAAGCCACAAGTGATACTAAGCCAATATCTTATTTAATTCCGTTTCGAAATCTTCGTTGGCCTGAATGCCAAATGGCACGCGAATCTTTTTCAAATTTTCATCAGACTTTACGTGAATCTCAGCAGGTCTACTTCCTTTATATTTTTCAAGCAATTCTTTTAATTTAGGTAATTTCTCGGTGCTATCTTCAGGAGTTAAGCTGATAATATAAGGAAGTTCTTCCTCTAAAGCATCACTTTCATCTAAATCTTTCAAATCTTCGCTTTCTTCTTGAACCTCAAATTTCAATCTTGGTACGCCAATTATTTTATCATCTTCATCAAACCTGCCAGCATCTTGAGCATTGTTTAAAATTGTATCTAAAGAGAAGCTGGAGACTTGATCCACCATAATTTGCAGCTCATTTCCTCTAGAAGATAATTTGCCCTCAAAATTAACCAGTTTATCCTCTTCTATTAAATTGCCAAACTGATCATAAGCCTTTGGGAAAAGTACAAAAGCAAAACTCGCAGAAGGGTCTTCAATAATTCCAAAACACATATATTGACCCTTTTTTGTCATTACCCTTCTCATAGAAGAAATAATTCCAGTAACTTTAATCCTTTTATTCACGTCTTTGGGAGAGATATTTCCAATTAACTTCCATTTCATCTTAAAATATTCTCTTAGACCTTGAAGAGGATGACCATTTACATATAGACCCAGATATTCTTTCTCAAAATGTAGTTTTTCCGCAGAACTTGCTGGAGATACATCCGTTAATTTTAAATTTGGGGCACTATCTTCATCCATCATTCCAAAAATGTCAGTCTGTCCTTCTGAAATTGAAGTTTGAATATTTTTTGCATAGGTCGAAATTTCATCATAACTTGCAGCAAGTTGAGCACGTTCACCAAGTGAATCCATAGTCCCAGACAAAGCTAGACATTCAATTGTTTTCTTATTTAAAATTTTTGCAGGGACTCGTTTGGCAAAATTTTCTAAACTGGTAAATTTCCCTTCCTTTCTAGCTTGAATAATTTCTCTAATAGGTCCCTCACCAATACCTTTCACCGCAGTAAGTCCGAATCGGATTGTCTTATCATCAACAACAGTAAAATGTGCTCTTGACTCATTGATGTCAGGTGCCAAGACTTCAATATCCATATTCCTACATTCTTCAATTTCAATAACCACGCGATCAGTGTTGTCAGCATCAGCAGTTAGTAAAGCTGCCATGAACTCCGCTGGATAATGAGCTTTCAAATAAGCTGTTTGATAAGCAATCAACCCATAACATGCAGCGTGAGACTTATTAAATCCATAACCTGCAAACGGTTCAATCACTTCATCAAAAATCTTGACTGCCAACTCTTCAGAATGACCCTCATTTTTTGCACCTTCAATAAATTTCATTCTCTGAGCTTGGAGCTCTGATGCAATTTTTTTTCCAATTGCCCTTCTCAACAAATCAGCCTGACCTAAAGTGAAACCGGCAAACTGTTTGGCAATTTCTAAAATCTGTTCCTGATAAATGGCAATACCATAAGTTTCTTTCAAAATGTCTTTTAGCGAATCATGTACATATTTAACTTTTTTTGGCTCATGTTTGCCTGCAATATAATTTGAAATAAACTGCATTGGACCAGGTCTATATAATGAAACCATGGCAATAATATCTTCAAACTGAGTAGGCTTTAGATCCTTTAAATATCTTTTCATACCAGAGGATTCCAGCTGGAACACACCAGTTGTTTCACCCCTTTTTAATAGTTCATAAGTTTTCTCATCATCCATTGGCAAATGCGAGAGATCTATTTCAATATCCGGCTTTGTTCTTTTTAAAATCCCAATTGTAGTTTCCAAAATACTTAAGTTCTTAAGCCCTAAGAAGTCCATTTTTAATAGTCCCAAATCTTCACAAGGTTTCATTGAATACTGAGTAACCAGCCCCTCTTTTGAGCCCATTGCTTTCTGAATTGCGGTATGTTCAACCAAGGGATCTCTGGAAATAATAACAGCACAAGCATGAGTTCCAACCTGACGAATTGTTCCCTCCAATTTCACTGCTGTATCTAAAACATCCTTAGCATTTTCATCAGTTTTATAAGTTGTAGATAAATCTGGATCATTAAGAATTGATTCTTTTAATGGCGCATATTTGCCAAAAATGGCTGGTGGGACTTTTTTTGCAATAGCATCAACCTCAGCATAGGAATATCCAAGAGCACGACCTGCATCTCTAATTGCAGCTTTTGGCGCTAAAGTACCAAAAGTTATAATTTGAGCAACATGATCCTCGCCATATTTATTACTCACATATTCTAAAACTTCGTCTCTTCTTGCATCTGTAAAATCAATATCAATATCGGGCATAGATATTCTTTCTGGATTTAAAAATCTTTCAAAAAGAAGTCCAAACTCAAGCGGATCCAACTCAGTAATTTTCAAACAGTATGAAATAATTGATCCAGCGGCACTACCTCTACCAGGGCCAACCACAATACCCATCCTCTTGGCCGCACTAACAAAATCATGAACAATCAAAAAATACGTGCTAAATCCCATTCTATCAATTGTTTCTAACTCAAAATTCAACCTGTCTTCTGCTTCATTTGAAGGTGATTGCCCATATCTCTCTTTAAAACCTTTCATACAAAGTTCCCTGAGATAATCATTCGGAGTCTGATCTCCGGTGGGGAAGGAGGGAATTTGATATTCACCAAATTTGATATCAACATTACATCTATCAGCAATCTTGACAGTATTTTCAATAGCTTCAGGTGAGAAACCAAAAGCCTCTTTCATATCGTCCGGCGAACGCATTGAAAAATTACCAATGTATTTCATTCTATGTTCGTCTTTAACCGTTTTTTGGGTTTGAACACAAATCAACACATCGTGTGCATCACTATCTTCTGGTTTTGCATAGTGACAATCGTTCGTAGCTACAACAGGAACATCCAGTTCTTTGGAAAGTTCAATTAATTTACTGTTAACAATACTCCAGTTTGCAATTTCTGGGTGATGCTGTAATTCCAAGAAGAAATTATCTTTACCAAAAATTTCCTGATAAGATTTAATTAAAGTAATAGCCTTTTTTTCATCATTCTCCAAAATAGCTTTTGGTATTGCCCCTGAAAGACTTCCGCTCAAAGCAATTAAACCCTCTGAGTATTTCTTTAACAATTCATCATCAACTCTTGGTTTATAATAAAAACCTTCCAAAGCAGCTATAGTGCTCAGTTTTAATAGATTATGATACCCCTTTGTTGTTTCAGCCAATAAAACCAAAGTCGAATAGCGATTTTCAGGCGTTTTATTCTTGTGTCCTAGAGGCGCAATAAAAGCATCAACTCCTAAAACTGGCTTTATCCCAGCCTTTTTTGCGAGTTTATAAAACTCAATCATACCATAAGTCACGCCACTATCAGTTATAGCAACTGCAGGTGACCCATGTTTTTTTGCAATTTCAATATACTCATTTGGTTTAGCTAATGCCGAAAGAATGCTGTAATGCGTATGATTGTGAAGATGTACAAAACTCATTATTATTTTGAAATATTTTGTTCAATCCAAACCTGAAGTGCTTGGCTGAAATCTTTTAATAAGGGAATCTGTGTCAGTAAATTACCAAAAACAAACCCAATTATAGTCAATAAAATCGCAGTACCAAGTACAAATCCAAGACCCTGAAAAGTACCAACTAAAAAATTTCTCCACATTATATTTAGAGGATTTGATAAATATCTAACATAATTATAGAAAGTTCTTTCCTTATCTACATAAAAATCTACATGAGCAATTCTGGGAGAAACTGTTTTCACTTCTCCTTTAGATTTTTTTTGCGTGGTTTTTTTCATATTGAATATTTAAGGTCAAACGGATTGTAGCACAAAAAGCTGGTGCTCGGGGAGAGACTCGAACTCTCACACCCTAGGGTACTGGTTCCTAAGACCAGCGCGTCTACCAATTCCGCCACCCGAGCGCGTGTTTTTTTTAGCATATAAAAAAAAATAAAACAACACCTTGACAAAGCCCAACAATAGGACTAAAATCCATAACCTGATTAATGGGTTGACTAAATAAGATAACAATTTTCTATTGACGTTTACTCCACTCATCAATATTTTGTTCTCACGTTCGAGCATTTATTTCCAACCATCAATTAAAGCATATGTCCACTACAGCATCTAGCAGCAAAAAAACCACACTAAAGTTGAATTTAACAGAAGTGATTGATGACATTTTTATGGTTTTATCAGAGAAGGAACGAGCAGTTGTTGTTAGACGTTTCTCTCTGGACAACAAACAGCGTCAAACACTGGAATCAATTGGACAAAGCTTTAATGTAACACGTGAAAGAATTCGCCAAATTGAAAAAATTGCACTTGGAAAACTTAAACGAACTGTTACTAGCACAAAATTACGTTTTGTTCCTGAAATAGCAGAAGCAATTCTAAAAGAAAATGGAGGCGTAATGCTTGAAGAAAATCTAATAGCCAAAATCCTTGAAACTCTAGAGAATTCGGTAGAAGTTGACTGGCACATTATTAGACTTGCCTTAACAATCAGCCCAAATATTGCAAACCTAGAGAAGACGAATCAAATCTCCTCTTCCTGGCATTTAAATGAACTTCCATCGAAATTTATTATTGAAACATTGGATATTGCAGTTAAAGAATTGAAAACAAACAAAGACGTAATTGATCACAACACACTCCACCAATCATTGAAAAAATTGAAGCCTGTATCAGATTATAATCTAGCAGATTCTTACTATCCATCAGCACTCAGTATTGATATGAGAATAAAGGGTGTAGAAGAAGGATACGGTCTAATGACTTGGCGCCACATTAATCCCAAAAGTATCAGAGATAAATCATATATTGTTCTTAAAAAAATTAAGAAGCCACTTCACTTTGTTGAAATTGCAAAACTCATTGAAGAAAGCAGTTTCGATAAGAAACAAGTGACAGTACAAGCTGTGCACAACGAATTGATCAGATATCCACAGTTTGTATTGGTTGGAAGAGGCCTCTACGCACTTAAAGAATGGGGTTATCAAGATGGAACAGTAGCTGACATAATTGAAGCTCTACTAAAGAAAAAGAGTCCACTTTCTAAACAAGAAATTACAAAAGGAGTTCTTAAGCAAAGACAGGTTAAAAAAGGCACAATTTCACTTAATCTGCAGAAGAACCCTCATTTTGTCCGCGTTGGACGAGCCGTTTATGCTCTTGACGAATCAAAAAAAGTATAATTTTATTCATTGCACGCCATGACAAACACAGAGGAAGAATCAATTTTTCAAAAAATTGTTGAAAAAAAAGTTCCGGCGGACCTCATTTACGAGGATGACAAAGTAGTGGTAATTGAAGATAAATACCCCAAAGCACCGGTACACCTTTTAGTTCTGCCAAAAAAACACATCCCTACAATGAAAGAAGTGTCCGAGCAAGATCAAGAGCTTGTAGGCCACATGATTTTTGTGGCAAAAAGAATGGCCGAAAAATACAAATGTGAAGGGTACAGACTTCAATTCAATGTCGGGCCCAAAGGCGGTCAAGTAATATTTCATCTCCATCTCCATTTAATGGGTTGGAAATAAATAACCATAACAATATGAAAAAAATATTCGCAATTCTCTCTCTTACAATCATGCTTACAGCATGCGGAAATTCGAATTTAGAAGGATACGAATCATTTAACGGATCAGATTTTTCTTTTTCATATCCAAATTCTTACGAACTGAAAAAAGCAGCAACTACATTTATTTTCAACAATTCAGATGGCGAAACAGCTTTATCAATGAATAGATACGTTGCTGACGACCTCGATCAAGTCACTCTGCAAATGAATTCAGTTGCTCAAAATTGTTCTTACGAAAAAGGTGGAACAAAATATGGAGGATACAAAGCATACTCAATAGTGGCTAATGACGAAACCTGCAAATTAGAAGGATCAATTGTGGGAAACAACAAAGGAATGTATATGCTTTTCATTGAAGAAGAAGCGAATGCTGAAGAACTTCAGAAATCTCTAAAAGATTCGTTTAAGTTCGAAAACTAAACTCTTGCTTAAGCAAAATTGTGAACAATCCTAAGCCAAAGATCTCGTAGAGAATCTAAGCTCAGTTTGGCAATATTTGTGATATCTCTTAATATACTCCTTAATTGAGCAAGAACGCTGCTGTATGTGTAGTAATCTTTTTTACTAACACTTTTTAATTGCAGATTTAATTCCTTTTTTCTTTCCTCTAACTTAGTCTTTATTTGCATATGCATAACACGGGGCTGCGGAGCATTTTTTAATAATTGAGCTCTCAGCATCTCTCTATCATTTAAAATCGCGTCATTCTTCGTAAAGACTTTAGTAGGGCCGTTTGATTTTGAACTTGAAGAGACCTGATTTTTTTCAGTTTTATCTTTTGCAATCTCAGCAATCTGACCTTCTACTAATTCAGTTTCAGCCTCTAAAGAGCCATCAATAGTCAAAACTTCGCTTGCTGGCGAATACTTTTTTTCTAGATCCGATCCTTTTTTTTCTTTATTTGGCATATTATTGCTGACTTTATTATACTTCAAAGTTGCGACTCAGTCAATTTGCATAAATTTTCTCAACAGGTACAATGCCTTTGACTTTTATCAAAAATGAAAGAAATATCTACAACTTACGAACCAGGCAAGAACGAAGGAAAAATATATGCCCATTGGGAGAAAACAGGTGCTTTCACACCAACAATGGATCCCAATAAAAGGGCATATTCAATCATGATGCCACCGCCAAATGCCACCGGAACACTCCATCTTGGTCATGCAACTATGCTTGTTCTTGAAGATATTTTAATCAGATACAAAAGAATGGATGGTTTTGATGCACTTTGGTTACCCGGAACCGACCATGCGGCAATAGCAACCCAAAGCGTGGTTGAAAAGAAACTGCAAGATGAAGGCATGAAAAATCCTCGTGAAGAACTTGGAAGAGAAAAACTTTTGGAAGAAATAAGAGAATTCGCAGAAAAATCAAAAGATACAATTAGAAATCAAATTCGGAGAATGGGCGCAAGTTGCGACTGGACCAGAGAACGCTACACATTCAGCCAAGAAATGAATGACGCGGTCAATGAACTTTTTAGGCACATGTACGAAGATGGACTGATTTATAGGGGAGGCAGAATAGTCAATTGGGACCCCAGAATGCAAACAACCGTGGCGGATGATGAGCTTGAATATGTAGAAGAGAAAGCCAAATTTTACTATTTTCAATATGGTCCTGTTGTTATTGGCACGGCAAGACCAGAGACAAAATTTGGCGACAAAGTAATTGTGGTTAATCCAAAAGACAAAAGATACAAAGATTTTATAGGAAAGGAGTTTGAACTTGAGTGGATAGAAGGGCCAATTAAAGCAAAAGTAATAGCAGATGAAGTCGTTGACATGGAAATGGGAACTGGTGCAATGACAATAACGCCCGCACATAGCCTTGTTGATTTTGAATTAGCAGAAAAACACAACTTAGAATCTCCTCAAATCATTGACCTGGACGGAAAAATAAAACCCGAATGGTCAAAGACTTGCGGAGGTTTACCAATAGAAGAAGCTAGAGAAAAGGTAGTCGAAATTCTAAAGAAAAAAGGTCTTTTGGTGAAAATTGACGAAGATTACATGCATAATGTTGCAGTAAATTACAGAAGAAAAGGCATTGTTGAACCACAAGTCATGATGCAATGGTTTGTTGATGTAAATAAAAAAGTAATTGACTGGAAAGGGAAGAAGCAAAGCATAAAACAAGTTCTTCAGGATGTTGTGAACTCTGAAATGATCAAAATTATCCCAAACAGGTTTGAAAAGATATATTTTCATTGGATTGATAATCTAAGAGACTGGTGTATTTCAAGACAAATCTGGTGGGGACATAGAATTCCAATTTGGTACAAAGAAGATCAAATAAAATTCGCCACCATATCCCCTGGAGAAGGCTGGGTTCAAGATGAAGACACGCTGGATACATGGTTCAGCTCGCAGCTTTGGACCTTTTCAACACTTGGCTGGCCAAAGAAAACGGATGATTTTCTCAAATTTCATCCAACAGACGTGCTTGAAACAGGATATGACATACTCTTTTTCTGGGTTGCGAGAATGATTCTTGCTTCAACATATGCCCTTCGGAAGACAGGTCTTCCAGAAGAAAAATCCATTCCTTTTAAGAATGTGTATCTTCATGGCCTAATCCGAGACATTCACGGAAAGAAAATGAGTAAATCTAATCCTGAAACCTGTATAGATCCTCTTGATATGATTGATAAATACGGAGCAGACGCAATCAGGTTGAGTCTTATAATTGGATCAACTCCAGGCAACGACATGAGACTTTATGAAGAAAAAATTGCTGGTTTTAGAAATTTTGTAAATAAAATTTGGAACGGAGCTCGATTCGTGCTTCTTAATCTAGATGGGAAAGATGAAAAAATTATTGAAAAGGATCTTTCAAGATCAGACAAATGGATCTTAAGCAGACTAAATACAATAATCAAAGAAGTAACCGCAAAATTAGATGACTATCAATTTTCTGAAGCTGGATTGCAAATATACAATTTTTTCTGGGGAGAATTCTGCGACTGGTATCTAGAAGTCAGCAAAGTAAAGAAAAATCCAGCCGTCCTTAAACATGTACTAAAAACATCACTTATTTTAATGCACCCTTTTATGCCATTTGTAACAGAAACAATCTGGCAAAACATTGGAGAAAAGAGCGACTTAATTCTAGCCCCTTGGCCTAAAGAAAATTTAGATTGGATTTTTGCGAGCGAATCAGATGAAATGCAAAAAATTATGGAGTTGATTTCAAGCATCAGATCACTTAGATCAGAGGCAAAAATTGATGCAACAAAAAAAATCCACGCAATAATATATGCCCATGAAGACTTTCCTTTAGTTAGGGACAAAGAAAAAATAATTTCAAGGTTGGCTAATTTGGGCCAACTCGAAGTTTTAAAGGATGGTGAAAAACTTGACAAAGCACTGTCATCATTTGTTGGAGATATTGAAATTTATCTTCCTCTCGCAGATTTAATTGATCTGGATAAAGAAAAGGAGAGGATAAGCAAAGAAATTGATAATTTAAGTTCATATCTAAAATCATTAGATAAAAAATTATCAAATAAAGCATTTACAAAAAATGCCCCAAAAGAAGTAATTGCCAAAGAAAAAGAAAAATTACATGAAGCAACAATAAAACTGGAAAAGCTATCAAACCAGCTTCAGCAACTTGGCTAAAACAGACAATTATGGTATAATTAGGAGATGGAAAATGAATCTCCAAGCCGAAAATCGTTCTTAAAAGCACTGCAAAAAAGAAAATCTGCAGGTGATTTTGATCAAATGATTGTAAGCGCCAAAAATGCTCTGAAATATTTTCCCGAAAATAGAAAATTTAAAAAAATGCTTCACTATGCACAAGCTCATTATGTGAATCAGAAGCTCAATTCATCAATTGTAAAAGATTTGGAAAAAAATAAAGATTTTAATTCACTATCAAAAGTATATACCACTTTATTATCTGTATTTCCTGAATCAAAACACTTAAAAAAATTATTAAAAACGGTTAAATACAAAATAATTAATGCTGAGATTTTAGAACGTGAAAATTATTACAAAGAAGCTAAAAAAAATATTGTAAAACTCTATACTGAAAAAAATTATGACGAAGCACTTCAAGCTTGTTATCAAATTTTAAGTTATAATTCAGAACAAAAAGAATTTCAAAAACTATTAAAAAAAATAGAAAGAGCAAACAAAAAAGTGATAGATAGAGAATTAAATAAATACTTAAACAAAACAATCCCAGAACTCAAAAAAGAATTTCACTCAAATAAAAAGGCATTTATTCACGTGTAATCAGCTGATCTCTTCGCATACCAACGCCAACAAATTTAATCTTACAATCTATCAATTCCTCAAGTCTCAAAACATAATTTTTGGCATTTTCTGGTAGGTCATCCCAAAATTTAACATCATTTAATGATTCATTCCAACCTGGCAAAGTTTCATATTCAACCTGAACTCTTTCTAAATCTTCCAAACTGGCAGGAAATCTATCAATTATTTTTCCATCTAAACTGTAAGAAACCGCAATTTTTATCTCCTCTAAATCATCTAAAACATCTAATTTTGTTAAATTTATTGAACTGAAACCATTAAGCATTACAGAGTATTTTGTTAGCACGGAATCAAACCAACCACATCTCCTTGGCCTTCCAGTCGTTGAGCCATATTCACCACCAGCCTCGCGAATTTTATCTCCAAGTTCATTATTAAGTTCAGTTGGGAAAGGTCCACTTCCCACTCTTGTGATATAAGCTTTTGCAATTCCAATTGATTCACCCAAATAACTAGGATTCATTCCAGTTCCAGTAAATACACCGCCAATTGTTGGATTTGAAGAAGTAACATATGGATAAGTTCCGTGATCAATATCTAGAAGGGCAGCATTAGCACCTTCCATAAGTACAGTTTTCCCATTTTTTATCTCTCTATTTAATAAAGATGCTGTATCTTCCATCATTTTTAAAAGTTGAGGCCGAAGTTTTTCATATTCATTAAGTTCAGAAATGGCATCATACTCAAATCCATAAACTTTTTGATGCCAATTTAAATTTGCATAATATTTCTCTTTAAAACTTTCAAAATTTTTGAGATCACAAAGTCTCAATCCTCTCCGATTAATCTTATCAGCATAACAAGGTCCAATCCCACGAAGAGTAGTCCCAACTTTTTTTTGTCCTTTAGAATCTTCTTGATACCCATCTATTAACTTATGGTATTCAAAAAGAAGTGAAATTCTATCGGAGACTTTTACGCGATTTTTAACATCAATACCTTGAGAATTCAAATTTTCAATTTCTTTGAAAAAAGTTGGCACATGAAGAACAACACCATTTCCAATAACGCAAATTGGTTTTTCATGAAGAACACCACTAGGCATTAAATGAAAAATAAATTTTTTTGTTTCTCCGTTGATATTTACATATACAGTATGACCCGCATTTGCTCCTCCAGTCGCCCTTGCTACATAATCAAAATCTTCACTGAGAATATCTACTAACTTGCCCTTACCTTCATCCCCCCATTGGGCCCCAAGAATTACAGTTAAATTATTTTTCATGCTGGTTTTTTTAAGAACGCTGTCATATTAAGCGATCAAAAAAATAAATGCTATAATCAAAACATGAAAAAATTATATTTTCTGTTATTAATACTTATTCTTCAGGCGTGTACTCCTGCAACTTTAGACAATATAACCCCCTACACCATGAAAATGACAAGCCCATCTTTTTCAGATGGAGAAGAAATGCCAAGTGAATTCACATGTGATTCTGAGGATGTAAATCCAAAATTAAATATAGTTGAAGTGCCAGATGCAACAAAATCTCTTGCTTTGATAGTAGATGATCCAGATGCACCAGGAGGAACATGGGTACATTGGGTAGTTTGGAATATTGAAGCAAGCACAACAAAGATTGAAAGAAATTCAGTGCCACAAGGTGCAATACAAGGATTGAATGATTCCAAAATAAATAAATGGAGTGGTCCATGTCCTCCATCCGGAGCTCATAGATATTACTTCAAACTTTATGCACTCGATCAGGCTCCAACACTGTCCAGCAATTCTTCAAAAAAAGATCTTGAAAAAGCAATGGAGGGACACATTTTAGATCAGGCAACGTTAATGGGAACCTATTCACGCAAATGATCCACTTAAATATCAAAATAAAAGGTCTTGTCCAGGGTGTTTTCTTTAGATCTGCAACAAAAGAAAAAGCACAAGAACTTAATATCAATGGTTTCGTCAGAAACGAATCAGATGGCTCAGTTTACATTGAAGCAGAAGGTGAAAAACAACAGATCGACATATTTCTAAATTGGTGTAATTCCGGCCCCTCATCTGTAAAAGTAGAGACCATAGATTTTAGCGAAAGTGATCTTAAAAATTATGATTCATTTAAAATTGCGTACTAATGAAAAAAAGGATTTTTATTTCACTGCCTGTCCCCAAAAAACATAAAAAAGAGCTTTCAGTTTTCGCAAAGCAACTAAAAATTGAAGGCAATTTAGTCCCGCAAAAAAATTACCATATTACACTTCTTTTTTTAGGTGAGATTGATGAGAATTCAATTCCAAGGATTTCAAAAAAAATTGCTAAAATCGCAGCTGAAACAAAATCATTCAATTTGGAAGTTTCTAGCATTGAAAATAAAATTATTTTTAAAAAAAATATGATTTGGGTTAACTTCAATCAATCAAAAAAATTCAATTCATTAGCACTTTTTCTAAGAAATGAACTTAAAGATTTCACTCTAGATGTAAAAAAACAAATCCCACATATAACTCTCGCAAAGACAAAAAATGCAAAAATTTCCCAATTAGAATCTCCTAGATTTGATCCAATCCAAATTGACCAAATTGATTTGATGGAATCACATCTTTTTGAAAAACACGCAGAATACAAAATTATTAAATCCTTTCCATTCGAAAAATGAGCACATACTACAACCCAAAAAGAACTCGCAACCTATTTCAAGAAAACTCCAAATTCAGACTTAGTAGGTCAAAAATCGATTTATTTATTGAATGCCCACAATGCTTTTATTTTGATAGAAAGTTGGGCGTAGCCAGACCACCTTCATTTCCATTCACGCTAAACTCCGCTGTTGATCAACTTCTGAAAAAAGAATTTGACATATATAGATCACAGCAACGTCCACATCCATTAATGCAATCACATCATATCAACGCCATTCCTTACGACCATGTAAACATGGAAATTTGGCGTGATTCGCTCAGAAACGGAATCACATACAATCTACCAAATACTAATCTAGAAATTACTGGGGGAGTAGACGATATCTGGATAAACCCAGAAGGGGAGTTAATTATTGTTGACTACAAGGCAACATCGAAAGAATCACAGGTTAATTTGGATGCCGAGTGGCAGAATGGCTACAAACGGCAAATGGAAATCTACCAATGGTTGTTTAGAAAAAATGGCTTCAAAGTGTCAAAAACCGGATATTTTGTTTATGCAAACGCAGATGCGGGTGCAGACGCATTCAACCACACCTTAAAATTTGAAATTTCTATCTTGCCTTATGATGGTAATGATTCTTGGGTGGAAAATACAATTTATGAGGCTTTTAGCTGCCTTCAAAGTGAAGAAATTCCAAAATCCAGCCAAAATTGCGACTACTGTAATTACAGAAACGCTGTAGACGAAGTTATTTCTGAGCCTAAACAAACTTCACTACTTTGAATTTCCGTTGAATAAATAACCCTTTAACTTTAAAATGGGGGTGCATTAACGATTTCCCCCATGATAAGTAAACAAATTATCGCCTCTCAGATTCCAAATGTTCTGAAAGGCACAAATTTTGACAATCTCGGAAGATTTTACAAAGGTAAAGTTAGAGATAATTATATTAGTGGATCCAGAAGAATTTTAATTACATCAGATCGACTCTCAGCTTTTGACAAAATAATTGCCTTCATCCCTTTCAAAGGCCGAGTTCTAACCGCACTCACAAAATTTTGGTTTGAAAAAACCAAAGATATTTGCCCAAATTATGTTGAAAAATATCCAAACTCAAATGTAATTGTGGGGAAAGAATGCAAACCTCTAATGGTTGAAATGGTCGTACGCGGCTATATAACCGGTTCAACATCAACTTCACTTTGGTACAACTATGAAAGAGGTGTTCGTGAAATGGGTGGCAACATTCTTCCGGATGGCCTCAAAAAAAATCAAAAACTTCCACACCCAATCATTACACCAACAACTAAAGCTGAATATGGCGGCCATGACGCAAACATTACTCCACAGGAAATAGTTGAGCAGGGGATTTTAACCCAAGAAGAATGGGACAGCCTAGTGGATTATTCACTCAAGCTTTACCAGCGCGGAGTTGAAATTTGTGCCGCGCAAGGCGTTATTTTAGTTGATACCAAATACGAATTTGGAAGAACTGAAGACGGGGAGATTGTCCTAATTGATGAAATCCACACTCCTGACTCATCCAGATTTTGGATTGCAGAATCTTATGAGGAAAAATTGGCAAAAGGTGAGGAGCCTGACAACATTAACAAAGAATTTTTAAGACTATGGCTCGCAGACAAAGGTTTCATTGGAGAAGGAGAAATTCCTGAAATCCCGGAAGAAATCTTAGTTCAAACCGCGGAAAAATATATTCAAGCTTATGAAATGATCACCGGAGAAAAGTTTGAAGCTACTCCAGGTGATGAACTTTCCCACATTGTCGATAACCTGACCCCATATTTCCAATGATAGTCCCATTCATTCTCGGCTCAAAAGTCGACCTCGACCACGCCCAAATTATTCAATCTGTACTTGATGACTTTGGGATAAAACATAAAACATATATCTCTTCAGCACACAAAGTGCCCGAAAAAACACTGGAAATCATAAACAAATACAATGAAAAAAAAGAAGCAATAGTTTTTGTCACAATTGCAGGAAGATCAAACGCCCTATCAGGTTTAACGGCCGCTAATACACATTTCCCCGTAATTGCTTGCCCACCATTCCAGGATAAGTCAGATTATCTGGTAAACATTCATTCCTCCCTGCAAATGCCTAGTGACACTCCCGTTCTCACGATAGTTGACCCAAAAAACGCTGGACAAGCGGTAGTTAGACTTTTAGCTTTATCAGACAAAGATTTCGCAAAAAAAATTAACAATCACATCAAACTAGTTAAAAAATCATTCAAATGATCAATTCTCTTTCTCCGTTAGACGGAAGATACGCAAGTAAAGTTGAAGAACTTAACCCAATTTTTTCAGAAGCAGGTCTAATCCGCTCAAGAATTGCAGTTGAAGTCCAATGGCTAATTTTCCTATGTAACGACCTCAAACTTGAAGGTACAAAACCTCTTTCTGACCCACAAGTTCAGGCTCTTCGTAAATTATACCTGGATTTTCAGGACGAATTTGCAGATCAGGTGAAAGAAATTGAAAAAACATCAAATCATGATGTTAAAGCCGTAGAATATTTCCTTCAAAAAGCGTTAAAAGTTCTCAAGCGAGATGAACTAATCACCTTCATACATTTTGCCTGCACTTCAGAAGACATTAACAACCTTGCATACGCCGTGATGCTTAAGCAGGGATTGATTAATGTGATCATTCCTAACCTAGATGTACTTCTAGAGGAATTCAAAAAATTATCAACGGAATATAAAAATATTCCAATGATGTCTCGAACCCATGGTCAACCTGCAACACCAACTACAGTAGGTAAGGAATTTAAAAACGTTGGGGCAAGATTATTCAGGCAGGTTGAACAGCTCAAAAAAGCCGAATTTTTAGGCAAAATGAATGGTGCAACTGGTAATTTTAACGCTCACATGGTTGCATATCCGGAAGTTAACTGGGTTGAAACCTCAAAACAATTTGTTGAATCAATAGGCCTTAGTTGGCAAAAATACACAACACAAATTGAACCGCATGACTACATGGCAGAAATATTTGATTGTTTGAAAAGGATAAATACAATTCTTATAGATTTTGATCGGGACGTATGGACTTATATTTCACTCAACTACTTCACTCAAAAAACCGTAAAAAATGAGGTAGGATCTTCCACAATGCCACATAAAGTAAATCCAATTGATTTTGAAAATAGCGAAGGAAATTTAGGAATGGCAAACGCAATCCTTACTCACTTCAGTGAAAAATTGCCAATTTCAAGAATGCAAAGAGACTTAACAGACAGTACTGTTTTAAGAAACGTAGGAATCTCTCTAGGTTATAGTCTTTTATCTTATAAAAGTTTATTAAAAGGCCTCAGTAAATTAGAAGTGAATGAAAAAGTAATTGCAGAAGATTTAAGTACCAATTGGGAGCTCTTAGCAGAACCAATTCAAATGGTTATGAGAAGATATGGAATTCAAGATGCATACGAACAACTAAAGTCCCTCACCAGAGGAGAAAAGATAACTAAAGAAAAAATCCACGAATTCGTTAAAGAACTAGATATCCCTGAAGACGCAAAAAAAAGACTTATTTCTCTCTCGCCAAGTTCTTATATTGGACTAGCAAATACTTTATGATTCTCTCAGACCGCGACATTAAAGCTCAAATCAGCAAAAATAGAATTTTGGTGTCTTCACCAAATAATGATCATGAGAAGAATATTCACGCCTCATCAATGGACCTAAGACTAGGGAAATACTTCAAAATTTACGAATACACTCGTCATCCCGTGCTTGATCCGCTCAAAATGGACTCTTTTAAGGACTGCACAAAAATGATAATAATTTCCAATCCTGAGGAGCCATTTATTGTTCATCCAGGTGATTTTGTTCTTGGTGTGACACTTGAGAAAATAAAATTACCAAATGACATTGTTGCTAGAGTTGAAGGTAGAAGTTCCCTGGGACGAATGGGAATTATTGTTCATTCAACTGCAGGCTTTGTTGATGCAGGTTTTGAAGGGACAATTACCTTAGAAATTTCAAATATTAATAGAATACCAGTCGCACTTTATCCTGGGATGAGAGTTTGTCAGTTAGCTTTTGAAACTATGAGCTCTCCAGCTGATATACCTTACAATTTAAAGAAATCATCAAAATACCAAGGTCAAGAATTGCCTGAAGAAAGCAGACTCACAATTGATCCGGACCTGAATAATGCAATTGGGCTTTTCACAAAACTACCTTGAAGAGATAAGATCCATGATTTAAACTTAAAAGGATTTTTCTTCCTTTATTTATGAACTTTAGACCAATAGATCCCAAAACGCCACTCCCAGAAATAGAGCACAAGCATATTGAATACTGGAAGAAAAAAAACATTTTTGAAAAATCTACTACTCAAAGAGAGAAGAGTAAAAAATTTATTTTTTTTGATGGCCCTCCATTTGCAAACGGCTTGCCCCATTATGGGCACATAATGGCAAACGCACTTAAAGATGCTGTTACCCGTTATTACAACATGCGTGGATACTACGTCCCTAGAGTGAACGGATGGGACTGCCATGGTCTACCAGTTGAATATGAAGTTGAAAAAGACCTTGAACTAAACGGAAGAAAAGATATTGAAGAACTCGGAATAGAGAAATTTAATACAAAATGTAGAGAATCAGTTTTTAAATATACTAAAGAATGGGAACAACTTTTTGATAGAATTGGTAGGTGGGTGGATACAGAAAATGGCTATGCCACATTGAATTCAAATTATATGGAGTCAATTTGGTGGGTTTTTAAACAAATTTGGGAAAAAGACCTAATATATCAAGGTCACAAATCAATGCACATCTGCCCCAGATGTGTTACACCTCTTTCAAATTTTGAAGTTTCACTTGGTTATCAAGATGTAACTGACCTAAGTTTGACTGCAAAATTTAGATCAAAAGACAATCCAAACGTTTACTACCTTGCATGGACAACAACCCCATGGACACTACCTGGGAACGCTGCTCTAGCCGTGGGGAGAGATATTGATTACGTTTGTGTAACTCACAATGGCCATGATTTTATTTTGGCAAAAGTCCTTTTGGAAAAATATTTTGACCTTAACGGACTAGTAATAAAAGAGCAGATGAAAGGGAAGGATTTGATAGGAAAGGCTTATGAGCCACTTTTCCCATACTATGAAAATTCTGACCTTGAAGGCCTTGAAAACGCTTGGCATATCATTGAGGGAGATTTTGTAACAACTGAAGACGGAACGGGACTTGTGCATATTGCAGGTGCATACGGAGAAGATGACATGCTTGCAGTGCAAAAAAACAATATTCCAATGATTCAACACGTTGGAATGGACGGCTGCTTCAAGGAAGAAGTTAAAGAATTTTCAGGTAAATACGTAAAGGGACAAGACCACAATATTGCCGAATATTTGGATGAAAAAGGACTACTCTTCAAAAAAGAAAATTATCGACACAGCTACCCACACTGTTGGCGTTGTGACACTCCACTTCTAAATTTTGCAACAAAAGCTTGGTACATCCGCGTAACTGACATAAAAGACCGCTTAATTGAGAACAACAAAAAAATCAAATGGCAGCCTGCCCATCTTAAAGAAGGCCGCTTTGGAAAATGGCTTGAAAATGCACGTGATTGGAACATTTCAAGAAATCGTTTTTGGGGTTGTCCAATACCAGTTTGGGAATGCGAAACCTGTGAAACATTCGAATGCATTGGGTCAATCAAAGAACTTGAAGAGAAAAGCAATGGTGATTTGCCAATGCGAGAAGGTGAAATTGACCTTCACAAGCCATATATTGATGAAATCAAAATTGAATGCCCTGCATGCAAAAAACAAATGTCCAGAATCCCAGATGTCCTGGATTGTTGGTTTGAATCAGGTGCAATGCCTTACGCGCAACTTCACTATCCATTCGAAAACAAAGATGAATTTGAAGAAAATTTTCCAGCTAATTTCATTGCAGAAGGCTTAGACCAAACAAGAGGTTGGTTCTACACACTTCATGTCCTTGCAACAATACTTTTTGACAAACCAGCTTTTAAAAACGTTATTGTAAACGGTATTTTACTAGCCGCAGACGGCGAAAAATTATCCAAGAGAAAAAAGAACTATCCTGACCCAAATCATCTATTTGATGAAAAAGGAGTTGATGCTGTCAGAATGTTCCTCTACACGTCAACCGCACCACTTGCAGAAGATGTAAGATTTTCAGAAAAACACGTAGATGAACTTCTCAAGAAATTTGGATTAACTTTATGGAATACTTATAGTTTTTTTGTTACCTACGCAAACATCGACGGCTTTAAACCTTCAAAATCCGCTCCTCCATCAAGCAATAAATTAGATCAATGGATATTATCAAGACTCCATTCACTTATTAAGGAAGTTACTGAGAATATGGAAGATTATAATCTCACAAAAGCCACAAGACCGATGGTAGATTTTGCAGATAATCTGTCTAATTGGTATATAAGAAGGTCTAGAAGACGCTTCTGGAAATCTGAAAACGACGAGGACAAGTTCGACGCATATCAAACACTTCACACGGTTCTAGTCGAATTCTCAAAACTTTTAGCCCCATTCATGCCATTCATAGCAGATGAAATTTTCCGCAATCTTACAGAGAAAGAATCGGTTCATCTTGAAGATTGGCCTCAATATGACGAATCACTTATTGATGAAGACCTAAACGAAGAAATTTCATTAGCTAGAATGATAGTTAATTTAGGTCATTCAATCAGAGGAAAAAAACAAATAAGAGTAAGGCAACCTTTGTCAAAAGTGCTGCTAGCACTGCCAGAAACTTACTCTGTAGAACAGATTTCCGCACAAAAAGACGTCATTACAGAAGAACTAAATGTGAAAGATATTGAAATTCTTTCAGATGCGAGCCAAATAGCAGAACTAAATATTCAACCAGACGCAAAAAAAATTGGACCTAAATACGGTAAAGACGTACAAAATATTATTAAAAGTATTAAAGAAGGAAATTTTGAACTTTTAGAGGATGGAAGAGTAAAGGTGCTTGAATTCGTTCTTGATTCTGACGAAGTGTCTGTAATTTATTCCGGAAAAGAAGGCAGGGACGTTGAATCACAAAATGGAATTGTTGTTTCTCTAGATACTGAAATTACTGACGAATTAAGAAGGGAAGGACTCATGAGAGAAGTTGTCAGGCATTTACAGGAGATGAGAAAAGAAGCAGGATATGAGGTTAGCGACAGAATACTAGCATATGTCAAGTCAGAAGGGGAGTTAGAACAAGCTGTGACAGAGTTTGCGGATACAATAAAAAATGAGACTTTAGCAGATGAATTACAGCAAGGAGGTGAACTGGAATGGGATCTTGAAAAAGATTTTGAAATTGAAGGTCAGAAAGCTTTACTTGCAGTCAAACGAGCAAAGTCTTAAAATACTCAAGCTATGAGATTTATCTATGTAATTTTCGTTAATGCCCTTGCACTATTTATCGCAAGTTTAGTGCTGCCAGGTCTTAGTTTTGAAGGCAGTTGGATAGCACCTGTTATTGCTGGTGCTACCATTACAATCTTGAACATGCTTGTTAAGCCAATCCTGAAGCTTTTATCATTCCCATTGATCTTCATTAGTGCCGGGTTATTTTTAATTGTCATAAACGCTTTCATTTTATATCTCACCCAATACATAATTAAAGTTATGGATATTGCTAACGTTGTTATGCACGTTGATACACTTCTAACTTATGTTTTTGCAGCCATTATTTTCGGTTTGTCAAACTGGGTAATTAATTGGTTTCTTAAAGAATAATATGCATTCTATCTTACTTATAGTTCACATTATCGTCGGTATTCTCATGGTCCTCACAATCCTGGTTCAAGAAAAAGGAGCCGGACTAGGAGAAGCTATCGGAGGTTCAGGTGGAGTTTCAACATTTAAAACTCAAAAGCGAGGTGCTGAAAAAGTACTTGCAAATCTGACATTCGGACTAATTTTCATATTCTTGGTCCTTTCTATTGTTCTCAACTTCGTGTAAATGAACATTTTTGTTCGGACCATAAAATCCTTTAACAAAAGAGAAAAATTATTTTCCATAATTTTCATAAGTATTGCTGTAATTAGTCTTTATTTTGTTATTTTCAATAAACAGACAATTGGTGAGAATAAAAATTCTGTTGCATACACAGAAGGTGTTGTTGGGGAAATCAAACATCTCAATCCGGTTTTTACGGAATTTAGCGAAGCAGACTCCGATATATCGAGTTTAATCTTTACAAGTCTCGTAAAATACAATCCACAGGACAAAATGTTTGAAGAGGATTTGGCCACTCACACTTTAAGCGAAGATCAATTAACATATACATTCACCTTAAAGAATGACATTTATTGGCACGACGGCACCCCTGTATCAGCTGATGATATATATTTTACCTTTGCTGAAGTAATACAAAATGATGATTTTACAAATCCAATTTTAAAATCCAATTTTGAAGGCGTTAAAATTGAGCAAACTGATTCAAGAACAGTTACTTTCACTTTAAATTCACCAAATTCATTCTTTTTCACGGCTCTAACAGTCGGAATCTTACCAAAGCATATTCTTGGTGAAGTACCAGTTTCTGAGCTGGACACGGATGATTTTAATAAAATGCCCATTGGTACAGGTCCATATAAAGTCTCCTCTCCATATATAAAAAATGATGACGGATCCACTTCAGTCGAATTAACTGTATTTAAAGATTATTATTCGCAAAAGCCAACAATAGAGAATATTAGATTCATATCCTATCCAACTAGTGAAATACTTGCTGCTAATAGATCAGTTTGGAACGGAGCTGCACGGATTAAACAATCACAACTTGAATCAATAGATACAACTGATCTGGTTGTAAACAAATATGAACTTCCTCAATACACAGCTCTATTTTTAAATACAGATTCACCTTATTTAGCAAAAAATAAAGAAAGGCTAGCCATTTCAAAAGCCATTGATAAACAAGCAATACTAGATGCTACAGGATTTACAAAACAAATCGACACTCCACTGCTTGAGCTAAATCAAGAGGACTGGATTCATTCTTTTGATCAAGAAGAAGCTGCAGGCGCGTTATATGATTCTGGATGGAGCTTAAATGAGGGTGATACATACAGAACAAATGGTGACGAAACATATAGTTTAAGATTAGTAAGAAGAGATTTTTCTACAACAAATGAATTGCAAGAAGAATCAATGAGAATAACAAGCGAACTAGTACAAAGTCAGTTAAAACAAATTGGCGTTGAAGTACTAATAGAATCTTATCCAATAAATGAACTCCAACAAATTATAGTTGATAGAGATTACGACATGCTACTTTACGGACAAAGTTTGGGATATAATTTGGATATATTTTCATATTGGCATTCAAGTCAAGCCAATGAAAATAGGTTTAACCTATCAAATTATCAAAATCCTAAAGCTGATTTCTTGATGGAAAGTATTCGTGGCACTTTTGATCTTGAAGAAAAACAAGAACTTTTAGAATCCTTGGCTAAAATTATTGAGGAGGATATTCCAGCAGTCTTTCTATATACACCAAGTTATTACTACCTAACAGACGTGAAACTTACAGGAGTAAATTTGGAAAATGTTTTACTTCCTCGTGACAGATTCGCTAATATTGACTTATGGTCATTTAACTAAAACATTATGAAAGTTATTCTATTAAAAGATATTAAATCACTAGGTTTAAAGGGAACAGTAAAAAATGTATCTGATGGATATTTTAGAAATTTTCTTGAACCTCACAAACTTGCTGCAATTGCATCTGAATCAAAAATTACAGAAATGAAAGTAAAACAGGCAAAAGAAATTCAGAAGCTAGAAAATATGAAAGAAAGTGCAACTGCAATAAAAGAGAAAATTGATGGTAAAATAATTGAATTATCTGAAAAAACGTCTGAATCTGGAAAACTTTATGCTGCAATTAGCACTAAAGAAGTTGCCCAAACAATTTATTCACAACTAAAAGTAGATATCCCTGAAAAATCTATTGAATTAAGTGATCCAATTAAGAACTTAGGAGAATATGAAGTAAAAATTAATTTATATAAAGGAGTAAACGCAACAATCAAAATAAATGTCTCTCCCAAATAAAGGAAAAATCCTCGCTCTTGATCTGGGCAAACATAATACAGGCGTAGCTATTTCAGACGAAAACCAGCAAGTAGCTTTTATACGTGATGAAATAGTAACAAATGATGAAAAGTCACTACTTAAAACAATATTAAAGATTATTGAGGAAGACAACATAGTTGGTTTGATTATTGGAATACCAAAAAATCTAAAAGGAGAAGATACTTTGCAGACAGATTTTTCAAAGAGAATACTTCTTTCATTGCTGAGTACAAAAATTCCTTGCATCACAGTCGACGAAAGACTGACGACAAAAAACGTTTACAACAGAATTAAAACAACAAAACAAATCACTGACAGTGAAGTTGCTCAACTACTTTTAGACTCCTACTTATCTTCCAATACTGATACGCCCGGAAGCTCATCCCCCTGAAGAAATTCCAACATCGCTCCGCCTCCAGTAGAAATATGTGAAAATCTTTCTGGATCTATACCAAATTTATTGATTGCATCAATTGTATCTCCTCCTCCAATTATTGTTGTTGCATTTGAATCAGCAATTTCTTTTGCAATTTCTTTTGTTCCATTCTCAAAAGGAATGTATTCGTATAGCCCCAAGGGGCCATTCCATATTATTGTCTTCGATCCTTTTAATGCTTCCTTAAACCTTTCAATACTAATTTTCCCAACATCCAAAATTTTCATTCCCGGAGTCACTCCATCTACTTTTACATCAGCAATTGTAGCATCATTACTAATCTCATCTGACACAATAGCATCTTCCGGAAGTAAGACATTCTCTCTCATTTTTTCAGCTTGAAGAAGAAAGTTTTGAGCAACATCAACTTTTTCTTTTTCACATTTGGAATCTCCAATCTCATAACCCTCCGCTAGTAAAAAAGTATTAGCTAAAGCCCCACCAATTATAATTTTATCTGCAATAGGTAGGAAGTTAACCAATAAGCCAAGTTTGGTATCAATTTTTGCTCCTCCAATCACTAAGCAAAGTGGTTTTTGAGGATTCGAAATTAATGAGCTAAGAACATTAATTTCATTTTCAAGTAATAATCCTGCATATGACGGTAAAAAATTTGCGACACCAACTGTTGATGCATGTGCTCTATGAACAGTTCCAAAGGCATCACTCACATACAATTCTCCTAATTTTGATAAATTTTTACTGAATTCTTCATCATTTTCTTCTTCTTGATGATAAAATCTTGTATTTTCCAATAAACAAACTTCACCAGGCTCAAGTTTCATTACAAATTCTTCAACTTCTGGCCCAATACATTCGTGAAGCTTGACTACTTTTTGTCCCAGCTCTTTGGTTAATGCATTTCCAACAACATCAAGTTTCAGGTCATCTACTACTTTTCCGTCAGGTCTACCAAGATGTGACATAATAATAACCTTAGCACCATGTTCAACTAAATATTTTATAGTAGCTAAGCTTTTTTTAATACGAGTATCATCTGTTATATTCCCCTTTTCATCTAAAGGTACATTTAAATCCAATCTCAGTAGGACCCTTTTATTGTCAATATTTGCGTCTTTAAGTGTTCTAAGTTTACTTGGCATAGAGTAGAGGTAAATAACAAAAATATTAAATAGGCTTTATGCCTTTTATTCAAGAAATTAATCTTGCCATTTCAGTAGCAACATATGCTGCATGAAAAGCTTTTTCAATCCTTTCCTCGGCCTTTTTATATGAGTCTGTCATTATTACTTCAAACACAATAGGTGCGTGATATTTAAGTGCAACCTTGTTAATGCCGTTTGTACAAGCATTGCAAATCATTTCAAAATGCTCCGTCTCACCCTTAATAACTACGCCTAGAGCTACAATCACTTTTATATCTTTATTTTTTATTATTTCCTGAGCCATAATTGGAATCTCAAATGCACCCGGAACTTTATATATATCAGGTTCAATACCCTGTTCGTTAAATCCTTCAATGCATTTTTTCAGCATTTGATCCGTAATCATATCATTAAATTTTGAAACAATAATTGCAAATTTTTTCATTTTCTAAAATTTTCTAGATATCGAGCAATCAAATCTACCTCAATATTCACATAATCTCCACTTTTTAATCCACCTAAGTTTGTCTTTTTCTTGGTCTCGGGGATTAAAGCAATGAAAATTTTAAAATCATCAACATTTGCAATGGTTAAACTAACTCCATTTACACAAATTGACCCCTTGACTGGCATATATTTAATTAATGACTTATGAACCTTTAAAGTCAAATAATCATCATTATTTTCGACTTTTGCTTTTCCATCAACATGACCTGAAACCAAATGTCCAGCAACAAATGAATTAAGACTTAAAGGTAATTCAAGATTTACTTTTGTATCAATACGAACATCATTAAAAGTAGTTTTCTGTAAAGTCTCTTCAACCACTGTGACAGAAAATTCTTTTCTAGTAGAATTGTATTCCTCAACAGTTAAGCAAACTCCATCAACGGCAATACTATTTCCAATATAAAAAGCACTTTGGGGAAGCTGTGATTTAATCTTAAAAACAAAACCATTTTCTTCCTTTATTTTTTTTATTAGAGTCCCTTGATCTTGAATTATTCCAGTAAACATAGTTAAAGCTTACATTTTCAGAAAAAATTCAGCAATAAGTAAGAAAAAATTCAGGATTTTGTAAAGATCTAAATGTAAGAATGTTTTTGTATTTCTTAACCCAATACATTATGAGAAGTGTTAATCGCACTACGTTAATGGGTCACGTTGTGGCCAAACCGGAACTTAAAAAAACAAAATCCGGTAAAACAGTTACCAGTTTTGCTCTTGCAACAAACAATGAATGGCTAGATGCAGATGGTAATCTTCAAAAAAGCGTAGATTTCCACCGGATAGTTTCGTGGGATAATCTTGCTGAAATTACCGCCAAGTATTTGGATAAAGGATCTCCAATATACTTGGAGGGTAGGCTATCTAATAGAAGATATGAAGGTAAAAATAAAATTCAGTACTTTGTAACAGAAGTAAATGCATCTTCAATTCACATCCTCAAATGGAAGAATGAAAATAAAGCAGTTGAGACAGAAGAGTTGGCAGTTGCATAAAACCCAGTTATTTGTCATTTTTAATTCAGTAAAACTGAAAAATGACTAATATCGAACTCACTGTCGTCATCCCAACATTCAATAGAGCAAATAAACTGAAAATTGCTCTGAAAAATCTTAAAGATCAGACATTAAAGAACAATCTTTTTGAAGTCATTGTTGTCGATGATGGCAGTGAGGATAAAACACAAGATATAGTAAAATCTTTTAAAAACTGGAAGAACTTAACTTACATAAAACAAAAAAATTTAGGACAAGGAGTTGCACGAAACAATGCTATTGCACATGCAAAAGGAAAAACAATTTTATTTTTGGGAGATGATATTTATGCTGATAAAAATCTCTTAAAAAAACACTTTGAATTTCATTCAAGATATTCAGATGACAATTTTGCATGCCTCGGTTTAATTGAGTGGTATAAAAAAATCAAACTAACAAAATTCATGAAGTGGCTTACAAACGGAGGCCCCCAATTTGCATTCAAAAAATTAACCCCGGGGGCTGAAGCAACATTCTGGCATTTTTATACTTCAAATATTTCACTGAAAAAGTCTCTTTTAGATATAGAAAAATTTGATGAAAAATTCAAATCTTATGGTTGGGAAGATATTGAACTTGCGTACAGATTAACTAAAAAATTCAATTTAAAAATTATTTTTGAACCCAAAGCTCTGGCTTTTCATGACCATTACATGCAGCCCTCATCATTAAAAGATAGGATGTTCAATGTTGGTAAAAATTCAGTATATTTTGAAAAGGAACATCCTGAATTAAAAGTTTCACCTAGAGGATTGAAGAAAATTATTTTTTTAATTATTGGTTCTTGGCCATTTCTTGCAATTTCTAATATAATAAGTAAGAAATTGTACTGGTATGCACTTTCTAAGCATTATTTTTTAAAAGGGCTTAGAAGCGCCTAACATCCACGCTTATGAAAAAAATTAAAAAATTTACATCTGTTATTTTAGTGTTAATAATCCTGACAGGAACACTTAATTCAGGCTGTCTTAAAAGAAAAAAACCTGTTCAGCAAGTTATTGATATTTCTGAAAAAACACTTACATTCTACGGTCTTTACGACAATTCTGATATCTACGATCCAATAATTCAATCGTTTGAAAGTTCCCACCCAGGAACAACAATTGTTTATAGAAAATTTGTTGATCCCGACGAATATTTAGATCTTATTATTAACGAGTTAGCTGAAGGTGAAGGGCCGGATATCTTCTTGATGCATAATACTTGGTTCCCAAAGCATTATAAAAAACTTACACCAGCACCTGTAAATATTGTAACTCCAGATGTTTTCCGCGACCTTTTCGTTGAAATTACTGCCAATGATCTAATTATTCCTGATCCAGATGGAGTCGAACAAGTGTGGGGATTACCAATGTATGTAGACACATTGGCTCTATACTTCAATAAAGATCATTATGAAGATGCAATTCCAAGCAGAGGTAAACCAGCCTCAACCTGGGAGGGAGTTCAAAATGATGTTACTTTATTAAATAAAGAAGACAAAAGTTTCGAAAGATTTGAAAGAGCAGCTATTGCACTTGGAAGAGATGATAATATTCTGAGAACGTTCGACACATTTATGATGCTGTTACTTCAATATAAAGTTGACTTTTACAATGAAGACCTAACAAAGGTAAATTTTGATAAAGATCCAAATGCACTCAAAGCACTTGAGCTACTAACAAGTTTCAGCCTGCCATCTAAGAAAAATTATAGTTGGAACAAATATTTATCAGATGCGAACAGTGCGGAAAAAGAAATTACAACATTCGCAAAGGGTAAAGTTTCAACAATTCTCGGATATAGCTACACATACAATGATATAATCACCGAAATTAATAGATTAAAATCATTGGGAGAGGGCACCATTGATATTGATTCAGTTAGAATCAATGAAATACCTCAAGTTTTTGATCCGGAAACTTCTGCCGAAACCAGGGAAGCCTATGCAAGTTATTTTGTGCCATCAGTCAGCAGAACATCTGAATACCCTGATTTGGCATGGGAATTTCTAGCCACTCTAGTGCAAAATGAAAATCTCACATACTTCAATGAAAAAACACATAGACCAAGTGCTTCACGCAGCCTTATTTCAACTCAAAGTGCAGATCCAATTTATGGCGTCTTTGCAAGTCAGGTTGGCTATGCAGCAAGTATTCCAATGATTGACACTGACGTATACAAAGAAATTGTTGATAGTGGTATAGAGGACATCCTGAACACTAAATCTCCTGAAAATGTAGTGAAAACAATGGCCAGGGACATTCAATCTTTAATCCCGTCTGCAGGTGTTAAACCAGTATATGTCCCAACTGAGTAAAATATCTAAAATCTTTTTTGCTTTAGCAGTTTTTTCAATCCCTTTTCAAACCAGCATATTAATTTATCAAACTGTTTGGGGTAGGGGTCTTTTTAATCCATATACAAGTATTTCAATTTCAATTAGTGATGTCCTTGTTATTTCATCTGCAATTTTTTTCCTTTCAGCAAATGCTTCCAAAAAAAAGATAAATATTAACGCTTCCTCAGTCGGTTTTTTAATATGTTTTTTCTTGGCAAATATTATTGGCTTATTTTTTAATGAGACAATTTTCAATCTTCTAGTATTCATGCAATTTTTCATTCTCTTTCTCTTCTTTTACTTAATAAATAAAAAAATCTTAAAAAGAGATCAAATAATTAAAATCTTTCTCAGTTCAGTAATACTTCAAGCAATTATTGCAACAATACAGTTTTTAACCCAACATTCAGTTGGTCTTTACCTACTCGGTGAACCTCATTTAAATTCAGAAATTGCAAATATAGCAAGAACAAATATTTTTTCTTTTACTGTAATTCGGCCATACGGTACTTTTTCCCATCCAAATATCCTTTCATTTTTCTTGGTAACATCAATATTCTTGTCATTTTTATTAAAAGATAAAAAAATATATATATTCCCATATCTTTTATTTGTTTTATTGCTAACTCTGTCTAGAGTTAATATAACCGTTTTTTTATTAACTTTTCTCTCATTACTTTTCACAAGGAGTTTCAAATTTAAAAAATCATATTTACTAGTTTTTTTGGCTATAATGATTCCTTCATTATTTATTTTAATGAAAAGATTTCATGAAATATTTTTTGATTTTTCATTTCAAGAAAGATTAATAGGCATTAAAAACGCAGTAAAATTATTTTTTACTAACCCATATGGTGTAGGAATAAATCAATCTACTTTATTTCTAGACAATGTATCCGAAATATCATTACTTCCTTGGCAATATCAACCAGTTCACAATTTAAGTTTATTGTTAATGTCTGAAACTGGGATACTCGGGATTTTTTCTGCAATATTTATTCTGGGTATTATCATTAAAAAAATAAAAAATATTCCCAAAAATAATGAAAAGATAATTTTCTATCTTTTGTTAATATTTTTATTAATCACAGCTCAGTTTGACCATTTTTTATTAAGTCTAAGCCAAGGTCGCTATATAATTATCTTATTGTTCGGCTTAATATTTTTATCTCAACCTAAGACGGCAAATACCTATTACAAAAATCCTGTTGTCCAATGATGAAAACATTATGATGCAAAGACTGCTTAGACTCAATTTGCAGTTGTTTCACTGAAATACATCCATCCATAGTCCCAATTTTTAATTTATCTTCATCACAAACTACATAACCAGGCGGAATAATGTCCGACTCAATTTCAATATCTAATAATTTCAATCGTTTACCTCTAAAAGTTGTATATATCCCGGGCCAAGGATTATAAGCTCTAAACATGCTCATTATGGTGCTGGCATTTGACTGAAAATCTAAAAACCCATCTTCTCTTTTGATCTTTTTGCAATATGTGGCTTCATTATCATTTTGAGCTTTAAAAGAATGTGGGGTTTCAGCAATTTTCTTTAAATCATCAGGGATAATATCTCGCGCTAAATTTGCTAATTCATCATGCAACATATATGCAAAAATATTTTCATTAATCTTAATTTTGTGAATGAAATAAACCGGGCCAGCATCCATTTTTTCTTCCATTTTCATAATGCTAATACCGGTCTCTCTGTCACCATTTAAAATTGCTGCTTGAATTGGAGAAGCACCTCTATATTTTGGCAAGATTGAAGCATGAATATTAATTGCAGCAATACTCGAGACCTCAAGCCATTCCTTATTTAAAATTTGACCATAGGCAAATGTAATTAAAAAGTCTGGTTTAATTTCCTTAATAATCTTCAACAAATCATTGTCACTCGAAATATTTTCAGGTTGAAAAATTTTGATTTCATTCCTTTCTGCAATTAATTGAATCAATGATTTCTTCATTACTTTCTCTCTACCTTGAGCCTTGTTTGGCTGACAAATTAGAGCCTTCACTGAAAAATCAACATTTTTTATTAATTCTTCAAAAACCGGTGCTGCTATATCTCCACTCGAAAGAAAAACTATTGAATAAGGCATTTTTTTGGTATTGTTCATGTCGAATATATCATTAATGTCAAATGGAGGAAATTAAACCCAAAAGCATCTTTTCAATTCCTCATTACAAGCTTTTAAGTGCAATTACTTTAACAGCCCTAATTAGCTGGTCAGCATGGCTATTGGTTATTTATAAATTAGATCCATACGAGGCTACTTCAATGGCACTTTCTCTTTTTTTCTTGAGCTTTACATTCTCAATCGCTGGAACTTTCACAATCATTTTATTTTTCTTGAAAAAGAAAAAAACAAAAAATGAAATTTACATTAAGCATGTAATGATTTCCCTCAGGCAAGGTATTTTACTTGGCGTATGTACATCAACATGCCTTCTCTTATTAATGTTTGGCATGTTAAGAATGTGGAACGGTTTCCTATTAGTAATACTAATAATGTTATTTGAATTTTATTTAAGCGGAAAAGACGAACTAGATTGAATATTCCATCTCTTTGATCCATCTAATGTGACTTAGAGGGAAAATAACTGCCTTCACTTCTCCTTCAAGTAAGTTTTCATCTAAATAGGGAGTTGAATCATCATCACATCCAAGTGATTTGAAGCATCTTCTTGAATCACTACTTTTCTTTCTATTATCTCCTAATACAAATAGACTACCCTCAGGTACCTCATAATATGCTTCTTCAGTTCTATAAGGTATTGTTTGGCCTTGATTTTCTTCACTCAAATATGGCTCTTCTAGTTCAACATATTCATCATTTTCATTCATCACATATACATTCCCATTGGCAATTTTCAACTTATCACCAGGTACACCAATTACCCTTTTTATAAAATATTCCCCTTTTTCTCCCTCCGGAGCTTGAAAAATAACTACGTCCCCTCTATCAATTTCAGCAATCTGCCATCCAAAAATACTGTTTAATGGCAATCTTGATGTAATTAAATATTCACCATCTCCTGAAAAACATTCCCCGTCGTATACGTTAAATGTGTCACACATGGATGGCCCATGAACTCTAAAAGGAGCAAAAATAAAATGTCTTATAAACAAAACAAGAACAAAAACAATTACAACATCAATAAAAATATCTAATAAAAACTTTGAAAACTTGAACTTTATTGTCTTTTTTTCCATATTCGAGTTACAATTTGTAAAGAGAGATTATCAGGTATTTACTTCGTACTCAAATGATTCTCGACGAAATTGCATTCAGAAATCTGCTTGGGAAAGGTGAAAAAATTTATTACGTGGGACACGTACATTTATTCACAATTTACCCCCTTCTATTTAAAATAGTATTTTTAGGCATTGCTTTGCCAATTGTTGGATATTTTTTAATGCCACCTTTTTTTTGGCTTTGGGTGCTTTGGTTTGCCACTGGTGTATTACTTTTCCTTTACCAAATCTTAAATTGGTATATGGATGCATGGATAATTACAAATTATGGCGTCATTGACCAAGAATGGAGATCATTTTTTAACAAACAAACATCTAGAATTGAATATTCCAACATTGAAGGAGTTACAACTGAGGTCAAGGGTTTCTGGGGGACAATTTTAAGATACGGTAATCTTCAGCTCGAACATATGAGTGGAACAACAATTATCATAAAAAATGTGGCTCTTCCAAAAAAAATTGAAAGATATATAGTCCTTTACCAACAACAGTACATTCAAAACCAAAGTTTTGAAGATCATGGAAAACTTAAAGAACTATTAACAACCCTAATTAGAAGTAATAAATAAATATGTCAGATTTTGAGGCAGTTATTGGTCTGGAAATTCACGCACAAATTTCATCTAAAACAAAAATGTTTTGTGGCTGTGACAATGATTCTTTTGGTATTGAAGCTAATACAAACGTTTGTCCAATTTGTATGGGATTCCCAGGTATGCTTCCAGTTACAAATATAGAAGCAATTGAAAAAGGTGTTATTGCCTCGCTTTCATTAAATTGTGAAGTTCCAAATCACTCAAAATTTGATAGAAAGAACTATTTTTATCCAGACCTTCCATCTGGATTTCAAATTTCTCAGTTTGACGAACCTTTGGCTATTGGAGGTTATGTAGAAATTTCAATCAATGATGAGGTAAAAAAAATTGGAATTACAAGACTTCATTTAGAAAATGATGCAGGTAAACTTACTCACACAAATACAGGGACTCATTTAGATTTCAATAGGGCAGGTACACCTTTGATGGAAATTGTATCTGAACCCGACTTAAGAAGTGCTGAAGAAGCAAAAATTTACGCTGAAGAAATCCAAAAAATTCTCAGATATTCAGGGTCAAGCACATGTGATATGGAAAAGGGAATGATGCGTTTTGACGCCAGCGTGTCAATTCGCAAAAAAAACGAAAATATATTAAATCCAAGGGCTGAAATAAAAAATCTTAATTCATTCAGGTCACTAAAAACCGCAATTGAATATGAAATCTCAAGACAAATAGAACTATGGGAAAATGGTGAACCTTTATCAGGGGATCAAACAGTAGGTTGGGATGAAGAGCATCTGATAACAAAAGTACTAAGAGAAAAGGAAAGTTCTGCTGACTATAGATATTTCCCAGAACCAGATCTTCCACCCATTGATATTGATAAAAATAAGCTAAACGAATGGAGAAAATCTGTCCCTGAACTTCCACAGAAAAAAATTACTAGATTAAAGGAGTCATATAACATTTCTGATGCAGAAGCCATTTTTTATTCGGAAGATCCTGATCTAGCTCAATATTTTGAAGAAGTAGCAAGGCTTTCTAAAAATCCAGGAATCTCAAATTCTTTTGTGCTTACAGTATTGGTCTCACGACTTAAAGAAAAAAATATTAACATTCAATCTTCTCCAATCTCTCCTGAAAACTTAGCGGAATTAGTTACTTTGATTGATGAAGGAGTTATTTCAAACAACATTGCAAAAACAGTAATTTTTGATGAGATGTGGGTCTCAGGCAAAAATCCAAAGCAAATTGTTGCGGAAAAGGGAATTACTCAAGTTAGTGACCAATCTGAAATCGAAGATTACTGTAAAAAAGCTATTGAAATGAATCCAAAGGCTGTTGAGGATGTAAAAAATGGCCAAATGAAAGCAATTGGAGCTTTAGTAGGTTTTGTTATGAAAGAAAGCAAAGGAGCTGCAAATCCAAAAATGGTGAATGACATTTTAATAAAACTTCTGGTATAATAATTATGTCCAACCTAATAACCAACCTCCACAATATGGCCGCTCTAGATATTTTATACCTCACTTTAGCAGTTTGTATTGCTTTGCTTACTGTTTTCTTGTCAGTTACTTTAATTTATTTAATGTTTATTTTAAGAGACGTAACCAAAATTTCAGACAGCTTAAAAGAAACTATTGAAAAAATTAATACTTATATAGCAAAACCAATTTTACTCACAAAAAGTGTAATTGAATTTGTTTCTCCATTCGTAAAATCAGCTGAAGAAAAATTTAATCGGAAAAAAAGCAAGTAAAAGGAAAAACAACCAAGGCATTCCAAATTCTCTTTAAACGCGTTTTAGGCTGTAAAATTAACCTCCAAAACCATTCCAAACCTAGCTTCCTCAAAATCATAGGCGATCTTCTAATTTCTCCACTCCAAAAATCAAAAGAGCCTCCAACACCCATAATTATCTTACAAGATTTTATTTTTTTAAAATTTTCAGCTATCCATATCTCTTGTTTGGGGACTCCATAAGCAACCAATATAACTTCTGCATTGCTTTCTTTAACTTCTTTTAACGCATTTTTATTTGGATTTTCAGAAGAATATCCAGCAATTTTTAATAATGGATGAGATAACTTAAAATATTCCGCTGTCTTTTTTGCCACTTCATCTTTACCTCCTAAGAAAAAAACAGATTTTCCATTAACTTCCGCCCAAGAAACTACTAAACTCATAAAATCTGACCCGTGAATCATTTCCGAAATTTCATTTTTAAAAAAACCTTTCCAAAATAAAAAAAGCATTAAAGCTGGAAAATATAATATAACTCTAAGAAATTTTGACTTAATTTTCATCATTGTTGCAACAAATTTTAGTCCATGACCATCTGGCAACATTAATGTCCCTTCATTCAGCGCTAACAGTAATTTTTTATTTCTTCTAGCTTCAAGAATCATTTCCGGATTTGGAGTGAATATTATTAATTTTTTTTCAAGTTCGTTAATAGCTTCATTTAATTGAATAGCATCAACTCTCACCCCCAAAAAACATAGTTTTTTCATTTTCTAGCAATAGTCAAAATATTTTTTGCATTAAATACATTAGCATTTTTATCACCGTCAATATACTCATTAAATATCACTTTATAACCTGCAATTTTCAGCAACTTCTCAATCCTATATTTTGAAAAAGCAAAATAATACCTTCTTAGCTTATTGCCCCAAGGAACCATAACTCCTTTAAATCCAAATCTAGGAAAAATAATTGACCTCAAATAGAGTGGTAGATATTTCTTTTGACGCAAATTCCAGTTTGTCATGAATAAGTAGCCATCATTTTTTAAATGCGTTCTCCATTTAATTAAAGTCGATAACTGTAATTTTTTTGGAATATGGTGAAAAGAAGCAATTGAAAAAATCACATCATACTTATTGTTTATTTTTTTTAGTTTTGAAATATCATCTAATAAAAAATTATTATTTTTATGCGTTTTCTTGGCAAATTCAATAAGTTTCTTCGACTGGTCGACGCCCAAATAATCCTTATATCCCATTTTCTCCAAATACTTAATTAATCTCCCATTCCCACATCCTAAATCCAAAACAGTAAAATTTTTTGAATAATATTCATCAAACCATTTGAAGTCTTTCCACGGGAAATTTCTAGTTCCTGAAAATTCCTCAGCAATAAGATTATAATCATCCTTGACCTTTTTCAGAATTCTACTAGAGTGCATACATTACGAATGAAATTTCTCTCTAAACAAACTATCCTCGAAAACCTTATAAAACAAGCTTCTGTTCAGGAAATTGACACAGAGGATAAACTTCATATCTTAAAAAAGAGGTTTTCTAGAGAATATAAAATACCTCTTCCAAAAAACATCACACTTCAAGAAACTTATAAAATAATGCTTGAAAATGGCTGGAATGGTGATAAAAATTTACAAAAATTACTGAGAAAACGTAAAATCCGAACCCTTTCTGGAGTTTCTGTAATTACAGTTCTTACTAAACCCTATCCATGTCCAGGCCGTTGTGTTTATTGTCCCTCAGAACCCGGAATGCCAAAATCATATCTTTCAAATGAACCAGGTGCAATGAGAGCAGTTTTAGATAATTTTTCAGCAACAGATCAGGTCAAAACAAGACTCAAGAGTCTTGCAATGCAAGGTCATGAGATTGATAAAATAGAAATGATTGTTTTAGGAGGAACATTTTCATTCTACGAAAAAAAATATAAAAATGAATTTATTAAAGAATTATTTGATGCTTGCAATGGAGTCAAATCAAAATCTTTATCCAATGCTCAAGAAATTAATGAAACAGCAAATTCCAGAATAATTGGCTTAAGTTTAGAAACTAGACCTGATCATATTAATGAAGAAGAGGTAAAATATTTTAGGAAATTAGGTAGTACAAAAGTTCAATTAGGAGTGCAACACACAAATGATAAGATTTTAGAGAAAATTCAAAGAGGCGAAAAAAGATCAGATACAGTCAAAGCCATTCAATTACTAAAGGATGCCGGCTTTAAAATTGCAACGCACCTAATGCCAAACTTACCTGGTAGCACACCTGAGCTTGATATTGAAATGATCAATGAATTTTTTGAAAATCAAGATTTTAAACCAGATCACATAAAACTATATCCCTGCGTTGTAACGCCATATTCTGAGCTTGAAAACTGGTTTAAAAAAGGTGAATTTAAGACATATTCAGACGAGACTCTAATGAAAATTCTGATTGAAATGAAAAAAATTGTCCCAAAATATGTCAGAATTGAAAGGTTATTAAGAGATATACCAGGTGAATCAATAATTGATGGCTCAAAAAAAACAAATTTTAGACAGATTTTGCATTCAAAATCAGTAAAATGTAGATGTATTCGCTGCAGAGAAATAAAAGACAATAACTTTGAACCAAAAAATGTAGAGTTTAATCTCATGGAATATGACGCTTCAAATGGTAAAGAATTCTTCTTATCTTATGAGGACAACACAAACAACAAACTTCTTTCTCTTTTAAGGTTAAGATTCCATTCATATTCCTTTTCAGGGGAACCTCACTTCATACCTGAATTAAATAATGCATCCATTATTCGAGAAGTTCACACTTATGGTGCACAAATCAAAATAGGGGAGGGAGATTCAAATAAATCTCAACACTCTGGACTTGGTAGAAAATTAATTGAAAAAGCCGAAGACATTTCAAAAAAAGCAGGATATAAGCGTATTGCTGTTATCTCAGGTATTGGAACAAGAAATTATTATAGAAAATGGGGTTATAAATTGGAGGGGACTTATATGATCAAAGAAATATAATACTTCCATAATTAACAGATTTGTGCTATAATACTAGGATAATATTATTATGGCTGAAGAAGGAACAAATCTAGAAAAACTTTCAACAGGTGAAATACCTCAAGAAAATCCTGAAACATCAGGAGGAATTGAGAGACAACTTTTAAAATTACAGATAGAAACGGATGAAACTGTTGAAACAAAATCAACTAAAGATTTATTAGAAAATATAGATGTTGAAAAGCCTTTAAATGAACAAAATGAAGAAATAGAAGCTCTTGAGTCAGTAATCTCAACTATTCTAATAAGAAATTTAGGTGAAGAATCAGATATTGAAGGGCTATTATCAGACCCGGAGAAACTTTCACAACTTTCTCTCTCAAGTGAAGAAGAAAAACTAGCAATATCAAAACTGTATGATCTTCTAAAATCAAAACAAAATAATGAACAAATAAAGGCAAAGCTTAGTGAAGCAAAAGATTTTGCAAAAAAAACCTTCAATGACGCAGAAAAAATAAAAAGTGATATTGAAGGGCAAAAAAACACGGATGAGACGTCCTGGATGAGTACAGGGTTCAAAATTGGCCTATTTGCTTTAGGAGCATACGGAGGATATAGAATTCTCAGATGGGGTAGATCAAAATTCAAAGCAAAAGAAGATCGTGAATCATTTCCATTCGTCACTGCCGCTCTCGGCACAATGGCTGTCGGAACTCTACTTGGTCCTGAAAAAGTAAAAGAATGGGCAGAAAAAAATCTTGGAGTTTCTGTCTCTCAAAAATCCGTAGAAGATTTCATCAAAGAAGCAAAAGAAGGAAATATAAGAGAAGCGTTCCTAAAATTAACCGTTGACGGACAATATCCAAGTTTTGAAAAAGCCTCTGAAAAACTTAAAATTTCAAAAAATTCACTACTAGAACTAAAAGACGTAAAATATAAAGATTTCAACAATTGGTCTTATGAAGTCGGAGCATTAGGTTATAAATTAGGTGAAATTGACATGAATAAAATAAAAAGGAAGTCTTTATCATATTTAAATTGGATATTAGGATTTTCAATAATTCCAAGTTCAATCAATATTCCTCTTTTAAGCGCAGATAATGCAATGAGAAGGGCTGACGACGAGCTCAAAATCAGCGACTTTATTGAAAAAAATAAAGATAGGGTAGGGGATGATGAAGCTCTAAAAGAAATGACAATCACAGAAATTTTTGACAAATTTTCTAAAGAAGGACTATTAGACTGATAATTAAAGTCAATATTTATATATAAAGGGAAGGGATGATATTTAGACAAAAGTATAATCCCGCACAATGTATCTTGTGCATAGTATTAAGT
>Ga0180007_10001051_pt1 | contig 39864 bp, 34 predicted proteins | sample MM_PC_MetaG_FD_121122 | JGI IMG/M metagenome (GOLD analysis project Ga0180007, IMG submission 121122) | Groundwater microbial communities from the Aspo Hard Rock Laboratory (HRL) deep subsurface site, Sweden - MM_PC_MetaG | ecosystem: Environmental > Aquatic > Deep subsurface > Groundwater... | reverse complement strand
GATGCCATAGCCCAGATGATTATTAAGGCTTTTAAAGACTTGAATATTAAAAATCCTTATGTGGTCAATGTTGTTCCCTTACATCTTACCATAACAAAAAATCTGGAAATACCATCTTTGGATGTTAAAGAGATAAAAGAAATTATTGATTTGCAGTCGGGCAGACAGACTCCTTATGCCCGAGAAGAGATTATTGTTGATTATATAAATATTGGAACTTACCGACAGAGTTATACAAAAATTTTATTGGTAATTGTGACCAGAACCGCGATTAAAAAGCAGTTTGATGTTATGGGAAAAGCCGGGTTGAAAATTGAAAAAATAGTTTTTGCTCCGGAAGGCGTCAGCCGAGCCTGCTATAGCCAGATTAAAAAAGAAGTAAAAGATTCGCCAACGGTTATTGTTCATATTGACTCGGATTTTACGGATTTTATTGTTAGCCTTAAAGGTGTTCCGATTTTTACAAGAAACATTCCGATTGGGGTTAAGCATCTTTCTGCTGATCAGGCTAAATCTGAAATAAAATTTACTGAAGAATTAAAAAACTCATTGGAGACTTATCAATCAGAAGATATTGACAAAACTCCCCAGTTGCTAATATTGACTGGAGCTACGGAAAAGATAGATCAATTAGAAAAACTACTTATCGGCGAAATTCATATTCCCATACAGACGATGCCTTATTTCGGGTTAATTTCTTTGTCCGCGGATTTAGCGAGTATGCCGACACTTACAAGAAATGTTTCTTTCTTTAATATCGCGGCTTCTTCTTTATATGAGAAAATGATGAAAGTTAGTCTTATTCCTGAAGAAATAAAATTAAAGCGGGCTTTTGAAGAACGTGCCCAGGAACTGATTAAAATGAGCATTTATATAATATGCTTGATGCTTATTGCCGGAAGTTTTTTTGTGACAGAGCTTTACTTTAAAGGTCAATATCTTAAGAAACTTAAAAAGAAAAATGAAGTCACTTATGAAGAAGCAAAGATATTGGAAAAAGCCATGGAAAAAATGCGGATTGTTAAGCATTACATCGCAAATCGGGGATATAGCTTAGAAGTTGTCGCGGCAATTTACGATATTTTGCCCAAAGAAATTATGCTGACAAATATAAAAATGGATATAGAGAAAAAATTGCATTTAAAAGGGACTGCTCGGGCTATGTCCAATGTGTTCTCCTTTGTCAGCGCTTTGGAAGATTCAGAATATTTTAGTAATGTAAAGACTAATTATACTACTTCTCGCAAAAAAGATGATGAAGATTGGGCGGATTTTGGAATTTCCTGTGTTTTAGAAAAATAGGATAGCAAAAAACATATTCAAGGACTAAATATGCTGCAAATTATTAATAAGCTTTCAAAACGAGAAAAAATGGTTTTATCAGTATCAATAATATTCGTGTTTTTAGCTCTGATGGACAGGGCAATTCTTCACCCGATTATTGCTAAAATGAAAAGTTTTGAGCAGGAAATAAAAACTACTGAATATGAAATGACGAAGAATGTTAAAATTCTTAATCAAAGTGCCCGGATAGAAGGGGAAGAAAAAAAGTATTCATCCTATATGAAGGAAGCTGGTTCCGAGGAGGAAGAAACCGCGGGATTACTGCGGATTGTGGAAAATCTTGCCAGCACCACTAATGTTTATTTAGTTGATTTAAAGCCTGGGGGAGTGGAAATCGCTGGGAATGTGAAAAAATTTGTTATTAATGTTAGTTGTGAAGCGCAAATGCAGCAAATCCTCAGCTTTATGTATCAAATTGAGAGTTCAGAAGTATTGATGAATATTGCGGCTTTTAGCATGAATCCAAAATCCAAGGATTCAGATATTAATCGGTGTGAATTTCTATTGAATAAAATTGTAATCCAATAAAAAAAGTCACAAGGTCACAAATCACAAGGAAAAAACTAAACGCTATTAGCTGCTTTTGCTTTTTCTATTCGCTAACCGCTATCCCTATTCGCTGGTTTTCAATCTGTCTGGTTGCAATATATTTAGCTTAATGATATAATAAATTTCTTAAATATTGAACAAAGGGAGGCTAAACAATGAATAAAATGACAGTTAAAGATATTGATTTAAAAGATAAAAAAGTCCTGATGCGTGCAGATTTTAATGTTCCGTTGGATGAAAATTGTAATATTACCGATGATTTGCGGATAGTATCTGCTTTACCGACAATAAAATATTGTCTGGAGCAAGGCGCGGCAAGAATTATCCTAATGAGTCATTTAGGCCGGCCTAAGGGTCAGGTTGTGGCTAAAATGAGTCTGAAACCAGTTGCCGCAAGATTGGAAAAACTTTTGGGTATGCCAGTTAAAATGCTGGATGATTGTGTGGGAGAAGCAGTAAAAAACGCGCTTGCTCAAGCAACGGAAAAAGTGGTTTTATTGGAAAATTTACGGTTTTATGCCCAGGAAACAAAAAATGAATCTGTTTTTGCTGGGCAGTTAGCGGAATTAGGCCAGGTTTTTGTTAATGATGCTTTTGGGACAGCGCATCGCGCGCATGCTTCCACAGAGGGCGTTACGCATTATTTGCCGGCAGTTGCCGGGTTTCTTTTAGAAAAGGAAATGGCTTATTTGGGTAAGGTGGTGGAAAATCCGGAAAGACCACTGGTAACAATTCTTGGCGGAGCAAAAGTTTCCGATAAAATTAAAATGATTGAAAATATGATGGATAAAGTTGATTGTTTTTTAATCGGCGGCGGAATGGCGTATACTTTTTTAAAGGCACAAGGTAAAGAAATTGGTGACTCTAAACTGGAAGCGGATAGAATTGATTTGGCTAAAACAATTTTAAAAAAAGCAAAAGAAAATAATGTTGCTTTTATCTTACCGATTGATCATAAAGTAGCGGATAGGTTTGATGCCCAGGCTGCTGTGCAATATGTTGGGGAAGAAATTCCTAAAGGCTGGATGGGGTTAGATATTGGTCCGAAAACCATAGAATTGTTTAAACAAAAACTGCAAACAGCAAAAACAATTGTCTGGAATGGTCCGGTCGGGGTTTTTGAAATGGCGGCTTTTTCCAAAGGCACAGAAGCTCTGGCAGAGTATATTGCCACACTACCGGCAACCAGTATTATCGGTGGTGGGGATACAGCCAGCGCGGTAAGACAATTTAAGGTTGTGGATAAAATGAGTCATGTTTCAACTGGCGGAGGCGCAAGTTTAGAGTTGCTGGAAGGCTTGGAACTGCCGGGAATTGTTGCTTTAAAAGACCGAACCTGATTTTATTGTAGGGGATTAAATTGAAATCAAAAAAAACTGATTGTTGGGGTTTTAGTTTAATGGAAATGCTTGCGGTAATCGCAATAATTTCTGTGTTAATGGGGATGATTTTAAGCGGTGGAAATCAAGCAAAGCAGCACGCGCGGATATATAAAACTAAAGCAATGATTGCTTCTTTAGATACCGCCTTAGCTTTATATCATACTGATTTTGGTGCTTATCCCGGAGCAGGTAATCAAAACCTGGTTAATCTTTTAGCTGATGCCGCAACATATTCTGGGAATAATGATTGGCATGGTCCGTATATATCATTTAAAAAACAGGACCTTAACGGGGTTATTCCCGGGGCAACGGTAATCGATGCTTGGGGATATGATTATTATTATAGTTTGGGAACAGTCCCTGCGTATAAAATCTGGTCGCGTGGGCCGGATATGCAGAATGATAATGGAATGAATGATGATCTAATTAGTTGGTAAGTGAGCACATGATTTACAGAGCATAGCGATGTAAATCATATGTGCGAACTTATCCCGCCGAGGTTTGGCGGGATTTGGATGAAGTTAATATAAATGGGAGGAGAATAATAATGCGTAAACCGATTATGGCTGGTAATTGGAAGATGAATAAAACAATAACTGAAGCTTTGGATCTTGTGCGCCAGCTCAGCATGGAACTGAAAGACATCAAGGACGTAGATATCTTGGTTTGTCCGGCATTTACAGCATTGCATAGTGTGAGCCAGGCGGTTGAGGGGTCTAATATAAAAATGGGCGCGCAGAATTTATTTTGGGAAGAAAAAGGCGCTTTTACCGGAGAAGTATCTGCTTTGATGTTAAAAGATACACATTGCGAATATGTTATTCTTGGCCATTCTGAAAGACGGAGTATTTTTAAAGAAACTAATGATCAGGTAAATAAGAAAATAAAAGCCGCGCTAAAAGCGGATTTATTACCGATTCTTTGTGTTGGCGAAAGATTGCAGGAACGCGAAGATGATAAAACTTATGATGTTATCGCTGATCAAGTTAAAGGTTCATTGGCGGATATCAGCGCTGATGAACTAAAAAATATTATCATTGCCTATGAACCCGTTTGGGCAATTGGTACTGGAAAAGTTGCTAGTCCTGAACAAGCACAGGAAGTGCATGCTTTTATCAGAAAACTTATATCTGATAATTTCGGAGTGGAGACAGCCCAGGGCTTAAGGATTCAGTATGGGGGAAGTGTGAAACCGGATAATATCAAAGACTTGATTAATCAGCCGGATATTGATGGAGCCTTAGTTGGAGGCGCAAGTTTAAAAGCCGAAGATTTTATTCAGTTAGTCCAAGCTTGTTCAATAGAAGATTAACCTGATTAAAAGGGATAAAGACTATTGATTAATTAAAACTACTGCTAGTTATAACTTGTTGGACCATGATTTAAATTAGTGATTTTTTCTTCTGGGGTAAAGATGCTGAATAAACAAAAAATATTAAGCGAATTTCTCGAAGCTAAAGGGCTCGCTAATTCTCTGCAGCTTGAGCAGGCTAGGCAAATTCAACAGCGTGTGCAGAAGAGTATTGACGATATTCTTAAAGATTTAGGGATTATTTATGATGATAATCTTTCGCGGCTGATCATCGAAGAACTCGGGATTACTTATATTGATGGATTAAATTACTCTTTTGAAAAAAAGGTAATAGAATTAATCAATCCTTTCTTTGCTAAACGTTTTAGAATTATTCCTCTTAAAATAGAGTCAGAGAAACTTTTGGTAGCTTTAGATGAACCGATAAATTTTTTGTCATTGGATTATTTTTCCGAAACTCTCGGGCTTATTGTAGAAGCGGAACTGATAACAAAAAAAAATATGGATTATTTGCTGAAAACTTATTATCAGTCAGAGGAAGATACAACTGTTTCTGATAATAGCTCGCTGGGTTCGGAAGCAAATTATCCGGAAGATGATGCTCCGGTTATTCATTTAGTCAGCATGTTAATTTCCGACGCTTATCAAAAAAGAGCAAGTGATATTCATATTGAACCGATGTATGATTCTTTAAGGATTCGTTATCGAATCGACGGAATTTTGAGACAGGTTGAATCTCCGGATAAAAATCTGCAGTCTTCGATACTTAGCAGAATTAAATTAATGGCTGGTTTGAATATTGCTGAAAAAAGATTACCGCAAGACGGCAGAATTAGAACAATAGTAAACAATAAGGAATTTGATTTAAGAATTTCAACTCTGCCAGCGCACTATGGGGAAAGTGTGGTATTGCGGATCTTGGATAGACGAGTTATCCGGATTGAAGAAATGGGTTTTTCTCCTGCCCAGATAGAGAGTTTTAAAAACATTGTGAAAATGCCCAATGGAATAGTTCTGGTGACAGGTCCTACTGGCAGCGGAAAAAGCACAACGCTTTATGGCGTGTTAAATAGTATTAATCGTTCTAAGAAAAAAATATTGACAGTTGAAGATCCGGTTGAGTATCAGATAAACGGAATAAATCAAGTGCAGGTAAAAACAAAAATCGGATTAACTTTTGCCATGGTGTTAAGATCAATGTTAAGACAAGCTCCGGATATTATAATGGTTGGAGAAATCCGCGATCTTGAGACCGCGAAAATCGCGGTACAGTCGGCGCTTACTGGCCATCTGATTTTTAGTACACTACATACAAATGACGCGCCAAGCGCGGTGGCAAGAATTGTTGATATGGGAATAAAACCGTATCTTGTCGGAGCTACTTTGCAGGCTGTTTTGGCGCAGCGGTTGATTCGGCTGCTTTGTCCTGATTGCAAGCAAGCCTATAAGCCGCCTAAAGATGAAATTAGAATTTTAGAAATCGACCCAAACAGTGATACTAATATTTTTAAAGCCAAAGGTTGTCCGCTTTGTGCTAATACCGGGTATTTGGGGCGTACAGGTATTTTTGAACTATTAATGATTGATGAAAAAATCAGACGTTTAGCTGGCGATTATGTGTCCAGCAGTGTTATTAGAGAACAGGCCAGAGCATCAGGCATGACTACCTTAAAAGAACATGCTCGGGATAAAGTGTTGCAGGGGTTGACTACATTTCAGGAACTTGTCCGAGTAACTCAGAGTGATGTGGATTGATATAGGGGGAGGATAAAAATATGGCAGATATTGGTGAATTATTACAGCTATGCGTTAAGCATAATGCTTCGGATATGCATTTAACTGTGGGCAAACCGCCAACGCTTCGGATCGACGGATCATTAATGTCTTTAAATTATGAACCGCTGGGGCCTGAAGGCACAGAGGCGCTGATGAAGTCAATAACCAGTAATGATAATCAACGGCGGATTCAGGAAGTGGGCGGAGTTGATTTTGGTTTTGCCTTTGAAAAAATAGCCAGATTCAGGGTGTCTGTTTATAAACAAAAAGGACATTATGGTTTGACTTTGCGTTTAATTCCCACTCATTTGCTTAGCTTTCAGGAAATTGGCGTTAGTGATGTGGTAAAACAGCTGCTTTACCGTCCGCGTGGCTTAATTTTAGTTACCGGCCCAACTGGGTCTGGGAAAACCACAACTTTGGCGACAATGACGGATTTTATAAATACTGAGCGCGACGCGCATATTATTACAATTGAAGATCCCATAGAATATTACCATAGTCATAAGAAAGGAATTATCACGCAAAGGGAATTAGGAGTAGATGTGCCTAGTTTTAGTGAAGCATTGATAAAAGGCTTGCGTCAAAATCCGGATGTAATCTTAGTTGGTGAAATGAGAGATCTGGCAACTATTGAGGCGGCAATTTTAGCCGCGGAGACAGGCCATTTAGTTATGGCTACACTGCATACAACCAGCGCGGCAAGAACTGTAGACAGAATTATTGATGTTTTTCCTCCTAATCAGCAGGAACAGATAAGGACTCAATTATCCACATCAATATTAGCGGTAATTTCGCAGCAATTGATTGTTAAAGCTTCGGGCAGAGGCAGAATCGCGGCGTTTGAGATCATGATTAATACTGCTTCGATTCAAAATCTTATCAGAGAAAAGAAAACATATAGAATTACTTCTGATTTGCAGACCGGAGCAAAGTATGGGATGAGGACATTTGATTCTTCTTTATATGAATTATACTCAAAAGGCATAATCCGCTCAGAAGACGCGATTGATAAAGCATTTGATCAAGATGGAATGCGCGCAAAAGTTGAAGGAAAACTATAATAAATATTGTTTGTAAATCCATGTTATTTAGGAAGCAAATATGAGTGATCTGTTTAGATTTAAAACAATAGGCACTATTTTACAAGAACGCGGCTTGATAAGTAAAGCCGATCTGAAAGAAGGGCTTGAAAGTCAAAAAACAAGCGGACTGCCTTTGGGTAAGATTCTTGTAACTATGGGGATTATTACTGAAGGACAACTGCTTAAAGCTTTAGGTATTCAAGCGAAGTTGGAAATAATTGAACTGGAACAATTTTCTGTTCCGGCTGAGGTTCTGGATAAAATCCCGGGATCAATTGCCCGTTTGTATAATATTCTTCCCTTAAGTCTTGAGCCCGGAACTCTTACCATCGCGACCGCTGATCCGTTTAATTTTAGTATAATCGACGATTTGCGGTTCATGTTCAATTGTAATATTAAAGCTAAAATAGCGACTAGAGTCAGTATCGCGGAGGCAATAAAAAAATATTACGGTTCTGATCTGGAAAGTGTTGATGAAATTTTTTCTGAGATTAGCCATAATATCCCAGAACTTATCGAAGAAGCATCGCGCGCGGATAATATTGAAGAACTTTCAGCGCAGTTGCCGATTGTCAAACTGATAAATTTAATTCTTATCCAGGCAATTAAAAAGAAGGCTTCTGATATTCATTTTGAACCTTTTCAGGATGAATTTAAAATACGGTATCGTTTAGACGGCGTGCTTTATGATATTGTTTCACCCCCGAAAATTCTGCACGTAGCCATAAGTTCCCGGATTAAGGTTATGGCGAATTTAAACATAGCGGAAACAAGATTACCGCAAGATGGGCGTACGCTTGTGCGGATTGCCGGAAGAATGGTTGATATGCGCGTATCAACTTTACCAACAATTTTTGGGGAAAGTGTTGTTATTAGAATATTAGATAAAACAACAGTTCAATTATCACTGGATGATTTGGGTTTTAAGGAAGATATAAAAAATAAAATATATTCCTTGATAAAAAAACCGTATGGGATAATCCTGAGTACAGGGCCTACGGGATGCGGTAAAACAACAACTCAATATTCAGCATTAAGCCAGATAAATACAATTGAACAAAAAATAATTACGGTTGAAGATCCCGTAGAATTTGATTTGCCTGGTTTAATTCAGGTTTCAGTTCGGCCAAAAATTAATTTCACATTTCCCGTTGCCTTGCGGCATATACTTCGACAGGATCCAGATATCATTATGGTTGGAGAAATTCGTGACACGGAAACTGTGCAAATGGCAATTCACGCTTCTTTGACCGGGCATCTTGTTTTTTCCACACTACATACTAATGACGCTCCCAGCGCGGTAACAAGATTAATTGATATGGGGGTGGAACCTTTTTTAATCGCATCTGCTGTGGAGGCGGTTTTGGCCCAAAGACTTGTTCGCTGTATCTGTTTAAATTGTAAACAAGAATATGTGCCGACAAAAAAAGAGTTTATGGAATCAGTGATTGATCTATCAGAATTGGATAATCAGAAATTTTACAAAGGTTCTGGCTGCGGGCAATGTAATAATTCAGGGTATCGGGGGAGGGTCGGTATTTTTGAATTAATGGTATTAGATGAGGATTTGCGCTCTTTGGTCCTTGACCGGGCAACTGTTGGGCAATTGCGCAATCAGGCAATTAAAAATGGGATGAGGACATTGCGGGAAGACGCATTGTTAAAAGTGGTCCAAGGGATAACGACTTTAGAAGAGCTGATTAATATAAGTTCTAATTATTAATAATCCAATATACAACCAAAATAGAAAACAGTGCAAATGGAAAAATTCAATTATGTAGCTGTAAAAAAAGATGGTTCGGATATTAAGGGTGTTGTCGAAGCAGTTCATTTGAATGATGCTTTGACTAAGATTAAGGCAATGGGCTATTTTCCTTCTAAAGTTTTGCCTGAGACAAAAAACAAAAAAAAAGAATCTTTAGCCGCGGCTTTATTGGGAAGACTGAATTTCTTAAAAGTATCGGCTACTAAAATTAAAGATATAGATCTGGTGATTTTTACCAGACAGCTTTCAGTTTTGCTTGATGCTGGTTTATCTTTAGTCCGGGGTTTGCACGCTTTGCAAAAACAGTCCCGGTTTAAATCAATGAATCAAATTATTTCTGATATTGTTGATATGATTGAATCCGGCAGAGCGTTTAGCGATGCTTTGGCGCATTATCCGGAAACTTTTTCTAAAGTATACATCAATATCGTTAAAGCCGGAGAAACCGGGGGAGCGATGGATCAGGTATTGCGGCGTTTGGCTGATTTTTTAGAAAGAAATTTTAAATTAAAACAAAGAATTAAGGCTGCTTTGATTTATCCTAGCCTTGTGCTTACTGTATCCGTCGCGATTTTAATTCTGATCATTGTATTTGTTATTCCTAAATTCATGGAAATGTTTCAGGATACTGGAATAGCCTTACCTTTTTTAACTCTGACAGTTATGTCTTTAAGTGATTTTATGTTAACCAAGTGGTATGTATTTGTCGGGGGCATTGGTTTATTAATAGGTTTCTATAAAATATTGCTGCGTAATTTTACGTTTCGTAAATATATTGATAATTTAAAATTAAATATTCCGGTTATTGGAAGCTTAACCCAAAAAATTATTGCCGCGCGTTTTTCGCGGACGCTTTCAACTTTATTATCCGGCGGAGTGCCGATATTGCGTGCTTTGGAATTAACCAAAGAGGTTAGTGACAATGAAGTAGTGGCAACTGCGATTGCTGATGTTTCCGAGCATGTTCGGGAAGGAGGTTTTATTTCTAAAGTATTAGAGCATAATCCGGCATTTCCGCAGTTGATGGTTAATATGATTGCTGTTGGAGAGGAAAGCGGTGCTTTGGATAAGATGCTGGCTAAAGTTGCCGATACCTATGACGAAGAAGTGGATGTTACGGCTAATTCGTTAACCTCGCTTTTAGAGCCTTTTTTGGTTATTATCATGGGTGGTGTTGTTTTGTTAATTGTTTTAGCAATGTTTTTACCTTTACTGACCTTGATTCAATCCCTAACTTAGTGATATTAAATGAGTTAACATTTATCTTTTGAATTTTTAGTTTTATGTTTAAAATAAATTTAGCAGTTAGATGTTGACAAACCGTTATAAATATGTTATATATTATGTATATTATGTATATTATGTAATATATTATGTATATTATGTAATATATAAGACTTATAGTTTCTGTATAAGCCATTTTTAAGACAAGAGTCTTGCCTTTTAAAAAAGCCTTTTCAAGGGAATGAATAGGTGACTATGGTTGCTGAAAAGATCTTAGTAACTTACCTGGTTAAATTTAAAAAAGGATATATAATGTTTAGGTTGTTTTATGTCTATTGATAAAAATATATTTTTAGGTATTGATATTGGTTCAAGTTCCCTGAAAATTGCTCTTTTGAGCAAGGAAAAAGGCGGCAGGATCAAATTACTCAAAGCAGTTTGTGATGAATATACCAGTTATCCGATAACCGCGGATAATCAAAATCAAACCGAATTACTCTCCTATTTTTTAAAAAAATTTCTAATTAAAGAGAATATTAGTCGTGATACTCGGATCGGCATATCTATTGCCGGGCAATCTGCTTTTGTTAGATTGGTTAAAGTTCCAATCACAGCTCCGGAAAAATTAAGGCAGATAGTGCTTTATGAGACTCAGCAGCAGGTTCCTTTTCCAATTAAAGAAGTTGTTTGGGATTTTCAGATATATGGTCGGGATAAGAAGCAATTAAGTGTGCTTTTGGCAGCTGTAAAAAAAGAGCTGACTGGTTCTATTTTAAGTGTGATCAGTGATTTTTCATTGAATGTTGAGTTTATCGACGTAAGTAATCTGGCTTTGTACAATTGTTTGCATTATTTTTATCGTGATCTTAAGGAAACTCTAGTTCTGGACATTGGCGCGAAGACGACAAATATTATTATTATCAATGAGGGGAAAATTTGGACAAGAAGTTTGCCTATAGGCGGTCAGGATATTACTGATTCAATTGCCGCTACTCTCAAAATTGATATTGCTTTGGCTGAAAAAGTTAAAAGGGAACAAGGTAAGGTTTTGATGCTTTATTATGGGCAAAAGCTTTCTCAAGACACCGAGGAACAGAAAATCGCGGAGTCAATTACCGAGATACTTACTGATATGACCAATGAAATTGTTAAGACCTTGAATTTTTATAAGTCTCAGCATAAATCAGATATGAATTTTAAAAAAGTATTGTTGACCGGCGGTGTTAGCAAAATAGATAATATTGATAAGTTTTTCGAAAACAGTCTGTCCCTTAGTGTTGAAAAATTGGATTATTTGAATTTTCTGGGGTTTAGTTCAAATATTGATGTATCAATCAATGAATTTCTTGGCCCGGCAATTGGTTTAGCTTTGCGAGGTCATGGCCGCTCAATGCTGAATATTAATTTATTGTCTCAAGAACATTTGCAAAAGAAAAATTTTAGAAAAAAAGTCCCATTTATTCTCAGCGCTTGTGTGTTTCTCGGATTAATATTGCTGGGTTTTTTTATGCTGTTATTGAGCCAGAATAGGCAGCTTTTAGATTATTCAAATGAAATAAATAATCAGGTTGATAAATATGAACAAGCATCCAAACAATTAGACGCTTTGCAGAAAGAAATTAATGCTGTTAAGAATAATCAGAAGGCATTGAATGTGATTATCGACGCGCGTTATCTGGTAATAGAAATTCTCAGTGAGATTACTAAATCTATGCCTGGGGCCGTCTGGATTAAGAATTTTGATTTGAATTTAGAACTTAATACTCTAGTTCTTGAGGGAAATTGCGGACATGATTTAAATGCTGTAGATTATTTTCAAAATCAAATCAAGTCACAAGAAATTTTTAAAGATGTAAAGGTGAGTACTGTTGATAAAAAGGCAGATGGCAGTATTGATTTCTCATTGACGATATTTATAAACAAATAGAGATTTACACAATGGAAATATTTTTAATTAAAAAATTCAAAAAAACATTCGCGATTATTGGGCTTATCGGAATTTTTTGTGCCGTGCTGATAGTCGCGATAATCGCCGCTGGTTTGTTAAATTCCAGTTTAAATCTGAAATTAGGGGATTTAGAAAAGAAACTTATTGTTTATAAGAAAACTCTGGGCAGCAATCCTGAGCAAATGATCGCAAGTCGAAAAACATACAAAAGCCAGTTATTAAATAAGAATGAGCAGATTAATAGTATGTTTACAAAGGCAAATTTTCCTAGCAGTACGCCACTTTCTTTTAAACAGCTTTTGTTTGTAACTCAGGATAGGTTAAAAGCTAAGTCGCTGAAAAAGAACATAACCTTACCTTTAGGGTTGGGATTTGATGAATACAAAATAAATGTTCCGGAGGCGGATATTACCGATGTTTTAACCCAAGAATTAAGCGTTGTCGAGGAACTTATTAATGGGGCAATAGATAGTGGTGTGAGCTCAATTGATAATATTAAATTATCACATCAGAAACTTTCTCTGGCAGCTGGCGAGCAGAGTTTTAGATATCTTCCTATTTCCTTATCAATTAAATCCGGTTCGGGACAAATGAAAGCTTTTTTAATGAATATTTCAAAAATGCCTGGAGTTTTTGTAATTAAACAATTAAAAGTAAAGAACATTGAACAAAATAAAAATTTATTGTCAACGGACATAACTTTGAAATTTATTGAGATATAAAAGATATGAATAATATATATGCTAAGTTAGATAAAATAGTTTGTTTTAGTATGGCAGGATTACTGCTTGTCAGCAGTAATTTGTTTATCGCTAAAAGTTATAATTATAAACTATTGATTGAACAAAAGAAAAATGCTTTAAATGCTGAAATTAAAGATGAAACTAAGGTATCAGAGAAAGAAAATTTATTTTTAGATATCGAAGGGAAAGCATCCCTTGATTTACTGGCAATAAAAAGAAACATTTTTGTCCCGTTTGAAAATGATGAAAAGCGCGTAGCGATTGATAATCCTGTTCTGGTACTGCTGGATATTTTATATAAGCCTCTTGGTTTTCAATACCAAGGAAGGATTATCTATCCTAATGGTCAGCTCGTGGCTCAGATCAACGCGAATAATAAAAGTTACTTAGTTAAACTGGGGGAGAATGTGGCAAATTATAAGGTGGAACATCTTGATAAAGATTCAATTGTTCTAAAAAGTAAAAAGGGAGAGTTTTTAGATATTAAATATCTAAAAACAGCTTTTTCTGATGAATTGATGGCAAAAATTAAAGACAATATTTCCGGAAATATTGAAACAGTTTATAAAAACAGTACTATATATGGCTATAAGGTGCTTGACATAGACAAAGATTTTGTGATATTGTCTAAGTTAGGGCAGCATCTAAGGTTACAGAAAGGAATGGTGCAAACGCAATGAAACGGTTAATCCTCTGTTTACTTATAATATCTTTTTTCTTAAATATGAATCTAAATGTTTTTGCTGAGGAAGCGGGTATGTCGGCTTTTGAGCAGGATCGGGCCTGGGGTTTAGCTAATCAAATCGCTCAGCAAAAAAATTCAATCGCGCATACAAATACAGAGAATTTAAGTTCAGGTATGTCGGATTTGATTAACAAAGGTTATGATGCGTGGGCAAATCTGGAATTTGAAAAAGCAAAAGCATTTTTCAACGCGGCTTTAAGTATAGAACCGAATAATTCAGAAATCGCGGAAATTGTTTATGGCTTGGAAAAAGCGCAATTAGAATATGAGCGGAGTCAAGTTAAAACAGAATTATTGCTTTTGCAGGGAAAAAGAATGCTTGATTCAGAAAAGGCTTGGTTGATTGAGCCTCCGAAAACAACTAGTTCCACCGGGCAAATACAAAAACAGTCAATCTCTAGTTTAAAAGAAAAGGCAATGGCGAAAAATGTAAGCGTTGATTTTACTAACGCGCAGATTAGTAATGTGCTTGAATTTTTGTCTGAGGTAAGCGGAATCAATATAATCATGGATCAGGCGGCAGTGGCTAGCGCCGGCAATATTGGCATACATCTTAAAGAGGTGAGTTTAGTGCAGGCTTTGGAATCAATATTACGCTCAAAAGGATTAGCTTATCGTTTTGAAAGTGATTTTATCTGGGTTAGTTCGCAATCTGATATTAGCAATGAAAGTTTAGTTATTCGCATATATAATCTTTCGCAGGGCTTAGCTAGTTTTACTTATTTTACGACTTTTGATACGGTTACTGTTGAAGGCGTGCGAGCGGATAATAAAATAATTTTAGGCGAAGCAGCCCAAGATGAAGAAGGTTCAGATATCTCAGGGGTTAGAACTTTTGAAGGAATAAAAGTCGGCGGACCGAGCGGCGTATCGGGTAAGGTTACAATGACAATTGAAGATGTTTTGAAACAAGTGGTTGATTGGCCTGAGTCAAGTAGGATATTTTTAGATAATCGGACAAGTACGCTTATTGTGCGGAATACGCCGACTAACTTAGCAATTTTAGAAGAAGTTATCGCAGCGCTTGATGTAAATCCGCCTCAGGTTATGATTGAAGCAAGATTTGTCGAAATTGGAGAAGATGATTTATATGCTTTAGGACTTACCGCTGTTGGTGAAGTTACTGGACAAGGCGCAGCAGCTCCTACATCCTTTCCGTTTAACAAAAATAATAATGGAAAATTTGCTTCGGCGTTTCCTTCACCAGCAACTGATGAATTTAATTACGGTAAACTGGATTTTTCTCAATTTCAGGCAGTTATTTCCGCGATTGAGAGCAATGGAAAGAGTAACACACTTTCTTCACCGAAAATCACTACGATTAGCGGGCAGGAGGCAATAATTAAGATAGTAAAAGAATATCGATATCCCACAAAATATGAAATCGAAGTATTGAAGGTAGAAGATGCACAGGGTAATACAGTTACCCAATCTTTTCCTGTTCCGGTTGAATTTACAACTCGCGATATCGGGATAATTTTAAAAGTTACGCCAAATGTCGGAGCTGATGAGAAAACAATTAATATGACGGTTATTCCAGAGGTTAGTGAGTTTGATGTAACTAAAGATTTTTTTAACTATGGAACTGATGAAAGACCGTTTTTACAGCCTTTCTTTAATACGCGAAACGCGACAGCCAGTATAATTGTAAATAATAATGAAACAGTTGTCATGGGCGGGCTTATGCGGGAAACAGTAGAACAAGGAGTTGACCGGATTCCGGTGCTGGGCAGTATTCCTTTGATTGGCAATTTATTTAGCCGCAAGGTAGATAATAAACAAAAAAGAAACTTGTTGATTTTTGTTACTGCTAGAATAATCAGTCCAACAGGACAGACAGTAGTTAAAAAATAGATTTATTTTTAATACTGTCAAACTATAACCACTTAAAACATGGGTACACGCCGCATTGTATAAATCCCTAGATAAGTTAGCATAAGGCATATCTAATATTGATGCAGAGAAAAAAACTGTTTCTGGTTGATGGGAATTCCTATATTTATCGGGCATATTATGCTATCGGTGAGTTGACAACATCAACAGGCATTCCTACCGGTGCGGTTTTTGGTTTTGTAACAATGTTGAATAGATTAAAAGCAGAGGCGGCGCCGGATTATCTTGCGGTTTGCTTTGATTTAAAAGGCCCGACCCTGCGGCATGGCGGAGAAGTGGATTATAAAAAAGACCGCAAGCCAATGCCGGAAGATCTTATCAGCCAGATGCAGGTAGTTAAAGAAGTTATTGGGGCTTATGGTATTCCGATCTTTCAGTTATCCGGATATGAAGCGGATGATATTATCGCGACTTTAGCGGTGAAATTCAAAAATGAGGTTGATGTTTATATCGCCAGCAGTGATAAAGATATGTTGCAACTAGTGGATAATTATGTTAAAATTTATAATCCACAAAAAGAAAAGAAAATTGTTGATCATGATCAGGTTTTTGAGAAATTTAAAGTAACTCCCAGTCAAATAACTGACCTTTTAGCTTTAGCCGGAGATAGTTCAGATAGTATTCCAGGAGTGCCGGGGATTGGGCCAAAAACAGCCGCAGAACTATTGTCTGAGTTTAAAGATCTTGAAGGTATTTTAAACAATACTGATAAAATTACCCAAAAAAAAAGAAAACAGCTGCTTGAAGAATTCGCGGATCAGGCCCGCTTGAGTAAGAAATTAGCAACAGTAATTACTGATGCTCCGATTGATGTTTCGCTGGAAAGGCTTAAAGGGACTGCCCCGGATACTCAGAACTTAAGAAATATTTTTCAAAAATTGGAATTTAAAAATTTGTACCGTAATTTAGTTGATCAGGTACCAAAAGAGAATATTGGTTTAAACACACAGCAAATCAACTCGAATGAAGAGTTGTATAATTTATCTCTTGAACTAAAAAAAGAGAAAACTTTTTCTTTCTGCGTTCGGACTGACAATGAAAATCCGGATAATATTAAAAGCATAGAAATTAGTACTGATCGGCAATCTTTGGTTAGGATTATTTTAAATAGTCAGTTAACAATTCTGGATATTAAGCGGCAATTAGAAGAAATTTTTTCAAATCTGAATACACTCAAAATCAGCTACGACATAAAGAGTCTGTGTGTAATTTTCGCGAAAAACAATATTGTCTTAGATGGACCGTTTTTTGACATAATGGTGGGCGCTTATTTATTAGAGCCAGGAGCAAGCCGCAGGACTCTGGGCGATATTGCCGGAGATTATATCGCGAGAAATATAGATTATGATATCCAGGCAATTGAGCAGATAAACATAAAAGATGTTTTAGAGCAAGAGCTTGAAACAAAAGAGTTAATAGAGCTTTTCAATACTGTTGAAATGCCTTTAATCAGAGTCTTAGCTGTTATGGAATGCGCGGGTATAAAAATAGATAAAGATTTGCTGTGTTCCATGGACAAAAGCATAGAAAATAAATTAGAGCTGCTTACCGCCCAAATCTATAAAACAAGCGGTTGTGAATTTAATATAAATTCACCAAAGCAGCTGGGTGATATTTTATTTGATAAATTAAACTTGACTGTTGGTAAAAAGGGGAAAAGCGGTTTTTCAACAAATGGAGAAGTGCTTAAACAGCTCTCTTTAGAGCATGAATTGCCGGCAATGATTTTGGAATATCGGGAGTTGGCAAAACTTAGATCAACATATGTTTTGGGTTTGCTTGACTTAATTGTTCCTTTAACTTCTCGAATTCATACAACTTTTAATCAAACAGTTACCGCGACCGGCAGACTTAGTTCCAGCACGCCTAATCTGCAGAATATTCCAGTCCGGACAGATATCGGGCGAAAGATTCGCGCGGCTTTTATTAGTAAAGCGGCTGATTGGAGCTTATTATCCGCTGATTATTCGCAGATTGAATTAAGAGTTTTAGCGCATTTGTCAGAAGATGAACATTTGATCAGAGCTTTTAATCAGGATTTAGATATTCATACTTTCACAGCTACTTTGATTTTTGATATACCCAGTGAAAAAGTAGATACAAAAATGCGTTATTTGGCTAAAAGAGTTAATTTTGGAATAATTTACGGAATGGGCGCATACGGTTTAGCCAGAGATATTGATGTGTCGCACGCGGAAGCTAAAAAATTTATTCAGGAATATTTTAAACGATATCCTTCAGTCCAAGAATATTTGCAAAAACAGATTGATCAAGCCAGACAAAGCGGGTATGTCACAACTTTGCTTAATCGGAGGCGTTATATACCGCAAATAAACACAAAAAACGCGATGCAGCGAAGTTTTGCTGAACGCACCGCGATGAATACACCGATTCAGGGCACGGCAGCTGATTTAATTAAAGTAGCGATGATTAATGTCTTAGATCAATTAAATCAAGGCAAGCTTAAGTCGGTGATGCTTTTACAGGTACATGATGAATTGGTTTTTGATGTTCCGGATGATGAACTTGAACAGGTAAAAAAAATAGTCAAACAATGCATGGAAAGTGTTTTTAAGCTTAAGGTGCCGATTAAAGTTGATTTAAAATCAGGTAAAAATTGGAGAGATATGCAGTAAAGTTTTAAAAAATGGGGGGGAATGGTAAGCATGCTTCGCAGGGGGGGATTATGAAAGTATTATTTTGTAGTTCGGAAGTTGTGCCTTTCGCAAAAACCGGTGGATTAGCTGATGTTGCCGGAACCTTGCCTCCGGAACTTGCTAATTTGGGTGTAGAGATAAAAGTTGTATTGCCTTATTATAAAAGCATTGAAACAAAAAAATTTAAAATAAAAAAAATAGATAAAGATACCGCTGTAGCAGTTATTCAAAATAATGTAGAGGTTTATTTTATAGAAAATAAAAAGTATTTTGACCGGGCTAGTCTGTATCAATATAACGGGGTGGATTATCGAGACAATCTGGAAAGATTTACTTATTATTGCCAGCAAACACTGAAATTGGCAAAAAAAATAAAATTTAAACCGGATATTATCCATTGCAATGATTGGCAAAGCGCTTTAATTCCGATTTATTTGAAAACTATTTATAAAAAAGATGTTTTTTATAAAAAAACAAAAACTGTTTTTACAATCCATAATTTGGGATATCAAGGCCTTTTTCCTAAAGAGGATTTAGCTTTAACCGGACTGAGTGATGCTGTTTTTTCAATTGATGGATTAGAGTTTTACGGAAGAATAAATCTACTTAAAGGCGGGTTGTTATTTTCCGATAAAATTACGACAGTAAGCGCTACTTATGCTGAAGAAATTCAAACCCCTCAATTTGGCTGCGGTTTAGAAGGGGTATTACAGAAAAGGAAAAGTGATTTATCCGGGATTTTGAACGGGATTAATTGTCAGGATTGGGATCCGAAAAAAAATAAAGCTTTAACAAAAAACTATGGTCCGGATGATATTGAAGGTAAATATAATAATAAAACTAACCTGCAGAAAATCTGTAAACTTAAGGTCAATAATCGCATTCCTTTACTGGGAATTATAACTCGATTAGCCGATCAAAAAGGGCTGGATATTCTGGCAGAAGTTATTGATAAAATAGTTCAGATGCCGATTCAGTTTGTATTATTAGGTACTGGCGATCCTAAGTATCACAAGTTATTTGAGAGTATAAAGGATAAATATAAAAACACCGCGATCTATCTTTCTTTTGATCCTAAATTAGCTTATAAGATTTACGCGGGATCAGATATGTTTTTAATGCCGTCTTATTACGAGCCATGCGGACTTGGGCAGTTAATAAGTCTTAATTTCGGGACAATTCCGATAGTGCGCAAGACCGGAGGATTGGCTGATACGGTTGTTGATTATGATCCTTTCAGCAAAAAAGGGAACGGGTTTGTTTTTGATAATTACCAATCAGGCGCATTGCTGGAAACAATAAAAAGAGCATTGTGTGTTTATCATGATGCCGAAGAGTGGAAAAGACTTGTTCGCGGCGCGATGAAATGTAATTTTTCCTGGGAAGCATCAGCCAGCGAGTATTATACGCTTTACAAAAAAACCATTGGTTCAAAAAAATAAGATAGCTGTTATTTTATGAATAATAAACTGAGAGTGATTGGTTTGACTGGCGGATTAGCCAGTGGAAAAAGCACAGTTGCTAAAATGTTTGCTGATTTGGGCGCGGTGACGCTTGATGCCGACTTGATTGGACATAAAGCGCTTGGACAAAATTCTCCCTGCTATGAGAAAATTAAAAAACGATTCGGCAGCAAAGTTTTAGACGATAACGGAACGATAAATAGAAAGAAATTGGCGGAAGTCGCTTTTAAAAACACTAAGGAACAAAAAGCGCTTTGCGCGATAATTCATCCTTGGGTTTTTGACTATATTGACAAAAAAATAATATTTTATCATAAGGACAAAGATTTAAAATTGCTGATTGTCGAAGCCGTATTACTTATTGAATCAGGCTTGTACCGTAAAATGGATCTGAATATTGTGGTAAAAGCGAAGCAGTCTCAACAGCTTTTAAGAACAAAACTTAATAGAAATATGGATGGGAAATCCGCGAAACAGCGAATGCGGTATCAGTTAAAGCAGTCGGAGAAAATTAGGTACGCTGATTATGTTATTGATAATCGCGGCACTTTTAAAAATACAGAATCGCAAGTGAAAAAAATAGCAGTTAAATTATTAAAAAATTGATTAAATAATGTTTGGGGCAGTTAAATGCTTTAAACAAAAAAAGTGAGGGAGTGTATGAAACCACAGAAACCAGAGAGAGCAAAACCAACCAGGGCTGACAGTAATTCTCGTTATCCAATGCATAGTTCCCGGCCTAAACCGCTACAGACAGTAGAGCGTAAACCAATGGAAAGACATCAGACTGACGGCGGAATATATATTGGTGAACTTAAAAAAATGAGCGGTGCCGGGTTAATAAAAATCGCTAAGGAATTAAAAGTCGCGGGAATTAGCGGTGTGCGCAAACAGGATCTTATTTTTAAAGTTTTGCAAGCGCAAGCGGAAAAAGCCGGGAATATGTTTGGAGAAGGAATTTTGGAAATATTGCCGGATGGATTTGGTTTTTTAAGATCACCTAATTATAATTATCTGCCTTGTCCCGATGATATTTATATTTCTCCTAGTCAAATAAGAAAGTTTAATTTAAAAACCGGAGATACTGTCAGCGGACAGATCCGCCCGCCTAAAGAAGGTGAGCGTTATTTCGCGCTGTTAAAGGTTGAGGCAGTTAATTTTGAAGCCCCGGAAAAAGTAAAAGACAAAATTCTTTTTGATAACCTGACTCCGCTTTATCCTGAATCACGTTTAATCTTGGAAACTGATTCGGAAGATGTCTCGACTCGGATTATGGATTTGTTTACCCCCATCGGAAAAGGACAGCGGGGTTTAATCGTAGCGCCTCCCTATAGCGGGAAAACTGTTTTATTACAGAAAATAGCAAATAGTATAATTGCCAATAATGAGGATGTTGTGCTTATTGTTTTGCTGATCGATGAACGTCCTGAAGAAGTTACGGATATGCAGCGTTCGGTTAAAGCAGAAGTAATCAGCTCTACTTTTGATGAGCCGCCAGAGAGGCATGTTCAGGTAGCGGAAATTGTTTTGGAAAAAGCAAAACGATTAGTTGAGTGCGGAAGAGATGTCGTGATATTATTAGATAGTATAACCCGTTTGGCTCGAGCGCATAATACAGTTGTTCCGCATTCCGGAAAGATATTATCTGGTGGTGTTGATTCAACTGCTTTGCAAAAACCAAAACGTTTTTTTGGAGCCGCGCGAAATATTGAAGAAGGCGGATCCTTGACTATTCTGGCAACAGCCCTGGTTGATACGGGAAGCAGAATGGATGAAGTTATTTTCGAAGAATTTAAAGGTACGGGTAATATGGAATTACAGCTTGATCGTAATTTGTTTCAGAGACGGATTTATCCGGCGATTGATATTAAACGTTCAAATACCCGTAAAGAGGAATTATTGGTTGATCCAGAAGAATTAAAGCTTATTTGGATTTTGCGTAAAGCGCTTAATGAGTTGAGCAGTGTAGAAGCAATGGAGCTGCTTACTACAAAACTTAAAAAAGTATCGACAAACGCGGAATTCTTACTTTCACTGGCCAAAAGCCGATAAACAATCGTAAAGCTGATCATATTTTGATAGTTGACGAAAAGTCTATTTTCTGATAAAATACTTAGTTCAGAATCGAAGATGTGAACCAATACAAGACATTTGAATAATAATGATTCCCGAAGAAGCAGCTAGTCGCTGCTTCTCGGGCTAAATCCCCGCCAAAATGCGGCGGGATAAATCGAGCAGGCTGACTTGACGTCGTGAAGAACACTCCGTAAGTCAGGCTCTCATTTAAAGGGAGGAAGAATGAAGAAGAAAATACATCCAGAATACAAACAAAGCACTATAACCTGTGCTTGCGGTGAAGTAATGAGTACAAACAGTACAAAACAGGACATCCGGGTGGAAATCTGCAGCAGTTGTCATCCTTTTTTTACTGGAAAACAAAAACTGCTTGATACTGCCGGAAGAGTAGAACGATTTAAGAAAAGATATGCTAAATAATAAGCTTTTATTTAGTAAGCTCAAAGAATTTGAGGATCGTTTAAAAGTTTTAGAAAATCAAATGAGTGATTCAGAAATAATAAAAAATGTTTCTGGATACCGGAAATTAGCAATAGAAAGAGCTGATCTTTTAGATAAGATCGCTTTGTTTACTAATTATAAAAATAATTACGAGGAAATTTCTCGCTTAGATACAATCATCCAAGAGTCAGCTGAAGAAGAAGATTTTCTGGAGCTGGTTGAAGAAGAATTAAAAGTTTTAAAAGGAAAACAAAGTAAGCTTACTGAAAATATAGAAGAATTTTTAATTGAGCCTGATCCAAATGATAAAAAAGATATCATTATCGAAATTCGGGCAGGAACAGGCGGTGAGGAAGCCGCGTTATTTGCCGCGGATCTTTACAGGATGTATGCTTATTATGCTGATAAGTGTGGGATTAAAGTCGAAGTAATAAACTCTAGCCCTACACCGATTGGTGGTTTTAAAGAAATAATTTTTTCTTTAGAAGGAATCAATGTTTACAAACGGTTTAAGTTTGAATCGGGAATACATCGAGTGCAAAGGGTTCCGAGCACGGAGACATCAGGTCGAATCCATACTTCAGCAGTGAGTGTAGCTGTTTTGCCCGCGGCAGAGGAAATGGATATAGAAATTAAGCTCAATGATCTAAAGGTTGATGTATATCGTTCTTCGGGTGCCGGAGGGCAAAGCGTAAACACAACAGATTCAGCAGTGAGGATTACGCATTTACCTACAGGCGTGGTAGTTACCTGTCAAGATGAACGTTCTCAGATTAAAAATAGAGCGAAAGCGCTGAAAGTTTTAAGAGCAAGATTGTATGATCACGCGCTTTCAGAGCAGGCATCAAAAATCAGTAAAGACAGAAAACAGCAGGTCGGCTCAGGGGATAGAAGTGAAAAAATAAGGACGTATAATTTTCCGGATAGAAGAGTTACCGATCATCGAATTTCCTTAACTTTGTATCGAATCGAACAAATTTTAGCCGGAGATTTAGACGAGCTTATAGCTGCTTTGCAAACAGCGGAAAAAGAGCTTAAGCTGCAGCAGCAAAAATAAAAAATTAGCATAGCGAATAAATAATGCTTAATCCAAAGACATGCTTACTTATTGCACCAAGAAAGGTGCGTTTTTTTTATAAAATAACGCGTGAGGGAAAAATGAAATTTGCTGGATATGACTTTCTACTAATAATCGTAGTTTTTATTTTATTAGTAGATAGCAAAGCAATGGCGCAGAATGTGAAAAAAACTTCTCAAGATAGAGTTATTTATGAACAGCCAATGTCTTATGATGACGCGCGTAAAATGCAGGAAATAGTCCAACAACTCGAAAAGGCAAAAAATGAGGAAGGTTTAGCGGAACAAAACAATCCATTAATTAAGGCCATGAGTGAGAGTTCAGGGGATAATTCAAAAATCCAGGATATACTTAAGTTTTTAATAGATTCAATGGGGATCAATGCCTTACCAGATGATTTGCTCTCTCAGAAAGCAGCTTCAGAGCAAGGCAAAGCGGGTAATAGTGGTAATAATAACTTTAAAAAGTGGGAAGATCGGCATAATTGGAAGGGGATTCAAGCGGAATAAAAAGTAGGAGTTTAGCTGCTTTAAGTGCAAAATATAATGAATGGACCAGACACTAATATAGGAAAAGTTTTAAGTACTGCGGAATGTTTGTTGTCGGCGGCTGGTATTAAGTCAGCAGAAACAGAAGCGGCAATTTTACTAGGGTTTTTTTTGGATCTAAAGCGAATAGACTTGTATTGCCAAAGAAATGAAATTTTAAAACCAGAGATTCTGAGTAAATTTAAATCCGCGGTAAATAAAAGGTGCGCTAATTTTCCCCTACAGTATATAACGGGTGAGACCTATTTTTATGGTTTAAGGCTGATAATAAGGGAAGGAGTTTTTATTCCCAGGCCGGAAACTGAAATTTTAGTAGAGAAAATAATTAAAATAGCTGAAATTAATTATCTAAACAGCTTGAAAATATTAGAGTTATGCACTGGTTCCGGTAATATTTCAGTTTCATTGACAAAAAACATACAATATTGTACAATTATTAGTTCAGATATAAACACAAAGGCTTTGGACTTGGCCCGCGATAATGCGCTTAGGCATGCGGTAAGTGAACGGATTAATTTTATTCAAAGTGATTTGTTTGCGGTTTTAGAGAATAATAATGAATACCAATTGGCAAGCAATTGTTTTGATATGATTGTGGCTAATCCGCCTTATGTCAGCCTTGAGCAGATGAATGAATTACCTGCTGACGTGCTTAAAGAACCTAAAGAGGCGCTTTATGGCGGTAATGACGGCTTGGATTTTTATCGTAAAATTATTGAGCAGTCGAGAGATTTTTTAAAAAAAAGCGGTTACATTGCTTTTGAATTTGGCGATAAGCAAGCCAAGGATATTGAACAAATTATAGAGTTAAGTAAGCTTTTTGACCAAATAGAGTTTTTTGCTGATTTAAATGGAATATACCGATTTGTAATCGCTAGGCGTATAAATGGATAAAATTATTATTGAAGGTGGAGTGCCTTTAAAAGGCAATATTGAAGTAAGTGGCGCAAAGAACGCTGCATTGCCGATACTTGCCGCGACACTGTTAACAGAAGAAAAATGTATTATTAAAAATGTGCCTGTCCTTAGGGACGTTATGACTATGCTGAGGATTCTGCGTAGTTTAGGGGTCAAGACCCAAATGGTCGGCAATAAAGTAATTGTTGAACCTAAAAAATGTAAAAGTTATATTGCTGATTATAAGTTTGTCAGTACAATGCGTGCGTCAATTTGTGTATTAGGACCTTTGCTCGCTAAAAAAAAGCAGGCAAAAGTTTCAATGCCTGGCGGCTGTATTATTGGGCAAAGACCAGTTGATTTGCATATAAAAGGGTTACGCGCTTTAGGCGCGAAAATCAAAGTTGAGCATGGTTATATTGACGCGCGGGCAAAGCAACTGCGCGGCGCGAATATTTTTCTCGGCGGAGCCTATGGGTCTTCAGTTCTGGCTACATCTAATGTTCTGATGAGTGCTTGTTTGGCTAAAGGGAAAACATTAATTGAAAATGCCGCTTGTGAACCGGAAATTGTTGATCTGGCAAATTTTTTAATTAAGATGGGAGCAAAAATACAAGGCCAGGGAACTCCCCTGATTATTATTGAAGGCGTTAAAAAGTTAAACGGCGCGACGCATACTGTAATTCCGGATAGAATAGAAGCCGGAACTTTTATTTTGGCGGCGATAATTACTGGCGGAGATTTAATTATTGAAAAAGCCAGAGCAGATCATTTGTCAGCTTTGTTTGATAAATTAAAACAAGTTGGGGTGTCAATTACTGTGCGGGGTGATACTATTCATGCTAAAAGAAAGGCAGCTGTTTTAAAGCCGGTTGATATCACAACCTTGCCTTATCCGGGGTTTCCTACGGATATGCAGGCGCAAATGATGGCCTTAGCTTCGATCAGCGATGGAATTAGTGTTTTAACGGAAAAGATATTTCCCGATAGATTTATGCATGTTAGTGAGTTAAACCGGATGGGCGCGGGTATTTTTTTAGAAGGAGCCAGTGCTATTGTTAAAGGGGTAAAACGCTTGAGCGGCGCGCCGGTTATGGCTTCAGATTTAAGAGCTTCAGCCGCTTTAATTTTGGCGGGTTTGGTTGCTAAAGGTAAGACGGAAATTTCGCGTATCTATCATTTAGACCGCGGTTATGAAAAGATAGAAGAGAAGTTGCAAAAAGTCGGGGCAAAGATCAAAAGAGTGAAAGAATAAAAGAATAAATGTATTGTTATCCACGCCGAAAAACGGCGGGATTAAATTCGCACAGATAATTTATGTTGTTAGAAACCACATAAATTATGTGCTCATTTAAGGAGGTGAAATAGTGGCAGTTATTATTCGTTTATCAAGATTAGGAACAAAAGGAAAACCGCATCATAAGATTGTGGTTATTGAACAGCATAGACCTAGAGACGGGCGTTTTATTGAAGAAATTGGTTATTATAATGCTTCGATTAAACCAACATTGATTGATGTTAAAGCAGATCGTGCTTTATATTGGATGAGTGTGGGAGCCAAACCAACGGGAACTGTAAAAAGAATCTTTAAAAATAAAAAAATTCCTTTAAATGTTAAAAAGGAGACAAAATAGTGATGCGTGCTATTTTATTTATTTTGGTTTTGTTTATGGCTTTTTCTGTGTCTGGATGTAAAACTTTAAATCAGTTTATTAATCCGAACGGAGAAGATGTTTCATTAAAAGGGGAGGAGTTTAACCTGGATAATGATCAGGCATATCTGTTGAGGACATGGTATCATAACGCGGTTTTATCAGAAGATGTGGGAGATTATAACGCAGCAATTATGTACTATTCGAAAATTGTTGAATATTTTCCGGAAACTAAAAAAGCAGCGATGGCCAAAAAAAGGCTTAATGTTCTGAATAAAGCACATTAATATAGATATGTTGGTTAAAAAAATAATTATTACTAAAATATGCAGATAGACGTGTTAACCTTATTTCCGGATATGTTTCCAGGAATATTGAATGAATCTATTTTAAAAAGAGCCCAAGAAAATAAAAAAGCGCAAGTTTTTATCTATGATCTGCGTGAGTGGACTCATGACGCGCGGAAAACCGTTGATGATAAACCCTTTGGCGGCGGACCGGGAATGGTGATTAAACCTGAACCTGTATTTGAAGCTTGCGATGATCTTTGTAAAAAAAAATCATATGTTATTTTACTTACTCCGCAAGGAGAAAAATTTAATCAAGTAATGGCTAAAGAACTTTCTGGTAAAAAGCATCTTTTACTGATATGCGGACATTATGAGGGGTTTGATGAGCGGATCAGAAAATTAGCAGATCGGGAAATCTCTATTGGGGATTATGTTTTGACTGGCGGAGAAATCCCGGCGATGGTGCTGATTGATTCTGTAATAAGGCTTATCCCCGGAGTTTTGGGAGAAGAATCTTCTTTGGATGATGAGTCGTTTAATAATGGTTTACTTGAATATCCGCAATATACACGCCCCAGAGTTTTTAGAGAGATGAAAGTGCCGCAAGTGCTTTTATCCGGGGATCATAAAAAAATAGCAAATTGGCGCAGTGAACAAGCATTAAAAAGAACGCAGGAAAAAAGAAAAGATTTATTAAAGGAGGAAATAAACAATGGTAAAGAAAATCAATGATCAGCCGAAGCTAGTTGATTTCGGACCTGGTGATACAGTTAAGGTTCATGTTAAAATTCAGGAAGAAGAAGGCAAAGTTCGTATTCAGACTTTTGAAGGTGTTGTTCTTAGAAAACGCGGAGGCGGTATTAGTGAAACTTTTACAGTGCGTCGTGTTTCTTATGGAGAGGGTGTGGAAAGAATTTTCCCTTTGCATTCGCCGATTATTGACAGAGTTGAACTGGTAAAAAAAGGAAAAGTACGCAGGGCAAGATTGTATTATTTGCGCGATCGAAAAGGCAAGAAAGCTAAAATAGAGGAAAAAAAAGAAGTTAAAGCTGAGGCTTGATTAAGAGTGTGGCGCATAGAGCAGTCTATTTTTGACCAGGGTAGTAAATTTATTGCAGGGGTTGATGAGGCTGGCCGCGGTCCTTTAGCCGGACCGGTTGTGGCTGCCGCGGTTATTGTGCCTAAGTATTGTTGTTTTGATTCCAAAGTGACTGATTCTAAGAAATTATCAGCCAGCCAAAGGCAAAAAGCATATGAAGAAATAATTGCTAAGTGTATTTATGCTTATGCGGTTGTTGGTGAAAAAAAAATAGATGAATTCAATATTCTTCAGGCCAGCCTTTTGGCTATGGCCAATGCGGTTAATAAACTTTCTCAAAAACCTGACTGGGTTTTAGTTGACGGAGCGCATAAACCCGCTCTGGCGTTTCCCATGCAAGCAATAATTAAAGGCGATTCCTTGAGTATTTCAATTGCCAGTGCCTCGATTGTGGCTAAAGTTATAAGAGATAGTATCATGATTGAACTGGATCAGGAGTATCCTCAGTACGGCTTTGCAATTCACAAAGGCTATGGGACTAAATCCCATTTACAAGCTATATCTGCGTATGGTCCATGCCCGATTCACCGTAAGACTTTCCAGCCGATAAAAGGCATTTTTTAAAACCGGATTTAGTTTTTAATTCAAGACTTAAGCCAGTTTGCTTTAAAAATGGTTTATTATTTTACAACATCTTTATTCACAATATGTTGCATTTTTGCATTTAGTAAGAATTTGTGGTATAGTTTATAATCTTTTAAAAAGACTTAAAAAGCGAGAATGTTTGTGTTGAAAAAACAAAAAAACAATATTCTAATTTTATCTCACTTTATAGTATTCCTGCTTATCCAGGGACTGCTGGTTTGTCCTGGGTTTGCCTTAAATATTAATATTTCCTCCCAAGAACATCTAAGTCCTCGGATAAGTATAAGTAATTCCGCGTTTTTTGATTTGATCCAAACTTCCTATTCTGATGCAGCGCAAACTTTTTCTGAGATTTCGGAAACAAATAAATTAAATTTACTTGATATCAGCTATCAAAAAAAGCAAAGAGTTGATCTTGAAAATCAAATTATTGATAATTTTAAACAAAATTATCCGGAAAATCAAGAACAATTAGAATTAATTAAAATATTTTTTATAATTGCTGATCAGCAATATGGAGATTTGAGATTTGAAACTGGAGAATTTTTTTATAATCATAGCTTAGAATTTGCCGCAAAGGCATCAGATAATAAGGCAGGTTTTATAGAGATTCTTGCGGCTATTTTTCATCGGATGCCAACAAAAAATGTTAAACCAATTATTAAGTCATTGTTTGAAAACTTGAAACCTAAATATGGGTCCAAACAAGCAAGGAGGATGTCCAGATTATTCCAGAAAAATGAACTTGAGGAAATCACTAATCTAACAAAAAAGTTTTTGAAAATAGATAAACTGGGATATCATGTTAGCTCTCAAGGATCTAATACTGTTGAGAATTTTATGGGAGCGATAATTAATATCATGGAAGGTGATTTTAGAATTATGCGGTTATTGCTTTCCCATAAAGATGCGACTATTGAACATGCCTCTGAGACTAGAAAAATCGATATTGTTAAGGAAATTCAAAATATTTATGGGCCTTTTGCCGGGCGCTTTGGCTTGTTTGCTGAGAAAAAAAGGTTGGAAAATGATGTGTTTAAAATTTATAATCCTGATGGTTATGCAGGTATTATGGATAAAGTTTTCAATACTTATGGCAAGAAATATGAAGATCTGGAAGATTTATTAGAGTCAGCTAAAGGTTTAATTCAGAAATTAGCTGATGACTATCAAATTGATGCTAAAATATCATCACGAAAAAAGTCGCCTTATCGCATGTATGTTAAGGAAAAAATAAAAGGAAAGCATAAAACTCCAAAAAATACTTTATTTGGGGAAGATGCTATTGGGCTTAAAGTTATTTGTGAAACAACAAAGTGTTTTAAAGAAATAACTGATGTTATAAAATCATTAAAGGGATCCAGTCTTGGCGCGTGGGAAATAGCAAAGATCAAGCCTGTTTCAGAAGGTATAATTTATGCTACCTTAAAAAATGGTGAGGGGAGTTTAGAAGTCCAGTTCCTTACCCGAAAAGCAGATAATTTGCGGGAGCTTAAGTTCGCGCATTGGTCATATGAAATAATAAGAGCGACAAATAAGAAACAGAAGTTTGATAAAGTTGAGGAATTTGGTTTTTATCAATTAATTGAGATATGCCAGGCAGCAATCGCTGATCCTGATAGTCTGAAATTTGTAGATGATCCTAATATCAAAGCGATAATCGCTGATCCGGATATTCAAGCGATAATAAATGACCCTGATAGCCAGGAGTTTGATATTGATATTATAATAGAAAAGTATTTTAAGCATGTGTATGAGCTTAATAAAAAATGGGTTTATATTTTTGAAAAGTCAGAAGAGATCATTGATGGAGTATCGCGAGCGGTGGTTAAACCTAAACGATTGCTTAGGGGGGCTAATGGTCTGGTTTTTGCCGCCCAAACTGGAGTTAATTTGTTGGGCCCTGACTATGCTGGGATTACTTTCTATGAATGGAAAGGAAGAGAACTAGTAGCGAAAAAGACGCAATTTAATGATTTAAATCCTTTGCGAGACGGGGATATAATTGAAGTGAAGACAGCGAGTAATTACTTGCTTAATAAATGTAATGAAACTCGAGGATATAAAGATATTCTTTCTCGTTCGATTGAAAAAGACTTTTTAAGAGCAAAGGTTTTGCTGAAATATATCGGGTCGTTGGAGAGAATAAAATTTCGCGATATTCAAACCGCTAAAGATTATCTGCTTTTAGCGTTTAGTGCTGAAAATATTACATGGGGTGGAAGCGGAGAAAATAGGTTTCCGGATAAAACACAATATATGCAGAATTTTTTAAATGCTTTTAGCGCTGAAAAAAAGTTAATGACAATAGAGGAACTGTATATCGCGCTTTCCTTAAATGTTTCGGAGCTGAAGGCGAATGATGTGGTTGATTGGGCAAAGAAAAGAGGGATTGTTACCCTTAGCGAAGCTTTAGATCTGGATGATGCGGGGATAATAAATAAATTAAAAAATACTTATGGTTCATTGGATCAGCTTTATATAGAGGTAGGGATTGGTAAAATCAGTTCTTCTAAAGTTGTAAATGATCTTACTTCTAAACAGCGTGTGCGGATAAGTGTCTCATCGATAATTTCTGGTGAAACTGGCGGAACGTTTAGCTATAAGATGACATTTGGCAATAAGATGAATAGAAAGAGCGTGGTCGCTCAAATCGCAAAAATATTATCGGATAATGGGATAAATATCACAACTAACTTTATTAACAAAGTTTTAAGAAACATAAAAAACAGAAAAAATGCTTTTGAGATTACTTTTGAGATACCGGTAAAAGATGTTCAGTTGCCAAAAATAAGAAGGTTGCTTATTGATAAATTTGGAGGAAATGTTATTGGCAGAAAAGTTAAGGCTAATCAGGATCAGCAAAAATATTTTATAACACTGGGTTTGATTGTAAAAACCCCAACTAATAGTTCCACTTCAACGCTAATGCGGAAAATAGGATCTATGCAAGGAATACGTTTTAAAGATGGTACTTTTAATCCCGCGACAAATGAGACAACATGTATAATTTGTTTTGATTCAAGAAAGCTTAGCCCAAAAGAAATAGAGAATAAACTTGATTTGGCTAGTTCTCAAAACTTAAGATTTGTTACCCCTGAAGAGATTGTGGTTATTAAAGCTTTGGATAAAAAAAATGAATCGGCTCAAGTTTTAATGCTGATGAAAAGTTCTATTTAACGGATATTTACTTTTCCCTTGATTATGCTATAATAATATCCATGGAAAATATTAAAACTCCTTGGTCTCAAGTCAAAGTTCTTAAGCATCACAAAGTTGGATCAGTTTTGCTTATTCTAAGCGGTATTTACAGCTTATATTTAAGCCTTGATGGGATTATTATGTTAGGGGCTCGTTTAAGCGCTTTTGTTTTTCCTTATTTATTTAATTATTTTGCTTTTTTTCTTTCACTATTTCAAATCTATACGGCAATTTGTTTTCTGAATAAGCAAAATTGGGCCAAAAAGGCGATAATTCTAATTTTAATCATTAGAGTCTTTATGGGCTATTACGATATGGAGGAGCTATTACCTTCGATTTTTATATTGCCTTATTTATTATACATTATACCTAGTGGAAGAATAGGCACTTTGTTTGAAAAAGAGAATACAGACCAAAGGGTTTAAACTGATTGGATTGTAAAACAATTGGTTAATTTTTAGAAAATAGGGCTGAGCGCAGGCTTAGCTTGACATTCAAATTAGTTTGGGGTACAATTTTAAATGAATAAAACTGTTATTAGGGAAAGGATTCTAAGGAAATTAAAAGAGCAAAGAGAGGAGCTAAAACGCAAGAAAAGTTTAGCAATAAAAAAACAACTATTTTCACAAGATCTGTTCTTGCAGGCAGATACAATAATGTTTTATATAGCGAATGATGATGAAGTTGATACAAAAGATATGATTAAAGATGTGCTTAAAATGGGAAAAAAGGTGGTTGTTCCAGTGACATTGGTAAAAGAAAATAAGATAATTCCTTGTCAGTTAAAAGATTTTGATAAAGAACTGAGCAAGGGTCCTTATGGGATCTATCAACCAAAAAAACAATTCATACGCAAGGTTTTATTAAAAACTATTGATCTGATTATTGTTCCGGGTGTTGCTTTTGACCGTCTAGGTAATCGGCTTGGACGCGGCGGAGGCTATTTTGATAGATTTCTGGCTAAACTTAGAAAATATAATGTGCCAATGTTAGGGCTGGCGTTTAAATGCCAGATACTGAATAAACTTCCTGTTTTACCTCATGACATTCCTGTCACAAAGCTCATTTTTGCCTAATCTGCAACTGATCTCAAATCGCTAAGTTTTGTTTTGATTAAAACTTAATCGTTGTTTTAACATTGAGATAGTACATCTTAAGGAGGTGAAGATCTAGCTATGAGTACCTTAAATATTATAATTGGAGTATCAAGTGGAATTGTCTTCTTTTTTGCTGGTTATGTTTTTCGTCGGTTTGGAGCGGAGAAAAAAGTGCAAAGCGCTGAAGACAAGGTAAGACTTATCTTAGAAGAAGCGGATAGACAAGTTGAAGCGAAAAAGAAAGAAGCAAGTTTAGAAGCAAAAGATCTTTTGTATAAGACGAGAATCGAATTTGAAAAAGAATCAAAAGGCAGACGTCAGGAATTATTGACCATTGAAAGACGTTTAATCAGCCGGGAAGAGAATCTGGATAGAAAAGTCGATCTTCTGGAGAAAAAAGAGCGGGAATTAAGCACGAAATCTAAAAATCTAGAAAATAAAGAACAAGAAAATCAAGACAAAGAAGATGAATTGAAGAGGCTTATTCTAGAAGAAAAAGAACGCTTGCAAAAAGTTTCAGGTTTAAGCAGCGAAGAAGCTAAGAAAATCTTGCTTAAGCACATGGAAGGTGAAGTCAGATATGATGCTAATCTGATGATCAAAAGAATTGAGGATGAATCAAAAGATACTGCGGCGAAGAAAGCTAAACAGATAATCAGTCTGGCGATTCAGCGTTGTGCTGCTGAGCATACAGTGGAAACAACTGTTAGCGTTGTTAGTTTGCCTAGTGATGATATGAAGGGCAGAATTATCGGTAGAGAAGGCCGCAATATCAGATCTTTGGAAGTTGCTACCGGAGTGGATGTAATTATTGATGATACTCCTGAGGCAGTTACCTTATCAGGATTTGATCCGATTCGTAGAGAAATAGCGCGTTTATCTCTGGAGCGCTTGATCGCCAATGGCCGAATTCATCCAGCGAGAATAGAAGAAGTAGTGGAAAAAGTTAAAAAAGAAATGGATGTAAGTATCAAAGAAGAAGGGGAAAAAGCGTCTTTTGATGTCGGCATTCAAAGAATTCATCCGGAAATAGTAAGACTGCTTGGCCGTTTAAAATACCGAACAAGTTATGGCCAAAATGTATTACAGCATTCTAAGGAAGTGGCTTATATTATGGGGCTGCTTGCGGGACAGCTTGATCTGGATATTACCTTGGCTAAGCGAATCGGATTATTGCATGATATTGGTAAAGCAGTGGATCATGATCAGGAAGGAACGCATGCTGGACTAGGCGCGGAACTGGCCAGGAAATTCGGGGAAAATCAGGAAGTTGTAAACGCGATCGCGGCGCATCATGATGATAGTGAATCTAATTCGATATATGGAATTTTAGTTCAGGCGGCAGACGCGATTAGCGCTACTAGACCAGGCGCCCGGCGTGAAACGTTGGAAATATATATTAAACGTTTGGAAAAACTTGAAGCAATTGCTGATTCGTTTAAAGGTGTTGATCGGGCATTCGCGATTCAGGCAGGAAGAGAAATCAGAGTTATTGTGCATCCGGATAAGGTCGGCGATGCTGAGTCAGCAATAATGGCGCGTGATATTACCAAAAGAATAGAAAATGAATTAGAATATCCAGGACAGGTAAAAGTAACTGTTATAAGGGAAAAACGAGTTGTTGAATACGCTAAGTAAGCACAAGATAACCAATTATTTATCGTAGTTGTAAAGATAAAAGAAGAGTTGTTTGACAGGCAAAAACACATCTTTTCGCTAAGCCTAGGCCTGCATCGTGCAGGCCCAGCCGCGCGTTCTCACTATTTTGACATCCTTGTCAAAATTACGTTCGAAAGCGCCGCTCAAAGAGAATTTTTGCCAGACCATTGTTTTGTCACTAAAAGCAATGTGGTGATGGAAACATAGGAATCAGGAAAAACATGTGACCTTGTGTCCTTGTGACTTATGTATAACAAAAGGTCAATATGAAGATTTTAATGATCGGTGATATTGTCGGAGACCCTGGCAGACAGGTTGTACGCCAAAGTATTCCTATTTTAAAACAGCGAGAAGGTGTTGATTTTGTAATTGCTAATGGTGAGAATTCCGCTGGCGGATCTGGGATAACTACCCGGATCTACACGGAATTAATTAAAGCGGGCGTAGATGTTTTAACTTCTGGCGATCATATTTTTAAGAAAAAAGAGATTATTGAGTTTATTGATTTTCAAGAGCGTTTATTAAGACCAGCGAATTATCCGCCGGGAGTTGCCGGACGCGGGTTTACGGTTATTAAGGCGAATAATGGGCTTAAAATCGGGGTGATTAATTTAAACGGCAGGGTGTTTATGGAAGCCTTGGATTGTCCGTTTCGCTGCGCGTCTGAGATTGTGCAAGAAATAAAAAAACAGACAAATATTATTTTTGTTGATATTCATGCTGAGGCTACCAGTGAAAAAGTGGCTATGGGCTGGTATTTAAACGGAAAAGTAAGCGCGGTTTTAGGAACGCATACTCATATTCAAACCGCTGATCAGCGAATTCTTCCGGAGTTTGAGCAGACTGCTTATATTACTGATGTGGGCATGACTGGCTCAGTTGATTCAGTTATTGGCAGAAAAGTCGAGCAAGTATTGCATAGATTCCTAACTCATACTCCTACCCGGTTTGAAGTCGAAGATAAAAATGTGCAGCTTCAAGGAGTAATTGTTGAACTTGATCCTGAAACGGGAAAAGCATTATCGATAAAACGGGTTTGCGAAAAACTTATTGATGATTCAAAGTAAATAAAAGAAATCGCAAAAATGTATAATGTAAAATTAGCAATTTAAGTTTTAGATAATTGCTAATTTTACATTTTTTCACAAAAAGGTGATTTATGCCACAGCGGATATTGCGGCGAAAATTCTGCCTGGTTAGTTTATTATTCTGCGGCTTGATGAAAAAGCCGAGCGGATTCATTTGACTGTTTCCCAAGTTAATCCGCTATTTAAAAAGATGAATTCTTATATTTATTATTCCTATTATTTAGTTACCAAATATTAGATAATAATACTTTATTGACAATAAGCGTAATTTTTGATAAACAATGTATATTGTGCTAAAATAGAAATCACAATAATACTAGAAATTTACTATAGCTTCTTGATGGATTCTTAATAATTATTATTGCATAGATAAAATAGCCCTGGAACAAGAAAATATTTTATTAAACTGCAGACATCCGCCATTTAAAACTAACAGCTTGAAAGATATCTTACAAAAACAAAAGAGGTGAGCAATGACTGACAAATTAGAGAAATTGACCAAACAGATTTATGATGAAGGGATTGCCAAAGCAAATCAGCAAGCTGACGCGATAATCAAGGCTGCCGAAGAGGAAAAAAGAAAAATTCTCCGCTCAGCAAGAAAAGAAGCAGAAGACATTATTGCTGTGGCGCATAAAGAATCGGATGAATTAAAAAACATGGTTAATTCTGAAATGCGTATGGCAACTCAGCAGTCATTGGCGCTGCTTAGACAAAAAATCACGGAGCTTATCGCGGTGAATGTAACCAAAGGAGCAGTGGAGGGTTTTTTAGATGATCCGAATTTTTTAAAGAAAATTCTTGAGATTGTTATGAAAGAATGGCTGGGGTCAGGCTGTAAACAGGGCCAGGAATTTTATTTAAAACTACCAAAAAGAGTTCAGGCAGATATTGAAAAATATTTTTTTACTGCTGGTAAGCAAGCCATGGACAAGGGTTTAAAAATTGAGTTTGACGAGAAAATAAAAAGTGGGTTTGTGATCAGTCCAAAAGACGGCAGTTATCGGATTGGTTTTACAGAAGATGATTTTAAGGCGCTTATCCAGCATTTTCTACGGCCGAGAATGAAACGGTTTCTTTTTGGAGAGAGTAAGTAAATGAGTAATTATTATTATTTAGTTTCTTCTTTACCTGAACTAAGGCTGGATGATTATAAAGAGCCTTATCGGGTCAATGAGTTTGTTGAAGAACTTTATGCTAATCTTGAACCTGAACATTGTAAATATGTTCAAGATATTCTATGGATGAATGATAATCCGAATATTATTGATATTGTGTCGGGCAGTGAAAATACCTGGCTGGACGCAAAGGGGAATTGGACATTTGAGGAAATAAAAGCATTTTTCGCTAATCCGGAATCTTTAGATCCCAAGCAAAACGCTTATATCCTGGGATTTATAAACGCTTTAGGCGGTTTTAAAAAAGAAGATAAAAAAATAAATCGTTTGCAGGCTGAGAATCTGCTTTTAACTAGGTTTTACGCGAAGATGATGAATCATGAAAATTCTTTTATTAAAGAGTATTTTACTTTTGATTTTCAACTAAGGAATGTCTTGCTGGCAATTAATAAAAGAAAGTTTAATCAGGATGAAATTAATTTATTAGAAGTCGGGGAAGATGAAGTTATCCAAAAACTGCAAAAATCTACGGCTAATGATTTTAACTTGTCAATGGATCTGGAGTATCTGCAGGGATTATTAGCCGCTTTTGAAAAAGATGATATATTGTTTAGAGAAAAACTGATTGACCAGTTGCGCTGGGCAAAAATAGATCAAATTAATACTTTTTCTTATTTTAAAGTAGATGTTTTGCTGGGATATTTAATTAAATTGATAATGGTTGAACGCTGGCTGGCTATGGGTGCTGCCCGCGGGCAGGAAGCATTTTTGAAGATTTCAGAAATTGATTCTAAACTTTTAAAACAGTAAATTGATGAATTTTATAGTGTAAAGTTTTATTAGTCTTAAAAAAGAGTAAATTAATGCGGAGGGAAAATGCCAACACAAGGACAGGTTATCGGGATAGTTTCAAATCTGATTACCATAGAAGTTACTGGGCCGGTAAGTCAGAATGAAATATGTTATATATCGCTTGATGATGTAAAATTAAAAGCAGAAGTTATAAAAATAAATGGCAAGAATGTTTTTGCTCAGGTTTTTGAAAGCACGCGCGGCTTAAAAGTAGGCTGTTTAGTTGAATTCACTGATCATTTATTAGAAGTTGAACTTGGCCCGGGCATGTTATCCCGGAATTATGATGGTTTGCAAAATGATTTAGACGCGATGACTGGAGTTTTTCTAAAACGCGGGGAAATGACCAATCCTTTTTCTTATGAAAAAAAATGGGATTTTAGTGCTTTGGCAAAAAAAGCCGACAAAGTACAGGCCGGAGACTGGTTGGGGGAGGTGCCGGAAAATTTCATTAAGCATAAAATAATGGTACCTTTTAAATTAGAAGGAATTTGGCAAGTTGATTCGATTGTCGCTAATGGCAGCTATGCAGTTAAAGAGCCGGTCGCGGTATTAAAAAATGCTAATGGCCAAAGCATTAAGGTTACGATGACGCAGCACTGGCCAGTAAAGGTTCCGATGCGGGGTTACGCGAATAAACCAATAGCCTATAAGCCCTTGCAGACAGGGGTAAGACTTATTGATACGATTAATCCGATTGTTGAAGGCGGAACTGGATTTATCCCAGGTCCTTTTGGCTGCGGAAAAACAGTTTTGCAGCATATTATTGCCGCTAATGCTCAGGTGGATATGGTAATTATCTGCGCTTGCGGAGAACGGGCTAATGAAGTTGTGGAAATATTTAAAGAGTTTCCGGAACTTGATGACCCGAATACAGGACGCAAACTGATTGAGCGAACAATTATTATTTGTAATACCTCGAATATGCCGGTGGCAGCACGGGAAGCTTCGGTATATACCGCAATGACCATTGCCGAATATTATCGTCAGATGGGAGTAAAGATATTGTTATTAGCTGATTCGACATCGCGTTGGGCGCAAGCCTTGCGGGAAATGTCCAATCGGATGGAAGAACTTCCCGGTCCAGATGCTTTTCCCATGGATCTTCCGGCAATTGTTGCCAACTTTTACGCAAGAGCGGGTTTAGTTGAATTAAATAATGGGCAGACCGGCTCTGTTACTTTTCTTGGCACAGTAAGTCCTGCCGGAGGAAATATGAAAGAACCAGTCACTGAATCAACTAAAAAAGTGGCTAGATGTTTTTATGCTTTATCGCAGCAAAGAGCGGATAGTAAGCGTTATCCGTCAATTGATACAATTGAGAGTTATTCTAAATATCTTGAGTATAAAGAAGTGCAGGAATATTTAGAGGAGAATTTTGAACCGCATTGGATTGAAAAAATCGCATATATTAAAGATGTATTGCTGCGCGGTAAGGAAGCGTATGATCAGATAAATATTTTAGGGGACGACAGTGTTCCGGTTGAGTATCATGAACGCTATTGGAAATCAGAATTGGTTGATTTTGGTTTTTTACAGCAGGATGCTTTTGATCCTGTGGATAAAGCAACTCCGCTGGAAAGACAGCGGTATATGATGGACATTATTTATAATATTTGCAAAGCTGATTTTAAATTCGATATTTTTACCGAAGTAACAGCGTATTTTAAAAAAGTTATTAATATCATAAGACAGCTTAACTTTTCTGAGTTTCAAAATGAAGCGTTTAAGAAGTTTGAAGATGAATTGCAAAGTGTTTTAATGGAAAGGAAAATATCATGAGCCGCCAACCACCAGCATTTAAAACGGTCTATACCAAGATCGAGCAGATTACCAAAGCAACCTGCTCTTTAAAAGCTCAGGGCATAGCAAATGAGGAAATGGCGACAATCGATGGCCGCCCGGCTCAGGTAGTTAAAATCCAAGGGGATTTAGTAACTCTGCAGGTTTTCTCGGGAACTCAGGGTATTGGCACTGATGTGGATGTTATTTTTCTGGGCGAACCTCCAACTTTGCGAGTTGGTCCTGATTTATCCGGACGTTTTTTAAATGCCTATGGCCAGCCAATTGATGACGGGCCTGATCTTGAAGGCGTTAAAACCGCTATTGGCGGTCCGAGTGTTAATCCGGTAAGGCGGGCGCAGCCTTCTGAACTGATTAGTACTGGGATCGCGGGAATTGATCTGAATAATACTCTGGTTACCGGACAGAAAATTCCTTTTTTCGCTGATCCTGATCAGCCGTATAATCAGGTAATGGCTAATGTCGCGCTGCGGGCTCAAGCGGATAGAATTATT